>Ga0307515_10002337_pt1 | contig 41439 bp, 44 predicted proteins | sample 17_EM_MG_FD_194513 | JGI IMG/M metagenome (GOLD analysis project Ga0307515, IMG submission 194513) | Populus trichocarpa ectomycorrhiza microbial communities from riparian zone in the Pacific Northwest, United States - 17_EM | ecosystem: Host-associated > Plants > Roots > Unclassified | place... | reverse complement strand
CCGAAGCATCAATTGAACGCGATCTTCTTCATCAAGCAAACACAAACATTCGCTACGGTTTCACTAACCGTGGCGTCAAGGCACAATGCAAAATCTTCTATGCGCAATCTTTTGATGCGCTGCGCCGCAAATGCGGCGTCGCAGATCGTTTTGTCGAATCGTTGTCACGTTGCTCGAAGTGGGATTCTAAAGGCGGTAAAAGCAAATCGCTCTTCCTCAAAACGTTAGATGACCGCTTCGTGCTCAAATCGCTTTCACCGATCGAGGTCAACGCGTTCTTCCGGTTCGCTCCCAATTATTTTGCCTTCACGCACCAAAACTTATTCAAAGGCTTGCCCTCGGTCATTGCGAAGATGTTTGGCCTCTTTCAAGTTCAAATAAAAACTCCTACAGGCAGGGACTTCGACTGGTTTATGTTGGTCATGGAGAACCTATTTTATGATCGCGAGCCAAATCGCCGATTCGATCTCAAAGGGTCTATGCGTAACCGAAAAATCCAGAGCACGGGCGAGCGAGATGAGGTGCTTTTAGATGAGAATCTTGTCGACATTATATATTCCGAGACGCCAATTTTTGTACGTGAGCATACAAAGAAGCTCCTCAAAGCTAGTGTCTGGAACGATACCTTGTTCCTATCTCAGCAAAACGTCATGGACTACAGTCTTATGGCCGGCTTCGACGACACTAGGCGAGAAATTATAGTCGGCATTATTGGTAGGTCATCTCATCAATAATCGAGTTCCTACTTACATTTTCTTTTGCAGACTGCATTCGTACTTATACCTGGGACAAGAAACTTGAAACCTGGATCAAAGATCGTGGGAAGAATAAGCCTACCATCACGTCCCCTAAGGACTATCGCAATCGCTTCCGCATTGCAATGGCAAAGTATATTCTTCAGGCACCTAATTGTTGGCATCAGTTCCAAGCCCAGCAAATCCAAACACGGCACGTTAGATTGGAATCAAGGCCGCGCGGTGAGGGTTTAGATGCGGATTTAGATGCGGAGGCACAGGCTGCGGCGGGACTGTAAGTGATTTGAATCGCATTCTTAGCGCTAAGACAATTTTATCATGAGATAGGACGTGAGCTATGGCGCGAGGTTCTTTGACGGTAACTATTTATGCATGGCGCTGAGGAGTTTTTAAGGAAACTGCATGAGCGAGCATAGCCTGTTAGACATAAGCGAAGCTTTGAAATCCTAGTCCTAGGAGGATGTTGGCATTTCTACATCAAAGCTACAGTACAGGCAACCGTGCGTCTCATGTCTATACAAAGCAAAGAGTACCTACCATTACATGACCAACCCCGGTTCACGGTTGAATCCCCGCCCCATCTCCCTAGTTCACCGCATTAGCCACAATTGTTTCGCCTTTGCACTAGCCAGCAGTCTATACATGCCTACAAAGGGTAGCATGAACAGATTATTAGCGGCTCGGCGGATTTGTAAGGAGAAAGTGAACATTCTCATACATTCTATGCTAAGGTGCTACTAATCCGCGCCCCGAAACAAACCGCAATGGATCGTCTCCTTCTCCCCCTTTCTCCGGCTGTTCCGTCGTTAGAGATACCACTCGTAGCGGACATCATCTACAATTTCGGCGACTTTGTAGATTTTCCCCGTCGCCATGGGTTTGTCAAAGATAATGAAGAATATCTGAATGTTTTCCTACCTCGAGATAGGGTTGCCGCCTTCCTTCAATCCTGGCTCTAGTTTAGAGTAGTCGCGGAATTTTCTGGACATCCTGTGGGCTTTGATGAGTTTACTTGCCGGCCGATAGTTAACAACGGGAGCCAATGTGCCAGTTTGTAAGTGCTGGACTCTATAACCTTAAAGCCAATATTGCAGGAGTGCAATCAAGGTAATGCTTAGCCACATCGGGGATGTCTGTTGACGACCTGCGTCAACCTGTGTCATTATTAGATGGAGCTGTTTTCCGGAGCCAGTGGCTGGATCCCTACATAAACGAGGCACTATATCCAATTCCTGAAATTCTCCTCTGTCAAAATCCTTCTTCTCTCATTTTTGCCGTTTGTAAAGAACTATATCAGTAATTTCAGGCCCCCTATGCCGTATTCGTTGGGCATAACACATCCAGTCCCACTTCCTGCACAGCTTCTTATTGATTGGATGTCAGAAATCGGCTGGTGCCCCTTTCGTGCGTACCAGAGGTGCCTCAAATTTAACTACCTTGTGATTTTGTCGATCGGTAGTCCGTGCACCGATTATAAGAAAAGAAAAACTCGTTTGAAGATTGATCTATGAAGAAAAAGAGGCTATATATACACAAGGTAGATGCAGGTCCAGGGGGGGGGGTACGTAATAGGGAGTCGGTGACTGAGTCGGTGACCGAGTCAAGGGGTAGGTAACCGAGCCGGCGGCATGACACCCGACTCAGGTCGACAGATTTTCTATGTCGCTCAGATTCGGTACCACGATACTTGCTTAATATCCTCATGCGTCACAAAAAAGCCTAACAAAGACGGCTCGGTACAGCATACGAAGCGTGAGTGCCAATGCTCCTTCATCTCAGTTCTGACCGAGGATATCGCGAAAATCATTCAACTGGATGGCATTCCCTTGATTTCCGTAGAGATTCTTCCATACGGAAAAGGAAAGCTTCATGTGGAAAAAGCTACAGATAGAAGTAGCTACATCGCAATATCTCATGTATACTCACATGGCCTCGGCAACTTATCCACAAACTCTCTCCCACAATGCCAAGTAGAGCGGCTGTCTAAGGATATCAAATACTTGCCGGACCCGGTTTCAAATGGTTATCAGATCGCCGGGCGCAAGATTGATCCCTTGTCCCTTGACCCTGCCCGACTTAAGTGCAAAGCCAGAAGGGGTTAATACAAAATCCACCTTGATTTATTCGTTTATTTATACATCTACCTCCTATAAAATAGAATCCATCTCCTGCCTATTAAGCCTCAATCAGCAGGTGGACGTCAAAATAAATGAATAAATCAAGGTGGGTTGTGTACTATCCCCTTTCTAAAATCCAAGATAACAAATTGGCCGCAGTCAATACCCCTGACTAAGCAATAGATAAAGTAAGAGAGCTGTTTATAGTTATGCTGTTAACGACAGATTGTGGGTATAGTTGGCTCTCGATGCATCTTTATAAACAAACTGTTGGTATTTTTGAGGGATGTTGAATTCTTTTTGGTGTATTCTACTTACAGCCTTAGCGGAATGCTATCCGGAAGCGCATCAAATGCTGTCACGGTACATTTTCCCTTAGTGAATAGAGATGACTCAGTTATCCTAGTAAGAAGTCTAGTCTCAATTATAAGCCTCCCGCGTTTAATGAAATAAGCATAGATTAAAATTTTACAGACATGGTTGTCGTTTGAAAGCATCAGATCTTGTCCGCTAAAGCTCAACGTCATCTATCGTGCACTCGTACGCGATTACGAAGTCGCTCTGGCTCGGTGATATACAAGGCAATGGCTGACGCAAGGTAGGTTTTTATATTACTTGATGCTCTTAGAGGGAGACTTTGTTCAGTCCCCAAAAGACTCTAACTCCGTCATATCGCCCCAAGCGGGTTAATATTAACCACGACGCTGTATTGCATTTCAGGGACCGCCGAACCGTTCCACCATCTCGTGCTAGGTAAGTGTTTTGATCATGAAGGGTTCCGCCCAGAAGTGGATACATAGGAAATGGCCCAAAGATGATGCGCCCGGAGACGAAGTGTGCGTTCTTTTCAGTGGGACACCGCTTTATATCCTTAGGCCCATGGCGGACTACGACGTTTTTGTTGGAGATACCTATCTGAACGATTAGGATATCATGTGGGGCAAAGCAACTGGGTCAGTGAAAGCGGGAAGAACTGGCACAGCTATCGAAACATTCGAACTTTGTTAATGCACTGCTGAACTATGATCCAGTCACAGATTGCACATACTAGGAGACAGAAATTTGCTTACACCACCGGGTTCTCTGCATTGGCTAAGAAGAACTGAAGTTCTGAGATAATAGCGGGGATTCTGCCTGATCTTGTTCCTACGTATGCGTAATAAAGGTCTTATCTATCGTGATTCACAATAGCCCTTGAGGTGCTAGTACTATTCTAACTAACTTGCATGAGCCTCAAAGGCCGTAATTAAGCCGAAGGCTGATCGCCCCAGACGTCCTTCACAAGGAGTTTCTTGTTAACTGCGACACGGCTTCATCAGAAAAATTTCCGTGCGGATAAAATAGTGGAGATCTCACTCTTGCCCATAGCATTCCTTGGGATGGATTCTACCACTTTCATTTCTTGCGGAATCTTGTAGTTTGCTAATTGCTCTTTGAGTGCTCTCCGCATATCCATGGGCCCCCAGGCTTTTCCTCCACGGCCTCCAGTCTTACCCTCTTCAGAGAGAACGACAACTGCGGCTACTTTCTGACCCCAGGCATCTGATGGGAGAGCAACAACAGCGCACTCTGCTACCTGAGGCCTGCACGGGATGTTAGCCCCCGAAATATCCAACAGAAGCCCTCGACACTTACAACGATAGCATTTCTCGCTCAATCTCAAGAGCGCTGACTTTCTCGCCTCCGGTCTTGATAATATCTGCACTCTTCCGCCCTTGAATGAAGTACATTGGACCTTTGGCCCAATCTTGGGAGCTCTTCCCCGCACTCTCTGCTTCGCGTCGCACTGCGACATCTCCAGTCTTGAACCACTTTCCCTTTCCATCCTCACCCTCAACAAACTCGCTGGCGGTCGCATCGGGATTCCTCCAGTACTCTCGGAAGATGGTTGGGCCTCTGAGTTGGATCTCGCCGTGTCGTTCCTTGCCGTCTTTGTCCAATTCTTCGCCAACATTGATGACTTCATTGGTCTCCGTGTCCACCAGGCGTGCTTCTACAGAAGGAAGTGGCCAGCCTACGCTGCCATCAACTCTATCCCTAAAATCAAGCCCACAGCTGAGCGCCATGCCAACTTCCGTCATGCCGTATCTTTCTAATAATACGTTGCCAGAACTGAGCTCGGTCCACGCAGCCTTTGTGGGCGTCGGCAATGCCGCAGACCCTGAGATATTTAGCCGCATATTCTCGGGCGATATCGCTTTTCTCGCTGCTTCCTGTAGCTCCGGAGATAGGCTTTTATGTGCTTGTAGGAGACGGTTGTAAATTGTTGGAACGACGGTAAGGAATGTAATTTTCTCTTTTGATTTGTTTGTTTCTGGGAGGAAAGGTGCTGCCAAGCGTTCCCAAACGGCCTGAGCATTAAAGGGAAAGATGAATTCTATGGTGGAGCCTGCGAAAAGAGGGGTAAGGAGCGCGTTCACTGTGCCGTGGATATGATGAAGAGGAAGGACATGTAGCAGACGGTCTGTAGATATGTAGTTCCACGCTTTAAGCAATGATAGTGACTGTGCAGTAAGTACGGATTGTGGAAGAAGGACACCTTTCTGCCAGCGGTCAGCATCGAGTTTGGCGAGGAGATTAAATCTTGCGGCTCAATGCATACCGGCCTACTTGTTGTGCCAGAAGTGTAGAGCATCATGCCTCCCTTGCTACTAATAGGATTCTCTAGTGTTACAGTCTCAATTGTGTTTCCAGCCAATATCTTGTCTGGCTTATAATTTATCGGTTGGGTCTCAAGACCCTCCTTGAGAATCTCATCCGCTTTGTCTTGGAATTTGTCCGATGATAACAGCATCAGACTCTGACTCTGGTCGAGGATGTAGCGGAGCTCGTGAGCTGGGAAGGTTGGAGAAAGAGGTACGGCGACGGCATGACTCCCAAGGATAGCGAGCAGAGTCACTACATTCTGGTCAAACCGCCTGTTCTTCAACTTTTTGACGTAGAACTAAGCGCACCTACATAGTCGTAGCCATTCTCAACAAGAAATGCTATTCTCTCGCCCTGTGTAGCTTTGCCATTGGTGTTCCGCGCCAGCTTATCCTTAGCAGCAGCAACATCGTTGAGCAATTCGCCGTATGTGAAGCTCCGCCCGGACAGCGAGTGTACTATAGCTGTGGACTTTGGATTATGGCTCGCGACGGCCTCGAAAATAGGAATCTTGGGCAAAGTCGAAGCCATTCGGACGGAGTGGAGTATCCTGACGCTGAAGGAAGCTGGAAGAGATCGCTTGGTGAATGCACGCGCAGCACCTTGCGCCCACATTGTCGATCGAAGGAGGGGTGTCAAGGTTCGGAGCTACGACCTTGTCCTCTGCAGCATTGTCATGCTGATGTTTCGTCTCTATTCCTACGGTCACCGCGCCAATCCCGAATTTGCCGACTTAAGTTCCCGCTCGCTCCGTAATCCCGATGGTCGTTGTCACCGCCGAATTGGGCAGCTGGATGGTGGTGTGAAGCCCGAGAAGGTCGGACGAGAGTATGCTTGGCCGGGTTGGCGAGGCTTCCAACAGCCATCGCTTGTCTTCCTAATTCCATCACACCTCTCGTTGATTACAGTCTAACGTCTTTTTTTATGTTGCCGAGGGTCGCAATAGGAGCGCGCCTGAGGCTCATGTCCACCATGGCCCAGTCTTTAACACCCATGGAAGATGCTATGCGAGCAAAGGAAACTGATACCCCAGCCTTCAATGTTGCAGCACCAAGAATAACATTTTTTTAATTTGCAGATAACAGCAGCTCTTGCGCCGACCACTCTAGAGATATACAATGATTCACACATGCATTCACATCACAAGGCTATGCAGGGCAGCACGTCTAAAGAGGTAATAAGCTACTTTTTATATTAATTATGTTAACATTTTAATTACGTGTAGCTAATGAGTCTCTCAGACCCATTTCCGGTAGCAAAGGCTTTTATTCCCGGGTGATCTTTGCATTTTCGAATACTTACGTTGCTTCAGAGTCGTCGTAACATCAGAAGCTTTTAGATCGAAGATGCAGCCGGCCAGGCATAGAATGGTTTACGCTTTGCTGAGGGACGAAATGGCACAGGTTGGTGGCATTCATGCTCTACAGCTCCGAACTCGAACGCCAGAGGAGGAGGAAAGACAGAAGCAGCGCGAAGAGGCTGAAAGTGGTGAACGAATCGCAGACGTGGAGTTAAAGTAAAGACAAAAGACCACGTGTTTGTGGCCTAGATGCAGAGGTAATGCGAGGGAGCGCGAGCACAACTTTGGAACCAGAGGAGTGGTTCGGAGAGTATCACAGTTAATACATGTGGAAAAAACACAGAACTCGAGAGGTTATGGGCTTTCAAACCAAATCGATGGGTTTAGCTTCACAACAAGGATGTCACGATTTCTAGCGTCTTGAATAAAACCAAGGATCTTATATATGGAATCGGAAGCTTGCGCATACAAACGGAGGCACTGCTGGCATTTTGCTAGCCAATCTTTTTGAAAGACCTGTTGATATGGGGTGTCCCGGTAGCTAAGCCAGAGATTGATTAAGCCGAACTGAACCTCTTTGTTGCGTGTCGGGAGGTTTTTGTTTTTGTACTCCACATGCTCGACACGATCAAGTTTACTTTAAGACGCGAAGTCTAGAAGCAGGCCTTGTAGCAGAGTAGCACCCAGCATATTCCCCTGGGTGCCATCTTAGCAGGTCAACTTTGCTTGCATACAAAGCGAGAACACCACAGCTGCAGATATCGTTAGACAGCTAGTGCGCGTCGATTGAGGTATTTTGGTAATGCCGCCTCTTGTGCGGCTGCATACCCAATTTTCGTAGGCCTGCATCGGGATAGTGGACCATTCGATATCGTCCAAGGCGCTGCATTTTCGTCTTCATCGGGAAGCAAAACAGTATTGGTTCACATCACTGTTTTTTGTAGCGAGGTCGGTGCCGTGCGACCGGGAATGCTCGAGTCATGCCCAAAAGCCGATAGATCCGGGTAACCTCTTGGCCTTCGGAAGAAAAGATGCCAAAGTTGAAAAGGCGATCTTTGCGAAGGTCGAGATCTACAGCCCAGTCAAGTAAGACGTGAATCGGTACGTGAGCTCGTGATGTACTGGAAAACATAGAGGGGAAAAGAATTTGAATTTATTATGACGTCATGCCATAGGCATGCAGTAAATACTATTGGTGAAACCTCTCCCCGTAGCATCCAAAGGGCTTGGCTCGCCGCAGCCACCCGCAGGTCGCACCCCACTAAAAAGCAATTACTGACACAACCTGCATTGGTCTGCCTATGCTAGAACTGATGCATCGCGCGCGACATCATTGTTGACTTTCTGGCGTCGCTCGCGGCCCTTGTCACTCCATGGGAAATGGGCGACGGGGATAACGAAGAAGCTGCGAGACAATTTATTAGCGGAATGCTCATAAAAGGAAAAAAGAGAGGAGGAAAACGCGCGACATCTTGGAGTAGTTACCTGTTGGAGTTGTCTGCAATACCGGCGAGCGCATTGTACCAGGCCAAGAATGCCGCAAGGATACCGAAAGCGCCTCCAGCCTTGATGCAGCCTTCGTTGGGAGCGCCGCTGCCGTTCTGGAGGTAGCCAATGCCGAGGAGGAGGAAGGCCATGTCAAGGGTGAAGAACAACAGGAAGAAAGCGACGGTTGACCTCAGGGTGCAGATAAGCAGGATAAAGGTGAAGATGAACCAGCCCTACGTTTTATTAGCTAACATACCACAGAAGAATGAGGCTTTCGCACCATTAAGTAAAGACCAAAGGAGTTGTAAAATGGGTAAGGGCTGGTTTTTGTGAGCGATTCCTCAATGTTAAAGCCACCAGGGGTAAGGACAATGGCGAAGGAGATCCAGAAGCCTCCGTAAGATGAGAGGGCTGTAGCACCGAAGGTGTTTCCCACTGCCATTTCCCTGAAATAGTTGTGAGTTCACATGCTTAAGTGCAATCAAATGCTAAGCTCAAACATACCACATGCCGGCCAAAAGCTGAACCAAGCCACCATAACCATAAGCAATAGCGACTACTAAATTAGGTGCAGCAATGTCGCGGGTGCCCAGGTTGATTAACGACAGGACGAAAGTCGTTAACGCGAAAGCTGAGAGACCCAGGGGAGCAGGGTTGGCGAACTTCCTAGATGGGGCCCTAGAGGCATGTTAGATATTTATTGGGGATATTTAAAGCTTAAGGCGGGTTGGCGCATTTGTGGTTTCGTACCTGTAGAGGCCCGGTTGGAATTCACCACCAAAGGCAGGCATACGAAGTTCAGGATCGTTCGTCCGGATGTGTGCGAGAGGATTGCCGCCTGCTGTTGTGAGCGGACTGTCGAAGCTAGGGGAGATGTTAGGTCTTTGGTATTCATTGAGTACGTACCATAGTCATATGGCTTCCTTTCTTTCGCTGAATTTCCCGCATAGTCAACGGCACTGGTGCCGTTGGTCTCTTCATTATGGAAGAGAGTCTCACCACCAGTAGCATGAACATCCTATTGTTGGTTAGACATTTGGCCTTGTGGCATGTTTTGGTATAAGACGCAAGATTGACATACAGTTGTTTCCTGGGCGGTCGCCATTGCTATTTACTAAGGCTGGAATATAGACGAAATATAACAGCAGACACACTAAGAGTGATTGAAGAGGTAGAAGAAAAGGGTATCGTGCAGTAAAGACAAAATGGAACCCGCCAAAGAAGTATCTGTCTCAGCAGAAGTCGCGTACGAACAGCTAAAAGAGGTGGAGCAATACGGGGAATGGGGACAGATATATTTCCAGGTAGGCCGGTCCGCGAGCTCAACCACTCAAACTTCTAGACGACATGATCAGGCCCCATGGAAGCACCATGAACACTAGTGTCGACGTAGGGGCAATTAATCAGGCCAAAACAGGCCGGGGTAGGCCAGTCCGAGGGGTCCATTGTGTGCTCTTCTCCAGGCCGAGTGAAGAGGTAGAAACTGCTGACCGCAGCGGCGCACTGGCGTCTACAAAGTTAGCATGCCGTTGCATCGAGGCCTCGCAAGCGACTGGCTTTAGTGGACCGTCCACTAAAATGACTGCCGAGGTGCCGGACGACCCCAGAGCTAAGGCCCATCGTCTTCCAACGGGTGCACGAACCGATCGACCCCAGTTCGTCATTGCAGTCTTGGTGTGCTGGCGTGTTGCTTCATCGAGGTGGTGCTCTAGCCGTCTTCCTATTCGAGCGAGGAACGATCTTCCACGCCGAACCGAGAGAGCCGTCATAATTATACTCACTTCCCTTGCTTTGCAGGATTTCCCCATCTCCCCTTAGGTAGTCGACAGGCACATAATGAGACGTTCGCCTCGCGCTTGGTCTTTCAGTGGACTTGAAATTCTTTTAATCCCAATATCATCATCAAATCGTCACAGTATGTGAATGGTAAATGGGCAACGGCCGTCTTGCCTGTCCCCTTTCTGCGCTGTAATTTATGGGGCTTCCGCGGCGCTGTCAGTGTCGAAAGAGACAGGTCTTCGATCCCCAAGTCACATACTCCCCGCAAAAAGCAGCCAGTATCTTTTGTCCTCGAAGCTCCCCGCTGCTGTCATCGCTGTTTATTCATCCGGAAGCGATCGCGATGTGGTATGAACGCCGAGCTTGGACATGCTTGGTTTGGCTTGGTGGCTGATGGCTCGTCTCCTGAGCCATGAGGACGGGATACGTATCGTCAGCATGCCGGAAATAAGCTTTTACATAATATTTCGTTCTCGCCACCAAGCAGCGATAAAAAATACCACGGGTTGATGTCAAGAGCCAGCAGGTAGTGCGCAAAAGATGGCTTCGATGGTGATGTGGGCATGACGGCCCCGGATTATCTTTGAGACCTCCACACAATGAATCCAATCGCATTCACCTCAAGCACCTTAAGCTTCTCGAAGCCGTCAACCTGAGATCTCAGAGGCGTGATCTCGCCTAGCCTCTCAGGCGTCAGCCCAGCGGGAGCACGGCAGTGCATAGTCAGGCTAGCGAAAAACAAGCGTTCGGTCTGCTCGAACCGAAAGGCCAATGTCGGGGGAGGCGCCGGCTGGAACGCACGTCCAAGAAACAAATTTCTCTTGTACTCTTCCAAAATTGGGGCTGGAGCTCCATTATGACCCTTCATTTGGCAACATCTGTGCTTGGTTTTTATTTATTTTTAACATGCCTCTAGGATCCTGCGACCGTGGCATAATCGTACTGCTTACAGCTTCTCTGGACTAATTGCATTGGAAAGAGTTCTTGCTGCTTGGCCCATTGAGCGACTAGGGTCCGTAGGGTCCGGCGTCCAGGCGCCGTCTGGTAATTTAGGCTGTTTGGGTTAGACTGCATTATCTACATCCCTACTTCGGATCCCAAAAATGCCGCCAGGGTTTGGGCCTATCAGTAGTGGAACATAGTCCACTTCCAGATTTGGTATTTCCCAATCGACTACTGAAGAAGCTGCGACCTGTGCACTAATACTGCGGGATACGCGATCCTTTTAGATCCTCTTCAGACACCAGGAGCGTCTCTATTTAGGGCCGGAGACCGAACACGAGTTTGAACGCTTTCAGTTATGATACGGGGTAACTATTCGTGCACAGGCACACTCCTATACATATTTTGTGGTGCCTGCTTCTAGGAACTTAAATCCAAAACTTAAATCCAACTACTTTCACCAGGCTGATCCTACTCTGTTCAATTTTTTTACGGCGCTACCTCCTGGGTATCAGACCCCTTTACATCCGCGCACTCATCCATCGTTAGAGCAACTTCTTCCCCCGATTATCGATAAGTAGGGACAGATAGCCGATAATCATGGTCCTTGCGGAACGAAGCCTGGACTGTTTAATGGTTGCTGCAATATACATTTGAGAGGAAATGAATATGCGGAGCAGCTTTTGCAGCCATTTTAATGATATCTTTGCTTCTTCAAAGCCCTATTGTACCCACTTTCACCTTTACCGAGCGACTTCAAGCCCTTGACGAGGTCGTGAGAGTGTAGGGAAACTGGCTAGCGACGATTAAACAACCTAGGCCTCGGGGCACTCCCCCTGGGCTTGATTGTTGTATGCACATCTACTGTACCTCAACAATCGGACATGATTGATGCAAGTGGAATCGTCGGTGTTCCCGACCCCTTTCCTCCAAAGCCTGGGATTCTAGCCAGCCTCCACCTTATTTCCATGGATCGAATACGATCTAGTAGGCGTTTGCAATGTCTGTGGGCATCTTGGAGATGCTGTTTGGGACCGTCTAGGTCGTCTAGCGCATATTTCAATGCGTATGCAGGACAGTGGGCCGGCGGCAATGTGGAGAGTTGCGGAGTGTGGATCTCTAAACAATGCAGTGGAAAGGAATGACCCTGTATCGCAGACGAAATGAGCTCGGCAGGATAGCAGGTTGTGAAGTGAGATGGTTCTCATGCCACCTGCGAAATTATCTCTGGGCAAAGCAAGCTATGAAGTCAAAAACACGTGTGTCATGTGAGAATTGCGTGTGTGCTGCCACGAGGAGGCGCCTTGTAAAAACGTTTCCGCCCGTTGGGCTTTCACTGGACGGTCTTTTTACCATAATGATCGCGGCAGGGACCCCCTGGTCTTAGTGGATATGGCTAGCGATTTAAGGATGTAGTGCTGTGTAGCATCAGACAACATCGTTTTGCGTGAAAAATATTTGAAATAAAGGTCTTCATTAGTAATTCAAATAGGGCCGAAGATCTCGAGGCTCAAAACATTGGATCTCACTACCTGATCATGTGAGCTTCAAAGTTGGTGATGTGAAACACCTGGAGGGTTGCTAGACAGCGAATCCTTCGCGCCCCCCAGCCGGAGAAAAAGGTGGCCGATATTCGTCCATGCGCCCACTAAGCTATTTACAGTATTTTAATATAAACAAGACTTATTACCACTCTCACACCTTAGAATGCCTTCTTATAAGGTAATTAAAGTACGTAAATTAGTCGCGCGCCCTTATACACCCCCATAGGAGCTTTTTGTGGACTCTGGGATCCTTACTACGCCTTAACGGTGTGGTATTTTATAAGAGAAGCCTTTTAACCAGCATTTAGGCCTCCTAATTAATTAGGAAATAGTAGGGGTAGTTATAGAGGTCCTGCCTTAATTATAGATAAGAATTCTTACCTTAAAACAGCTAAGAATACTTTATAATTAAGAAGACCTTAGCCCTAATCCTCGCGGACGTGAGAGAGCTCTTAAACGATCTAATATAGCTGCCGTTGCTTTCTACCTTAACAACCCCACCACTACCCTTAACAATAAAGGCCAGCCGTGGCTCGACCTTGCTAAATCTGCGGGCATTACTTTACCAAAAACAACACATATTAAAGCCTCTAAATTTAGGACGTAGAGCTATAAATAGTATAGAGGGCTTATAAGGTAGACGAAGGGATAATTAACGCGGTATATAAGGAGGAGTGGGAGCTTACAGATAAATAAGCGGATAGTAGATTAGATTGGAAGAATAAGTTACTTATCGTATAGCCTTACTGTAAGAATTATGACGACGTAGTCTTTACGAATAATTTTTATAACTTAAACAATAAAGAAGATTAAGCGTAAGATAGGTCCTAAATATAAGTATAAAAAAGAGAACGTCTACCATAAGAAGGTCTCTTTTAAGGACGTTAAAGCTAAGGCAAGAGAGAATAAGCACCTTAAGCTTCTCTACGTTTACGTCGTCCGTAGCTTAGGCTACTGCAAAATCATTCCGTATAAAGTTAATAATAAAGTAGGTAAGATAACTACAAAGGGCAAATAACCAGGTACTAGCTAGGTAGAGAAATTGAGCGATTTCAGTGCGGGCGCATGGACGATCCGCACTCCGCGTCAGCCACACGCATGATGCGAGCCTCAGAGTTCTCCGAAAGCTTCAGATGGGGAATACGAGCTTACCATTGCTCTTCCAGGCAGCAACAGTGATTCCTAGATTGGTTTACACTGATGCACTTCTGCAACTAGATACTTCTCCACTGGTGGAAAGCCAGTCTTTCAGGCTCCAAGTCTACCAACCGACCTCGTTCGGCTTCGCAAACTCGACGTTACCTCAATTGCCAACATGACTGGGTCGCAGAGCCTTGCAATCCGACCGGTGCATGACGAAACTGCTCGAGAGTACTTCCATCACTCCAGCGCCCAGCGTGTCAACACCGACATTGTCATTGTCGAAGCTCTTCGAAAGCAGTACCCGGAGTTCAATGTAGTCATTGCCCCCCAAGCTTCCTGCAACCTTTTGGCATATGCTGGAGCTGGCCATGCCATAGCAACGCCTATCGAAGACACGAATGACCCTATATATGCGCCTGTGAAATGGCGCCAATACCTTCCGCCGGCTCGCCGGCTCGACCATCAGCCGGGAGCGCTGGTAGATATGGTCTTGTTCGGGAAATACATGTACAGTTGGAACAACCACGAGTTCATTGTTTACATCATAAATGGTCGAGATGGGACAGCATATTACCCCGCCGTCGTAAACAACTACATTCTCACCAAAGAGAGCTACCCGGCCGACCAATTGATCATCGCTGCTACTCGGTATAGCGCCGAGCTGCACAATGAGGTGTGGGTATTTGATCAGGGATATTGGCAGAAGTCTGGAGAGCTATGGCAGAGCGTCCAGCACTCAAAGTGGGATGATGTTATATTGGATCCTGGAATGAAGAAGGCCATCATCGACGATGTGCAGAACTTCTTCAGTTCTAGGGACACATACTCCAAGTTCAAAGTTCCCTGGAAACGAGGGATAATCTACTATGGCCCTCCAGGAAATGGTAAAGCTCTAGCATGTTTCTGCCCCATATTACTAATTTACTCCCCTAGGCAAGACTATCTCAATCAAGGCCATGATGCATTCTCTTTATCAGCGCAAAGAGCCGGTTCCAACGCTTTACGTGCGGACCCTCACAAGTGTAAGCTTACCATGGGATATTCCAATGTGGTACATGACTTGAATTTGGTTTAGTATGCTGGACCCGAATACTCTCTCAGTCAGATCTTTATGAAAGCTCGTCAGGAAGCTCCCTGCTATCTTGTCTTCGAGGATCTTGACAGCATTGTTACCGATAATGTCCGAAGTTACTTCTTAAACGAAGTAGATGGGCTTCGGAGCAATGATGGAATTTTGATGGTCGGCAGGTAGGTCTTGGGAGTCCTAACTCAACTGGATAGACGTGATAACTTGCCATAGCACGAATCATTTGGATAGGCTGGATCCGGGCATATCGGTGCGTATTCATCTCATTTTCCGTGCTGATGGTTTTACAATCAGGACGTGTTGACAGAAAGCCTCAGAAACGGCCTAGTCGGTTCGACCGCAAATACCTTTTCCCTGATCCGAATCTCGACCAGCGAATTGCATATTGTCACTATTGGCAGGGCAAGCTGTCGGATAATGAAGATATTGACTTTCCAGACAAGCTGTGCACAGCGATTGCGAAGATAACTGACAAGTTCAGCTTCGCCTACATGCAAGAGGCTTTCATAGCGGCACTCTTAGCTATTGCGGTGTCTCAGGATGGGTCCAATACGGATCTATACAGTGGGCCTGAAGCGGATGTAACACTCAGTTCACAAATAGCGACCCATACACTTCGAGGCGATGACCCAGAGCTTGATGACTTAATCTTATGGCATGAGATCAAGAAGCAGATCAAAGTCCTACGGGATGAGATGGATAAAGATAGGATGCAGTACTAGAAGGCTATGGCTGCCTGATGGAACAGTCATCGATCTGTATGTCAGGGAAGAGATGTGGCTGCCGTTGGGTAATTTTGGTGTATGCAGGGCAATTTGGCTGGATGTGATTGGCTAATTCAATGCCATCCAACATGGCAGCCAATAGATCGGAGTTTTGTGCTACACTTGGTTGGAGCTATCCACAGGGGATATGCAGTCGATCTAAACAATCAAACGAATCGACCGGGCCAATTCTCTTAACATCCAAAAGTGATATCGTGTATTTCGCTGTAGGATTGCGCAGATGCCGCGAGAGGTGCCAATTGCATCATAGCTTGGCTGGCTCTGCGACGGAGCCGCAAATCAGGTGAACCCTGGATGCAGAGCGCTGGAGTCGAGGGAGAGAAGGATGTGCACAGGCTGTTTACACAGCCAGTTCTCACCTCGCACCGGTCAATTCTGATGCTGGAGATTGCAATTGTTGCTCAGCTGGTCGCGAAAGACAAGGCAAAAGGCAACTACTGCGCATGTTTCGTGGAGCGAGCCTTGCCGGTAATCCCCGCCAATCTCCACGTGAGGTTTCTCGTACCTAGCCATGAGCACCTCAGCTCCCTCTGGCCGCACTTGGCCGCACCTCGCCGCACCTGGCCTCCTCCACGGCCTCGTCATCCATCAGCACCGCCGACTGCCTCACCACGTTGCTTCCGTATTCTCCTTGCGCGCTCTCACGTCCAAATTTCATCGCCGCTCGGTGATGGGAAGGGGGGGCCGGTGGGCATTTCTAAGTCACCGCTCAGCACATCCAGGCACCAACGCGCACCGCCCCCCAGCTAGCCTATCCAAGTCGAGCATGTTCAACTTACCCAGTGCGTTCAGCGGTGCCAGTCACTGGACCATTGCTTCAGCCTACCCTATCCTCTGAGAAAGCGTCAATGGCGCTCCTTCCTCGCCGGGCGGCAAAGCTCCCCCAGTCAGTTGGCTGTCCCTGCCTGTGTGCCTTGCAGCACACGTTCAGTCATCCGCCTTCTTGTAGTCAGACCTCTTCCTGCCGCACTGTCCTGGCCTCTTCGAGATGACGGCCGGCCATGTTCGTTTCCATTTCCTTCCAATTTCAACCGATGACTCTGAAAAGCGGTTGCGTTGGCGCGCCCTCGCTGCCTGTAGCTATCGATTCTGCCTCACAGCTTTGACCGCAAAAGACGCCAGGCACTGCCTCAATGAGTCCCAACAAGTCATACCTTAGGCTCCTACATTTTCCCTGGCCCTCTATGGGTCGTTTCCGTCTACACTGGAGACCTAGGGGAGGCCTCAGGAATCTGCCTGAAGCTATAAAAGCCTCCTCGTAGCGTTCTGTCTCTCTTTGTTCATTGTGATTCATACACTCAAGACTCATTCAATAACAGCTCACCTTGATATTCTGCTCTCGTGCCTTTAGTTCACTCATACACGACCCTCAATTTGCTCTGTGTCAGATCAGATTTCTCAGTAAACGAGCCTACGCCGCGTAGAACCTCGAACTCCGCAAATCATAACTACTGTTTCTGAGCCTTTCTGTGCCTCCAAACGCCTCAACCGCCGCATAACCTCAAGCCACCACGCAACAATGTCTTCCAATACGTACCCTTCCAAGCCCTCCAAGACTAGTTCGTCGTATGCCTCTCGCTCTCCATCTAGTAAGCCTCTCCATCTGCAAGCTTCCATCTGGCCAGCAAGACGTCGGACTAACGAGTCTTCTCTTGAAGCCTTACCCTCGAATTCCTCTCAAAGCATCTATGCAAACTCCGCCACCTCGAGCCGATCAAACCGTGGCTATGGTAGCAAACCTACTGTTGTTATCCATAATGGAGGCGGCCAGACCTATGACACCACTACCAGCAGCTCAGCTGGCAATTCGGGATACTATAACTGAGAGCGTCGCATCTTCGGCGGCATATTGTATTCTTCTGACTCATGAGATGCCACTTCACTGGAGCGAGGCGGAAACGTAATCCTCCCCCTGCTCCAATGATGCCGACATCTCTGACTTCTTCGGGTATTTGGACTTGAAATCTCTAACCGGCGGTTCTCTACCACCTTTCTTGCATTTGGAATGGCTTCTTGGGCGTTTTGGCATAGATGTATGGCACAATGCCTTTGGCGGTACGACTGGTTTCATTGGGCGGGACTTTGGGTACTATGTTTCTTATGTTTAAGATTGGGATTTCTTAGGCTAGGTTGGGTTGAGAGGGCTCCCCCCTATTGGATGTATTATGAGTATTAGAAATATGACATATCGTTAAATCCCATGATTTCTCTCGGACTAATGCTTGTGACATGATGAAATATAACGTGAGTACTTTAGAAGGGCTCAAAGCGTACAATTCATAGCGTCCACTCTCTCCCGCCTCCGTTGAACAAGAGAATTAGTTTCCTGGCTTGTATTCCTTCTGTGGTAAAACAATGATCACCACTCAAGCTATGACGAAGTTCCTTGCCCCTCGCCTTAGTTTAACCCGAGAGGAAATCATGCTGCCCCAACCTTCCGCCCCAATTATTATGCGTACGCAATTGAATTCTTCCATCTCACTATTCCATACCCACCACTCAAGCCCCATCTCCCCATATCCGTCTGAAAATCCAAACCCACAATGCTCTCCCGCGCCCTCACCCGCCGCAGCCAGCACTTCGCCCGCGCCCTCCTCCGCACCTCACGCCCTCCGATCTCTCGCCACGCCTTAGCAGCAGCACTACCCGCAGCACCAAGCTTCCAAACCATCCCAAAACGATACTTCACAGCCTATCCAGCCAGGCGGAAAAAGACCAACCCGCAACCCATCATCGACCAGAAAATGGAGGAGATCCAGGACCTGTAAGCCTCGCCCACAACGCCCACATTCCCCTCTTCCCCCCCCCCCCCCCGCCCCCCCCGCCGCCCCCCCCCCGCGCCGCGCGGGCCGCGCCTCCAACCAGCTCAACTCTCCCAAACTAACCCCCTGCACAGCTACGCCACCGCCCGCGACGAATTCGAGATCGCGGCTGAGGAGACGGAGAAGCAGACGGTGTACGCGGCCGACGACCGCGCCGCGGCGCGCGAGGAGCTGGCGAAGCTGGTGGAAGCCTACAAGCGCGTCGTGGAGGGCCCGGATGCGGAGGTGGGAGAGGAGGTGCGGAGGCGGGTTGGGCAGCGGGTTCGGGAGCTGGAGAACGCGGTCACGGCGATGGAGGAGATGGCTTTGGGGCAGGGTTGAGGGGGCAAGGGAAGTGGAGGGGGGCTTTATGGCGCTGGGTGTATTATGGTGGGTAGGGCTTTGTAAAAGTGTTTGGGCGGGCTTGGTTGGAGCACCGGGTTGCTTTGTGTATGATAATGTGTCGTAGCAGACCGTGCGGGTATCATATTCGTCAATCTACTCGCTAATCCTACTATCCAAGAACGGCGTCTGTGTCTCCTTGGGTGAAATGCTGTCTCCCCTTTTATGTTCCTGCTCAATCCCAGTATTTAATCGCTCCACTCAAGTCCCCGGTAACCACCTTGGACGTCTCCCTCGGATGCCACTGCACCGCCAGCACCGGGCTGTCGCTCGCCTGGATCTTATGCCACATCTTGCACGTCTTCCAGTCCCAGAAGCAGATGTAGCCTCCGCTGTCGCCGCTGGAAATGAACTGGCCGTCCGGACTGATCGACACGTCGCACGCGTAGCCCGCCGTGTTGTGGCCGTGGAACTCCTTCTTCCGGTTCTGTCTGAACCGGTCCGTCGACGCGTATACCGTGATCTTGTTGTCGGCGCTCTGGAATGCGACGTACTTGCCCGACGGGTGCGGCGCGCTGCGCACCATGCTGTACATGTATGGCTCGGCGATGAATTTGATGGGGACAGGGATGCCGTATTCCCAGGCGCGCAGGGACTTGTCATCCGAGGTGGTGATGAAGCGGCGGTTCTCGTCGCAGAAGGTAACTTTATTATAAATTAGTATGAAGATTGTGGATTTTGTTGAAGTTACTCACTGGTATTGACCGGACCAAGGTGATGGTCATACTCCTGAACAAGCTCTCCCGATCTTGTGTCGTATTGGACGATCCGCTTGTCGCTCAAGCCTGCCAAAAATTCGTGCGGGACGCTGGGGTTGAAGCGGACAACGTGGGGCGTCTTTCCAGTGGTGAATTTGGAGACACATTGACCGGTTTCGGTGTCCCACTATGGATAATGATTAGTATTTATCTAGAAAACTTAGATGTCTCATGCTTACAAGCTTCATGTAACGATCATAGGATGCGGAAAGGAATTGTTCGCCAGAGGGGTTGAAATCAATATCATTGACACTCTGAGAAGAAGTCAGTTTTCTGAGAGTTTGCCTAGCATCAAAGAAGAGCACTTACCTTGGTATGACCAGAATACGTCCGTAGGAGCTCCCTGTTCTTGAAAGCAGACCAAATCGCAATCTTATTGTCTGCCGATGCCGACAAGAGCAGGTGGCCAGTATCGGGGAAGAAGCGTAGCTGTGTAATGCTCTTTGTATGGTATTTAAATGTATGCACAAGTTTTTTCGGAATAAAATTCTTGATGCCGCTTGTATCGCCTTTTAGATTGATATCCAGATCTACCATGCGTCAGTAAAACCGCCATAAGCATCTAAGTTGGAGTTAACTCACCCATAGGAACAGCCATATACGTCCTGCCCTGATAATCGTACTGCTGCTCCCCACGGAACTCCGTCCTCTCCGCTCCAGCCCCAGAATCCTCATAGTCCGTACCCGCTTTCGTTGGCGGTGGTAGCGGCTGTGGCTCAATCTCATCCTCTTCATATTCCACCTCCACCTCCTCCTCTTCTTCTGAACTCGCATCCGGTTTTTCCTCTTCGTATCGTGCCCACGGCCCCTTATAGCTGTTGGTTCCAAAAACGACACTAGCATCGCCCTTGTGCTCCCGCTTTCGCTTCTTCGAAGGGTTCGGAGCGGATTCGATGGCTCGGTGGGCGGCTCTAAATGAAGCTTCCGACACGAAAGTTTCCTCTGCGTAGCCGGTTGGCACTTTTCCTTTGGTTGAAGTGGTCATCTTGTCCGGTCCTTCAGCGGACGCTGAGTGCTTTCCGGCGCGATTTAGTATTTCACTCGTGCCCGCAAGTTTTTTTAGCACAACCGGTAAGTAGCCAAGAATATAGTGATATTTGGAAGGCCTAGCGGGGTTGCAGGGGCAGAACTGATGGCCGTTGTTAGATTGCTTGGAGTTCAAGACTGGAAATTTATGTGACTAAGCGTAGACATCATACATCGCCAAGAAATCATTGACAATGGTATTGTAAAAGAACATTATATCGATTCGTCCCAGATTAAAAAATGATTGGTTTATAGCTCTTAAAATCTTCAAGATCCTCCAGTACCGCCATGAGCGGCGAAGATTTTCAGCGGAATTCTCCTAAGACAGTTGTGGAAGGCGTGAAAGATTCACGTATCGAGCATTCAATCACAGCGAAGCTACTATCAATAATCCTCGATATCTTCAAGCGTACTACCTGCAAGACACGTGGCCTCAGTGAATACGGCTAACGAATAGAATCTCCCGCTGGCAGGCTACGCAAGAGTCCGACGATTATACTCAGGACTCAACAGGTAAGAAAACCATTCTGCTCCGATTCCAAAACAATGACTACATTAACATCGTCGCCTTGATGCATACAATCCACGATAGAGAGACACGGTATCATAGAACATAAAGAATTTCGACTCTACAACTTCTCTTCTGTCCTTATTCCCGACCGTTTCATTCCTGTAGATGCCAAGCGTAGCGTGAAGTGGATCCACATCTATGTCGAAGGCCGCACAATCTCCCGGTTGGAATACTTCTGTACATGCATTCCGCTCTTACCTTTATCCAGCCGCGCACATATGAAACAGAGACCTGGCACAATTAACTGTCTTTCAGTGCCGCCCTTTTCTTCCATACTGCATGTTCCTGGCTGTTTCAGCTTGCAGTCAGTGAGACTCGTCGCGGATTAAAGCGACGATCATGCTGTAGAGGTAGAAGAAAAACATGACAAGGTGGAATCCAAGCTTAATGAACGATTCCTATTATCATCGCGTGTTAGTAATGATTTGACCTCCCAAAAAAAAAACCTCGTGAGTCTTCGAATAAATTCGTGACGGCTGAAAAGACAAGGGGCAGACTTAATAAGACGTAGAAAGAAGGGTATGAGGTACATTCCCACAGCCAGGCAATGTCGCGTGACCGGACATTAGATGATAGGTCGCCGAGAGAGCGGATAAATAGAAAATGACAGGGTAGCTACCTTCTTATGTACGTTCAATTTCCTAAAAATTTCCGTTGCATCCAAAAGATGCTGGTTCTCAAATATTCTAGTCCACAATCAGCTACAGCTCCCCAAGTATATCAAATTGTGGCGATCTAGTATTGCACATACTTCTTTCCGTTCCATACTAAGAGCGGGAGATTCAACAAAAGCGCAATCCAGTATCCGTTGATGAGGAAGAGGAAGGTGAGGAAAGCGTGAACGGCGGCTTCGGGGACAATATAGGTGTTGAGTCTGTTGCAGAGGTCGATGGGGTTGATGTAGTCACTGGTAAAAGTTTATCAGCCTTGCAATCATTCCTATAGTTGTTGTAGTTTGGGATTGTCGCAAGCTAGTTTGTGATGAAGACGGGAAGGCTGCATGCGAAAAGCTGGCGTCTATCGTCTAGACGTTGAGCAGAGAGCACGTACCATTCCAAATCGCTGTACATTATCGTAAAGAAGACTTGCAAGAAAAGGTTGACGGCGTTTATCAGGACGGCTAATAAGTATAGCCATGCTTCTCCGGACATTGTGAAGGTTTTATGTGCGGCGCAGCACTGATCCGACTAGATTAAAGCGATGTTTACGAGATTCTTGCTCTCTTTATCAAAAGTATTATTATGTTCGAGTAAGAAGCTTTAGTGCTGGGAAGTAGGCGAGGTTGTGCGGATAGTGGAAGTTATCGGGTGAAACGCGGAAGAGAAGACAGTGGGTAGAGAGTCGTGACTTGGATTAAGTTCGGGGACGGAGGAACTTGCAGCTCAATGGATTTGACAAGCAGGGAAGCGCGAGGCTCCAGGTATCTTGTGAAACGTTGTCTTCACGGGCGATGGCAGGCTGCAGAATGTTTTGGATGACGTTTTGGAAACGAGCTGGTGGTGCTGTTGGCATCGGCACCTCGCCAATTTTCCGTGTGGAAAGCCCCCTCCACTGGCTTTAATGGTGACACCCAGAAAGCTTGGACATTTCATAACATCACCATGCTTCAATTTAATTTCATGGTCAAATTAATTCAAATAAGCAGGAGTTAGATATCTAGCTGCAGTTATAGCTGCGCTATGTCCAAGATGCATATACAGCGCAAAGACCCAAAAGCCGTAGAAAGACCTAATCAAATTTCCTGGAAAGTAAAGAAACTCAGGTAGCAGTACTCGAAGCTAATGGCTCTTTGGAAGCATCACCGTTCGTAGTGCTAGGCATCGGAATAGGGCCGCCGGGCGAGTCCGGCAGCCTTGCTGTCAAAATCTCAACGCCATTCTCCGTAACCAGAAGAGTATGTTCTAGAATAGACCATTAGCAAAGTAAAGAGGCTCCAAGGTTAGATGGATGTCAACATACCAAACTGAGCTGTGCGGGATCCATCCTGGGTAGCACTTGTCCAATCATCTGGCCAAGTCTTGTCCTTATGTGTACCCAAGCTAATCATAGGTTCGATAGTAAAGCACATGCCCGGCTTCGCTTGCCCAACGGCCTTGTTCTTTGCGTAGTGAGGGACATTTGGTGCGCAATGGAACAATTGGTTTATTCCATGACCACAATATGTCTTGATAACACTGCAGTTGCGGGACTTTGCGTGCTTTTCTATGACAGTCCCTGGATCTCGGAAGAGCATTCCTGGCTTGACAATCTTAATGGACTCATCAAGACACTCTCTTGCAGTCTCTACGACCCTTACAGAGTCGGAATCAGCCTCAGCTTTGGATCCAACATAGTACGTCTCATTTAAGTCTCCGTGGAAGCCTCCATGATATAGCGTAACATCAATATTCAGAATATCGCCATCCACGAGGATTCGCTGATCCGGTATGCCGTGGCAGATGATTTCGTTAGGTGAGGTACATAAGGATTTGGGGAAGTGGCAATAATTGAGGGGTGAAGGATATGACTGTGAGCCGTGAGTATTATCAGCCGCAAAAAATGTACAGCGAAATGGACAGAGTAAAGCAGCACTTACATCTCGTTCCAAGCAAGCCTTGTGAACTATCTCATCCAAGTAATCCGTCGTAATACCTGGTCTTACTTCCCTCGCGGCGATATCTAAGACTTCTCTGGCTAACCTGCAAACTTTCCGCATACCTTCCTGCTCCTTCTCATCCAATATTCTAATTTTATTTCTGCCAACAAATACTTGTTCGGAGCGCGGTATCCCATCTTTGGCATAATCAGGGTGCTGGATACTCGCTGGCACTTGTCTTCGAGGCGAAAGAGGGTATACAGGTCTTAAACTGCCTGTAAATGGAAAGGTAGGGAAGGGATTAAAGTGGCCGGTTGCTGGGTCGGGTTTAGAGACAACTTTTGGTGGAATAATATTACGGAGAGGATTACTTTGTGCTTTGTGTATTGCTTTATGTTCGCTCTATAGGCTCAGTCAGTAATCCTCAGTCTTCTTCACGAGGCCCTCCTTACTAAATACCCAGTTGCGTTTGAAGCAGTCCTGCGAGCAGAAGTAGCTCTCTTTCCCAATCTTTTGGCAAGTAGGACATTGCAAGGCACTAGCGTCATTCTCGCAATCTTTGCTTAGGCATTTACGCGTAACGGGAGTGTCTGCAGCCATGGCGCGTGTCGTGCACCTTCGTTAGTGGTAATATCAAGCTCGTTGCAGGGCTAGAAGAGGCAGCTGGAAATTTTTAAGGCAATCTATGATGAAGAGGAAGTATTCCTGGAGCCCGTAAGGGAGTGCTCAGCGGAATTTAAAGTAAAGGATGCCCCAAGGAAATTCACTCTATTTCCGCGCTCTGACGCTGTGGAACGCCGAACAATTCAAGCGGAGTTGAGGCGATCTGGGACTGACGCTTGGACCATCCGCTTAGCAATGTGGCGGCGGAAGAGGCAGTACTTGCATCTTAGCCCCGCGTGCTATGCAACAACTAAGAAGAATATACAATATCATAAGCACACTACCATAACACAGCCTCGGATTGTATTATACCCGAGTTTTTCAACCGGAATAATATAGGCAAACAAAGCTGTAAAGTTTAGGCAATTTGTTGGCGATTTACGTCTTAGCAGCCACCAAAGCGAGCCACCTAAAATTATACTTTATCCCTAGTCTGGTAAAATTCATCCTACGGTTATCGATAAGAACAAAGCCAATAGAACCAATCAGATCAAGTTGAGACGCCAAATTATCATTTTGCCAGTGCATAGATCACTACATAGTAGGACGCTACCAGGGGAAGGGATGTACTAATAAATTTAAGTATTTAAATTAATAATTTATAAAATTTTAATATTAAAAACCTAATTATTTAATTAACTTTTTATTTAAAATTTATAAATTTTTTAATTGTAAAAGTATAACTTTAGTAGAAATAATAAAAGCTTATTGTATTAGTAGTATAAATGTATGAGTATTGATTTTTAAATTTTCACATTTATATATTAAGTAGTGGTAGAGTTATTAATATATAAAGTTAGCTGATCCCGGTGTAATTTTAGGTGGCTCGCTTGGGCGGGTGGCTAAAGACGTTATCTGTCGCGAGTCACGGTAGTGTCATCTATCTTATCCGTCAACATACCAACTCAGCAGCCGTCCAGTATCTGCGAGAAAGTCTTGATCTGAACTTGTTTGATTATTGTATTTGTATGTTTAAGTAAGCCTCAAGCGATGTGCCTCGAGGATCTCACGCGCTCCATGAGAAGTTAAAGAGGTAATTAGCCGGCCGCGGACCACTATAAATTGTAATATAAAGGTATGGGGACCCTCTTTTTAGTCAAATAACCTTCTAAGAGTACGCATAGCATGATGTCCGTATAGTGTTCCATTCCGTTATATCCGCACGATAGTTCCATAACCAACTAAATACACCTCAGACATGGCTACTTCAAAGAAGCAGAAGACTGTAGTGGTCGGTGCTGGGCCAGTGGGGTCATTAGCTGCTCTCTATGCTGCGAAGAGAGGTGACGATGTTGAATTATACGAGTTAAGAGGGGGTGGGTCTAAATTTCATTCCTGGTTTCTGTGCTTCAGTTTTCAATTATTTGTCACAAAACCCAATAACGCACTCATCTCCTTAAAGCCATAGAAACAGCCTTTGGGGATTTAGTGTGAGCAAAATAGGCTAACGCTTAGGAGATCTCCGTGATCCCTCTACTACGCCGCTTAACTTCACCAAGTCTATCAATCTTGCTTTATCAGAGAGAGGAATTAATTCAATGAAGAAGGCCGATTGCCCTGGACTTCTGGAGTCCGTGCTCAACGAAACTATCCCTATGCATGGTCGCATGATTCATGGCCAGAAACACGGCAATCTTTTTCAGGAGCCTCAGTTGTATGATGTGCATGGACGGGTGAGTCAGGCTTCATCGCCATCTGAAGCCCTGGTCGCTGAATGCTGTAGTTTGTTCGCGCTGTTGATAGAGCAGGCCTAAACAAAAGCCTTTTAGACGAGCTAGAAAAAATGCCAAATGTCAAGTTCTTTTTCAATCACAAGCTTACCGGAGCCGATTTCAGAAAAAACCTTGCATGGTTCGAACGGCAAGGGATTCTGCGTTCCGATATCGCTCAGAAACCAACGCAGCAGCCAGCCGACAAACGGGGGACAGAAATCGAAGTAAAGTTCGACTTCATGATTGGCGCCGACGGGGCACATTCCGCAGTGCGGTACCATCTGATGAAATACACAAGGATGTCATACCAACAGGAGTATATCGATGCCCTATGGTGCGAGTTTCACATTTCCCCAACGAAGGACAATGATTTTATGCTGCCTCCAAATTATCTCCACATCTGGTCCGGTGAAGAGTTCATGTTCATCGCAATCCCAAGTCTTGACAAAAGTTTCACCTCAACGCTTTTCCTACCCAACACTCGATTTGCGGAACTCGACGCAAACCAATCATCGCTTACCGACTTCTTCAAGTTAAATTTCCCAGGGGTCATTCCAAATCTCATATCTGAAGCGGAGCTACACAAGCAATATTCCGGAAACCTTCACTTACCTCTGATATCTATCAAATGTACGCCCTACCATTACGGGTCCAGTGCTGTGATCCTCGGGGATGCAGCACATGCAATGGTTCCATTCTATGGCCAAGGCATGAATGCTGGCCTAGAAGATGTCCGTGTTCTGTTCGATATCCTTGACGAATACTCTGTGGGCCCTCAGAACTTAGACACTATCCGGGAAAACCGAGCGAAAGCCTTAGAAGAATATACGAAGCAGCGTACCCCAGACGCGGTAGCAATCAATGACCTTGCTTTGAGAAACTATCAGGAGATGAGGAGTGATGTCCGGTCCCCTATGTACCGCCTGCGGAAGTGGACCGAGGAGAAGCTGGACGCATACTTACCTAGCCTAGGTTGGGCTACTCGGTATTCTCGCGTGAGCTTTGGGAACAACAGGTATTCTGAAGTGGAGAAAGCTGCAAAAAGACAAGGCAGGATACTCCTGGGCGTTATGGGGCTTTCTCTCGTCTCCGCCTTTGGTCTGGGGAGTTTGTGGCTATCAAGACTCAATTTGAAATTTCCTCCTAGGAAATTTCTAAGTCAATGGTTCCATCGCCTTTTTAGCAAGTTGGCGGAGCTGAAGAGTAGGTAAGCCCTGTAGGCAAATTAATTTCAAATCAGGCACCGCAGTCTTGGAATACGAACCTTACATCTGCAAGCACAATCAGCCAATAACATTAGAGTAACATGCCTGCCCAAATAAAGTCTCCCGCGCCTTTGATCCGGTGACTTTATCACAGATGCTGTGGGATCTAATAGGCCACAGTAATAGAGCATGGCACGAACACCAAAGGAAGTCTTCTTTAAATAGAGGAGGAACAGCGAAAGATAATATTGTGGCTGCAGGCGGCTGCATCCACGAAATGAAAGCCCTTAGCTTTACGCCGCACGTATCCAGAGCACCCGCGAACGGAAGTGTTTTCCATGGCCCCCTATACCAGCTCCGGACATTTAAGACGTGGTAATGGGTCTTGGAAGAATTAGAATCCAAGTCCTCCACGCAGATGACTTAGTACAAGCGTCTATGTTTGCTACGTTATTCAATGCATTCGGATTCTCCCGAAAAGTGGTGTCAAGACGACTGACTTGCCTCGATCAGATTCCAGCTGCTATTTTCTCATAGAGACTACTTCAATTGTCCGATTTTGAAAACAGAGTTCTTGCAACTTCATTTCGGACTCAACACTATGTCTTCCATTCGATTTTTTGACCGGCTGATCTCTAGCTTATAAATTTCATTTCGTAGAGCCTCGAGAAATCCCATGAATTGAACCATTTATCTTCACCTTCAGCAGAACTTTGCGATGCAAACGCTATTCTGTAGTAAAAAGAGACGCAATGCACTTTGTACCATGTAATTCTTTCCTTACCTGCGGAAGTTCTCAAAATAGTAGTGATTTCTCAGCTTCACTCTTCAATATTAAATCAGTTCTAGATCATTCACGAACCCTTCGAGAATCACTCTAGCGTGTCGCAAGATGTTCAATGCGAGCCATAGGTTAATAGTTGCTCATGTGTGGTTTCCACGCTTCGATTATTTGCCTAGTTTTTATTGCGGTTAATTTCGAGCTTTAAAAGGTTGCTCGAGGAAGGGGAACAACTCCTTTAGCATTGGATTTTCTCACAATAGAAAATCTATTACTTTCTTGAAGTAATCATACTGCCCTTACAAATTATGCTTTGCTAGGTTTTTTTGATCAGGTCGGTATAATGTCGATTACGGTGATTTAAATGACCCACTGGAAGCTGGGCGAAAGTGATCAATTATGCATTACTCACAACCTTGAAGTTGGTGTTGAGGTTCATCATTTTAGCTTTTCATGATTTCGATGTGGCCCCAAATTGGTTGAAGGAGAGTCCACAGGGCTTAAGTTTGACATACAGCAGTATATTGCTCTAAAGTCCATGGCCAAGGCATTACCAGCGCACTGACACAAAACCGAAAGAATTGCACTCCCGAATCCTATTCTGAAAATGAATAGTGGTATCAATTAAAACCACACTTTGACATACGCCTGACCACACGTTGCGCCGCATCCAATCATCTAATCCAACCCAGTCAGGCCCAGAACAACCGATAATACTCACAAGAGTACCAGGATACATTGACGCCAATCATTTCCTATTTGATTGTCCCAAAACGTATATTTACCAGCCTCGCCGCGTGCTTGCACCCATTGTCGCGCAATGTAAACAATTCCGGTTGTCACCAACAACAGCGCAGGTCCCGCAGATACTTCTACCACATGATCGGCATTCGAATTGGTCTGTGGAACTTGAGTCCCCGTAGTCGATATCCATTTCGCCATGACCTTGGAGAGCGCCGTCGCAATCCTCACAACGTGGGGGCTGCGTGTTTGAAACCGAGGATGAGTTCGCATGCGTGAAAATGGGTTGCGGACGAGAGCGCGGCAATGACCAGAAGGAATGTAATGTTGACTTTTGTGTTGGGGTGGAACTTCGCACCAGTGGTTGAGACTGCGATAGGATTGGAGCAGCGTGGGGAAACTGCCGTTGAGCAGAAAACAGTTTATCCATTGTTGTTTCTAGAAGTTGATTGTTAGCGAACGTTCTCGACTGAGATTTCCGTGACGCTTTACCATGTATAATGTTGTCGTTTGGTCTATTGTCTCTGAACCTTTTACGCGTTCTGCTATTCAAATCCAAAGACGAGAGTTTTCCAATGTCCATATTCCACGATAATACGGGAATAGATGAAATAGGTGTCTCTAAATCCATTGCCCCATTGAATAGACGTGGGGCTGGAGTTGGGCTTTGCGATCCACGCGAAGTAGACGTTGTGAAGCTAGAAGTCGAAGCTGGGGATGAATTGGAGCAGGATCTCTTTCTTTTTAGAGCCATGATGAGAAATATTTAAAGTATCGATACGGTGATGCGACAGAGTACAGATATAGATGTGACAGTATTGCAGAAGGCAGTAATGTGTATTGTGAAGGGCAATGGTTAAGTGGTAAGCAGCAGAAGTAGTGGTAGATGTAGCGATGATGAAATGAGGAGGCTGGAACGCGACGCGCGAAAACGCCGCACGTGCGCGAAGCACACATAACACTAAACGGCTCATGCTTGGGGCATTGAAGCATACTGAACGATACTTAAACAGATATACTAGACATCCAAATACGTAATGAATGCCTCATATTATACAGCAGTATTCTATGTCTTCCACTCTTTCCTTGAGAGAGTCAGCCTACTTCGTAGCGAGATATTGCTGCATTTACTGACCATATAGACCTCTGGAGTACTTTAGTAGCTCCAAGAGTAGCTCCAAGTCTGCAATCTAAATATATATCTAGTGTTTTGCGACGATTCAATCGTTGTGGGGCCTCCAGCGATTACTTCATTCCTCCTGCCCACCTGTAGGACAGCTCTCGGAACCCCGCTCTCGTGCCCCTCGTTTGTTTGAAAGCTCCTGGAGGCCTTCAACATATACCGTTAGCAACAGTTATTGCAAAAAAAAATGTCCAGTAGAGACGCCAGCCACGCCGGCTCGTGGTATTCTTCGCGGAAATCGGAGCTCTCTGCTCAACTAGATCAATGGCTTGACCAAGTTCCAGACACTACCAAGTGTATCGGCACGGAATCCTCCAAGCAAGCTCCTGCCCAGCTACCTTCCTCTGGAGCAAGGGCTATTATTGCACCGTAGGCGTCACTGTCCACTGCCGGTGAGCTGAATGGGAGAGCTCATGGCAAAGCAGGCATGCCGGATATTCTTACTCTGGGCCTGCGGCAGCATGGGCTTACAAGTCTTTGGACCTGTCTAAGGCGTAAGCCAACCTATGCCGCAGCTACTACAGCTGCTCGGGACATGAGTTCTAATCATTTGCAGTAAACGCGTCTTCCTGCTTGGACCTTCTCACCACCACTATCTCACCGGATGTGCACTCACACAGTGTGACACATACGAGACACCTCTCGGAAATCTCAAAGTCGACAAGCAGACTATCGCCGAGCTGCACCAGAAAGCTTCCTTTGACAAGATGTCCCTGTCCATAGATGAAGCCGAGCACAGTCTAGAAATGCACCTCCCATACATCTACAAGGCACTCAGCAGGTTCGTTACTACTCCTCCCACCGCCTCACCTCACCTCGCCCCCCCGACAGCTTCTCACGGCTCTCAGGACATTCTCTGATCCCGCGTCTTTCCCTCCCCTCATCCCCATAATGGTTGGTGCGACTAACGCAACCACCGAGCGCCGTTTCGGCCAAATCCTCGCACCCTACCTCGCCGATCCCACCTCCGTCTTCATCATAAGCTCTGACTTCTGCCACTGGGGCTCCCGCTTCAGATACACGTACTACCAGCCGAACTCCGGCTCCGCGTACTCCCTCCACTCGTCAGACCGAGCGCCCACCCAGCCTCCTATCTACGAGAGTATCGCACGTGTAGACGGCCTGTGCATGGATGCGATCGAAACAGGCTCGCATAAGAGTTTCTTGGATATTTTGGATGAAACTGAGAATACAGTGTGCGGGCGCCACCCTATCGGCGTAGTTATGGCCGCCATAGAGGCGCTAGAGAAGGAGGATAAAGTGGAGAAGGGAAAAGGAAGGTTCAAATTCATGAGGTACGAGCGGAGCAGTGATTGTGATAGCGCGAGGGATAGTAGTGTCAGCTATTGCAGTGCGTTCGCAATTTTTTGAGCAGATGAGAAGAATTTTCCTTCTTTTTCGGCATGAAACCAATACAGCTAGACAACTACACCTAGGAATCTGAAAACATTACAATATTTTACATAAGAGAGATATTCAATACCCTGGTTGGAGCTGCTTTCGATGAGCTTACGTTTATTCCTGACCCCACCCATGTGGCGGTGCTATAAGTAATGATTAATTTTCAATTCCAAATTATTTCTAACCAAAGCAGAGTTAGTCTAGTGGTTATGATATTCGCCTTACATAAATATTTATGTGGCGCGAAGGGTCGCGAGTTCGATCCTCGCACTCTGTAGCGGTTCGTTTTTTGCCTGTTGGTCCCTTTCTTTTTTGGTTAGGGAAACGTAGGATGGGGTTATGAAGGTGTCCACACGCTGTGCGACATCTCCGCGTGCTCTGCTGAATCCGAAGACCAGTAGGTGGCTTAATAATTTATATATAAAAGATTTTCTTAAGAAGATTCTTTATAAATTTTATATATATCATCTATATAAGACGTGGTTATAAAGATAGGTTTACGTTGTAACTTCTTTTGTATAGGACGTCTTATTGAAAAATTTGTAGAAGATAAGAAAACTGCAGTATCAAAGTCGAGAAATACGGATTTAAGGTAAATCGGCCACCGAAACATATCGACTTGTCCGACTTTCCTATCTCGAAGGTGTTCTTATTACAGCAGCTAGGTAAGATCATATCAGAAACTTAAGAAATATATGATCAGCATAATTAATCAATTGCAGTTAGCTAAGATAATGTGGGTCGAGTCCAAGTTCGAATTCCGTACTGACGTACTGGGCCAATCTATTTTATGAAGCATGAGGCCACGCGTTTGACCACCCCGGAATCTCGTAGGAACCTAGCGGAACCCTACGAATTGAAGCAAACGACTCAGCCAGTAAATAAAGCCTAGCAAAAAGAACCGGAATGAGCCCGACCCCAAAGCTAACCCTGAATGTCCATTGAATGAGAGTTTCAAAAACCGGATTGTGCTTCTCCAGCCACTTCAGGGATGGGTATAAGGATAAGGATAAAGTGAATGAGCACCACGTCGCAGCGGTGATGGCGGCGCTAATCTTCCAGAGCAACTGTTCCGCATAGCTTGGGAAACTGTTGTTCCAAGCTGCAAGATGGACACCTCCAAAGGTCAACCCAATGAAGGAGATGATTAAGGCTTGAGCCCATAGGTTTCCTCGTGCGTCAGAGAGACGCTTGTAAGCGTCGTCAATAACCTCGAAGTAATATCCTTCTTGGCTTCTCCCGTGGAGGTTGAAGAGGCTCTGATACATGAGTTTCCCGAGCCCTGAGCGGGAGGTTAGATAAGCACGGCTGGTGGGTCGATCTTGGCTGGAGGTATTTGCCTCGTTAACAGTTGGGGATGAAGCCTTCTCGATGTCTAGAGAGGTGGGGTATGCGCGGCTGGCCATTGAATCTTGGCCAGAAGTAATAACTTCACCCACAGTTGGAGGTGAAGCCTTCTCGATATCCGGAGATTTGGGGTCAGCGTGGTGGGTGGACGGACTTTGGTCGGAGGTCGATTTAGTAGTTTTGCCCCCCAGTGGGTTTTCGAAAACCGTCAATGGATCAGTCGGGTCGAGGGTGGTTGTTCCTCTCACCAAACAAGAAACCAATCCCTTGTCTCTCTCATAATTGAGAGGGATGGTCGTCGAGGTTTCGATGTCAAGGGGTTTATACCACCATATAATATACATGGACACGGCGCAGAACGTGTGTAAGACGGTATGGAGCTCCAGCAGTGTTACTGGATAACGAGCAGCGGTGCGACCAATGACCTGAACAATAATCCAGAGAACTTGCGAGATGACGATACCTTTAGTGAGGGTGGTGGCGTTGCCTTTATCGCGCACTTCTTCGGCGGTGATTGTGGACAGCAGCTTAAGTCCCTTTCCATCCTCCGATTCCCATTGCGCCACTTCCCAGACTCCGTGAGGTGTCAAGGTTAGTTTTTTGTTTCGCCTCTTCGCGGTATCATGGACGAGTTCCTCGGACTTCGCGGTATCATAGACGGCTTCCGGAATGACAAACCCCCCCATGACAGCGTAATATGCCAGCGAGATATCCCATCCCTTTATTTCCGAGTTGCCCGGCAATTTTGAGTTGCAGGCATGTGGGCGTAAGTCGTGGTAGACTTTTACTAAGCACTTATGCTCGCATGCCTGGTTGCTCGGGTAGACTCTTTCGATGGTTTTATTGATCTTGTCACGGAGGATGTAAGCAGCCTTCCTCTCGTACGCCGCGATAGCCATCATCCCTTCTGGTGCGATGAGGATGATGCAACTCCAACCAATTTTTCGGACTGTTTTACGGGCCAGAAATGCCTCAAGCTTCTCATTAACCCAGGGTTCTTCTACTTCGGATCCAAAGATTGCTTTCAAAACACGGTCTAAGGTCTTGTTGATCTCGTTTTCAGGCTCGATGTTGACGTGTACTGTCGTCCAGATGCATAGGGAGAGTGTTATGACGCAGCTGAAGATGAGTCCGAGAGTGCCGCGATTATGGGGCCCTGGTACCCAGCCGGGCTCGAAGACTTCAGTAGTGACGGCCGGCTGGCGGTCATTTCCGCTCGGCGTGGTTGTGGCAGCTGCGTGCTCGGAGATCAAGAGTAGCGCTGGAAACCATAGCACCCTCAAGTTAGGCATGTACTTTCAGACTGTCTGTCAGCATGTGGTGTTTATTTGAGATCCATGGCCTGGCTTTCGATTTTGTCTAATCACCAATATTCCATCTTGACTTACATTCATGTTAGTGATACTTGGAGTCTTAATGCAGGCAAATGTATTATGGTGAAGATGAATAGAGTTTGCTGCAGTGAGTGAGCTTAAGCGTAACTGCACTGCGAAGTGAGTTTAAATAATCACAATAACGTCCGATGCGGTCGGCAGGGTCTTCCGGACACGTACCAGACGCGAGCATTTGCAAGACCAGTAATCTACTGATGAGGTATGAGGGAGGCCTGAAATTGGTACCTACCTCTGTTCTTAGAAAAGAAGCTTGCTGATTTGATTAAAAATTATGATTACACTGCATCCCTTTCATCAATCATTGATAGATGCCGATAAGATGACGAGCAAATAGGCACTGACTAAAGCCGAAGAGTTCAGGTGTTTACGATCATTGGCAGCCATTTGCCATAAGCATTCGCAGCGTGTGACAGCTCACACTTATTTCTTCCCCTATTTGTTATTTAGGGATGAGAGCAGCGGCTGCCCAGTGAGCTGCGGATGAGAATCAAGGGCTTGTGACAACTTCACTGTGCAGCTCGACGGAAAAAGACGTCAAAAGCAACAAAAGCAGCAAATGTGGTAAATGTGCCGAAAGTCTAAGCTTTGCTTTGCCTTACCACGTAACATGCACTCAGCTGCAGTTCTATTTTGTTGGTCCTCGATGAATAAAGCCCGACTCCCATTGTGAAATGTTGCATGTTGTACGTTGCATGAGCTCCTGAGCAGCGATACGTGGACAGCAACCTGCATATCACATTTTCGCTGTGTGCAGCAGGAGGTATGGAGGGCCTTCTTCTGTGTCTCGGGCGTTGGGGGCCTGGCCGTCTTTTGGTGTGCTCGTTTCCCATGGAGCTTCATGGCAGACTGCCTGGTCTCTTTCAATTATGCAGGGAAAAAGAGGCTTCATGCACTCCTAGTTGTTAGCTGTAAAACTACATTGTGCATAGCCGGGAAGGGCAGGATGGGCTGAAAAGGGATGTAGAATGCGGAATATTATTTTCATACTTTGTCGCGACGTCTACGAAATATCATGCTACTAAGCAATAAGTGGCAAGAGCCTAGTGATATCAATGGTTTCTCACGGGCCCGGTTTTTGCTTCTAGATTCTGAAGGAGAATCCCTTCGAACAGGTCAAAATACTTTTGCGCGGCTGATGGACCGATGGGTGGGAGACTTGACGGGTATAATGGGTTGATGGGTTGGCTTGATAGGGTCGAAAGGGCTGGTTAAGGTTGATGTGTTGATTGCGCACGGGCTCACTTGCAGAACCGGGGAGTTCGGTCATCGAGATTCTGCTGAACGGAAATCTTGATTAGGTTTATGGCGTGCAGATCTTCCGCTTTGCCCCTCTAGTGCGTCTCCACTTTGACCCTGCCTCTTTCCGCTTTCAGCCCCACCTACTTCTACCGCCTTTGCCTTGACGCTGGCGGAGAGCGAACAACGCGTGACCCACAACGGAAAGAGAAACATCCAACGTAGCCCACCAATTGCAGCAATCTGACCCCGCGAATATCTGAATATCTCAACATCTGCATGAAATTCCCTCCTGCCAAAGCCAATCATTTGGTACTTATTTCACGGTACATGAGATAGAGACGGCCACAGTATATCAAGATGCAAGATTATCCAGATGCGTGCCAGCTTGCCAACTTGCCAACTTGCCGGTCCGTCGACCCGCCAACCTGTCGGCTTTTATCTCGTCAACTTGCCTGCACCGTAACCTGCGTCATCTCGATGTGATGCAGCTGCCAAAGCCTTGATACTGGAAAAGCTTTGATGCTGCAGCGCTTTGACGCTGTTAGCACAGTCAAAATTCCGCGTCACTCGCTCCCGTCACTCGCTCCCCATGACTCGCCCTATGCATCCGTGCCCGTTCCCACCCTCTCAACCCTTTCCAGCCATATCGTCGGCTTTCAGTGAGGCATCCTGGGCGAGATTGGCTGTAACTGTATTACCGCTTAGAGCCGCCTTTCCTCTGTCATATCTACGCTACGGTCCATCCGGGCCGAGTGTCTAAGCTGTCTATCTCTAGTTGGGCTGAACTACTTTGTTGTAGACGGAGAGAAAAATAGAAGAGTTAATACCGACCTTCCACCCGTTTGTTGATCTATATCAACTACATGCTCGTGCTTCTGCCTCGCTCGTTTCCGTTTACATTGTCGCTGGTCTCCTCTCGCATTGCCTAATATCATATGATGCTCCTTTCACTTTGGCTTGCTTTCTTTTCCGTCACCTTCGCCGTAGTTCAAGCTGTCAGCCTATTCGAAGGCCTCCACAACGCCAATGCCATCAAATTTGCCCAATGGATCCAATCTGATCCCGACCTTGCTGCCATCTTCACCAATACCCCCGTTAAGACCATCTTCGCGCCCATCGACGGTGCCTTTGAGAACGGCAATAAGACCTACTTCCGCCGCTCGCTTTTACATAGGCAGACCAGCAGAATGGAACCCTGCAGCAATGCAGCGATACAGAAACTAACCTAGCCGCCATGGGTGTGCCCCATGGGGATAATGTGCCTACCAAACTACCAGCCGATGGTGGGAGGAACCAACCGGTTGTGGCGCACAATAACACCGCAAAGATGTTAGAAGGGACGGGGACGACGGGCATCCGGTTATTTTCGGGGTTGGGAATAATGTGACAGTCTTGAAAGGTGATACGGTTTATGATGGGGGAAGGATCCAGACGATTGATGGGTACAGCAAACTAACCCCACCCCACCGCCCTTCTATTTTTGTTCCCGAAGAGTACAACAGCTAACCTCAAAATATGACAAAAGATTCTTCACCATTCCCCAGTCCCTCACTAGCACCCTTGCTGCAAAAAACCTCACCGGCTTTGCTGCTGGCATCCAGGCCACAAACCTCACTTCCATCGTCTCGAACCATTCCGCTGCGGGTGTCACTGTATTTGTTCCCTCAAACGCCGCCTACGCCGCCGCTGGTCTATCCCCTAACATCTCGTCCCTTACCGAAACGTTGTCGAACCACATTATCACGGGCTTTTTAGGATATCTCCACTCACTCAATGATGGTGCTATTTTGACCACACATTCCGGCATGACAGTTATGGTGCACATTCAGGGAGAGGATTATTTTATAGACGACGCAAAGGTCGTGGCTGGGGATCTCGTTGCCTCGAACGGTATCGCACATATAATTGACAAGGTAGTCCATTCCCCCGCATTTCAACCCCCTTACTTTTCTTCTACGATCTCAATCTCACTTTTACCCCGATATTATCAGGTCACCACCCCGGCGTCTCAAACTTTCACAGGCGCAGCAGAGCGGTCGTTGAGTCAGATATCCTCAACTGTTACTGTGGTTTGGAGTGTGGCTATTTCGTTACTTTTATGTCATGATTACTTTGGTAAGACAGGTGGCAGAATGGGCAGGGGCATTGAGAAGGAAGGGTCATCTGGGTTGGGATCTGAACCGAGTTGTGTCCGTATTTCGTTGTCAAAGCGCGCTACTCTCAGAAATCACCCTCATTTACACCAGACAACCACCGCATCAACCTCTACGCCAATTTTAAACGTCTCATTCTCACTTTGTTTCAAAGGAGTTTATTTTTTACCCCGATCTCTATAATCCCTTTACCGAGGAAATTGAGGATTTTGCCAATGCCTCCACTGGCAAATTGGAGCTCTAGCATTTAGATAGGCTGAGTCCTAAATATTCTGCCTATAGTAAATGCCTCTACTCCACTCCGTAGCTAAGAATATAGGGTCTCACATGAAAGGGTCGAGTTAATTCTCCAATGAAATGTACGATTTGCTATTTGTTCCCCCGAGCCCCTTAGTTTTCATCTATGGTCCCATTGAAATCGGGCCCCGAATTTGGCATAAGACAGTCAACAGCCGTGACCAAGAGTAGGCAGGTTTCTTGCTACCCGATATCTGATAAAATGCATATGCACCTGCAAAGCTTACATTAAAATTACATAGACATCACATGAACGTACTGTGGCTGCCTGTATCAGCTTCCTGCATGTACCATGCTTGTGTAGAACCGCCAGTGAATATTTTCGGGAGCAGCACTGCTAATTCAGGGTGCCTTGCCATAGCACGTGCCAGAATGACAACAAATAACTCGCGTGACTCCTAGATATCATTTCCTCTCTCCTCATTCGTCTATGTAATATAGTTGCAAGGCCATAGGTTAGGAAACTTGGGCGCCGATGCGTTTGCACTGAGGTGTGGTTTGTTTTCTCCCTTTGGCTTCGTAACCTTTGACTCTTGTTGGCCATCACCCCCTTAATCTTTGTAATGTTTATCTATAAAAATCATGACTAGTGTTCTTTTACCACCCTACTCAATCCGTACCCTGTTTTGGGTTTTTTTTTGTATCCGTCTGTGTGCATCTTTAGTTTGCGAGGCTGCTTAACCCAAAGATCAACACCTAGCTATGGATACTCAACAACTGAACAATACCTACATCTTACTCCAACGTTTTCACTTCCCCACGGGTAACACCACTAAAGATGCCATTGCTGTTACCAGCTATAGCGGCCTCATCCTTGTCTCCCTCTACACGCTTATAATCGGCTCCACTATCTCGCAAGCCTGGTCCTTAGTCGTGTCCCTCAGTATTTTCTTCTTCATTCGTAAGACGCACAGCCAAAACTGTGCTGCGGCCACTACTGGCATCTTCAATGCTCAGTTATCCCCCACCTCTGTGATGACGATAGTTATGAGCTACATAAAGCCGATGAAATAGGAAATCTGGCATCCACTTTTGTGGATTGGCCTTGCGATGCTGGCCGCGGGTGTGGCATCTTCTACCTCGACCCTCCTCCCGAGACTCTTACAAATTGGAAATGCTGCCCCTGTCAACCCCTCTGCGGTATATGTCCCCAACCCGGCCCCTAACGGCACCACCTTGAACACAACCATGATCGGGAGGGTCTTCGCACTGGGGGTGCCAGGAGCGCTGCGAGCAGCAGGCCAAGTTGGAATAGAACCGAACGTCATGGTAGAACAGGAGACGGACGCCTCTTTCGGATTTGTGCGCGTCAACTACCACTATAACATCACCGCTGCTGAGTTTGGGCTACAGAATATACCGGGGTTAATTTTCTACGTAAATGAGTCTTGCTATACCGAGTACGGATGGTTCAGAGGTACTATCAATGACAATGCGTCAACGACGGATGTTTACCACCTATGGAACGATCCAAATTACCTAAAGCAGTCCTCCACTAGAGATGACGGACCTCCTTTCCCCCTTTTCAAGTCTAACCGTACGTCTGGACCAATCCTAGGTAATAACAGCTACGCGATTGTCATCTCGTCCCTAGATCGCTTCAGCTATACCCCGGGCACAGATCCCTGGTATCTGACCATCCCATACAACACATCCGACAGCCCATATCCATTCATAGTTGACACCGGCCGCCCTGCGCTTTCCTGGTGGGAAACAAACATCTTTCACTACCAAGGCAAGATCTCTGACGTCTGGAATATCAACGAGCTCCACCCTGCCTTTGGCTCCTCCCATAGCACTCCCAGCTTCCTCGCCGACATCCTCCAACTATCTCTCAATGAACCCATGATAACCCTCATCGGCACCCGCCTCGGACGCTCCGCCCTTGCCTCCTCATCCTCCTCCGCTCTAGGTGTTGCCTTCGACGCAAACACCTCCTCCATCTACCGCGACCTCGAGTATCTAGCCGTAGCATCCTACATTAGAACCCGGGATATATTTGCCGAGACAACGCGGTTCAGCGAGCAGGGCCGCGAGGGAATCCCGGACCTCGCGCGCGACAATGACGATAAACCGCGCGCCGAGACTGGGGACTTTGTTATTACGAGCCCAAATATCGCGACGCTGTCGATACGCGCCTTGATAATCGTCCCCGCGGTTACGGGAGGAATGGTTTTAGTGGCCTTTCTGTTCAAAAGGGTGTTGAGGTCTTCGGACCTGAGTAGAGCGTTGGGCGCAACAATGCTGTACAGTTATCTGCACGAATTAGCGGGAAGAGAAGGACGGGAGAGCGAAAACTGGAATCGAGAGGGAGACGTGGCATTTAGCTCCCAGAAGGCGCCGGCGAGGATCATGCCAGTGTTGCACGAGAAGGAGGTCCAGTGGAATTTCCAGTCCAAATAAGAGGATCCGTTGGCAAGGTAAATGGGCCTAGTTCTCAACTAAGCTAGACAAGTGATGTTAATCGGAGTCTCTTGATCTAGTGTCTTGAAGTAATCCAATACAGACGATGGCCAAATCAAGAAAGCTTTGAATCGGCCAATTACGGCAACAAGAGACAGGACAGTGATAATTGACGGATAGATCATTGGATGGGACCGCTAGGGATGGGACGGGAAGGAACAGAATCGAGTGGCGTGGAAGGCAAACATATCTTCCAAAGAAGTACCAATTAGATAGCAGTCTGGCTCTAAGAAGCCTTTTTATCTTTTATCTTAAAAGAAACAGAATCCCCGTACTTCATTGTCGTCGTTAAATACAATTTCCCATACTTATTACTTTCGAGCATGGTTATAGTGATCAGTGCCGATATCCGTATTATTAAGACTAGGCAGCTATCCCTTACATAGATAGATTCGTCCGTAGAATAGTGGCCTGAGCTTAACCAATTAAACAGCCGCGTTCGTTGGCGGCAAGGCGTTTTGCCATGCATCTAAGGTTCGCGTAAAGCTCCAAATATACTCCACAAGCTTATTCAGCAACTTAATAGTCCAAAATAGCTTGAATATTTAATGGGGATCGCTAGAATCGACGTGGTGTGGAAGCTTTGGATGTTATAGGTGTTTCATTACTGTCGGAAGACCAAAAGATAAAAAGAATGATAACTCTATCTTATTGCAAGAGGCTCTAGAGCCTCATTATATACACTAAGTAGATGGCAAAGACTGACGTTGACACTGACGTCAATTTGAAACTGTTACCTCATAGCCACTTGATCGACATTGGATAATAGGTAATAGAAAGATAATAGAAATAGTATGAAGTCATAAGGTGATAGGCAACTAGAACAGGAACAGGGTAATCACCAAAATCCGACCTGGATCGACAATTGCGGATAGGCGGAGGTCTGAAGTAAGGCGGTGATTTAGGCGCAGGCGGTAGCTCAGGGTTGTCAATGATGAATGAATGAATAAATAGGCCCAATATCGTATTCAATTCATAAGCCAACCAAAATATCGCGATATGAATGAATAATCACGATATCTTAGATATAGGCGGTATCACCGGTCTTGGCATGGTGGGGCACTAAATCGATGGGGCCGATGTCTCCTTAGAGGCCCTCTACGCGGGGGTGGGGGGGGGGGGGGGGGGGGGGGGGGGGGGG
>Ga0307515_10002335_pt1 | contig 41446 bp, 47 predicted proteins | sample 17_EM_MG_FD_194513 | JGI IMG/M metagenome (GOLD analysis project Ga0307515, IMG submission 194513) | Populus trichocarpa ectomycorrhiza microbial communities from riparian zone in the Pacific Northwest, United States - 17_EM | ecosystem: Host-associated > Plants > Roots > Unclassified | place... | reverse complement strand
TGTATCACATTACAAACCACACAATGTTCCGCGTCACCACCGTCCGCCGAATCGTCACACCACAGAAACATATTATCCGCTACTACGCCAGACGACCAGGTACAGGCCCATCAGATCATACGGTCAACAAACCGCACGAGCTGGACATACAGAGTCACAGCAGTAAGCAGGGGATGCGGGAGCATGATGTTGAAAGTGGACGGGGGGTGAGAGATAAGGTGGATCCGAAGAAGGAACATCCCAAAGCTCCCGAACCAGTTATTGGGATGCAGGATGAACGGGGGCATACTAGTAAGTTGCTTCTTTTTGTCTGAGAATGGGGTGTGGGCTGATGGAGGATTAGAGGGGAATTAGGGAAAGGGAATTGGTTCATATGATTGATTGATTAATTGATGAGCTTTTATAATGCAGAGAGATAGATGTATATATTTAATCCACAAGTGCTGAAAGACAACTCCCCTGGCTTTTCACGCAGGCTTTTTCATGTTCGCCCGACTTTGAAGGATAATATCTACAGATTGTGAGTTGGGTGGAGAATTGGGGGGAGGAGGGGGAGGTTACATCGTTTTTCCCTACTTCTATAATCTCATCTTCTGCCACTCGCACTCCTTTCGCGCTTTCTATATATGCAATCGTCACATCACCCATGACTTTTCGTGCCGCATCTTTCACTGTGATGTTTCTACACCCCCCATCATCAGTAAAACCCCACCAATCAGAGAGGGTATCCCTACTTCCCAACTAGCACACAATCCCTAAACACTGCATTCTGTCCTGCAGCGCCCGATCCAAAACTGTGAATATTCCGTACCAGAAACACGGGTACCAAACCCAGCAACTTCGCCGCCCTAGAAAGCACCTCCACCACGCCGATAGACCCAAACCGGTACAAGACCATATCCTTCAGATTCTCAACCCTATTCTTCAGCTTATCATCCATCTCCTTCAGCCCGCCACCTTCCGGATCACCATCTGCGATGAGGTCGTCTCGTGTATCCACAAACTCACTTCCTGCCTCATAGCGCACATAACCCTGCTTCGCTAGTTTCCGGAGGAAGACTTCAGAGATGGAAGAGGTCAACATGATTGACTGTAGATCCTGCTTCTTTGCGATCTTAGCGATGTGCTGGTCCGCGTCCGGATGGTCGATTTTGTTGAGCGCGATCACGGTGGGGAATTTTTCGTCTGTGAAGGCGTTGACGACCTTTTCGATGGTCTCGTTATCCCATGCCTCCAGCGGCGTCTTGAGGTTGAGTTTATCCAGATACCCAGCGGCGACCGCAGATGTAGATCCATAGCTGGAGAACTGCCCCTGCAGTGTATCCACCGCGCTGGCCTCTACACGTTGTCAATCCCCACCCCCGCCGAAAGAACAGGTGCCGCTTACTCAACGCAATATGCCTCGTTCGGATACTCCCCACTTGTCCATCAAATTACCTTGTATCCTGGGTGGTGCTCAGCCACCCATTCATGAGACACCAACCTACAGTACACTTACCACCTCACGATCTCGCCACGCAACCAGACGATATCCTAGCTCGGATCGTATCCTCTAATCGCCTTCCCTTTCGCATCTGTAGTCCCACTCACATCCACCACATGCACCAGAGCGTCAGTATGTCGTAGGTCGTCAAGGAACTTATTCCCGAGTCCCCTCCCCTCGTGCGCGCCGGGGACAAGCCCGGCAACATCCAGCAGCTTGATCGGGACTGATCGTTTCCCGTTCTTACACGTGCCATAGTTCGGCCGGCAGTATTCTTGCTTTCCGAAGCGCGCGCAGGCACAATCCTAAGATCTATCAGCTACTACGATAGGGATGAGTAGGGAGAAGGCGCGGAACTATTTGGAGGTATCCGATGGCCCGTTGCGGATCGATTGTTGTAAACCTTTGTGCAGGTTAGAGATTAAGAAGTAGGTGTGGTGGAACCGGGGGTGCGCTCACGAGAAGTTTCCTACGCATAACACAGGATCAGCATAATGCAGCTAGCTGGTTGTGCGATGGGAGGAACTTACCAACCTTTGAGCTCGCGTCTGTCAGTGAATTTAAGGTTGCTGATTTGCCGCTGGAAGGCTTTCAATGAGGCCAATCAGAGGGTTGTGAGGCATATGGGGTGAAACTGCGCAGTAGTGATAATTCTTATTGCATGTATATATAGAGCTAACCGCTAGCTAGCGGGGCTAGTAGTAAACTCGCGTCTTTCTCCTTCTCTCTTCTCTCTGTATCTAAGTCTATACACACGGTTCTCCCCATACTCGCAACAATTCTAGTGGGTTGAGGTTGCGAGTGATATTGAAATAATGGGTAGGTAGGACAAAAGTTCTAGGCGCTGCCCACGATTGGCATTCAACACCACCCAACCACGACCCGCGAGCAACTCTCGCTGCTAAGAGCAAAAGGTACTGGGGATGGATGATTAGCGGACTGACTTTCTCGCTCACAATTGGGTTGAATCTTGTAGTAAGAACAGTTCAACTGTCAAAGTTCCTTTATTCGAGAGAACAAGAGATTAACCAGGTAGATGGCAGCGCCCTCATCAGACGGATTGAGTGTCGTAACGGAATTTTTACTTTAGCGTCTATGGATACTGATTTGGGTAGCTCTTCACACCATACTACCAGAGTGCTAACAACACCCTCCAGACTTGGTCCAGTACAGGTTCTAAGTTGTGAGTTGGAGGTTCGTTGTACATCAACTAGGAGAACTCTGACGTCTAGAACACTTGCCGTACTCTGAACTTCTAGTAACTACCTCATGCTACCTGTTCAGTTGACAGTCGAACGCGTCGTTTGGGCGGGTTCGAGCATCTGTCGGAAGTACCAAGCACGCGAGTACAGAGCAACTTGTCGGATATCGTTAGTTATGACTTCACCTTGGGATTCTCGAGCACCTCTGTAGTGGAACCCACCGAGCATCCTGTTTTCCAGGATGCTGCATGTGGAATCTCTGGGGACCTGCATCCAAAGCTTAGCAGACCTGCTTGGCATACGTCACAACGAGTGACATCATGGTAACCACCAACAACGAACAAGAAACAGAAACAGAACATTTAGAAATCCGCATCTATAAAGCCATCAATTTACCCCCGTCTTCGGCTTCCTCTCATCATCCTACAAACACTTCACATATACTTCATACACACTTCACACTTCACACAACCAAACAACCAAACAACCAAACGACAATCAAACAAACATGTCTTCGAACGGAAACAACCAGCCCTCCACCCTCAAGTCGTACATCGACGCCACCGATGCCACCGTCATGAACGCCATCGGCTCCCTCACTGGTATTTCCCCGCCCTTCCCCCTTTTCTTCCCCATTAACATCCCCAGGCAACCCCGCCGACAAGCAAGCCGCAGCCAACAAATCGACCTCCGCCAACGCTGAGCGGGAGACCTCCCGCGTGGGCGGCAGCGCAGGTCCTTTGAATTTCTCCACCAGTGGAGTAACAGTCGACAATGAGGATCGCACAAGGGGCAAGAAGGACCAGATGGCTGGCTCCGGCAAGGAGTTTGTCGGCAACGTTGTGGGATCGGATAATCTCAAGACCGAGGGTCGTCGACAGAACGAAGAGGGGCAGGGCCGTGAGGCCGCGGGGCAGATTAAGGACTATGTGGGTGGTGCCGTGGACCGGGCCACTGGTACCATTGGCGCGGCTGTGGCGGGGGTTACCGGGAATAGTCAGGCAAAAGGTATGTCCACGGGGGAGAGGAGTGGTTGATAGTGTGTGCTAATAGATGTGACAGATGCATACCAGAGCCAGCATGATCAGGGCAAGACCAATTTTCGTGGTGTCGAGGCCGATGTTCAGAAGCAGCAGTAAATGTCTTTTTATACCTAGAAGTCTGATTTGGTTTGTTGCACTTTAACTTTCGGGGAATCTTGGGTTGAATTAAGGCGCCGAGTGATTTGCTTTCTACTATGGTGTTCTCGTATTGGGATTAGTAACTGCCTGCACCAATAGGTAGCCTGCTTGGGTATCTACTTTCTTGCCACTGTTGGTGATTCTGTGACAATGATGCTGGTTGTTCGTTCCATCTTACTGGTGTTGATAATCCCATGGAGTGAGGTCATGATTGTAACGAGCTGCGGAGTCTTGAGCTTTTGGGGAGTCATCATGTTCTCAAGGTCGATACAGGTTCATCCCAGACGTTGGTCTATTGGATGGCTAGTCTAGACTATTTACTGACGATGCATCTTCCTATAATGTTTTATTACTTCAACGCTCACCAGAAAGCGGTGTGCCTGCAGAGAGGTTGCTCTTAAGAGCCGAAGATATTCTATCGAAGAAGCGGAACCGATATGTTGACAGCTCAGCCAGAGCCATTCTCCTGGTGAAGAACTGGCTCGGGCAGTCTGAAGTGGGGCTGTGGGAGGTTGTGGAGGTAGAGGAGGAGGAGGAGCAGGAAGTTGGAAAAGATTGGGTGAACGCTAGGTACCCTGGACGATCACGGTAGGAAAGTTGGGAGTGGCAGGGAAGCGGCCGGAGGTAGGCCATAGTGATTCGAATATAGAAAGAGGGACTGGAAGGCAGAGGGGGCAGAGGATGTAATGCAGAGTGTGTAGTAAGACAATATCCCAGGATGGCGAGCGAGACCACTGCTCAGTCCCGGGACCACGAGGTAGATAGGTCGGCAGGACGAGATGTCCCGGGACCGGCTCCGAACTCGTCTCGTCCCGTCCCGTGTACAACATTAAGTAGGCTATTCGAGGAAAGCTTGGAAACAAGATGTTCCTGAATTCGTGGCGAATTTTGTTCAGCGGATGCAAAGCACCGCTTGGGGTATGTGCACCGAGAGCAGTAAAGTTGTAAGGCTTGAAGGACATCTCCTTCCACGCACCATTGTTTCGATCATCAGCAAAGCTCCAGCCTACAAGGTAGCAAATAGTGCATCAGTAATCTCATCCCCATTATTGTCGTACTAGGTTGACTCACTGCTAACTAGCTCATTGATCTTAAGCTCATCTAAAGACTTACAAACCGCCTCGTATACCTTGGCCTCATGGGAACCACCTTGCACATTTTTCGCGCCCTCTGTCGTTAATACTGCAACCTCTTTGCCCACCGTTTTGTAGGTAACTATATTTCGACTCTGCAGTGAATCCAAGGGGCCCTTCAAAACCAGTGGCTCGAGGTCTGGGAAGGCCATTGTAGAGGTGAGAGATAGAGCGCTGGCATCGTTCAGTGTGTGTGTAGGAAGATCCGGTGCCATTCTTTCGAGCTCGAGGTCGTTAGTTGAATCACGGTGGGGTCATTTATTACCCGGACAGATATTATTTGTGAGTCACTCATTGTAGGGACTTACCAAGTCTGCCTACAACCGAGAAATGGGCCACTGGCAAAACACCGAGCCACCAGGCTTACTTAAATTCATTGTTGATAAACGATATTCATGTTTCATTGATCATAATGTCTGTTTATAGCATTCAAGAAGCAACGCGTTTTACCTCACCGCTGATCTCGTTCCAGAAGAGCTCAACTGCCGTACCCAATCAACCCAAACCCAGTTTATCTCAACTTGATACAAACAAAAGGAACCTCCACATCTTCTCCGGATTGGTCATCGACGCAAACCTCAAATATCAGATTCTTGGTGTGCTCTGGAACAGGAACCTTTGAGACGAACTCGACCAGTTTGCTCATCCTAATCACACCATTAGCTACTGCTCATTCATGAATAGCTGCCGGGAAACTCACTTCAAACCATATCTCTCATCCCGCTTCTTCTTTGGGAAGAAGCTGGCATATAGCAAGCTGACTCCCGAGCTCAGCATGGTAACCTCGAGACCTCTCTCTTCCATAGAGTCCAAAAACTCGCGAAGCGTGATGTCATTGTCGTACTGGAATCTGTCCCAGAGCTTGTCCAGCTCAACTTCTCCATTCTTACCCACATACTTTCCTTTCGGACTGGCAATAGGCTCGCTGAAAGCCAAAAATGGCAGGGCGAGGTTGACAAAACCATTCTTGTAGTCATCAATCTTGGTCTTACCGTCGACAAGCTTGTAGAGCTCAAGACAAATCAGACCCGTGGCTAAGGAAGTGGTTGTGGCTGAAAAGCGGAACCGCAGTTAGTGTCTACAGCAACCCCAAAAATTTTCAGCCAGAACGCTTACCAATGGCAGGAATAATCTTTCCGGCGATTCCTTTAGTCTTGTGCTTGTCAGCAGTAGGGATGCCATAGTTCAAAGCCCTTAGGTTGGATGCGGCAGTAATGAAGTCCATATGGTAGTTGGTATCATCGTCCTTTTCAAAATCGACCTTTTCGAGTCTGTAACCTGCCAGCGTGCTAGGTGGTGGCAAGCTGTCGAGGAGCTGGTTCAACTCGGACTGATCATCAAACCCACTACCTTGATTGGCATTTGGGTCTGGTTCATTGTCATCCGCCTGTATCTTCACGCTATCGCTAGGTGAAAAGTCCGGAATGATCATGCTGTCGAGAATTTTCTTATATGTAGAATCATCAACGTTAGTGCCCTTAATACCATAGTTGAAGGCATGAAGGTTAGCAGCCGCTTTGATGAACGACATGTGCTCCGGGTTGGAGGTATCAAATGCCAAGGGACTGGGTGCTCTCTTGGGTCCACTCCAGAACGGTGTTCCGGTCGAGGTGACGGAATCTTTCGGAAACGTGAACAAAAGTTGCTGAATGTTGTTATCGAATTGCTCTTCGAACTCTTTTCGTGCCCAGCTGATACATTCCTCAAAGGTAATTGGTTTGTAGGTAACAAGGTAATCTCTGATAGTCTCCAAAATCTGTTTCTGGTTGCCCGACTGCTTGAGGGTAGATTCCAGGAAATTAGGTTGCGAGAGGTATAGATTTACATTCTCTGCTGATTGGACGAAGTATGCCTCAAAAAGATCCCTAGACCATGCAATTGTATGCTCGATCCTGTTGGGGAAACTTCTGAGTGTGCACATCGGGAAAGACTGTTCTGGGGGATCCTGGGAACTCGAGTAACTTTCAGTGACCTTAGGTAAGATCACCTGCGTGTTTCCTTTAGTGCCGAGCGTTCCGCTCTCAAGTAGTGGCTTCAAGAAGAAAACACAACGGCGATCAACATACGTTCGCGCTTCTACGTTATCCAATGCATTGGTAACGCCGTCGAGCTCCTGCCAGAAATCTTCATTGAAGACGTGTTCGGTATCCTGACCCACACGATCCCTCATAGTGTTGATTTTACCCAGGAGATCTGGATTCATGGCCTGCACGGCGGTTGCTGCGCATTCACTCTTGAGTTTGCCAACGTCCGTAGGGCGGAACAAGAATTGTCGGTTCAAGTTGCTCTTCTCAATCTGATCCATGTCGGTCACAGATACCTTGCCGTTAGGACCAGTTCCAAGTCCCATCAGTGCCCAGTTCTTGAGCATTTCACAACCAATAGCGCCAGCTCCCACCAAGAATTGCTTCATATTGGCGATATTATCTTGGAATTCCTTTCCGAAAACTGCAATCTGGCCGTCATAACGAGTGCCCAAAGGCTTGCACGTTTCTTCGGACCGAACGACGGAATTTGGCAAGCTCTCCAGAGAATCAAAGTACATGTACTGCACTATTGGTCCAAACTTGCACGATACGCTCTTCAAAACTTCCTGGGCTGCCATTCCACCGAATAATGCGCACATGGGTGATAGGTAGCCTGTGGCCTGGAAAGACAGTTCTTTGATGAGTTTCTCGTCCAACTCAGGTTTCGAATCTCCATAGGTCTCGGCAATCTTGGTTGCGAGACTATGTACCTCGGTGGCATCCTGCTCGTTCATAGGGCGGGGCCAAGCCTTATGAGCTTCCTGAAACTTATGAAGTGCCTGGAAACCAACGTGGAGCTGCATTGGCCTGTCAAATTTGGCGTAATCGGAGTAGACAAATTCTGGCTGAGCAAGTTGCTCTGCTAGAGATTTGAAATTGATGATCTTTGGTTTCTTGACCTGCGTGAATTGGCCTCCTCGTATGTACGGTCCGTAACTCGAAACATCGCCGATTGAAAATGTGTAGGGTCCTAGATATTCTATATCAGCCCGCATTCGCTCGCAACCAGGAAAAATACCCTACCTTTGACTTCTACCTTAAATTCGGCACCGTTGATTCCTTCCATTCCCTGAACCTCGTGGAAAGTCACATAATCACCATCCTCCAACCCGTGCCGACTCTCATCGAGGGCGGTAACCAATCCCGTTTCGTCAATTCCCGCCAAAATCCCACTCACGGGGTTCTCGCCAGTTGGATCCACTACCGCAAAGTCGCTGCCAAAATCGCAGAAGATACTCCCAAAAAGTCCATGCGTACACACCGAAACAAAGGCGATCTTCTTCTCATGGCAATATTCATTAATCCGTAACTGCTCGGATAAAGGGTAATCGGTTAAGACAACCGCTTTGTATCTCGCCAACTCCTCGAGATTGCTTAAGACGTTCTGTGGAGCAACTTGTACCGGAGTGTAGGTGTTGAGTTCTGCCAGACGAGGAGCAGATACCTCATCACGTCGTTTTCTGACGTCTTCTGGGCGGAGGAAGAACTGTGCAGACAGGTCCGCGATCTCGACTGGTTCTGGGTCGTAGAGCGAAATGGATTTAACACCGGCAAGGCAGATGTTTTTGGCTATAACAAGTCAAAAACTAAGCTTCGTACAACAAAAACCAAGTTTGCAAATACCAATCTCGACACCAAGTCCCTTAAGTCCAACAATCAGAATATCCGATTGGCTCATGCGTTTCATGGCCTCATGCCCAAGAACGTATCTAGTCAACGGTTAATGCGACTCACACGACAGTCTGCGGGATAAGTACAGCTGACGACTGTAGAGCCCTTCATCGATAGTGGAGCTTTGGGTATCGACGGCCGGAGAATCAACCTGCATTTTCGTTGGATCCTGGACTGGTTAGTATGTGCCATCCATCCAACATCACCGTCCAACGGGAGCCTATATTACCATCACAGCTTGTTTTGCGGGGCGAACGAGGACGTCGTTCGAAGCCTTTCTTTTCGACACCTTGGATATGGAGTTGGGTATAAGGTGATGACGTTACTGAGTGCAACGAAAGTTGAAGTAATTACTAGCTTCAAAGTGAACTGAAAAGTATAGTGTGTGGTAGGTACGCAACGAGGCGACCCGACGCTGGTAGAGGTGGTAATGGCGGGTATTTGTAACAAGCTGGAAGTACCAGAAGATACAGGAACTGGATGGAAGAAGAAGCACGTTGATGATGAGACCGAGAGAACTTCAAGTTACACCTTGCTGCCTAAGTGTCATGTGGGGGGGAGGGGCACTAAGACATTAGCCAAGAAGCCAAGCAGCCAAGAAGCCAAGAAGCCAAGAAGCCAAGCCACCCCCACTCCAGTTCGTAACATCAAAAGTCACTCGAATATTCCAACTATTGGCGATTGGCGATGGTTCAAGTTACTAGACACCAAGGGATTTCTATAGATATATAACTGTCTAAAGTAGCACATGGTGTTTGAGATCAGCATTCTTAAGGCTCTAGACAAGCTTCACATCGCCTACTCCGTCTGTCCACCCAATCATTCCTGAATCCGTGGCAACAAAGAGAAAGTCCAATGCGAATGTAACATTTGAGATGATATCACGCAAGCCTACCCCGCAATAAGTAGCGACCCATAGCACAGGATGCTCCATTCCACCCTCCAATCTACCAGCCACCTACTTGCAACCGTGGTAACAAGCAATTACTCGCAGCACTACCGACTGCAGCCAAAAATTCCGGGTCACTATTGACGTGTCCGTGGTGGGTGCTAATACCTCTTCGGCAGAGGGTGGGTTTGAACTTGCATATAGTTGATGAATGTGACCAAAAAAAGGGGGTGAGATCCTATATACGGCGGGGGCCGGGAACAGTCGTATAAAACGCCCCACTGGTCAGCTACAATCTCCTCCTTCCAGAATTTCCAACAACTCAAGCAGACAAGACAAAGTGGTCCCACCACTGGCGGCAACGTTGATCCCATCACGGTAGGATATTCCACTGACCATACATTGCAGCAGGTTCATAGATATTCGGAAGATTATTCAATTCGGAAGCTACTCACACATTAGCGACCCTCTGCTCCACGGTATCCCGGATCTCGAAGCCATTCCATTCATCCAGATATTCTATGTCTAGTAGGAGTGTTGACGCCATGGAGCTGTCACGCTTGAACTTATCTCATTCTCAAATTTACTCGGTGTCCTTGGCCACTACTACCCGCACGACTAGCATCCAAGGGAGGGTTTCTGGAGTGCTGGGTACGAAACACTTTGATGAGGCACAAGACCAATGGTAAAGATGTTCTCACGGTCTCAGAGAAAACTGACTGGATTTGGAAGTGGAGGAGCAGAGAACAAAAATCTTTGAGAAGCATGGCTGTGAGGAGTAATGGTGGAAGCTGGTCACTGGGAGAACTTTTCGCGGTTGAGAAAGAATAAGGTTATCGATAAGGAACAACCACACCGCGAATCTGCGATCGCGCGAGATCTTGTGATGCAACCGCGTGTCCTGTCACAACCAACCACGTGGAAAGCGCTCATATTATACTTTTAAATACACACCTTTATTAACAAACCAAATAAAGTTCACATTCTTTCCCGGACGAGAGAAGAGGCGATAAATATACAGCACGAATTCCAGGTCGGGCCCACTCATGGGAATATACGGTGAACCACGCTGCCTAGCCTGGAAGTATAAAATCAGGGGTCACTGCGGGGACGTGTTGGAAAGTATGTGTGGGAGCACGAGGTGGAAGTGTGTAGGTTGGCGGTACTTAACTAAAGGATGTTTGACAGCGCTTAGTCTCTCTTTTCCTCCACCTCTTCTCGGTGAAGGCTGATATACTAGCAATTATCTCTATCAGGCTGCGAAATCTGTACATACGAGGCGGGCTGACAGGCCTCCTGGTGTTCGATACGAGGTCGTTAGGCACAACTTACATAGTTTCGCTAGGCAAGCTGAAAACTGTCAACATTAAGACAAGACTCGTCCAGCGCCTACGACCAGGGTAATACCAAACCTGCATATCTCACGAATGGGGCAGGCGCCATCTTTGGAGTAGATTTCATGGCCAAAATCGTATCAATATTATTTATTCTCGGAGACTAATTAAACGGAGGTCTATCCATCTGGATAGACACCGTCTGCATCGACCAGGGCGACAATGAATCAAGGGGCTATGTACTGAGTCATTGAATGTATTCTCACACTGTGCACATATAGCGAGGACAAAACTACATATGCAACACCTCACGTTGCGTAAGCGCCTGTTGTCAGTTCCAGGTATCAGAATTCTCGGAGCCTTGTCGGAGCTGTTAAACTCAAACCATTGCCGAGATTATACCACTCTTGTGTCACGGCTCCCGAATGCACTACTGGCCACAATATTTCGCTTGAGGAAGACATGATGGAGTACAGATAGCGCGGGCGCATGTAGATTTGACCAGAAACCATCCTATCGGAAGGCTGTCAGTTTCTGGGTAAAAGTGGGACCGGGAGTTCGGAACGTTAATCTTTGCGGGCCTTTGAAACGAAGCGGCCAGGTAAAGTGCACGTTTGGCGATAGCAAAAGTGGCTCCGGGACAGCCGGTATATGGAAGATCTATATTCCATAGACAATGCCAAGGCAACCGGTATGCTACGACAGCTTGCTTTGAATTGACTTGGCCTATGGTACCCACCAGTAGGAGAAGGTGACGAAGAGATTGTCAGAGTACGCGCGGCTTTGCCTAGATAAGATACGTCATAGATGCCCTCTTCTTACTAAATCTAGTGCTATCTGTTCGATGATCGGCGATTCTGCAACAGGACTTGTGAGGTTGATACCACCATACAATTAATACTTACTCGAGTACAAGCAAAAAACCGAGGTCAGAGTCCGGCCTTGAACACGGATATCGGCGGGCCCAAGCCGGCTGCGGGTTATCTGAGAAGATGTGATCAAGGGCGGATTCGGCAAGATCGATCGCCAGTCCTTGGCATGCAAGTGTAGGCGGCAATAAATGCCGGTACTTAAGAATTATGCTTGAGGCGAGAGCCCACTTTATTGTCGGTGGCGGAGAAGACTGATTCGCCGCGAACCGCTTTCTCGGCATGTTGTCGAAATGACCCATCTCGGCGTAGTATTATTGGGGAAAGTTCTTCACAATTTTGGCAACACGCTGATGCCGTACAGCGTCGTTATATGTTCTAATCAAGACCGTTACAAAGTCAGTTTAGATATGGTCGGCGCGCTAAACCTATAGCACGAGAGCGTCATTGAGTTTATCTACTCAAGAATAAGGTTGCAGTTGGCTGTTCTCGATCTACGGCAGTGCGATCTTGTTGGGCTATATCTGATTCTAGCCGTGTACGGTGGGAATGTTCCTGTTGAATGGAGGGTGCTCTCAAGTATCAATCGACCTTGGCCTGTCTCTTGGACACAAGTTGTTAGTCTTGGAGTGTAATATCTGAGACTAACAAACTGTATTCCCAGTGTGCCGCCCAAAGATTGGCCGTAGAAAAATATCTCGCCGTCTTTCGAGTCGGAATGTTAGAGGGGGACCTAATACCGTCTGCGTATTAACGAGAAGCCCTCCTCCGAAGGATGACCAGTAGAGACTCTGTATCTGGAATGCGCGATCGGTCAAACTGGGTGCCCCGATAAGACAGCAAGATGCCACAGCCCACTCGATCCGAATCACTTGCGTAAGCGGTCCATCGGTGGCCCTGCCAGCAGTCAGCATTACGTCGGTCATGTGGGGCGTACTGACGATGTTTCATGCGTTTCTGTACATGTTAAGAACCTTTAAGGCGTGCTATAATGTCAATTCTCCCGCGAAGCCATTAGCAACTTCGAGAGCGCAGGTTTAAAGTATCCCCACCCCCGGCGAAGAGCTTCACCCACCCCCCATCCACAATCTCGGACTCGTCGATGTGAGGACTTTAGTTCGTGCGCCTCCGGAACGTATTGAGGGTAAATGAGCGAGAGCCCACTGACTCTGACATGTGTAACCTTTGCTTATCTGACAACGTGTGGGGCAGGTATTGCGTGTGCTTCGTTGCTTGAAATAGCGGAGGCTGGTTTGTGCAAGTGTTCTAAAGTTGTTTATTTGGGGGTACTCTGGCCACATATAAGGGGCCTGAGAAGCAACAGCATGCGCACGTTTGAAGTACCCTCTACCACCAAAACTATGAGAGGTACATGGCAGTGGCTTATGCTGTTGCTTCGCTAACCCTAGTACCGAGCACATAAACGCTGAGCTGAAGCGGCAACTCGGCCCCTTGTTGGAATGTGCAGAGCCGCACTCGGGTTGCCTCTTGCCGTAGCGTGTGCGGCACGAGGAAATACGACCTGATAATTTATTTTCCATCAGATGCGCCAGTGGCTACAATTCGGTATTTTCCAAAGCCGCGAAGCATTAGCTTCTCGGATTATACAGGCTCCTAACCAATTGTATGGCTGAAAGTTAAATAATGCCCTCAAGAAGATCCCTCACCGGCGTGGGATTCGTGAAGTGAAGCTTAGCACAAAGCACCCAGGTTCCCGCTAAATAAGGTCCAACCTCGTTTGAGTAGCCTAATGGCGTATGCCTGCCCCCTCGAGCTTTGGGCTACTCCTTGTTACTTCTTTTGCATTCAGCTGCTGCCCAAGTATTTCAGCATTTTCTTGGATCTCCCTCCGTCTCCCATGGCCCACAGCACATGCTCCTCTTAGGTAGTCGTTTACTCTACTCTCCTGCTCGCGATTTCATCGTTCGCCTTTCTATCACTTGAAGTGCAGCCCACCCAGCGGTATTTACAAAGCGGTCTTTGCTGGACTACAGACAGTACTTAGGCGATCATCGCTCTCCATCCGGTTCCAAAATCCTATCCCTAGCGATTTAGACATCCAGCATTCAAAAGCAACCGTTTCCGCATTCATTGTTGTGCATACGAATAAAGAAAGTGTCGGCAAATCAGAACCCCCATTGCGAAACCGGTTTTACGGTGCAACTGAAGGCACACCTTAACACGCCGAGATGGTTCTGCTGAGCATCCCCTCTCGACTTCAAGGCCGCTCCAAAAACACCTCGCCTGTTGCAAGTCGGTCGGGATCTCCAAAAGCCATGAACGATAGCTCTCTAGTGCTTAAGGTCTCTGTAAATCAGGTATCCTTTTATTACTCTTCTCCGCCAATACTTCCGTTCCGACGCGTACTGAACGCTATCACAGGGTCGAAACTTGGCTCCGAAGGACAAAAATGGTTTCAGCGACCCTGTGCGCTCCCGCTTACCCCGCACCTCGCGTAAGAACAACAATTGACATCCGTAGTATCTCGTTGTCCAATGGAGCGACTACCGTTTCCAGACGGAGGCTCAACCTAAGACTTTAAATCCAGAATGGAATGACACCTTTGATATGCCGTTGAGTGGTGTAAGCGGCTTGAATATGGTGTGCGTTTGTTGGGATAAGGATAGGTTTGGAAAGGTCTGCCTTGCCACGGAGCTTCGGCGGATACGCTTCTCTAACTGTTCCAGGATTATATGGGTGAATTTGAGGTTTCTTTGGACGATGTTTTTTCCGGGGGTAAAGTTTCGGAGGTGTGCCCTTCTAAAGTGTATTCTCGAACTTGATATACTGACAGTACCCCAGACACGTTGGTTTCCATTGAGGTCGAGTCGCAAAAAGGCGGGCGTTTCTGGGGAGATCCAACTTACCTTTGCCCTGGTAGATAGCTCCAATGATGCCGCCACTACAGGGGAGATATATGCAAAGTGGATACCATGGCAGGCGATCTTTGTTCAACCCCATAGTCCGGGTTCTGCGGACGAGGATCCCTTGTCTCGTGACTTGGGCGCTGACGGGGTGTCCGATGACGATGACGAAGCGGAAAGCAGCCCCAGCCCCGAGGAAGACGTCTCAACAACAAGTAAGGGGCCGAAGAAGGATAAAAGCAAAAAGTCAAAAAGGAAGAAGATTAAAAGTCATGCATACCAGCTCAACAGCAGCTCGGATGTCGTAGGCGTTATCTTCTTAGAGATTTCATCCATCACCGATTTACCCCCAGAGAAAAATGGTAGGCAAACAGTCCCACACAAGGGTTTGGGCACTTCAATAGTTAACTGGAGCAGTCACACGAACTGGTTTTGACATGGATCCATTCGTGGTTGTTTCCCTTGGAAAGAAGACATTCCGTACTCGTCACATCCGCCATTCACTCAATCCGGTATATGATGAGAAGATGCTGTTCCATGTCCTCCGCCACGAGCAGAACTATTCCCTCAGTTTCGCCGTGGTAGATAGAGACAAGTTTTCGTCCAACGATTTTGTAGCTGAAACAACATTCCCGGTACAGCAGATACAAACCACCCAGCCTACCGCGGATCCTGAAACTGGCTTGTACTACTTTTCCGAGCCATCTGAGGATATGAATCCATCCAGCCCAATGCCTACTGGCTCTGGCAATCGCTCCAAGTTTCGACTGCCTTTGTCAAGATCTGCCTCCGGAACTAGCCTTGCAGCCCCTTCAAAGCAGCAGCTGGTTCACCGCACATCGTCTAAGTCTCTCCGTAGCGTGCAGAATGATGGTGCGAATAGTCTAGAAGACTCCACGATTATCCCACCATCTCCCAACCGAGCTGTCGCTGCAGAGAATATCGAATACGACCTCAAGCGATACTCGATTCCTCTTCCGCTAAAGAACAAGGATCGATGGGAGGATAAGCATAAACCTGAACTTCACTTTAAAGTCAAATACGTGCCTTACCCTGCCCTCCGACAGCAGTTTTGGAGGCACATGTTGCGCCAATATGATTCCGACGATAGTGGTATGATTAGCCGAGTGGAACTTACCACTATGTTGGACATGTTGGGCTCTACATTACATGAGACAACTATAAGCTCATTCTTTGAGCGGTTCCGAGATGCAAATAAGGCCGAAAGCCTCGAGGCTACAGAGTTGACGATAGACCAGGCTGTAATCTGTCTAGAAGACCAACTCACTGCCCTATCCCAGAAGTCGACTACAAATGTGCTTGGGTTAAACATACCGAAACTTTCAGTTCACGGGCTCAAAGGTTCATCAGATGACAACAAATCAGTTGAATCATTAGATATTGATTCAAAATGTAATACGCCTGCCCTTGGGAGCAGAAACCAGTCAACGGTCTCTTTTCAACAGCAACCTGTAATGGGTACTCCAGGTGAGGAGGGCGCTGCATTAGGTGATGATGATTTGGAGTACGATGGAAAATCAGAGGAACATGTCATTCAAATTCGAGCATGTCCTCTTTGCCATCAACCCCGTATGAACAAACGATCAGAGATGGATATCGTTACCCACTTGGCCACTTGTGCGTCTCAAGATTGGAGACAGGTCGACAAGTTGGTGATGGGAGGATTCGTTACTTCAAGCCAAGCGCAGCGCAAGTGGTATTCTAAGGTAATATGCGTACTCTATACGGGCTTGTTTTCTTATTAATATGCTATGCAGGTAATATCCAAAATTTCCTATGGAGGATATAAATTGGGTGCGAACTCGGCAAACATTCTCATTCAAGATCGGATCACGGGCCAGATTCAGGAAGAGCGTATGAGTGTTTACGTCCGATTGGGCATCCGACTTCTCTACAAAGGCCTTGGAGGAAGCAATATGGAGAAGAAGAGAAGTGGGTATTATGGCTAAGATTAGGTCTCTCAAACTGATGGTCTGTAGTTCGAAAACTTTTGCATTCACTGAGTGTGAAGCAAGGAAAAAAGTTCGATAACCCTGCTTCAGCCAGAGATATCAAAGGATTTATTGCCTTTCATCAGCTGGATTTATCTGAGGTTCTCAAACCTCTAGATCAGTTTAAAACGTAAGTCTAAATAGTAGAGTATGAGGCAAGGTATTGCTGACCATTGAACAGTTTCAATGAGTTCTTTTACCGTGAATTGAAACCAGGCGCGAGACCATGCTCTGCCCCAGACAATCCAAAGGTGATCGTGTCTCCGGCAGATTGTCGGTGTGTTACATTCAACCGGATTGATGATGCGACTCAAATCTGGATCAAAGGCCGTGAATTTACTATTGCGCGACTACTCGGTGATGCTTACCCAGCGGAAGCCAAACGCTTTGAGAAGGGAGCATTGGGAATCTTCAGATTAGCGCCTCAGGACTATCACCGGTTCCACATTCCTGTCGATGGCGTCATGGGAGAGCCAAAGCTCATTAAGGGTGAATATTACACGGTCAACCCTATGGCCATCCGCTCAGCGTAAGTTTTCTCAATCTCCACCTAAAATTGCTGAATCTTGACTCTAACTCTTGTCCTTATAGACTTGATGTTTACGGTGAAAATATCCGTACTTGTGTTCCTGTTGATTCCCAAGAACATGGGAGAGTGATGATTATCTGTGTTGGAGCAATGATGGTGGGAAGCACTGTCATTACTGCAAAACCTGGAAAGGTTGCGCGAACGGACGAGCTTGGATATTTCCAATTTGGTAAGTCGATACCCCTTCGTCTAACAGGTGTAATTTTAACACAGCTTTTTAGGAGGAAGCACCATCGTTTTGTTGTTTGAGCCTGGCAGGATGGTTTTTGATGACGACCTTATTAGCAATTCAAACACGGCACTAGAAACATTGGTGCGTGTGGGTATGTCAATTGGGCACAGTCCCGGTATTGCCGCCGTCTCGGAGCGCAAAGAAAATATCACGCAGGAGGACATGGATGATGCGCGGCGGCGGATTGGGGGCAGTTTAGCACCCGCCGCGAAGTAAGTACGGCAGAAATGGAGAGGCGGAAGGCGTGTTTGGATCAGGTCTTTCAACAAACTGTCCACGTCACGTACTTTGACAAATCGGGACGTACTGCACACCAATTGTTTTTGGAGGTTGTTGGATTTGGGGCGAGGGATACCAGCAATTCGTAATTCTAAGCTCTTGCTTGCATATGTATTCTTTGATTCTCCTTTTTTCAACAATAAATATCCGTGGGAAGGAATGATAACTTCAGAAGATGGCTTCCGCATTACCAGTACAAACATAAAACAGATTGAGCTTAAAACAAAGAGTTGGTATATCGAGTGCGATAAAATGAAGAAAATGCCAAGCCTGACGCCAACACAAACATAAACAAGGGAGCAAGGAGCAACGCGCGCCGGTCCCCACCCCCATCAACACCATACCTACCATCACCACACCAGTCTAGGTCCTTAACGAGCCTCATCGCCATCGTACCCTCTCAGCCGCTGACGCCTTTGACAATTGGGGCGCGATCGCACTTGTGCCAACTCCCACAGACCCAGCATCATACCATTCTCATCGCCGGGGTGAGTGAGCAACCAACCACAACAAACTGGCAACACCTTGACAACGACCACTCTTCCTGAGGCTCTTTCTTTTTGTCGCGGCAACTCGCCCCATCAAAACTATCGACCTTCAGCTGAATGCTGCACGTTCCATTAGCCCATCGCCCTTTTCAGTTCCTATCTCCCTCCAACATGCCCGCGACTGCGCCTTCGAGACGGAAAAGCAGTAGGGCCAGAGGTGGTCTTGAGGCTTTGGAGAACGGGGCGGAGGGATCATCAATGGAGAAGGAGAATAGCGCGCCTACAACAGCCGCGACAGCGACGGAGGCAGCACCGAAGAAGAAAAAGCGAGAAGCAGACACAGCGGCCATAAAGAAGCCGACGAAGGTGAGGACAAAAGTGGTGGTAATAGTGGTAGCCGGTAGTTTTGAGTTTTGGAGCGCGTTAGGTTCTGACGCGCCCCCGCTCTTAGCCGGAAAGGATAGATGAAATGTTAATGGACTGGGCTGACTGAAGATGTAGAAACGGAAGAAGGAAATAAACACCGACGACGGATTCGAATTTCGCGTCGTAAGGCGACAGTCGACGAGGTTGTCGAATCGGATATCACAAACCACAACCTTTGCAACCAGTACCACAACTCAGACTCAATCAAATACTGTGGCACCACCATTGGAATCACTAATTCCAAAAGATAAACCAGTGCAGCTACCGCATGAATCACCAACACCTCCTCCCCGAGCAACAAAGAAGAAACGGAGTAAGGAACAGCGTCAGGATGTTGAGGAAAGGGAAGAGCCGGTACCGGCACCACCGGCAAAATCAAGAACCAAGAAACCAGAGAAGGAGAAAGTTAAGAAACACGCCGACAAAGTTGCAATGGCGGGGGGAAATTCATCATTACACGGCACAGTGGATGATTCGAATTCACGAATACCATTACCTTCGGGGGAGGTTTCTAAGATCAAACTTCCAACGTCAGATACGCCAATTCAGAGAAAGAACCAGCAGTTCCGGAAAGGACCCGGAGGCGAGAGAAGGAGAAGTAGCCTAGGCCGGAGAGGTCGGAGGGCAAGCTCGATGATGCAGGAGGGGATAATTGGTATGGGAACAACTAAATGTCCGAAACTAGAGGGGGAATCCGAATCTGATATTGCTTTTTTTTTCCTTGCAGCCGAACCGCACAGCGAGATCTCGCATAAGGAGTTTTATAAGCACATCGATGAAGAGCAGATGGAAAATGCCCGTATGAAACAGCTTTTGACGTGGTGCGGTTCGAGAGAGTTGGATCGCCTGCGGGAGGCTGCGCCTCCAGGCAGCAGCAGCAGCGACATTGAAGGAAGCGCCCGCCATGTTGGTAAGTCGGCCGTGATTAATTGTTATAAGTTTGGCTGACGATTTGGTATTGTTGCTCCAGCTCGGATGATGGCAGAAGACCTACTGAAGGAAATCACAACGAATGGAGAGTTATCGACATGGTTTACACGGGTAAGTAGTCACAACATGGACCGTGAGCCATGCGAGACGACCTACGGCTGACCCAAGGGACGTTACAGGCCGACTCGCCTGCATCGGCATCGATAAAAAAACCGAACCCCAGAAATACGCATAATCAGACGGAACAGGAACGCTTAAAGGCGCACCTAGAAGTGTGAGTACTCTTTCCCCTCCCAATTCGTTGTCCCCAATACCGCACATACCCGCGCCATTAGTCTGCATTGCATCGGTTGGCACCGTCATCTCACCTCCGATTTTCCGCATAAATAAAAGGGCAGATAGATTGGCGCATCTCACGTGTCCCTCTTCTCCGGGACCCACACAAAGACACTAGCCGATTCTGACATGCGTATTCATCTAGGCTTAATAATGAGCACAAATCCTGGCAGTCACTCCTCTCCCTTAAACCTAATGTCTCCCTCGATCGCTCCACCAGTTCTCCCGACTTCCTCCGCCCGGAGGAAACCGCCTTCAAGGTTACCCAATCTGAACGCCAAGATATCATTACCCAAGCGCGAAGACTCGTGAAGCACCAGGGAGCCGAGATCGAGTTCTCGATGGACCGGCTCGCGGACGGCGTGCATAAGCTGCGCGCATACGGCGACGCCGCTGACGAATTGGCGGGAAAGGTACTGGAAACAGCTGGAGTCGCGCTGGAGGAAGAAGATACCAGGTTGAGAGAGCACACAGGCACAGATGCATTGAGTCTGCAGGAGGTGTTAAGATCTATATCATACGTTAACCCCTCCTCGTCAAGCACCGCATGAGGCTGCAACGTGATGCAATGCTGCAGCAAAAAGTGACGGGGATCATGCACTCACGTTTTTTCACTTGGAGGGTTTATTTTTTCTTTCTCGGGCGTCTACCATCATATGCTTGCTTTTTTGTGTTTTTTTTGTGTTTACGCGGGCCAATTGGATGTGACTAACTGCTTTGCATGGAGGAATCGGTTTGTTGTTGGGAGTGAAGGTGAGAGGGGCTGTTACTGCTGTACAGAGTGTTTTTTTCATGGAGAGGTTTCTTTTTTTCCTGAGGGAATATAACTTTACATATACTCCCCCTTTACCCCCTTCCCTTTCTTTGTATGAGAAGCAAAATCTTTTGGCGTTATTGGGGGAAGGAGTCCTTTCGGGGCTCCCTTGCTATGTTTTCTTTTACACTATTCTTCCAGAACTTCTTTCAAAAAAGTTGTTCCGTCACAAATTTCAGGTTCCCATGAAAGAATAAAAGGAAAGAAAAAAACTACCGGTACGATGTGTCTCTGGACGAAGCTGATTGAGCAGTTGTGGGAGGTGGTGGCGATGGGGCGATGGAGGGGCGTTGCCTGCCGGACAGAAAGGTATCCTTCGCCGGTTTCCTCTTTTTGATTCCCCGGTATTTTCTCGATGCCAAAAGAAAAGCATGCGTAACGCACATATCTACTAGGTTTACCAGGCTAGGTTCTATAGATGGCTGGATGAATTGGAGCGGCTCACATGCAATTCCCGAATTGCCGCTGGCAAAAGATTCTCATAAACAAGGAGGGGATAGTTATTGTGTACATCACTCTGGAAGTATGTGTGGTAAGTTATGTCAGATTGGTAATTTGATTGTGGGTCGCCCGGAAATCCGATGGAAAATTAAAGATAGACTGAGGCAGATACGATACCATCTGTATGGAAACCGCGATGGAAAAATCCCCACAGGCTAGGTTACAGCTGCAATACAAACCGGATCGGATCGTGGAAAGCGAAGGGGGGTTTCATCCATCGATGGGTGTGTAATAATTTGGAAACCTTAACCGCGTGACAGGTATCGCTGCTATTTGATCCCTCTTCTTTCGACGAGCGAGCGAGCGAACGAACGTTGACTTCGGTAACTGCATTACATGATGTGGGTTGAGGCGATCAGTACAGATCGCCTCACGGAGAAAGCGGGGGGCAGAGGAATGTCTCTCGTCGCAGCACAGTCGCCTTGCACTCACCCGCAACGCCGATATCCAATAGAGTGCCCATCTCACCCACACCCACTCTATCGATCGGAAAAGGACCCCCATCGATGGATGGTATCGAATCGGCAAGATGTTTGATAGGGTAGATATTAGTTTCACCCTGCACACCCCCCGCTGCCTCCCAAGTCCCGGTTCACCCTCTTGACCCCCGTTCCCTGTCGATTCAATTTATCGCAGATTTATGTACTGTGCAAAAAAGGCCATCGATCTCGCAGAAGACAGGAAGCGGCGGCAGAAGATGGATGGTGGCGTGGGCGCGACGCCCTCCTCAGGCCGGCGATGAATTGGAAACCACTTGGGGTCCAGACTTGCCGGGCAGAAGCGTAGGCTCCACCGATAAATCTGAGATCTGGGGCGATGGACGCAACTTGGTGTGAGTACATGTGGCATGCTGCACCCATGCGGCCAGGAAGAAGCCGGTCACGGCTCACAGTGCAGTCTGACCTCCAGCCATGTGCGGAGCGCTCTGGTCAGCAGCAGAGGCGGCACTTGAGAGGTGGCTCGTGCGTTTTGCGCTGTATTTCGCAAGTGTCAAGGCCGCTGCCATGGGTGCGTGCTGGCGGCGACGGAGCAGAACGAGCGCGAAAGAAAAAACGCCGCAGGAGTTCCACCAAGTCACCGCCACCGCCGATGCTGAAAAAGTGGCCTGATGTTTTTTTATAACTGTCAAAACCCTGGTCCTCCGGGCTAGGGACGTCAAGCGAAAAGCAACACATGAAATTGGTTTGTTGTTCTAGCAGGGGTCCTTATATTTCACTCAAGCTTTGGTATGCATGGCGGCTCGGCTTGGTTTATCCCTAAGATATTGACCCCTGGGTCGGGCGATCGGTCACAATCGTGGCTGTAGAACTGAAGATCTGTATCAGGCATCACCGAAAAGCTAGGTAACTATTTAAACCACTAACACGAGAGGTTAAATAGATCTGACCAAGGTGCCAGTAAAACGTTCGGCCTTCCTTTGGCTGGATACGGGCTTACCTGGGCCCCACTAATTCGTTGACTCAAGTCACCTATGATTTACTCAACACCCGCGGAAACTGTGTGGCTAACGCTGTCATGCAACGTCTGCGCTACCCGCTTATTTTAACGCCATACCAAGACGAGTGAGAAATTGTGTTTAATTGACGGTACAGATGAACTGATATTCCATTCGTTTTCTAGGTCCATAGATAATCTTCGTTCTAAGCCCAATACAATGCTTTCCCAAGCGCAATAAACTTCTAGAACTGTATCGGAGAATTCTCCGAAGAGCGCAGTTACTCAGTAGGGTCCGTGGGATTCACCAATCCGATAGGTGTGGGTCTGAACCTGGCTCACCGAAGTTCCCCACAGCCAATCTCGGCGATGCTAATGTGAATGCTGCGATATGCTCGTATTCCCAATGCGGCAAGCTCTCCGTCGTCGATACCCTTTGCCTACCCCGCTTTGGGCATTCAAACACGTATAGTGGTCGACAACAGGAAGCACCCAATTGATCACATGGTATCATACTCCAACCATTAGTACATAAATCCTTGGGATTTCTGCTAACCGTGCTCCAGACCATGCTAATGCCAACAAGAACTGGAATGTCGAGAAGTAAACTTACCGTCCGGCTCGGAGATACGTATGCCGGAGTACGAACCCTCAAACGAGGTGAAGAAATCTCGGGGACGCCGTGGACATCATGCTCTTCGGTAGTTTCAAGAATAATCGAGATACTTAATGACATTCTGGGCCAGGGGGTTTCGGTGATAGTCTGGTTTTGATGTTAAATTTGCTGGGTTGAAGCTTCGAGGGGACGTGTATATCTCTACCATTCAGCTCCGGTTTTTGTACCACCAGATACATAATCATGGCCCGTTAACCCGCTTCGAGTGTTTCTGCTATATCCTGTCAGATGTCTAGAAAGGGGTTGCTTCAAGTCCGTCACGTCAGAAAGCTTGTTTACGAGCCGCAAAAGGCTGATGGATCTGGGAACGGGTGTAGGTAATGGCTAGGTGCAACTTTCCGGTGTTGGAACTGGGTGCGAAAACGAATGCTTAAAGCGAAAAGACGGTACCAAGGACCCATACTATAGGCTCTGAACTGCCTTTTATGGGCACGGGATCCTTGTATGACGATGTGCAGTCTGTCAGATTATACGATGTGCTGGTGACGGTAGCGTGGAAGCCATGCTGACGTCCGAGCAGAGAGATACGATTGCCCACTTAGGTAGGTCCATAAGTAGCTGTAATATTGGCCCAACAGCAATGCTTATTTCGGGAAGTTTTTGACTGCACAAGCCCACAGAGGACGCCGATTGAATCTCTAAAAAGGCAATTATTAGCTTACTTTGAATTACTAAGTAACTTTTAGCCGCCAAGCGCGAGCTTTGAGTCGCCGAGGAGGATGCTCGTTTAGTAAATTAATCACCATTTTATTGCCATATCAGGTAATTAATTCATTAGAAATTTGCTGACTCTTCAAAATGTATCTACTCCATAAGAAGAGCTGGAAAAACAAACACGACTCTGTGAATCTGCAGGGCAGACACAACTGAAACGACCTACTGAGAGATAACTCGAGGATCCCTTTTGGTGAAGGAGATAGCCTTCATGTTGAGGCATAAACCTTTCTGGATATAGGCGCCCCCAGCGATATGTTGTGTAAGTGGTTGTTTCTTTGTGAAATTTTTGTTTTTTCGAATATCGTGATACTTTCCAACTTTACACTGCTTAGAACACAATTTTACACGGAGGCTTTGTGACGTGTCGGACATGAGTACCGGGAATAGGAAGGAGGAATGCCTCTAGAGGGTGTTATGATTGAGATAGAGCGGTGTTCATGGGTCGCAAAACATGGGCCGCAGCTGCATCCAGCAAGGTTCTCTTGTGCCGGTTATCTGAAAGCCAGGATCTAAGGGATCGGAACGTTCGAGAGGGGTTTCGTGTGGATGTATGAAAAAAAAACGGGAACGCGTGATTCGTGTTTGCATGTGGACAAGGGATGCGGGCTGAACCGAGCCAGAGCAGACCTGAAGCGCTGACGGCTGAAGGCTTCAGCTCCGGTACAACACAGTGTCCATGATGAATGAATGCACTTGTTATAGATCCGGATGATTGGTAATTAGTACTTCTCTGCAGCGATGAAGATATGAAAATGAAGCATCTCGGTTGGTTGCGAGCCTGGCTCAGTCCCGGTCGTCAGAGATCTACCGACTTTATACCCTCTGTCGGCAAGTTCAATCGCTGGACGATATCGCCCCCGCCACTGGATAAGCGCACCTCACAAAGCATCTGGGATTATTATCAGCCTTCCATCCAAACTCGACTTACCGGTCATGCTGCTGCAGTTGGATCGGTCAGAACATTCCGTTATCCACTACCGTTGCGTGTTCATTTCTTTTGTTGCTGTGCTTGCTGCTTTTGTGTTTTACCTGTATCGTATTTCCTTTTTCTTCCCACACGGTTTCCGTCGCGTTGAGTGCCATCAAAAGGACTGTTCAACTGGTTCTCCATTCCTCTGGGTTTCCGCGTGGTAGAACTGTTTTTGGGGGCGGAGGGTGAGATGGAAATGTCAGACACCAAAATAAACCGAGCGGCAGTCTAACTATGTTCGATCATGTTGCCAAGAGATCGTTTTGTCGGTTAATGTTGCCCAGATTCATTCGCAACATCGCCACCATCGATTGCCTGGTTGCACTGGCATGAGTTAGTTTCGTGTCTCTCTAGCCGGGTGCTAGCACTGAGTTCATCTCTTCCATCTTCAAGACTGTCTTGAATCTTTCCATCTATCCCTGCGCGTACAGCTGCCTGCAGAATGCCGGGCGGGACAGGAGAGAAACATGTCCTACAGGCCTATGTAGGTGCTCAAGCTCTAACCATACACTGTACTGATCAACACGGAGGAACTCTCTGTCTCACCATCGACAGCCAAGCCATGGTGAAGGGGTTGGAACTGGTTTGTGCAACCATCCTTCCCGCCGGTGCGTCTTCGTCTGTTTCTCACATTTTGTTGGTCAGGTATCATCAAAAATGGCTGGCGTGGACCCAAGGAAACGTGGAGATTTTTAGGTCTACCCATCTTGGTGGCGAGTGAGAGGCGGTGAACTGGATTCAGACTAGTGTGGCACAAAACATGGGTCTTCTCCCTTGTGCGTCACAACCATCTGTGCCTTGACCATTTTCTCGCGTGCTCTTTTAGTGTTGCAGAGCAGATACCGCTGCATGCGCCCCAAGACAAGTACCCGTATCAACCAATTGCGAACTGCCGCAAGGCCTCCATCTGTATACTCTCTGAGTGTCATACAGTACTGCGACGTCCCTCCTGCTCACTCGTATAACTCCGATTTCGGGCCCTTAAGTTGCACCCCATGAACCGCTGATATGGGCCCTAAGATAGCCCCTAGCCGGTGGGTATTTATGAGGCATGTAGTTTGTCTACGGCGCTCTATGGACTCCGTCTAGCGGCAGCTGCCGACTTTAATTGTTTGGGAGCTGCTACTGCGACTCTGCCTAGGCCGCAACGGGGTAATGGAGCCATAAGCAAAAGCAATCGTCGATGAACAGCCCGTCCATCCAGATCCCCGTCCGCCGCCTATCGTTGCGTGCTTATTGTTCGCTCGCTATCGTTCGTGGCGTCGTTTTTTCGTTTTCTCTCATGCTTCGATCGGCATGGGAGTTGGCTATCTTGCTCTAGTGATGTCTTGTTGATTCGCGTCAGTGTCTACCGCAGTCGTCCCCAGTCTCAGGCAGTCTCAGTCTCAGTCTCAACCGCTCCCCATGGCCTGGCTTTCTCCGGCATCGGTGGTATTGGGGTATTTGGGACACAGAAAGCAGTGTCAGGGAGGGAGGCATAGATAGAGTGCAGTTGTTATTATTGCTGACTCCAATAATATTACTGTGTACTCTACTCTCCACCTCTCAGTGGAGCATCATATGGGTCCAGCTGCCGAGCCAAAGGGGTAAAAAAAATCCCCTGCCACCATCTCGATCTCTACGTAGTGATGGTAGGGGTACTCTAGTCTAATCCCGCCACATCGACCCACACCTCACATACCTACGTTTCTCCGTTGCTGCATCAACTTCCCTTTCCCATCCTTTTCTCCACTGCGCGGGCGGCCAGGTCGTAATTGATGGCTCGGTGGGGCAATGGGCGAGCGGGCGAGAGAGAGGGAGGGGCGAGTGGGTGAAGAGTAAGAGTGAGACACTGGAGATGTTCGACCCTACGGCCCCTTCCTCTTCGGTACGTGAGCGAACGGGCAATTGAGTGCCTTGCACTGTGTCTCTCGCTCACTGCCTGGGAGCTGGTGCTGGTGCTGGCTGTGCTGTTGGCTGAGCTTGTAAGCTTGGCCATCTTTTGCGATCCGATCCATTTTCATCCATCCATATGATCCATCCTTGCACACATACATCGCCCACCCAATCTCCCGAGTTATCTGAACCCGTTGCCCGGAACCTAGCTAAGCAAAATGAGAAGGAGAAGAACCTTGACATGACAGGCTCTTGAATCGGACGCTCACTCTCACTCTCACTCTCACTCACCCCTCCTGATAGATTCCAGATTTCGCTCCGTCTACCTACTTCCTTTCACTCATTCCCTCTCCCTCTCGCTCCCGTGTCCGTCTTCCGCGTCGACACCCACATATACATCGCACAGCCTAGTTGTGCCTGTGCCTCTGTCGTGAGCTCTTGGTGCCTACCTTTGCTCGATCGAGATACAGCCCTCCCTTCCCTCCACTTCCACCTCCACCCACCTTTCCAGCCCTCCAACCTTCCAGCCTTCCAGCCTTCCAGCCCTCCGCCTCCTCAGTCATCCTTGCCGTCTTGCATCCACTCTACACCTCACATCTTGACCACCAAGAGTCCCCGCGGGGGAATTTATTGTTTGCCGGTTAATGGACGGCGGCATCTAATACTTGGTTAGAAGGTGGAAAAGATACCGAGACAGCGCGTCGAGACACTACTTAGAACCAAGATCTACCAACGATCCTGGGCTAAGCGGCCGTCAGCATAATCGATCCGCTCAACCCTCGACTATCCGCCAGTCTACCACCACCACTACCACCACCACCACCACCACCACCACCACCACCACACCCACCTCATAACTCTCTCTTTGCCCACTGTTAGATTTGCGAAAGTTCGCATTGCATTGAAAACGAACCGCATCTGGCACGAACCATCTCTCCCGACTTTACAACCTGTATCGTTTTCCCACTGCGACAGTGGAGGTTTCAGCGGCGGCAGGACCCAAGATTCAACAGCTTTCCTCCAAAGTCCTTCCTTCCTGGATCGCATCACTCACCTGCGGAAAGCCTGTCGTGCAATTTAAGGTTGACGTGCTAGTCAGTGCCGGTTGCTTTGCACGGGCCAGCAACGAGTCGAAGAGTAACTTTTTAAAAGCGAACGCCCTCATCAGTCGCCTAAAGCAATAGATCCTTCACCATAACTTCCTTTGCGAAGTTGCTGTCGCCTCCTTTGTCTCCCGCCGCAGGCATGGAGTCATCGGACAACAGAAGGCAAGGGTATGTTTAGATTCACCATGATTTTTAATTCTACTTTCTTTTCTTTCTTTCGGGGTGACAGTTACTGATCCGTTCACTTCCCCACTCTCCGCGTGCGCTTGAGCTTAAGTTTGTCGATAAGGATCGCTATCTAACCTTTATTCTCTTGCAGTGATGTCTTGCCATCCATCAATTACGGGGATTTCGAGAGAGCGGCGAGAGAAGGAGCTCAATTCCATCAGCGACATTCTTCGATCGCTCGAGCAAGCATATCGTCAGCTTCTCCTATAAGCCCAACAACGATGTTTGGACCCTCAGTTCCAATGCAAAACTACTCCCAACCGAGCAATGGCATACAAACTCCTCCTGATTCTCGGAGAACTTCAGATGACGCACCAGGTCGACAGTCCCTACCATCGCTCCACGAAGCGTTATTGTTTGAGAAACCTGGGTCCTTCTCAGCGCCACAAACGCCACCCATCGGACCCGGGTCGTTCTCTGCTCCTCATCCCCGTAACAATTCGCTACCCAATTCAGTGCCAAGCTCGATGCCTCGAAGTCAACCGTCGGATCCAGGACTACATTCTCATCCTTCCAGCCAACCTCAAACACCCCATGGGTATAATCCTCCGCCGCCGCCACCTTCTCACCCGCCTCAGGTTCCTCCTCCTCCTCCGAGTCTCTCGCAGAATCCACAGAATCACGAATCTTCGTATACCCGGCGTGACAGTCAAAGTAATGGCCGTACCCTACAGTCGAACCCATACTCGCAAGTGCAACCTCCTCCTGCAATCCCGGCGATGCATCCCCCCCCGGAGACGACGACATATCCTCCTCCACCACCACCACCACCTCCTCCTCCTCCTCCCTCAGCGCCGAATCACGCGCAGTCCCCACCATATCAACCTCATGCGCAATATCAACACCCTTTCAGTCAAGCTTCATCCCCACATTACCCGCCTCCTACAGCATCGTCTTTCACCAATGGATCTGTGCAACAGCCGCCACCACCTCCGCCTAGTCAATACCCCCAGTATAGGCAACCACAACAACACCAACAGCAGCCGCAGCCTCCTCCCCCACCTTCCTCACAACAGCAGTCTCCATATCAGTCACACCATCAATCGTCGTTCCCATATCCTCAACAGCGAGAAGGTGGATATCAATCCGATCCACCGGGTCTGCCGGGTCCACCAAAGGGCATTAAGCGCCCGAGCGGATATGGTAGTGCAATTGAACGAGCGCTTTCAATGTCTGCAATTCGACGGGATATGGAATCCGTATGCAGATTACAATCCACTTTCGACCAACCCGATTGCTAATTCATTGTAGATAAAAGAAAATTCTGCGCGGATATACCACATCGTTGACCAGTATCAAATTATGAGCGCTGGGGGCCAACAACCATATCCAGGTGGATTGCATGCGTCACTAACTGAGTTTGCTGATGCGCTACAGCGCTCATATCGGAATACTGAAGCTTTAAGTAATTGTCACCAAGTTTTCCAGGAATTATCCAGCAAGGAAGCTGCGGAGCAGAGTGCCCATAAGATGAGCATAGGACATGCGTCGGAGTATGGGACAGATGACGGGCAGTCATATCAGGATGACAACCGGTCAAATGGATCTCAACAACCCGAGAAGAAGATGAGGCGTGGGGTAAGCTATTCAACGCGGTGGGTTATTCCAAACGCCGCTAACATAAGTATAGCGCGCGGCTCCGCCGGGACGATGTCATAGCTGTCATAGGGCTGAGACTCCAGAATGGCGGCGAGGACCAGATGGGGCGAGGACACTGTGCAATGCTTGCGGATTACGTACGTATTTGGTATTTGCGGGCAGGGCTAGTTACTGACATTCACCAGATTATGCCAAACTCACACGGAAGCTCAGCAAAAATCCCGCCGGACCCGGAGCTCTAGCTGCCCGAAAACCACCTAACTCGCCACTTCCATGACCACCGCATTCCGGACTTTTGATACCCGCGTGTTTTTGAACGAAGAGATGCGTTGGAACGGCTTTCTTCTCCTGGCCTGCAGGGCTGTGCTACATTTGTGAAATTTGTGTTGCTTTTTATATTGGGGTTGGTTCTCTGGGATACGGGGATGGGACTAGGAGGGGCGTTTTTTTACGATCACGGTTCTTCGTTTTGAGCGATTCTTTTATAATCCATCGACAGCTAAACGGTTGTGGTTTTTCTCTCCACGTATTTTCTCTTGGAGTCATTGCATCATTTTCGTTTTTTTTGTTCCATCTGAGTTCTTGCTAATTCAACTTTGGTTTTCGGTTGCTTTGGCCCGAACATGTGTACATTTTTTTCCCCCTTCACCTACGTCACTTCTCTTCTGGCTGAATCATTTAAAGAGGTGTTCTGTTTTGCATACTACCTACCGTCACCTCTCTTCCTTCCTCTGGGTTTACCTGCATGATGCGTGTGGACATCGCGGTTTTATTGGGTTTCTTTCTATATTTCTTGACTCATGTGTTGTTTGGTGTATCTGTTTATGGATTGCATTACCAGGTTGTTCGTCATCGTTCATCCATCCTCGTCTTGAGTTGTGTGCTGCGTCAGTGGTGGTGGAGGGCGTGGAAGATTGAGGATGGGATCTTGGGATGAAGTTGTGGCATGGAATTGATGACAAATGCAAAACGGATGGATGGAAACGGCGACGCGTAGGGAGAAAGTAAGAGACGAATCTTGTACTATACTACTACCACTACCATTACAACTACTATACTGGGCTTCTCATTGGCATCAACGTCATATTATTGGCATTTCGTGATGGATGGGCTGTGTATTTTAGCTACAAAAGCGCTGTGCTGTGGCTCTGGGGAGGAGTAATTGCACTTAGATATTTTGTGTACATACATGTTCATGAGACACCGGGAGACGACACAGTATTCTGGGACCCTTTTTACTCCCAACTCTTGCCGACGACAACTCCATCTTTCACTAAAAGAAAGTTGCATCTTTCCCTCTCATCTCTGTATCTACTTTAAGGGCCGGACCGACCGAGAACTCTTCTAGCTCTCTTTGGCCCCCTCTTCTCATGTCAAACTAAGATCCGAACAGAATGTGCAAGTGCCCGTGAATCGAGGCTTCTTTGTAGCGCCCCACCCCACATCTCACTTCACACCTCACCCCTTCACGTTACTCTGAGATACCGCACTAGGAAGAAGGAACTTTGTAGGATGGTGTGGGGTGAGATCTGAAGGTTCTATATAATACGGTGGTATCAATCGGCGTACGATCATCCTCAAGCCTGCCTCTACCATTCCCGCTCGGCAGTTTGGGCCGCGAGTGCTCGTGCTTCGAGACGGAATGCTGCAAGTGCTCTTTTCGTTTCTGCGTTAAATATGGGCGTCCCGGATGTTTGGGTACACTAGCATCGAACTTGGAGGGGGGGATTCGTATCATGGGGTTTTCGGAACCGGGATGATCTAAGATGCATCCCATCAGCACTTTGAACACCTTGCTGAACAATTGTGGAAATTATGCCGATATAGGGCTGGGTGATTATTCACCCATCATCGTGATCATCACGGGGACTAGATGAATGACGAACTCACGAGAAGTGTTCATGTTTTCTCGAAGTAGTTTCGTTCCCCGTGTCCTTCTAGGACTTTTTTGTTTCTTCGGCAGTTCTCTCCTCCGTCATCATTAGTCTCATGTATCCAAATATCGTTCCAGCAGCCAGCCCTACTCCTTGCTTGTCTGGATATCAGTTGGTTCCCAAAAGTGGTATAGACAAGCCAGAAAGCATGTACTCAACCGCTCCCTCTTCACATACACCACTGACGGTACTTAATACCGACTAGTTGTTATACAGCGCACTTCCAAGTTTCCCTACGGGTAGCTGAGTTTCTAGTCGAGTCGAATGCACAGCAGCAGATAGCAGCACCACATCCAGCCAAGTCGGTAGGCTACCCTTCGGGACTTGCATTTGTGGCGCGGTTATTTGCTCATTGAGATAGATGCCAGGTGTGGATCGTTGCATCGGCAAATTCTTTTAACATAGGATGTACGACTAAAAAAAAGGTAGAGGGAGAGTGGTTCATGTAGGGTTCATGAAATGTCGGAAGTTGAGGATAACGGCGTCCGTTGGAAAGGTTGGCGCTTTGCTTTTGAAAGAGACAGCAAGCATGAGGATATGTTATTTCTGTATGAATCCTCACTATCGATTACGAGAACCGTCGTCGTCATCGTCATCTCAGAAACTTGTCACATAGATCCCCCTTCCCGCTCTGTATTCAATTTCGACTGGTATCTGGGTTAGATATGGTTATAGAAAACATGCCGAAAGGTTTTTTCCACGTGGGTTTGCGGTAGAAGAGCATTTTAGGACCTTCAGTCCCCGATGCATTGTCGGTAGCAGTTCAGCTCCAAATACTCGTACTCATCTGGTTGTCTGCATTTGTCCTCCTCCTCCTCGCACTTTGGCTTTTTGGTATTTTTTGCTCACCAGATGCTCATCGCTATCAGGGGTGTCGAATATGAGTTGGGACTGGCAGTAGGCATCCGATCCCCAAACACTGGGCTCAGAGAATCATTTCAGCTCACTCGCAGGCTGTCAGTCTAGCTTGATGCTCCTCTCGCGGCGGAGCTTATTGGCCTCGAGTTTAACTCTTTTCAGGGTGAAAAATACGCATTTATCTCAAAGTACCAGTAGAGTGCCCTGTATGGTGGTGGCTTTTGCCGGGCTCGAGGCCCGGGTTTTACGGTACCTCCCCCCTCTCGCCCCACTCGCCCCTTTATTAGGGGATAAATTCTCCAGACCTCCCTCACACAATGATCCTTCTGTCCCAAAATTTCCTCCAAAGAATCAATATCACCCTCTTTGTCTGCTTTCCATATTTGAAGCTCTGACTGGGAGAAATGAGATGGAGCGTGCAAGAACCAAAAATGCGACGTCGCGGCCCAACGCTATCAAGGAACCATTAGCCATGTATCCCATCAAGATGTTGCACACATTGGGGGGAACCGTGATAGCACTGGCACGCACAGAGAGAAACCCCCGAGATTATGCACACTGCGTGTAGGAAGGCTGCAAGTCATAAATATAAGTGCGAGCGTACATTTGTAAGGAACCTAAAGTAGGTAGAGTACGTATGTTCCCACCTACTGATAAACCTGGGATAATATTCCCTAAGCCATCATCTCCGAGATAAAGGCAGAGCAGACATTTCCACTGGCTATCGGAGAGGGGGTTCGTCCGTCAATCTGCAGACGCCTTGGAAACGCGTCCTGTAGTCTCGTCCGAATGGTTGGGAGAGTAACACAGGCCGAGTTGCCCCCTGTATATCGTCGGTCGAATGGCGCACCGAATGACTTTGAGATGGCGACCGGCTGACAGCCGTTCGAAAGTGGTGGGGCTTACGGGAGATGGACTGACAGCGGGCTCATCACGAATCACCATGGGCCCGGGCAAACCCAAAAATTTGCATTCGAGAATTCTCACCGATTTAGCCAATCAACATTGTGATCGACTGTAGATCTACCAGCAGTTGTGAGTTCTCGCTTAGATTTGCTCGGGATCCACATTCTCTATCGAGAAATCGAATAGTGGGATTTCGTTACGCTCGCGGATTGTAAAGTAATTAGATTGAAACTACTGATCAAGGCCTCAAAATATACCAGTAATTCATATACGTGAGGATTTTGAGGCTGGAGTACTAAGCAATGATGATACAATGCTTAAACCCCATGAAAGCCAACGTTGTAGCTAGCTGATCATGACTGGTGATGGAGGGACCCAATTCATTACATCTCGTGTTGTGCGGATAAGTATCCCTATACTTCATATTCATAGCACCCAATATAGAATGAATAGTAATCCCCGAACCCTAGAATATCGCTACCCTATTACTCTAGGTGTCTTCGGAACAGTTTTATCAAACTACATATCAATATCTTATAGCTTACTGCTAAAGTTCTGGGCATCAATGACGTTATCACTAAGGGCTGTTTTCTATTGCTCGGGTGCGTTTTCTGGCGAGGTCATCCTTAGGCGAATGTAATACGATATTATTGGTTTTGTGACCTGGAGAGAGTTTCTGGTGACATACTACGTGCAAGGGAGGCCGATTGAGGCTGCCAGTAAGATTGGCAATAGCCAATCCACAGGTATCCAAACATACCCAAAGTAACCAGTGTTAGAGCCTTGGGAGACGGGTCACCCTCCGACTCCACCCAGTGCATCTTTAGTACTTACGGTCGAGTCAGTACCGCCCAAGCGACAGTAACAATAAGTAGTGTGAACCCAACTTCGAGAGGACTAAGAGGCAGTACGTCACCTTCGGAATTCCCATTCATTTGGTTTGTCACGTACGTCACCAAACGGAGGAAAATCTGACAACAGTTGGATCTTGGCTCTGAGAGAGGAAAGGCATGGTTTCCACCATAAAGCTTCGAAGCACTGCAGGGTGTGGTCCCAAACCACTTCTCTGTAGGCTATAGGCTACGTACGCGGGTAAGCAACCACCTCCATGTCCCGATCCGGGACTTGTGCGCGTTCGGGCTTAACTTGGTATCCATATTGCCAACTTTCCCACACGACGATTCAGCATAATGAGTCCAGACTAGTACTTGTTGCGTTATCCTTGATACTTTTGAGTAGGGCCTTGATAGGTGGAACGGTATTGAAATAGTGATCGCTAATTTAAACTACAGACAACAGCAACCATACCAATCAAATATCGAAACTTGCATTACCTTCAAAACGCAGCTTTTATACGAATAAAGAGGATAATATGGTTAGGATCTCCGACGGTAGACCAGGTAGGATGTAACAACGCTGGGCAGCTTGAATAGCACTGCTAATGCATTCAAGAAAGTAAACCGGACCCGAATCCTTTGGTATCCAGTCCGACTGGTCCTTCCTAGGGTCCTGTCAAATCCATGTGCTATGCATCAGCACAGTGATCGGATCTAAGGGAGACTGAACTGGTAGGGATGTATTGGTCGTGGAAGGGTAGACTATACGTAGGTAATAAAGGTGCATCCATACCTAGAAACCAAGGAATGAACAATTAGCCCCGAACAAAGGTGGAGGACGTGGAAAACGAAACTGTAAGACCGCTTAACTACGACACTGCACCGCTGCAAAGACACATCGTAAAGGCTCGAACAGAACACATTGACATATGCTACCACAACGGTCGAGACGTAGCATAACTAATGGAATATTCCTACGAACATACGAACGAAAATGCTGCGGATGTCCTTACAGTAGTATTGCCCAAATATAAGCATAATAAGTCCACGAAAGCAATAGGATTCTCTGTGTTAAAGAGAGCTATGGGTGGTTGATATAAGGTTGGGTTTAAGGGTGTGGCTTGTTTCACTTTCTATTTTGGGTAGGAACGGCTGCAGATCACGGGGTATCCTTTGTCTTTGTATTGATGGCCGTCCTCAGGCTACCTTCCCTCCTCAACCGTTAACTTCTCGAGAGTTCGAGGAGACCGCTATGGTACCACAAACAGCATACGCACACGCTTGATTCTTCTCTTTTGTCCGGTATTTCTGCGGTTAATATGATTTGGACGGACACTTGGGCATGTAAAGTATTGATATAATGATAAAGCATGCCAATTTGAACTATATCGTTTTTTGGATGGGTTAAGGAATTAGACTTCATCTGGTAAACTGCTAGACCATGTTGTTGAGGTCAGATGAGTATTCTACCTGAGAACTTGGGTATGGGCACGAAGATCAGAAAACCTTTAGCGACGATTCGTACAAATTTTCATGAGAACGGGTTCAAAGCGTTCCAATTTTTACTTCCAAGCTCGGGTACCTGTAAGGCTGAATCTGCAGAGGTATTTATCGATAAATTCCCAGATTTCGGAATAAAAAATATCGAAACGGATTTTATCCATATTTTCACATGCAGTATATATTTGCCGTGTTCCTACCAGGTCCCACCAGTGAAAATATGTATACACCGCAAGTTTATGGGCAAAATCTGTACTACCTGAGAGATACCAGATCGCGTTACTATTGCAGCAGAAATCATAAATCGGTCGGGACCACGGCTATGCAGCAACCGCAAACTTCAAAGTTAGTAGTGTTTGCAGAACCACCATCGTCATGAAGCACGTTTTCGTCCGGGTGAAGGCGGTACATAGTATACATATAACTCGATCCCACTAGCCGATGTGTCGCTGCTATTGCACAATATTGACCCACTTTGTCTAGAACCGTTTTACGTAGCGTATCGTAAAGAGCCAGGCAATAGCACACGAAAATATAATATGTTGTGCTCCAGAGTGTAGGTGCACGGAATGCCTTGCATCGGCAGCATTATCCCTGGTATCGTTTGCTGGCAATATCGGACATGCAGCTAAAATTGTTGTATGTATGTCCACTTGTTCTGTCAGATGCTCAAGGAACGCATTCATGTATGAGGTGTACGGTTGAAAGACCTTCATAAATGTCATGCTGGCAGCTGTCCGTAATTCGATTGAACTGACTGTCAGGTTTGCTTGCCGCTCTTGTGACTCTTTGCTGCATTACGAAGTACAAGGTGTTCTTCGGTTTCCGGAATCCAAGTTTTGTGTTCTGACTGTTACAAGAATGAAAAATAGACTTTTCCCCCACAGTTCATATATTCCATCCTCGAGCGTGACAAGTATGACAACAGGTTTTGCCAGTACGAGCCAATACCTGGTCTTAGCAGTGACTAATGACCCACGATACCCTCCATCGATTGCCATGAGATTACCATCAAGATGAAGGTGTGGTTGAACTGGATATTCCGATTGCGAATGACTGAACTCAAATCCTAAGCATGAGTAGCACCTGGTGTCCAAAAATGGCGTACCCTCGCATTCCCCACATCGGGAGTTCATGCTTTCGTGCAAACTCTCCCAATTTCAAATGCCATAGGTTCTCACTCGAACTCGGGGATGCAGTTTGGCGTGAATCCGAAGTTCCCCACGTTCTAGATTGATCTACTCTGGTACTATGTTGCTCGTGAAACTGCGTCTGGAAGTGTGGGGTATCTCGGAGTCGCGCGACGTCAACTCGTACATAATAAAATCAGTTTATCATACAGTAAGCCATCACGCCTCTCCGACGCATGCAAGGGATCAATAGCCATTCATTGGAAGTAGAATCGAATGGCTCTTAGCACCTGCGTTAAATGTAATTTAAAAAGAAAAAGAAAAAGAAAAGAAAAAGTTAGGGAAATACAGTGAGACACTTAGAAGACAATGGGAATATAAGTGATTTGTTTGCTCAGGTCGCACGGAAGCTGACCAGGTGAGCGCGGAGGGACGGAGTCAGCAGTGGGGGACACACGGAAGACTGTGACCGTTGAAACAACTGAGCCGAATTGGTAAGCAAGTGTTCGAACGTTTCTTGTACACCACGCTGGTTCGTTCGATTGTAGCAAGTACTCTGTTGGATTCGAATTGAACGTTCCAGTACGTGCCAACACCTCTTATCAATTCACTACCAGCCTGCAGCCGTATGCGTATCCGGATTGATAACATAACCACAGGAGCTCCCCGTTCAAAACAGCTACTCGGCAGACCGAAAGCCGCAGGAAAGCTTGTACCTACTCGAGCGAGAGCGTACCTGATCCCCGCATCGGAGATAATATAGAGTACTTGCACCCCGATCATCATTCACTTGCGGCATTCCTGCCCCATCTTGCGTGATACCCCTTAGAAGAACAACCCTCCTAATAAACTGAAACAACCAATGGGCCTCTTGTAAGGCTTCTCCCTTTGAAATTTTAACCTTAAGCTAACCGTTTCTGTTGATTCCAGGGCACTCGGAACTCCTCTTGCCTGGGAAGATGCGAAGCTACGAGCCGATCAGGTGCGGAAACTTGGAATTCAGGTATCCCCGCGCTTCCCGGCTATGACATCATTCGTCAACGAACCAACTTTTAATATATCTGCTTTTTCGGACGTTTGACTTCAGTGTTAGCAACTCCTGGAAATCTGGAATGCATACCGAGGAAACGAGAGGGATATTTTGCTGTGGGGCGACGAGGTCAGTAGCCCTTGCTGGAGGCTGTGCAAAGTAGTAAAAGATTTAAACACTTGGACCAACTACAGGTTGAATATCTCGTCATTGCGTTCGATGAGGAGAACAAAAACGCCTGTTTATCATTGCGTCAGGCCGAAATCCTCGATGCGTTGGCAGCGGATGAAAAAGTGCAACGCGCTGGTGGTGGAGCCCCAGAATTGAAGGATCTTGCAATGTTTATCAAGTTCATGCAGAATGTCCGATGTTATGAGGTCTGACCTTTTCCCCAGGGTTGCGGAGCCACTACCCACGTTCCACCCCGAGTTTGGCCGATTCATGCTTGAGGCCACCCCCGGCGCACCGTTCTCGTTGGCATGGAAGGACCTTTTGAGCGTGGAGCCCAACATGAAGCTACGGTATAGGCTGAAATACTGCTGCTGTGTTATCATACAGCTCATTATCATGTTAGGAGAACAATTGCCAAAAAGCATATGACACCGAACGAGACTCCGGTCACTCTGCCGGCATTCCCGAGACTAGGTACAAAGGGCGTTTTTACGAACCCATATTATCCACCCTTTGGACCCAAGTCTCGGAGCCAGTTTATTCCCGACGAATGCATAAATCCTCACATTCGATTCCCGACACTGGCCGCAAATATCAGGACTCGACGAGGGAGCAAGGTAGCTATCAACATGCCAGTGTTTTATGACGAGAAGACGCCAAAACCATTCAATGATCCCACGATCGACTACGATCGACATCTATTCCCAGAAGACAATGACGTGAGGAACGGAGCGGCTAAGGAGGGTCATATCTACATGGATGCCATGGGGTTCGGTATGGGTTGCTGCTGTTTGCAAATAACTTTTCAAGCAAAAAATATTTCTGAGGCCCGCACTTTATACGATCAGCTTTGTCCACTTGGTCCGATTATGCTGGCATTAAGCGCAAACACTCCCATCTTCAAAGGCTTCCTTGCTGATGTTGACGTGCGGTGGAATGTCATCTCTGGAGCAGTCGATGATCGAACAGAAGAAGAACGAGGTGTCAAGGTTAGTTTGGCAGACAGCTCCTGCGTAGATAACAGCTGAGTATTCTGCAATATAGCCATTGAAGAACAACCGGTGGAAAATTCCGAAGTCACGGTATGACTCGGTGTCTACATATCTAGCGGATGATCCACGTCTACGCAACGAGTATAATGACCTCGATTTGGTGATTGACGAGGACATCAAGAAGAAACTGATTGCAAATGGTGCGCCTTGAACGTTTTCATGGCTGTGACTCTTAATTAAGGTTCCTATAGGCATGGATGAGCGGTTGTCTACACATTTTGCCCATCTGTTCATTCGGGACCCTATCGTCATCTTCCAAGAAACGCTGGATGAACCCCCCGAGGGAAAGTCGGATCACTTTGAGGTATTCACCACAAATCCCAACACAGGAATAATTAATTATTAATGTCTGTTTAGAACCTTCAGTCTACCAACTGGCAGCACATGCGCTTCAAACCCCCACCACCCGGTGGCAAGATTGGTTGGCGTGTAGAGTTTAGAAGTATGGAGATCCAGATGACCGATTTTGAAAATGCGGCCTTCGCCATCTTCATTGTTCTCCTAACCAGAGTTATTCTGTCTTATGAACTTAACCTCTATATCCCTATATCGAAGGTATGGCTAACCGCTCCTCCTGCTAAACTAAACTTACTGACAGATGGCAGGTGGACGAAAACATGGCCACAGCACACCACCGTAATTCTGTCCTCACCGACAAATTCTGGTTCCGTAAAAACCTCTTTCCTCCGCGGCCCATATCCAATCGGGGCTCCCCCGCCTCCACGCGTCCCGGATCGCCGGTACCAGTCGAGGAAGAGTATGCTCTGATGACCATTAACGAGGTTATGAACGGAATATCTGGGCAGTTTGTGGGGCTGATTCCTCTCATCGAGTCGTACCTCGACACGGTGAACGTAGATGTTGTCACGCGCTGCGAGCTGGCAGGGTATCTAAATCTGGTGTCGAAGCGTGCCAGCGGAGAGCTGCAGACCGGAGCGACATGGATCCGGGAGTTTGTAAGGAGCCACCCTGACTATCAGATGGACTCCGTGGTCACCGAAAGGATTAATTATGATTTGATGAAAGCGGTCGAGACTCTAGGGTGTGAGGGTACTATGCCAGAAGGTCTAGGTGAGAAATTGCTGGGCCGGTAGATGCATTTTTGGGACGAGAACGGATGGGGGTGAAGAACTTTAGAAACGATAAATAGACCCTTTTCTTTTGCCGTTTATTGGATTGGATTGTATGTGCATGCTTTATCTAGAGATAAATATTTATGCCGCCTCCCTATCCTCTCTCCCTCTGCGTCAATCATTACTCTCCCATGCACTTGTCGGCTGTCAGTTGCACGTACATACGATTTTCGTCCGTTGCGAGATCGTAATTCTAGACGGTGATTTGCTGAAGGGGTCGGATCAGAGATAAATGAACTGTCTTCCGTCTTCCGTCTTCCGTACTCCGATATTGGTGAGACGAGAATATGCTGGGGGTAGTTGCGTTTATCGGTAAAACTTGCCATAAGAAAAAAAGGAAAGGGAGAGTAAACCAGTCTGGTGGGATTGTGGCGGTATTTACTATTTAAATACAACCCCTTACATATGGACTAAGGATGGTAGTCTATAAGTTCAAGTGGGAAGTTACACACCACATGTCACTCGAGACGTTTCAAGACAGTACCCCTTTACAGCCGCGCACACAAGCGCCATCAAGTGAGAGCCATTGGATGAGAGGGAATGAACTAGCTACCAGGGGTTGGGGAATAGGCTCGCATAAAGCCACCGCTATGTTGTACTCTACCAGGGGTGTTGGAGTAACGTGCACTTTAAAAGACACGGAATAAAAAACATGCAATTCGAAGTGGGTAATCTCCCGTTTCAAGCACAAGCAGGTCTCTGCCACCCAGAATTTTCGGTATCATACGTTTACATCGAGTCCGTAACAGACATAGCGGTGGGCTTTATATATGCAAGCCCACGAACTCTCCAATCTGGACATCTTTCATCAAATGGTGCTTGTATGCGCGGCTGTAAAAGGCGTTTTGGGTGACCTATGATAGCTCTCCGCTCATCTTTGTTTATCAGTCAATTATAGTGACCTGAGCAGACTAAAGAACAGCAAGTGTCACCGCTAGGACCTAACGCAGCAATTAGGAGGTAGCTATTTAGGTCACCTGCAGGTACTCTTTGTGTTCAGATTACTGGGGGGGGGGGGGGGGGTTGGTGTA
>Ga0307515_10002334_pt1 | contig 41453 bp, 44 predicted proteins | sample 17_EM_MG_FD_194513 | JGI IMG/M metagenome (GOLD analysis project Ga0307515, IMG submission 194513) | Populus trichocarpa ectomycorrhiza microbial communities from riparian zone in the Pacific Northwest, United States - 17_EM | ecosystem: Host-associated > Plants > Roots > Unclassified | place... | reverse complement strand
TAGGTAGCTATATAGATACATAGATACATAGATGAGAATACAAACTGAATGCATAAGTTTTGAAAATCGTTGAACGATAAGTAGTAGCTATGATTTCCAGGTGCACCAGCAGCATTTCCAAAGAAGCAGCGGCCGGAGAAGAAACGGCTTCAGCATAACTGCAGCCACTGCAAAGAGTGTAACACACGTGTCGTTCTGATTGTGCATATACGTCACTAAAAAGTAATGGAGGTACGTGTGTAACACGACCCGTCGCCTGGGCGACGGGTAGCATGTAATTCTCCGTCAGAGGGTACGAGGTTCCGTCGGAGCCGTCAGAGCCGTCCGGCACACCCGGGTGTTTTTGACGGAAACTAGGGTCATTGCCGATGTACTCAATTTGCTCAGAGATGAATGAGGTCTGAGCTGTAAAAGTGGTATGCGATGCAAAAGTCACTCCTAGCATTGTAAACTTGCCTCACCGTGAGTACTAAATCTAGTCTCAAGGGTTCCCATTAACGAGGTGCCTGGTGGTTCTGCAAGATGAAGGCTGGGTTGTATTGTGTTGATTAACCAACAGAACGCAGGATATGATTCAAAATTATCGTGTCTCCCAAGTTGAATCAAGGAATCGCAGGAACTGGAGTATATATATCCCTCCTTCCCGCCTAGACTTCCATTCTCTTCTCTTCCTGTATTAAACACACTGCCAGCATCCTGAACTATCCCGACATCAGGTGACTTGCCCAGAACAACGCCTCTTGTTCCACAACACACCTGAGAACCTACACCACTTTGGACATTCGCTCTGGGCTTCCTTCCGCTACATTGAACTGTATTATAATGCTGAGCCCTCAGATGTAGATTGATTTTCAACTCGCAGCGATGGCACCAAAGGGCAGCCAACTATGAGAGGGGAAGGCAACTGCTAGGGCAAAAATGCTGACATCGGTTATAAATAGACGCCGTTTGTTGGATCGAGATAGTATGAAGGGATTCATAATTGAATACATCTGTGGCCTGATGCGGATATACAAAGTTTGCGGCGATAAGGATCAGAGGGCATTGGACCTGTTTCACGATATCTGCTATCTTGATCCCGTCACGAGTAGTCACTGTTCCTGAATCTAGCTGATGTTGCCTCACTGCAGGAGTGGGAGTTTGCCTTTTCGGGAGGGGTGGGCAGCCTTCCACTCAGATCTGGGGCAAAGGTAGTGTTGGCAAGGGGTCCGGGTGAGCCGCCAGCGGTTCGGGTTTGGACCTGAAAAACGGTTTGGATCTATTCCAGAACTGTCCAACAACCCGACCCGCTGCTTCTTGGTGGTCCAAACCCAGCCCCATATCCGTCTACCTGCAGGTTTGGCCAGGTAAGGCTAGACCTGTCGGGTCCAATCTCCGGTTTTGCATTTCGGGTTGTTCTATTTATTGTCGCATTCAGATATCCAACTGGTAATTGTAACATATTGGCGATGGTACGTCGTGGTTTATTTCGGATGTACTGGCTGCCTACGTGATCCAAATATGTAGACAAACGCTCCGTGACCCATCCTGGAAATGAGCATCAATTGAGCATGAACAATTTTGGACTTGCATGTTGAGTAATCAGAGCGGGCATTGGTTGCAGAGAGTCATAACTGAGGTATTGGCCTCCTTGATAGGCAAAAGCAGAAGCGACACGCTTCCTGCCCCATCTGGAAAAAGAGCGTCAACGATTCAAGGTCTCGCAGCTTGGGTAGTCTAAGTGGCGCATGAGTGCAAACCTCGATTCCGGAGGAATTGGCAGCCTCTCTAGGCAGATACGCAAGTGACGTTCCTACAACAGCCTCCCGGACAGTAACAAATGATGTCATTTACAATGATTCAATGAAGAGTTTAGGAACGTTTTAGCCTAGAAAAACTGTCAGAACATCGTATATACACAATAACCGATCCATCCCACTTTGATTACCCATGATCAAAGGCCAAAAATCGTTGACATTCCGTTGATGCCCATCATCATGATGGGGCAGGGAACGTGCCTCTATCTCTTTTCCCAATAAAGGCGGCCAATACTATGATTATGCATAGTAACGACCAAATTGCTTATGAATTACCTGACTTACAAGACCAAAAATTGTTGACCCTCCGTTAACGCTCATATTCAGAAAGGTGCAGGGAGCGTGTGGCTCTCTCTTCCGCCTGAACAGACAGCCAATACCACATTTATGAATGGCCTCAACCGATCGCTACTCAGAGTACCAATAATACAAGACCAACAATCGTTGACCCTGCGTTGACGCTTATATTCAGAATGGGGCAGGGAGCGTATGGCTCTTTCTTTTGCCTAAAAAGCAAGCCAATACCACATTTATGAATGGCCGCAACGGATCGCCACTCAGATTACCAATGATGGAAGACCAAAAATCAGTGACACTCCATTGATGCTCATATTCAGAATGGGGCAGGGAGCCTGTGGCTCTCTCTTTGGCCTAAAGAGCCAGCCGATACCACATTGAAGAATAGCCGCAAACAATCAGCAGACAGATTACAAATGATGCAAGACCAAAAATTGTTGACGCTCCGTTGACGCTCATTTTGCCATGGGTGTATTCCCAATATATTATCATTTAATTTGGCCTAATATATCATTGATGATGTTTTGGCAGCCTTTGTACCGTCTTCATGTACTTTCTCCTTCATCACTACATTGGTCTTTAATAATACATATAAATATATCTTTTAAAATATACTTTAAAGTGTCCACTAATTGTAGATAATAATACACTCAAAAATCCTGTTCCATTCGATCAATGCTCATCTTCACTGTCACGTTCCCTCAGTTGGCTGCTGTCATCTGCAAAATCGATGTCAGCTGCATTACTACGCAGCAGATAGTGTACTACCCAGTGGATGTTCCTTCATCAGTCAGCAAATCGGGATTAAAATCTTTATCACGCTTGCTATCTTTGGCATATGCATCAAGATTGAAAACTTGAGCACTGGGAAGAGGAGTAGGTATATACACATATCCGGGTGGCACACCTTGGATTTCGGATAAATGCGCTGCCGCATTGTTACTGGGTGGAAGAGGTGGTGCTTTGGGTGGATGTGGATTCGGTTTTGGTGTCGGCTGTCTGAGTCGCTTTGGTGGAGGTCCACCCATGCCTTTGCGTCCCCAGCTTGTCTGGGGATTGTGTGCTGTGCCATTTTGGCAAGGGAGGCAGCTGTCCGTCTGATGTTCCCAAAGCATAGCTGCGTGTCTTTCCGTCGCAGCCTTCACATTTACATGCCTAGGAAATCCAACTCCCTGTTTCATCTCTTCTCGGACAACCGCCTGATGTTACTTGATTAGGAATTGCGTTTCCCCTATTGTAGCGCGCGAAAACCCTCCTTGGCCATGTTGGCCATATTCATGGCTAGGCGCATGTCAGACTGTTCTAGCTGTACCCGACCTCCTTGCCTTGCCATAGTTGCAGACATGTTGAAAACCTACAAGGAATTAGTTGCTGCATCTACAGAGTAGATTCGGCAAATACCTCCACCAAATACGCTTCCGTAACATGTTCTAAGATGGTTAAAGCCCGCTTGGTCCACTCTCACGGATTCTTATCACGAAATTGGTCTGTGAAAATCCCAGAGCTGACAACACCTCGATGGTCGATTTCGCGGAGTGTGCGGACCAATGCTTTGGTTGACCATGGAGGTTTCCCATTACGGGCACCTATGAATTGGTCACGCAGCTCTCTATGTACTCCAGCTGTATGTTATATTACTAGTTGACAACCGTGTACCTCGATATGACTAGACTTACATCTGATTGCATGCTGTTTCATATTCTTGCGACTTGCGGTTTTACGGACAAATTATAACTATGCATCCGGGGTTATATTTTCGGTGGCTGCATTTGCAGCGTCGCAGTGAACTAAGTGGTGTCTGCGTTGTAGTTGGGTCTCAGCGGGTGGCATATCGGATGAAATGGCCCTCGTTCCGCTCGATTCTGTTCCACTCTCACCTTGCTGCGGTGCTTGTGTAGCCATCATCTGCTGCTGTGCAAGTGAAGAGATGATGATAATGAAACAAAGTGGGAAGTCCTGAGGAACAAGATAACGAGAAGAAGTGGGAAGTCCTGAGGACTATATAGGTAGCTTGAAGTCAAAATGGCATGGGTAACTGCCAACTTGCTCGTTCTACACAGGATGAATCCTGATGCACATAGCCGCCTTGTGCACGGGTTGCCAACTATCCTGCGATCTGCACCAAGTCGGTCTGATGTTGTGTGTTTGATTAAAGGGATTAATCTCGGCGAACGACTGCTGAAATCTCGTCTTGGTGACATATAAACGGTACATTCTTCGACGGAAACGATGTCTGGTCATTGTTGTCCCACGAAATCCCTGGGATACTACATGCGACAGACGCAAAACATCATGTCATGATGTAAGGCGAGCATAGCGATTCCCGATGCAGTGACGGTCAAAATCCAGATTTTGCTTAGTTCAAATCGATTAAGCATACCAACCTGGACATAAAAGACACAACTTGCCTCTATGTGGTCCATATCTTGCAACATACAATATCTTGTCCATCAACAAAGTCAACACAAAATACAATGGTCAATGCTCCGAAAAAGAACCTGTTGCCACTACCAGCAGGCAAATATGGCAAATTGACAAAGCGCTCAACACGACGACATCATCAAGCGAATCAAGGGCAGAGCGGCTTGGAAGCAGAATTGGTCCGAGCCCTTGGAGCGTTGCGCAGCTTGCGAGCCAAAATGAAACTTGCAGCGGGGAAATGACGAGAAACTCACCTTCTCAGCAATAAAGAGAAGGAGAAATGGATTGAGGTTTATGTAGAAAGAGAAACCGCTGTGGCAAGAATGCAAGTTGAAGACGCAGAGACAGCAATTAAACAGGTGCATGATGATATGAGAAATGCTGAAAACGCGGGATTGACAACCACAAAGCCTGAAACAACATGTGAGGGGATGTTGAACGCCATCGGGTATAGTCTGAGCCATCTTCTTAGTTCCGATGATGAGGAGGATGGGAAAGACAAGGATAATTTGGAAGAAGACTCTCTGGGGGGCAAGCTTAGCGATGATGACGAACCCGGCTGGGTGATCGGCACAATCTCTGAAATGGTACACTATCGCATGGAGCATTTTTGGCAGACGCAGATGAAGCTTGACGAATCGATGCAACCAGCATCTGGAGACGCGGCCGACTACTTCAGTGAGAGGGATAAGAAGGACAGGACAATCTAATGGAAGGTTCTGGCTGTTGTTCAACCTCGACCGGCGGATGATGCAGGGTCATCAGCGCCGATGACATTCAGTGATCCTATGGAGACTCATTATAGTGTCCCTGGAAAAGTGCAAATGCCGCAAGTGACTTCTCGACCTGGAAGTAGTCATAAAAGGCTAGGTTCATGGAACCTGCAGACACTCGAACCCATTCCGTCCCTCCCACCCGCCCCAATGAATAATTCGTCTCTGATTCGGATTTGAAAGCTTGTCGAACCTGCCAGCTTTAACCCCGGCACATCGCAACCCAAGCTAACTACCATATAGAATTCGGATTCCGACGAAGACATGATGATGGCTCTTGCATTGCCGGAGGAATCAATAAGCAAATTGGCTTTTCTGATGATGTATCAAGTTGAAATGTAATACCTCTACCTATTTTGCTATGTGTCAGCTTGGACTTGATTTCAGTGATCAAATTGTGAGACATGATAATTCGTCTATGCATGTGCAAGGGTCGGATAAGCCATGCCAATGCTCAAGACTTCAAATCTCATAGCCTGACGACCAATGAATGTGATATCATCCTGCCCGTTACTGGTAAGTCAGATAATTAAATCTACAATCGAAATCAAACTCACTGGCGAAATTTAAGTCAGTGATATCAAATGAGTCACAGATGCAGCGGTCAAAGCACAATGCAAAGCTGAATGAATGATGACCGTCATGGTGCATACGATCATGCATCCAACTGCATAACTCTCTGCACAGACCTGGTGTACATGGTCGAGATTTTGAAAAATGCTCATGGTAGGTCATGGAAATCGCAGTGAATGAGCTGGAAGCGGACAGGTGAGGCAGTCGGGCTGAATATATCCAACACTAGTGTACAGATATATATGCGGTTAATTGCCGGCCAAAAGCGCTGGAACGTGATAGGCCAACGTCATTTATAACTCAGATACTGTATCTAGTAGTGGATTAGATATTGAGAGGCTTCGAAGGGTTTGGATTCAAATGTATATACATTGAAACGATATATTGGCTGACAATACCGACTATATGCATTTGTACATACAATTGTTGATCATCCACTGACTGTTAGTATATCATTAAGTTGAGTGTCAACGGAGCGTGAACGATTTTTGGTTTCACATTTTTGGCACACAAACGGCTGCATAGTCATATCCTTCGAAAGTGATTGGATAGGTGGTGTTTATAGGTAACAAGGCTTGCGATACGCTCGTTGAACCATCCTAGGAATGAGCGTCAACAATGCGTCAACGATTTTTGGTCTTGTGAGTCTGATAATTAAACAAAAGACATGGTCACTGTGACAAATAATCAAATTATTGGCTGCCTTTAAGGCCAAAAATGATAGTGTCAACACTGCTACTATCTCTTAAAAATGAGCGTCAATGGAGCGTCAACGATTTTGTTCTTGCATCTTGGATACTCAAACAGCTGTGCGACTACATTATGCTATAATAGAAGTGTTAGCCGCCGTTATGTGTAAAAATGGCAGCGACAGTATCGCTACCACCTCCTAAAAATGAGCGTCAACCATTTTTGATCTTGCATCTTAGACAATCTAAGGGCTACAGAACAGCATTAACCCATAATGAACCCATCGGCTGCCATTAGTGGCAATAATGCTAGTTAACATATCGCTACCACCTCCTAAAAATGAGTGTCAACTGAGCGTCAACAATTTTTGGTCTTGCATCATGGACAGTCAAAGCACTGTGCATCGCCCTTGAACCATAATCAATGCATCGGCCGCATATATGAGCTAAAATACTACAGACGATAATGCAACCACCTCCTAAAAATGAATGTCAACGGAGCGTCAATGATTTTCGGTCATGCATCTTGGATGAAGTAAGCGCAATGGAACAACGGTATCCCATGATCAACTTATCAGCTGCCTTTACGGGCAAAGATGCTAGAGACACATCCCCATCCTACAATTGAGCTCCCACTGAGCGTCAACAATTATTTTAGAGGCTGAGTATGCTACACAGCAATGAACTGCATCACATTGTTACTGAATTGAGTCTGACATGGTCAGTCTTTTCAATATGTCCTTGTATACAACTTCACACATATGCATGCATTGTCTCACAGATCTGATTTTTTTGCTTGTAGCTGTAGAGTCAATATTTGACAACCCGCAGTCGGCATTACTGTATCGTGACTTTCGGCAGTATTTTGAGTTGGATTACCCAGCATTCTAATTCTCACCGCCATGTCGGATTCCATATCTTTGAACACCTCATTTCACAAGGTTTTGATCGATTCCAAAAATGAACGTGTCTTTATTCGTAATTTGAGCGACCTTACTTTGGAAATTATCCTTGATGCTTTGTGTGCTTCAATGAATGTAGGCTCGAAGACCCCTATTGGTTGGAATGATTCTAGACATGCGCCTTCATGGGAATTCTATTTACATTGTGGAATTGAGGAGACCGGCAGCCCTGGCATCATATGTATCGTTTGTCACCAAGTTCTTTGCCATCCATCAGAACATGGGACCAGCTCAATGGGGAAACACTTGCTGGCAAAAGCTCACATCGCAAAGTTGAATGAATGAACAGAGTCAGAGATCACTGAATTGCCTTGTTCGATGGTGTATGAAACAGCTTTGGCCATCCTGAAGAGGCAAGGAAGTCAAGGAATCACAATAGTAAGTTTGCAGAGGAAGATCATATTTGACATCCATGTGGATCCATATTGACTGAAATGACAGACAGAACGTTCCAAACTGGCAGATCAGGACTTTGAAATTTCCGAATTTCACCAAGACACATGGAATCACTACCTTGTATTAGGATGTGTTTCGGCTCACATTCCATGGAAAGCTAGATCAAATCCAGAGCTACGATGGTCATATAAGGCATTACGCGATGACCTAGTGCTGCCCTCTGCTACGACCCTTAGCAACATTTGCCGGAAGGAATATTCACTGACCATGGATGCAATTACGAAGAAATTGCCGTCACGAGATAAGGATAGTTTAGCTTTGGACGGATGAACATCACCACACGAACTCACCATAACGTTTGTCATAGATCACTCTATGGATCGAAATTGGGCATTGCGTGAAGTTCAACTCGCGTTCGATGAGGTTGATCACCTGTTCCTTTCCCATTTTGAAAGCTATTTAACAATGATTGTTCAAGGGCCAACATACTGGAACTAGGCTAGCCGTACATTTGAAGGGCGTGCTTGATCATTTTGAGCTTACCAATGGCTGTTTGCATGGTATTACGACTCATAATGCTTCATCAAATCACTCGATGACACGCGAGCCGCAATCAACACTTGAGGCCTCTGCAATCAAGTGGCCTGCTTTGAAGAACTACATACCATGCGTGGCGCACATCATACAGCTGGCTTTAGGTGCATTCATGTGCAGTCTCGGTGTAAAGGCCACACCAAGTCTTCGGAAGCCCATGACCGCGATCAGCAATTTGGAGAGAATGAATGCATAGAGATTGGGAAGAGTCAAAGACTTCGAAAGGAGGGCAACGCTGGAATCAATATGGTGTTGGCCATGAAACCAGGTTTAGCAAAGACAATTGAGAAAGTACATATTTCATGATATTTTGAAAGTCCTGAAATTGACCTTCATATAGGAGAGAATGCTTGCGGGATTGAATACGCTGACACCTGGTCATCGAAACGAGTTTATTGACTGTCCAAAAGCCAAATTTCGCATCGCGGTACTACTCATTATGGATGTGAAGACAGATTGGAACCCAACACTGTAGTTGCTCAAGCATGCCTACCGATCACAGGAATTCACATGCAAGTGGCTCCAAAATCTAAAATACACTGATTACCGATCACTTTTCCCAACTGAAGATGAATGGACCATTGTGAAATATGTCATGGAAGTATTGACGCCATTTCGATATTGGACCCATTGGATGTCGAAGTGGCATACCGTCACATTGCATCACGTGATCACAGTGTACAATGACATGTTCGATCACATGGACGGCATGATGCGAGCTTTGGATACGAACATGGCTCTATGGTAGGAAGACTTGTTCTTCGCTGTGAAGTTAGCTCGACAGAGGATGTCCGAATACTATGCTGTAGTAACTCCAAAGACTGGCATGCTTCTCATTCCTGCACATATCCTCAATCCTTTTCGGAAGTTGTGATCGTTTAGAAAGTGGGACAAGGGAATGGATATCAATCCTGAGGACGAGACATCCTATACTACCCAATACCAAGAGGCCTTTCTGAAGTAGGTGGAGAATGAATACTGTGCCAAACATCGACATGTGCCAGTCAAGAAGCACGAAAGCTTTCTGAGCAGCAATCTCATCCACTCTTGAAAGGCTTCAGGATCCTGTCAACAATCCTTTGATTCAGATGATATGACCAGCAATGATGAAGAATACTTGACGCCCAGCAATGTGGCTGAGACGACACCCGGCCAAAGCGACCATGCAGCATGTCTATTGGCCGCCGCCAGTCTATATTTCAATTCGCCGCCTGAAGCACGAAAGAACTGATGGCAAATTAATTCAAATATCAAGGATTACCACTCCGACCCAAGGAAGATCAGCAGTACATGTTGGTTGCTGGTTATAACTGAAAGGTGGCGTCAACAGGAGGAATTGCACACACAGTACACCGATCTTTCCGATATGGTACGCGACATATTTTCTATCATACCACATGGTGTTGGAGTGGAGGCCAATTTTTCCGTTGGCCGAGATGTTATCAGCTGGATGCAGTCAAAAACCACAGGCGAGACCGTTCGCGAAAAAGTCTTCGCAATTCAGTTTGCTTGAGACAATAATGGGATTTTGGCCGGCGCTGACCCAGTATTGCATTCAACAAATACAGAAAACGACTCGGCAATGAAGAAAGAGGTGGAGGAAAAGACATTGCACAGAATGGCCAAGGTTCACAACTTTTTGGAGATGTAGCAGGGCAGCCAAAACCGAAGTGCTACACAGAAGGAATCTCGCGCTCAAAACAAGCAGATGACTGCCGTGGGATACATTTCGGACACCGAAGAAATGGTCAAAGCATTGTGGTCACTCTTTCAACATGATGGTGCGGCTGCATTCAAATTGTCAGGAAGATCTCCTTTGCCACCACGTTTGTCTGCAAAGGACCTCCCTGGAGGACAGACTCAAATATTGAATGTCCGCCGAGTCTGAAGAATCAACTGTCATCCAGTCGAACGTGATGAGGGTAGTGCATCTGAAAGCACTTCGGAAACCGAAGATTGGCTTAATTGGAATGGGGACTGAGATACCCCACATGACAGCGAAGACGATTGCGTGGCGGACGATGGATCTGATATAGAGCATGAAAATAGCATCGAGGATCTGAAATGCCCAAAGTAGTGGGATGTGAGCGTCGTGCCGAATGTTCCCGGAATGATTCGGCCGACACGGAAGTCAAAGAGAAAGGATGAAAAGGTGTTGATGACGGTCAATGCCATTGAAATAAGAAGGAATCTGGGAGTGAAGAAAAAGTTGGACAGAATGCGACAATGTTTCACCAGCTTCTTTAACTATCTTGACCGAGAGTTTTAGATAGAGATATATTATGGGTGAATAGTGCGCAGTAGTTTGTGAATATCGGTTAATAACCAGATGTATAGCAGGCACAATGAAGCTTTTGGCAAGATATCTAAATTTCAGTGGTGTGAGAGCAAACAGTGCAAGAATGTTACTGCGCTCGGCTTTGCCACAGGGCCGAGTTTCAATCTGTGACAAAGACTACCAATAAGTTCAAATCATGATGAAAACAATTATTGATGGCAGCAGATGGTGAATGGGAGATGCATTAAAATCAGCGTCAACAGAGCGTCAACAATTTGTGGTTTTGTATGTATTGTAATTACGCAGTGATTTGGTGACACTTATTCGTAACCGATGAATTGGCACATTGTATAGGCAGAAGAGACAGCAACATGGTAACCGCCCCATTCTGGGAATGAGCTTCAACGCAGCGTCTTCGACTGTTAGCTTCGCATCTTGGTTGATTTATGTTCCGATCGGTTGCAGACATCAATTTAACTGATATTGGTAACCTTTACTGTCAAAAAGAACGGCGACATGCTCCTTGTCGCATCCTGAAAATGAGCGTCAACGGCGTGTCAATAGTTTTAGTTGTTGCATATTTCGTAATCAAGGGATCCCACCAATCTTTGTGTCAATAACGCAATTATTGACCACCCTGATCGGCAAAAATTCACACTATCAAAGGTACAACACTGATTCCAAAATGATCGATATTGCAAGCTGCAAAGCATGCAAAAATATATCCTTGGTTGTTGAAAACGCGATTTTGATAAGGTACTATTAACATACTGCAAAAACAAGTAGCTTAATTGAATCTATGGATCGACCTGCTGAAAACCCGCTGAATTCAGATGGGTTGGGGGTTTACCATCAAACGGTACCCGAGTTGATGGTTCAGGTTTATTGACAACACGGACTGCCAATGTGGCAGCAGTTCGGATTGCACCCGGACCCGGACCAGAAGTGATGGTCCGGAACCGTTCCAAAAGTTGGCAAATGGTTGACAAAACGCGCGACCAAATTAACAATTTGAGGTGGGACAACCCCTGTGCCTTCGGGTATCAAGTCAATCGCTCCGATCTGCATACAACCAGCTCAGGAAAGGTCAAACCCAGCAGCGAACATTTCTCTCTTTAGGGTAGCGATGATCCTTGGGCAAAGATTGAGCCGCCACACTGCCGGCAGTGCAAGCCAGGCAAATTCCTGGCAATTGGACCACTATATTGGGATGAGATATTTGCCGAGGATCATGATGATAAGAACTGGGCAGATCTCAGAGTGCCAAGCGGTGGACGGAGGCATCCTGGCCATGGCAATGAAAATGACGATGGCGAGAGTCAGGAGCACCCGCAGGGCAGTGAGAATGTGCCTGGGAAAGGCATGGGAAGAAAAAGTTAGAAGGGGGGAGGGACGGTGACTGAGGACAGGCAGGGGAACGGAAAGGAGATGGGGAAGGGAAACAGTGAAGGGAACGGGAAAGGTATTGTGGAACAAACCCCAGGGGCAGATGATATTTCTCATGCTGTGGCTTGCAGTTGCAGAAGATGATGTATGAGGCAGACTCAGACACGGAGGGCCAACTAGAGTGGGTATATCTAGAGCCGAAAGCACCGCGTGCTGTGTCGATGTCCTCAGATGATGATACCGACTCTACCGAGCAGTCGGACAGCAAATATGACTCCGAACACGATTCTGATGTGGATATGCGCATGGAGAATGATGTGGACGCACCGGACGGCGTTGAGTTAGATGGCGATGTGGATATGGCAAGGGACGGTGACGCTGAAGAGGAGGAAGATGAAGAGGAGGAGAATGAGGAGGAGGTGGATGAGGATGAGGAGGAGGATGATGGCAAAGAACCTCGGACGATTGGCCAGGGAGAGATGGACAAATTGTTTGTTGACGATGTAGATGCCATGGTAGACAATCAGCCAATCATGCTACCTAAGCACGGCCAGAAAGTGCGCGAGCATACCTCAAGGCAAACAATCTCCGGCTCCTACCCATGACCACAAACCCCGGAGCCTCGCCCACGACCATGAACTTTGGAGACTCTTCCCCTCAGTGGGCTGGAGTTTTTGGGGCTTGTGAGGCCGCAAAAACCTCGCCTGGCAGTGCCAACTCTGCGTGACGCTGAGGCAGCTGGAGACAGCACGGATCTGGATCCGTATCAGCAGCTGCTCAGCGAAACGGCAGGTGGCGACAGTCTCCACAATGTCCCTCTCCCTGACGTCCCTCGCCATTATGTCCCTCATCCTGAGGCGCGCCCGGATGGCTGAGTAGGCAAGAAGTAGACAAGTCCTTCCGGTGCAGAGGAGGCGATGGTTGTTGCGTTCGGGTCAGAGTCGGGTTCTTGTTCTATTCGTTTCCTCTGTACTAATCAATTCATCTCAGGCATCGATTAGTACACGCGTCACAAGGTTGTTGGATCGCTCAGAGTTTATTTCATTTATGCGTTTTGTATTGGTTTTATTTCATTCATAGTATTTTGGGACATCATGCATGCAGTGTTTTTGCAACTCCTTATCATTAGTAAAAGGAGAATTGCATTTTGCTCGCAGGTAGAACAAACGCGAGGAGAGAATTTCGCAGCGTCACCCATCACATTGCAATCCCGATGCAAGCAGGAACTCAAAGAACCCATTCCGACTTATGGTCAAAGTTGGCCAACACGCCAGGGTGTTCATTTAAAATAGGAGACCCACAGAGAGAGAAGAAATGGGGACACTGCGATTGGAGCGCGATATGCGACACGACGCGTGGTATTGAAGCAGGGCGGCGAGCAATCTGCCACCGGGGTATTTCTGATGGCTCTGACAGACTGCGTCCACTCTGATGGATCCATTCTGCCCAGAATGAAATTGTTTTTGCCAATGTAGCTGTGTTCTTGCGATGATGGTAGAGTTGTGGACAACAAAGCGAGATGGAGGAAGAGGATGGGAACGATATGGAGGATACGAGTGGATATGAGAAATCAGGGGTATGACACGCCTCATTGGGTTCCGGGGACGTGGTATCCGGGTAATTACCCGCCGGATCGGGACTTGTACCTGCCGTATCAGACATGGTAAATTGAATTGCGCATGAAATTCTCTTAAGTCCCAGTTTCTCATAATGATTTCCCATCTGCTCTCATTGCTCTCTGTCTTGTCCTCAACTCTACCATCACCTAAGAACACGAAGTTAAGTCATCCCTCTCTGTCCTGCCATGCCATGATCAAGAGTTAACCCCAAGTACAGCATACACTGAGTACCACATACACTGAGTGCTGCATACACCGCATTCCCCATCATCCCAAGATCAACTGTCTTCCACTCCCAGCCAGTCTCTCATCTCTTGGCAGACCATGTTGTGCTCAATTCTGTACATTCCCACAATTAGGAGTTAACCAATGCATAAAGTCTCAGCGCTCGTCGCGCCTCCCTCCCGAACTACCGACTCTACCATGTACTCCTCCGATCACGCTCGATCATGGCCTCCAAGTTCATCTCCAATCCCGCATGATCACAGCCTCCAATTGAATCTCCAAACTCCCTCAGTTACAGCTTCCAAGTTCGCACAATCATGGCCTCCGAGTGCATATCTCCAAACTAGCTTGATCCCGGCCTCCACGTGCATCTCCCAACTCGCTCGATCACTGCCTCCAGGTGCATCTCGAAACTCGCTTGAATACAGCCTCCAAGTGCACATCTCCAAACTCGCTCGGTCATGGTGTGGTGAAACAGCGGAGCTAGAAGGCAGAGAACTCAATAAGAACACTCCGCCGCACCTCTCACGGCATTTCAAAAGTAATTTGTGAAAAGGAGCAGTTGTGGCTCGAGGAGTGTAGGAAGAGGGTGAGAAGGTATGATACTACCCGGCTGTGAGGATCCACACAATTGCACGGATCCACACGGAGTCTCGGAAAGAGGGAGTGACATCAAAAGATGTGAAAGATGGAGTGTATAATTCGTTGTATGATAAGATGATGAGATGAGAAGATATGAGATACCAGATACAAGATGCGATGCAAGCTATCTACCCAGGGGTCTCCCGAATATATACCCACCGTCACTCCGTCCATCTCCGCCACCCCTCAATCCCCGTACGCCCCCGTCACCCAGTACGTCTCCATCATCCCTGGATCTCTGTACACCCGCCGTAGCTCAGTCCGCTGCCATGTTGATTGGCAGTGGTGGTGAGAAAAGGATTTTCCTGCTGCAACTCCTCCGTGGCCCTTTGTGCGAAGCACACCTCTCCTCGTCCATCCGATATAACCTGATACCCAAACCCGAAAGAACATACGAATATCATAAACCCAAACGAAAGACACAAACGTAGACCCAAAGGCAAACCATGAACTCAAAGGAAAACTATAAACCCAAAGGAAACCCATAAACTCAAAAGGAAAAACATAACGACTCTCACTCCATCCGCACCCGCTTTCTCCTGCTACCCTCCGTGTCTGCCTTCCTTCTTCTTTGACTGCTTGTGACGGACGAGATGATGCCAAGCCGAGTATAGAATCGCACTATCGCCTCACGCATCGCGTACAAGGCTGCTGTGACCTGCGGCCGGGCCTCTATCAACAAATCACGGTCGTCGTTTACTGCTTGTTGGAAGATAGGTACGGCTTTGTTCCCCATTTTTCTCGTGTGGTGTGCCAACATCTTCGTCTCGTTGTCCACCATTCTCTTGCAGTCGGGGTTGAGGCCAAGCCATTCTAGGAAACAACTCACGTATTCTTCTTCCTCAGGGTTGTCGTCGTCGGAACTGCTACTCTCGCTGCTGTGAGTGGCCGGCCGGTCAGGTTTTGGAGTGGCCGTCTGCCTAGGATCGGTAGGCTTCTCTGCAGTGATACCGGCCTCTTTCCCGGTTGGCGCTGGTGGGATTGTACAGGCGTCTTTCTCGGTGGGTGCTGGCAGGGCCGTATCGGCGTCTCTCTCGGTGGGAGTGCTAGTTCCATCCTCAGATCCATCCTCGGCCATGTCCATCAAGAGCCCTCCAACGTTACTCCCATCCTTTCCCCTTTCTTTTTTGTTGGTTGGTGGTGTTGGCGGTGGGAGCATCTTGCTCTTATCGGGGGATGGAGGTGGAACGGGTATCTCATGGTCGGCAGGTGGTACTGATGGGGAGAAGGTACGGAGTCAATTGGCGTGATTGTGGTCATCCATGCCAGGGCAATAACTAAGTGGCATTACTAACCCCCAATACCATTTCAGACCCATATCATCATAGTCGATCCCTTCTTCCAGCTGAGGGAAGTCATTGTCTAACAGCTTATTAGCTGCCTGGAAATCGCGAGAAGTATATCATTCATTCGCTTTCGACTTCCGATTTAGCTTGGTAAGACGGTTGACGTATGTACAATTCGGGCATCTCTTCACTAATCTGGGATCCCTGGATGTTTGGTTGGCGATCGCGGTTAATCGCATCCACTTCTCACTTCCGCTGGAGTTGCCTGGGATTTCCTGGAGTTCGGGATAGTGTTGCCACAGGTTTCCCAGCTTCTTCGTTGCCTGTGTCTTCCTCTGTTGCGCAGAGTGATGTTGCTGTATCGTTTCCCTAACCCTGCCGGAGCTGTCGAGAGCCTTAAGGAAGTCATTGTATCGCTTGTACCACAACTTCTTCCAGTCAAGGTTTCTCTCCGCGAAGTTCAACAGCCAAGCGACCTGGGCGTTGGTGCCATGAGTAATGTCGCCAAAGAGATCAATTGATGTCAAGCAAGAAATTAGCTTGGTTTTGGGGGGAGAGCTCTCGAGCAGCGATCTCCATGGCTTCTTGTAGCGATCCGACAGGTCTATTGGAAAAGAATTCCCTGCTGAGGTGTGATAGTGTCTCTGACGAAGGGGTTCCTGGAGAGGGGTCGCTAGCGATAGTAGAGATATCCGAGGAGGGGGTATACATAGTGACGGCGGTGGAGGTGGCTGCGGGGCAGGTTGCTGCGGTGGAGGTGGCTGCGGTGGAGATAGCTGCGGTGCAGGTGGCTACAGTAGTGGTGGCTGGGGTGGTGGTGGCTGGAGTGGTGGCTGCTGCGGTGGTGGTGGCTGGGGTGGTGGTGACTGCAGTGGTGGTGGCTGGGGTGGTGGTGACTGCCGCAGGGGTAGAGTCAAGTCTTGCGGCGGCAGTGGTAGTGGTTAAGGACCCTTCGAAATCCATGGCATTGTTGAGTACTGCTGCAATGACGTTGATCGATGTAAACGGCATTTCGGTCGTTGGTTATGATTGAGATGGCGATAGTTGGCGCAGTCGTCTGTGTGCAGAGGGAGGTGAACGGTACTGACAGTGGTTGTCTTTCCTTAGGAACGTAGGGTGGGGGGAGGCTCTTTATATACCTGGAGGGGTGCTTTGAGCCAGATCCTTCTTTTTTCAATCTCTATGTGGTTCCCGATTTCCCTAGTATGCTCTTCTCATATCTCTTCTCAACCTCTTCACATCTTCCCCTCCTCTTGCTCCTCTTGTACTCGGTGGTTGGCCATATCTTGCTTGTCATTCCTGTTCTTGGTGGTGAATTTTCTGCCCACTCCTGCAATAGTTGTCGTCTCTCTCGTCTCATGGTTACTAGAGGGTTAGGGGAGAATGGTAGAAATTTTTAGTGTAACGTGGGTCAACTCAGCCAATAGGAATAATTCTTCCTCCTCCATCTCGCAAATCCACGCAATTGTGTCGATTCGCGATATTCTCAACTCTTTTCGTTATGGTCCATGCAATGGATCTCCTCCCTCCCGCCCTTTATTTCCCCCTCTGTCCGTCTTTCGCATCATCATTTGAACGGATGGTCTGCCAGCACCGGGTGTACGGGGTTCCACTTATCCATTAGTTCCTTACTCCCCGCCATATCCTCCGTCCGGACCCACGATCATCTCTCCCAGTCTTTCCACTTAACTAAATACATCCATCGTCCTGATATATATTTCCGGTCTGCTAATGCCTCCACCTCCAATTCCTCAAATTCCTTCAGTTCCTCCTCTTGTGCGGTGCTAGACGTACTGATTTCTCGAGTACCGTGTATGCCTTCATTGCGTGTGAAGAACTGCTTGAGTCGACTACGATCTATCCAGCCCGGGAGTTCTGCTACCTCTAGTTCTGCCAGTCGATAAGTCCCCAAGCTCTGGGCAATGTCTGTTACTCAGTAGGGTCCTCGCCACCTAGCATCCAGTTTGGCGCTGCGAGACTGCTCTATGTCAGTTTCGTGCACAAGGGCCAAGTTGCCAATTTGGGGATCCTCAGCTCGGAGGTTGGCTGGATGGTCGATGTGACGTTTGATGGCATCTCTCGACTCCTTTGGGTTTTGTATGGCCACATCTATATCCTCTCATCGTGGTTCCCACTGTCCTGCTCTAACCACTATCCGTGATGCCGTATCGTCAATTCCTTGGATCCAGTTGGCGGTATTCCATGTTAAGTCCTCCAGCTGTATCGGAAGCACTACATTTTGGCCGAACATCGGGCGGAATGGCAAATATCCAGTCGTACGTCTAACAGTGATTCTGTCGGCCCAAAGCACTGCCGGTGGGTGGTCGATTCACATCTCTTTCCGTTCGTCTGAGCAGGCCATGAGTCTGGATAGTGCATCTGCAATTGGTCTGTGTCCTCGTTCGATTACTCCATCATTGGCGGCATGATATGGGGTTACGGTGATCTTCCGGAAATTGTAGCGTATGAGGAGGAGGTCGGTCCATTTCTTGATCTCTGCACCTCCGTCCACTACCACACTTTCTGGGGTTCTGAACTGACAAATTACCTCTTTGCAAAAGAACTCTGCTACCTTCTCCGATGTACCTTGTTTTAGTGGTCGTGCCTCTGCCCACCGGCTGATATATTCCCTGGCATCCACTAGAAGGTGATATCTGTTCTCCGTTTTGGGCATGTCCGAAATATGAATCCCTACTCGCTGCCATAGGTGACTGACTTTTAGGCTTTTCAGGGGATCATCATACCCTAGAGGTGCTCTCTTCTCGCACTGCTAGTACGTTTTCGCCCAGTCTTTGACGTCGACATACATTTCCGGCCATCCAGCACCGCTCCACAACCTCTGGTCATGTTCCTTCACTTCCACGGTGCCCGCTCAGTTCGTGTGCAGCTTCCATTGCTTTCGGTTTCTACTCCGCACTCAGTCACACCTTTGCTGGCGGTTCATTGGTTTTTTGCCTCCGGTAGAGTATTCCATCTGAAGCAAGGTATTTGGTGGCTTCCCGGCGAAAATGCTGCATTTCCTTCGTACCCTTTCTTTCCGGTCGGTTCAGGTTCCCCAGAAACTCACCTATCTCATTCCACCTCGGCTTGTATTCCTGCACCAGTCCTAACCCAACAAATGGTTCATATTCTCTCCCCTTCCTCTTTAGTTCCGGTCCTCGTTCCACCCGTATTCCTCGTAAGCTTGCTGCAATTATTTCTTGTAGATCATTGTCCTCTTCTGGCTCAGGCTCCCCTTCCCCTCGCGGCCGCCGTGAGAGGACATGAGGACCTCCATTCAGTCCCAGTGGAACGTGATTCACATTGAAATCGAACTGTCGTATCCATGCAATCCAGCGGATGACCAGCCCTCCTGGCTGGTTGTTGGTGGGCAAGTTTAGTTCATGTACTAATGTGTTAGTGTCTGTCTCCACGAGGAATCTGACCCCATATACGTAGTTGTGAAACTTCTTAAGCGCCTTCATCAGCCCACGACAATCACGCTTCCCCGCGTCATAACTTGTCCCTGTTTTGTTGCAATGCACGCTCTCATAGCGACACAGGTCCTGGCCTTTATTTTCGCCTACCTGCTGCAAGATCACCCCTCACCCCTCAAAGCTGGCGTCAACTCCCACGACTATTTGCCAGGCGACATCCAGTGTGGTAAACCTTCCTGTCCGACGGCCGGGGATGGTAGTGCCGTCCGAGTTCTTGCCAGGCCGGACGAAACGGTGCAAATCTGTCCGTTCATTCCAAGCTTATAAATAATCGCTTGACAACCGACAATGGCCGGGGACGATAGAATCACCGTCCCTGGGAGTTATCCACCGTCCCCGGGCGTCATTGGGCGGTTACAGTTATATTTAGATGAAACCCAAGAACTTCACATATTTGGAACTTTGTAAAGCTGATGGATACACGCTGACATACGGGCTGATGGTACGGGGCTGGAGATATGGGCTGACGATGCTCAGCCATATTTATCAATACATCAATGAACCTACATTCAAGTATATACCAAATTTAGATTATTTTTATGATGTACATTGAACAAAGTCCATGGATGTCAGTAGATGACCGCTGGGGACTGGAGGGGATGGAACTGATCCGTCTTGGGCCGTCCTTGCCGTCCGTCCCCGTACATGATCCAAATGTCGGCATTGACCCGGGGACGGACGGAGAGTTGCCGTCCCATCCTAATCCTGGGTGATGTCGGACAGACGGGACGGTTGACCACACTGGCGCCATCGCTAACGTCTAATGTTTTCAACGTAGGAGCGTTGCAAAGTGCGTCCTTCAAGATTGCCATAGCTTTCTTTTCTTCAGTGTCCCATTGAAACTCGATGTCCTTCCGCAAGATTAGGAACAGGGGGCCTGCAACTATTGCATACTCGGGGATCTATATTTGATAGTATGTGCAAAGTCCTGAAAATGCCCTGCTCTCAGTACGGTTCTCGCACCGGGGCCAATTCCACACTTTGTTGACCTTTGACGCTTGCGGCCACCTTCCTGCTTCCCCACAGACAAACCTGACTATTTTTACTCCGTTCCAGCACCAGTCAGACTTCTCTCCAGAAATGGTGGCTCCACCTCTGTCCACATCGGCAAGTACGTTATCGAGGTTCTGGAAGCGTTCCATATCAGACCTTCAAACTACAGGCAACCCTTCCACATCCTCTTCTCCGTACCGACTCTTTCGGCTTTCCACTCTGACATCATCGACGAATATTTCTGCGATTGATCCCAGGTGAGTGTTTAGTATTTTCCGAGATACTCTGACAAATGCTGATACCGAATTGGTAGCTCCCTGTACCAGTCTGGTTGGCCGATACATGCCTTGCGTAGTCTGGAAGGCCATATAGTCCCGGCTCTCCTCGTGCAACATTTTTTGGTCGTACCCAGAGTGAAGGTCAATCAGTGGAGCAATGGGAAGAACGGCGAAGGCTTCAGAAAACTCTTCGACGTTAAGCGGTATCCCGCTGTCTTCCAGTGTATGCTGATTTGCGCTCACGGCAGAGGTGATGAAGCTGTACTTTCCATTCTTCTTCGGAGCTAAGAAGTGGGCATTCTTGTAGGGGCCCCAACCGGGATGGAATAAACCCTGCAGTACTCTCTCCTCTATCATCTCTTTTTCCACTGGAATGACTTTCTTAGGTACGCGGAACACACCATCCTTCCAGACCATATGACCGGACTCCAGTCTGATACGTTGGAATAGCTCGACTTCGTCGCTGATCGTTCCCAGTTCTTCCCATGTCCGTGAGAGAGCGTATTCTCTATTTGATAGTATACCCAGGAGGGCATCCTTTTCCTTCGGCCTTAATATGCTCCCTATGCGTAGCTCTCGTAATCTCTGAGGTATCAACCTTCCGCCTCCTGCTCCGTGGGAGAATTTGGGAATGAACCACTCGTCACAAGAGCCTGGTACTGGTACGGCCCGGGTGATAGCTCTTCCTCTCCAGTCGAGGCCGGCATCTGGTTTACTTCCATCTGACACGGCAACAGGCCTCCCTTTGTGGGCAACACATGTGTAGCACGCATGCACCCAGGCTGCTTTGGTGTTTTCGTCCAAGTTGCACTTCGCCTAATCAAGGTACAAGGAAGAGGGTCGTATTTGACCAAGTTCCGGAGCAATGCAATTTTTAGAAACCAACGCAAAAGCTGTGGATTCTCTCCCGGTTACCCTCCTTTCCTTCACCATAGCCTCTTTTCCCATCGAACACAGGTCTGCTACCATCCTCCTACCCATCTCTCTGACTACCAGTCCTTCCTCTTCTTCCCACTGATTCTCCCAATTCATGCCTCTTCCCATTTCCTTCCTCACTGCCTTCAATAGCCCCCCTTTTTTGACTGACTGTTTTCCTTCTGTTTTGAACGTGTCCTGCTCTTTCCCGCTGTATAATGCTTCCACTTTCCCTGCAAGCGCCCTCTTCCTATCAACCAACTCCATCTCTTTTCCTTTTCTACCATTCGAGACCTTCCCATTCCCATCTTTCCTCCCAGAACTCTCCAACCTCTTTCCTTCGTAGTGCCGGGCCCTATCCTTCCTAGTTGCCCTTACTTCAACTAGGCGTATAAGTTTCCCGAGCTGCTAGCAAATCTGTCCCTTTTCTCTCCCTCAAAGGTAGCAACAATCGTCACCAGCTCTGACCCATCGACGGCGAAGATGGTGATCTCGCAACTGCCATCGTCCAGGTTCCTGTCACACTTTCGAGGGTATGATTCCCAGCGGCGGCCCAAGATAACCTGTTTGGACCCGGATTTTGCGAAAAAGATTGGCACAGGAATGACAATCCCATGGCCCTTGACGGGCACAAACTCTGCCATGTTCGACAAATCAGACCGATTGCCATTGGCTGTGACCATCATCCAGTCGGTATGTTTCTACCAGATGTTTAACGCTTTAGCGACCTCTTTGCTCATCACGCAGATCTCAGATCCGCCATCGATGAGGATGGGAAGTTTGTGCCCATGTAACTTTCCGAGAACGGTTGGAGAGGCCCTGGCGTACTGGAATTCGGTGTATCCGGCGTACTCTTTCAGGCCGGAGAAGGCAGAAACGTGAGCGATTCCGATTTTCTCAGGTGCAGCCGGGGTCCTAGCAGTATCTTGTTTGTCCTTGGGAACTGATACCATGTTAGCCTTTGGTAGAAGTCGAAAGGTCAATTCGCCGGTCTCTCTCTCCTGACGCGCTAGGATTGTGTAATTGAGTTGGCTGCTTCCGAGGACTTCGTAGTTTCCAGTATCCAGGGCTGGTGCTTTCTTTCGCGGCACTTTCGGAGCCTTTGGGGTCTTGGGAGTCGTGTTTTTGACGGGGTCTGCCTTGGCCGGTTGCTTGCTGAATGCTACCGCTTTCTTGATAGTTCGCTTTTCCTGGTTACAAGCACTTGTTGAGCCCTCCGGAACCTTTTCCTCGATAGGTGCCCGCTTGTCATCACCCCTGGTCACATCGTCCGTCCTCTTCCTTCTCTCATCCACAAAGGCATATTCTGCCTGAGGGCGCACACCTGCCGACCTTTTTTCTCTCTCTTCCTTGTCTAAACGCGCGACTCTCCCCTCCTCTGTCTCACTTTCCTCCTCATCCTCCGCCCTGCTGTCACCTTGCCCCACTTCTTGCTCTTCATCCTTGGCGCTCAATTCCTCGATACAGTGTTCATTTCCTTCTTTCTTACCTTCCTTACCTGTAGCCCGACCAGAGTAGAACCCATAGATTTCCGACAGCTGTCGGGCAATCCCTGAGCGAAAAGCAGTCACCTGAGCACTGGCCCTCCGAAACAGGTGAGATCTTGCAATGTGCTGCGGCTGAGGCGGCTGTGGTGCAGCCGTAGTGGCTACTCCCCCTCCCTGCTGCCCATGTCAAGCTACTTCCCGGGCGTACGCCCGCAATGACAAAAACCTTCTCTCGGGTCAATACCTGGATATCTCTCCTCCATTTCCTCCTCTTGGTCCTATGGTTAGTCTTCCACGATCATTGAGGTGGATGATACCTTGTTCCTGCTCGCTGCGCACATCGGGACAGAACGTGCGGATGTGTCCTACCTCATCACAATTGATACAGGGACCTAATCCTTGCCGTGGGAATTGCTGGTAATCGGGTCCCGGTCAGTAGTAAGCGGGTCCCGTGCGGGAATTCAGAGGTAGGAAACTCTTTAGTGTGTGCGGAGGTGAATGGTCAGCTTCGATGGCGTATGCCCTGGCAGTCTGGAAGCCTCAGTATCTGGGCTCATTTGCTTTGCTCAGCTGGAAGGTCCAAGCCTCAGAGGCCTTCATCATATTGTCCATTTTCGTGTCGATTGTATTTTCGGCCTTAGCAATGCGAATTCCCTCCATGGCTTGTGCTGGTGCCGGGGTCTCTTCGTTAGGGATTGCCGGAAGGTTCGCCACTACTGGCATCTGCGGGAGCTTAACTCCTGCTGGGATTCAGTAATGAGAGACTCCCAGCGCAGTATGTGCTCCTTCCGAATCCAGTGGGGCAAGGGCATCGGCGTTTGCACACTTGTCGAAGACATGCTTTTGGAGTTGGTTGTATTTGAACATCGAGGGGTCTCCAGGATCTAGGTCGAGTATCATTGCCGCTTGTGCTCTCAAATCTCTTGGGAGGGCTCTGAGCAACATATCCACATGTGAGTACTCGGCCAAGGCTCCCTTCTTGATCATATTGAGGCTGATGTTGTCGTAGGCGAGGATAAAGGCTTTCAGGCCGACGTACCCACGTTCGAGCTGTCCCTGCAGAGTCGCTCCAAGTACGATCTCGTGTACATATAGACCCGGCTATCGGCGTGTCAGAAGGCGTCCTTCACGTCCTCCCTCAACTGCACCCAGTCGTTCTTCAGATATCTGTTCATCATCTTGATAGTCTCCTGGATCATTTCCGAGCAGTAGTACGGGAATGTTGCGATAACATCTTCGCCCGCGGGGTCAGTCCCGGTGGGAGAGGAGAGGCTTTCCTACACCACGATGAATTTGGCGACGTCTGCTCCTCCAAAGACTGGGGCGCCAATGGTGCCCGGGAGTGGCATTTGCTTCTTTTCATTCGCGATTGCGAGGGCCAAGGACTCGATGCATTGCCTTTGATCCTGTGCATGATTGGGCGAGGCGTTGACAGAAGGTCCAGCGCTGGTGGAGGATCCGGCCTGGCTGGAGGGTCCAGCACTGGAGGGAGCAGTACGGCCACTGGAACCGGCGGCAGAAGTGGATCGAGAGTGTTCAGTTGACATCTTGGTACTGTTTGTCGCGGTTTGGAGGCAGGGTGGTGGGTTAGGTGGTGATTTGGCAGTAATTGGTGATCTAAGGTCAATTGCTAGTTTGTGAGTTTTGGAAGGGGGGTCAGGTCAATTCGCACTCTTTCGAGGTGAGCTCTTTGTTTCGTTCCTTTTCTTCGTCCAGCTTTACCACCTCTCACATTCTTCTCTCTTAGCTTCCTGCCAAGTGGTCTATCATGTTGTATTCCCTGCGCCTTCCCCCTACGACTAGTAGTATCCTCATTGGCACTTCTCACAATCTTACCGGCATCATTGATTCCTTTTCTTAGTATTCCCTTGGATCAGTGTCTTCCTTGGTATGGGGTTGAAGTCCTTCCTCTCGCGTGTGATTTCTCGTCCCGGTATAAGGTTGGTGCCTGTTGTTCCGGTGTTAGGTCGGTGCCAGTCGTCCCGGTGTTAGGTCAGTGCCCGTCATCCCAGTATTAGGGCGGTGTCTGTCATCCGGTGTTAGTTCGGCACCATTTCTTCAGTGTTCGTCCTGGTATGTGTTTGGTGCCTTTTGTCCTGTGTTCATCCCGGTATGGGGTCGGTGCCTGTCGTCCCGGTATACAGTCGGTGACTGTCGTCGCAGTGTTAGGTAGGTGCCTTTCGTCATGTCTGTGAGGTTGGTGCTTTTCGTCTCGGTATGAGGTCGGTGCCTTTCGTCCCGGTGTTAGGTTGGTGCCTGTCGTCCCGTCTGTGAGATCGGGGCATTTCGTCCTGGTGTTAGGTCGGTGCCTGTCGTCCCAGTATCAGGTCGGTGCCTTTCGTCCGGTGTGAGTTTGGCACCATTTCCTTAGTGTTCGTCCTGGTATACGGTCAGTGCCTTTCTAGTTTGCGATGTCGATGTACCCAGCTTACGCCATCCGGCATTCCAACCAGACATTGTTACTATTGTCCACTAGTTGCTTCTCTCCATGTTTGCCTGTATTAGCTAGTAGGGGTCTTCCCAACCATTCCGTACTCAGCTTGCCCAACCAGAATCTGCGTTTGGGCTCCATTTGTGGTGAAACGGCAGAGCTGGAAGGCAGAGAGCTCAACATCAACACTCCGCCGGACCTCTCACGGCATTCCAAAAGGAATTCATGAGAAAGAGCAGTTCTGGCTCGAGGAGCGTAGGAAGAGGGTGAGAAGGTATGATACTACCCGGCTGTGAGGATCCACGCAATTGTGCGGATCCACACGGAGTCTCGGAAGGAGCGAGTGCGATCAAGAGCTACGAAAGATGGAGTGTATAATTCGTTGTATGATAAGATGATGTGATGAGATGATATAAGATACCTGACACAAGATGCGATGCAAGTGTTGAAAGCAAAAGAGAAAGGATGAAGATGCTCAATTGTCTATCGATACAAGAGAAGAAAGAACACTAGACTTATATGCAGAGAAAAGACCATACTCGGCAAAGCCGAGTATCACAACCGAGTCCGAAGCCGACTACCAGTGCCGGAGCTAGGCCTCCTCTTCAGCATGGGGGCAGGCGAGGCTGGTGGGGGCAGGCGAGGCCAATGGGGGCCGTAAGCCACCGGCCTCATGCCCGAGCCCGACAGCACCAAACACAAGGGAAGCCACCGGGCCAAATCCCTAGTCAACACTCCCCCTTTGGCCCAAGGCTTTCCAGACGAAATAAAACAAAACCAAAGAAACAAACGAAAGTCTGAGATCCTCCTCCGAGTTCCAAATCCCATTCAATCCAAATCCAAAGAAAATCCAATATAGATCCAACCGGAATCCAAATACACAGTGCAAATTCAAATACACATTCTGAAACAAAGGAAATCCAAAAGTCCTGCCCGTGATCCTACCCGAGTCCAATGTCCTCCACAAATCCACAAAGCTTACTCCCCCACCGGCCTTAGTGGTGATAGCAGCAGCCATAACCATGATCACCGAGTCCAAGATGGACACCGAGTCCCGCTGGGTGATTTTATCAGAAAGAATGACCCGACACACAATCGATACAATAAGCGGTAGTTGACCTGAAGTCGACACCAGGCTTGAAGTTGAAACATAATCCACCCAGGGTGTTAAGATAGGGGAGACGAAGTCAACCCAAGGGGGTGGGGGACACCAAGAGGGGGTCGTCACACAGTCGATACGAAGACATCGTCACACAGTCGTCCAAAGGGGGTTGTCGTCACCTAGTCGACCAGAGGGGGGTTGTCGTCACCAACTCACCAAGAGATAGTCAACAAGTCGACCAAAGGGAGTTGTCGTCACCAAGTAGACAGGAAGGGGATTGTCGTCACCAAGTCGACAAGTGATCGTTACACAGTCGACCAAAGGGGGCTGTCGTCTCCAAGTCGACAGAAGGTCGTCACACAGTCGTCCAATGGGGTTGTCGTCACCAAGTCGACAAGAGGTCGTCACACAGTAGACCAAAGGGTTGTCGTCACCAAGTCGACAAGAGGTCGTCACACAGTCGACCGCAGGGGGTTGCCGTCACCAAGTCAGGCAGAAGGGGATGTCGTCACCAAGTCGACAAGAGGTCGTCACACAGTCGACCGAAGGGGTAGCCGTCACCAAGTCAGCAAGAAGGGGATGTCGTCACCAAGTCGACAAGAGGTCGTCACACAGTCGACCGCCGGGGGGGGGGGGACACCAAGTTAGCCCCAGGCAGTAGGGGACACCAAGTTAACCCAAGGAGCGGGGACACCAAGTCAACCCACGGAGCGGGGACACGAAGCCAACCCAAGGAGGTAGGGGACACCAAGTCAACCCAAGGAGCGGGGACACCAAGTCAACCCACAGAAAAAGGGGTGGGGACACCGAGTCAACCCAAGGAGCGGGGACACCAAGTCAACCCACGGAAAATGGGGAGGGGACACCAAGTCAACCCACAGAGAGAGGGAGGGGACACCAAGTCCACCCACGGAAAGAGGGAGGGGACACCAAGTCAACCCACGGAGAAAGGGAGGGGACACCAAGTCAACCCACCGAAAAGTCGCAGGGTGTATCAACTGATCGATTGAAAGAGGTCGATTAGGATGGAAACGCCGGGCTCATAACCTGTTGAAAGCAAAAGAGAAAGGATGAAGAAGCTCAATTGTCTATCGATACAAGAGAAGAAAGAACACTAGACTTATATACAGAGAAAAGACCATACTCGGCAAAGCCGAGTATCACAACCGAGTCCGAAGCCGTCTACCAGTGCCGGAGCTTGGCCTCCTCTTCAGCATGGGGGCAGGCGAGGCTGGTGGGGGCAGGCGAGGCCAATGGGAGCCATAAGCCACCGGCCTCATGCCCGGGCCCGCCAGCACCAAACACAAGGGAAGCCACCGGGCCAAATCCCTAGTCAACAGCAAGCTATCTACCCCAGGGTCTCCCGAATATATACCCCCCCATCACTCCGTCCATCTCCACCACCCCTGTATCCACGTACGCCCCCACCACCCTGTCTGTCTCGATCATCCCTGTATCTCCGTACACCCGCCGTAGCTCAGTCCCCTGCCAAGTTGATTGGTGGTGGTGGTGTGAACAGGATTTTCCCGCCACAATGGCCCCCAAGTGCAACTCCAAACTCCCTCCATCACGGCCTCCAACTATATCTCCAAACACGCTCGATTACGGCCTCCTAGTACATCTCCAACCTTGTTCAAGCATCCAATTGGAGTGTATCTCTGAGTTCACTCGATCACGTTGTGGTGAAATGGTGGAGAGAGATGGCAGACAGCCCAGCATCAACACTCCGCTGCACCTCATGTGGTGTCCGAAGCTAATTCTTGAGACAGAGCGGTTCTAGCCTGAGGAGCGTAGAAAGACAGTCAGAGGATATGAAGGGATACCAGGCCATGATGAACCACAGGAATTGGTTCAATCTATGAACGCTTGGCAAGACTGCATGTGGAACCTCACGAATTGCACCGATCTATGAAAGCTCGGCAAGAGTGTGTGAGACCAAGAGCTGGGAAAGATAGAGTGTGTATTTCGTATAAAGAGATGATGTCTAGCTACCCTGGGGTCTGCCAAATATATACTCCCTCTGCCTGAGTCCACCTCTGTATGAATATATATAGAGAGACCAAGATAATACATGCCATGGTATGATGTAGCGAATCTTGTGACTTTAACAAAGACGAATATGAAGAACACAATGCCTTGGGGTTGCAGAACTCTGAGATCCACTGCGGTGAGAATATGGTACAAAGTCTCCCGAAGAGCCTGAGCAGAGGTCTCAGCTGCTCATGATTTCTCCTGCAGATCTGCGCCGAGGTCTCCGCTGCTCTCGAAGTGTCCTGCAGACCTGCACATCAGTCTCAGCAGCTCCAGAATTTGACTATCCTAAGAGTCAATTCTCGGAGCATCCTGAATGCACCTCCATAACTGCTGGTGCTTTCAGGTGCACCTGAGAATGCTCTTGCAGAGTCTGAGAGCACTGTGCGAGGCTCCAGGGGGGTCTCAGAGGATCTGGAAGTAGTTAGAAGCACTAGTGAGGGCGACCGGAAAGTCTGGGAGGTTTGCGTGTGGCTTCCGCACCAATATACATTTTGCTGATGTGACATAATAGCCGAATCCCATTGTTAGAAGCAGCAACTAATTTTTTGTATGTTTTCAATATGTCTGCAACTATGGGAAGGCAAGGAGGTCGGGTACAGCTGGAACAGTCTGTCATTTGCCTGGCCTCGAATATGGCCAAAATAGCCAAAGGGGGGATTTTGCGCATTGCAATAAAGAAGATGCAACATCAGTTCAGGAAACCTCGTGCGACGGTCCGAGATGAGAATGAGCAGGGTGTTAAGCTTGCAGGGCATAAAAAGATGAAGGCTGCAATAGAAAGACAACCAGCAATGCTTTGTCAAGACCGCACGGCCTGATGCCTTCCTTGCCACAATTAAACCGAACAGATTCTTCAGACACGCTGCATGCGCAAAGGTACAGGTGCACCTCTGCCCAACGGACGTAGACAGCCAACTCCAGTGCCGATGCCCCCTCCACCCGGAACAACACCCACCCCAACAGGTAACTCTTCCAGAGCTCCACTTTGCCAAATTGTAAATTTGCTGGCCGGATATCAGTACTCACATACATATGCTCCTTGTGCTGAAATTTTTACTCTCGATGAGTCTGCCCAGGATAGCCAGCAGGATACAGATTTGGATTCAGATATACTCACTGATGACGGAACATCCACTGGTTCGTACACAATCTGCTGTGTGGTAATGCTACAAACATCAATTTTGAAGACCAGAGCAGCCTATTGAGCGAACCTGGCAGTGATGATGAGTATTGATCGGATGGCACGGGATGTTGGATATTAGTATTATCCTCAATTCGCGGATACTGTAAAGTATATTTTAAAGAATGTATTTATATATATTATCAAAGAACAATGCACTGATCAAGAAGAAAGTATATGAAAACGGTAGAAAGGCTGCCAAAACCATGTGAATGATGGACTACGCCAAATCAAATGATTGCCTATTGTGGATACTCCCACGGCAAAATGAGCGTCAATGGAGCATCAACGATTCTTGGGCATGTATCTTGGGTAATCTGGGGGGCGACAGGTTCCAAATAGTTATAAATGAAGTATTGGCTCCCTTTATAGGCAAAAGAGAAAGTGAAACACTCCTTGCCCCATCTTGAAAATGAGCATCAACGGAGGGTCAACAACTCTTGGTCATGTATCTTGGGTAATCTGGGGGGCAACAGGTTGCTAATCATCATCAACGAAGTATTGGCTGGCTTTATAGGCAAATGAGAAAGTCAAACGCTCCCCACCCCATCATGAAAATGAGCGTCAATGGAGCGTCAATGATTTTTGGTCTTGCATGATCTTCGGTAATATGAGTGTCGCTTGATCACAAGCATCCATGAACAAGGAGATGGTGGTCTTTATAGGCAGATATGTACGGGATATTCCCGCCACATCCTACCACACAGCAACAACTCATTTCATTTACAGCGCTCCCACTATGTATTTGTGAGCCTTTTAGCGTACAAAGACAGTCAATACAATGTATACAGACAATAATGGCCACATCGCGCTGTGATTAACCATGATGGAAGGTGAACGATCGTTGACACTCCATTGATGCTCATCTTCATGATGGGGCAGGGTACGTTTCACTTTCGCTTTTGGCTATAAAGGCAGCCAATCCATCGTTTACAACTATTTTCAACCTGTCGCCCCCCTGAGTACCCAAGATACATGACCAAGAATCATTGACACTCTGTTGACACTCACTTTCAGGATGTGGTAGCGCATGTGTGTCTGTTCAAGTTGATCATGAAGGCGGCCCATACATCGAAAATAAACTGTAATGTACCAATGTCAATATTTTACCATTTACAGTAGCATATCTGAATGCGACCATAAATGGGAAACCCTAAATGCAGAACCGGAGATTGGAACCAACAGGTCTAGCCAAACCCAGTGAGACCCGCAGGTTGACGGGTACCAGTCGAGGTTTGGCACGCCAGGCGTGAGCGGGTCAGGTTTTGGACAGTTCTGGACCCGAACCGACAAATTTTTGTCTTCCAAACCTGGACCGCTGGTGGGTTACCCGGACCCGTTGCTAACTCTAATCTCTGGTATTCCTGAATCTCCAGATGCCCCATGTTGGCTTTCATCCGGCAAGTTGAATGGTGTTGGTGGTGGAAAATGGATTTTCCCACTACAACTACTTCCTGGCGTTTTGTGCAAAGTATAACTCCCCGCTTGCATATAGCCCTATATCCAAACCTGAAAGAATATAGGAATAACAAAATCTCAAACGAACAATGTAGACTGAAAGGAATACCATAAACCCACAAGAAAACCATAAACCCAAAGGAAAACCATGAATCTAAAGGAAAACTTTTAACCCAAAGGAAAACCATAATCGCTATGGAAAATATATGGACTCTCACTCCTTGCCTACTCTCTTTCTCTGGTAACCTTCTGTATCTACCATTGTTTCTCTTTGACTCATTGCAAATTACGACATGTGTTACACTGTTGGGATCGATTACTGTTTGGGGGTCATGAACAATCACTTGATGATGCTGTCATGTGGCAATTGATTAAGGTTCATCAATTCAGGCCAGCACTATTGCCACACCAATGACCGCTAGGCATAAATTCCTCGACCACATCATCACCACCCACCCTCAAATGTTGTCACAGTTGCAATGGTGCACTGATTCAATGCAAACACATACTGCTATATTTTCTATGGACAAAGATAAAGAATGATGCCAGTCATCATCACCTCTATATGAAGTAACTCTTGATTGGCACCAGCACAAGCTCCACCCTAACCCAAGTCAGGTAGGAGACCTGAAATGAAGCTCTTGCTCTCATTTCAGGTAAAGAAGAACATTCCAGCAAGAGTACTACTCGGGTCTGGATGAATTAAACCTATTGCCTCTGAGAAATAAATCGAGCAACACAATGTCCCATTTGTTACCCGCAATGAGCAGATGGAAATTGAGAACTTTGCAGGATATGCAGTAGAAGATTGAGTATGGTGTTATACCTTCCCAATTACCTGTCAACATGGAGACCACTATTCCAAGAGACCTTTGAGATAAGTCCAATGAAAGATCCCTGCGATCTAATGATTCCATATGGGTGGATCGTTGAACACAACGCCAGGGGATTCGCAGATGGAGGAAGAATTAACTTCTAGAGCGAGGCATGCAAGAAGACTTGCACAAAGCATAACTGCAATTCATTGACTATTGAAATCTATAATACTTTACTAGATTTCGGGAATGTCCCTCAATAGATTAGAATTATTCGAAACCTCAAAATCAATGACAAGGACAAAATGGAAATCGATTGGATTGATAGGATTCCGTGGCAGTATCGAGATGATAGGTCTCTGTGTAATGGAGAGGTCTCCAATGCTTTGCCACCTCACCGATCATTTGACCAAGCAAAAAAATTGCCAGAAGACTGCCAAAGCTGTAATTGCAGACCCCAGCTCTTCCAAATGCATGAGAAAGAAGGCAAAGGGTAGAGGGAAGGTGTCTGTAATTGTGATAAGTGATGAGGAGGATGGAGAAGAAGATGAATGGGAGTCTGAAAGTCACAGAAAGTAAAAATGAGGAGGAAATGGAGATTGGAAGACCACCTGTATAAATAGATGATAACCTGGATGCAGATGGCACTCTAGGGGGCGGAGAAAGCAGCAGGAGGGTTGCCTATCAACCTCCTGTCATTACTAGATCGGGGAGGTAGTGAAGACGGGTAATTTTGGATTAATAAATTGTACCCGCTGGGCGGTCGGTTTCCGTGTTATGATTAGTCACTCGGTAAAATATGTTAGTATTGGCCATGTGATGGGGTGAGACAATACTTAGTATAAGATTATGGTCCGATCTTTGCTTAGCTCTCCCAATCCGATACTAAGTCTCAGCAGCATTATTGGATCCCATCAAAAGTCCCGGAACCTGTAGCCACATAAATAAAAGTGGTGATTGATTGCGGAGATTGTTGATAATCTCTCTAGTTAAAAACTTCGCGGGGTCGCAGACGGGCTGTCAAATTGCACCCTGTTCCCAGGTCGCGGCGGGACTGTCCCAGGTTGGGAGTTGTCACTGGTTATACATTGTACGGAACATATGTTGTCTTTAGAATGTTGTGGACGACCTCTATCAATAATCCCATAACCTTCATCTAATCGACTAATCTAATCACAACATCTCATCAGATATGTAAAATCGTCTACCTATTAGTAGCTGCATCACATTCTATCACCCACTTCCAAGTTTCCTGCTCTTGTTACTTTGGATGCTTCTAAGACTTGTTGATTGACTGATATCTCGAGGGCAGAAGGCCCGTATATACATACACAGACTTGTCTCCTATATCCACGTCCATATTCGTCTCCATATCTATCTCCGTTTGCTCATCCGTTTACATTGATATGAGCCGCTCTCCTGAGGCATATCTTCATGCACCAACTGCATATCAAACGAATCTGATGAGGCTCACGATGCAGGCACACATGCAACAGCTCTCGATCTGTGTGTGGAGGGCAGTAACTAGAGTGCATGTGCACATAAAATCCATGCAGAATGCAACGTGTTTATAGCTTCGTTCGAGATGCGCTTCATCGTTGACGTTTCAAAAATCATGTCAAAGTGACAATCTCAGCTGTAGACATTGAAGCGCGTTCGTATAGAAATCACTCATAGCTGTTGGTGGCAGTTGGTGGTTAGTAAGTGTATTGTAGTAAAAACAAGGTGCGGCTCTGGGGCGAGCGCACAGCTTTCCGTCACTAGGAATGACACGGACAAGTTTCACATGCATCCACTGGAGTGGAGTGGGAACTTGTGACCCTTTTCTGCATACGCAGGACTTGAAGTGACCGGTGGACAAGTCATTGAGAGCGATTCGCCCATACGACTCCATAAAGTCACCCACGCAAGATGGTGCATCATGAAGTCAAAGGTGCATTGCTCTAATAGAGTGCTCTCTACTCGACGAAAAGCTCCAACTAGATCCAGAATTCGCCTGCACCAAGCAGAGTCACCGAAAAAGAAACTGCTAACCCATAGTCAAAAAGCGCATCCCAATGTGGGAAAACTGCACTTCGGCACGCGCGGTCAAGGCATCATATTCCTTCCACTTGCCATCCTACCTTCCGCGTTCGGTAAATGACACGTGTGCTATATCAGAGGACTTCCGACTTCTATTGGGGCTCTGAGAAGCGCCCGTGGAGGATGTTGTCTATGGCCGCAAAAATACATAGCAGGACCTACTTGGGAGCCAGGGGCCGTGACAGCTAGCTCAATATTGTAGTGAAATAGACATGGCGTTAATAGATGCTTTCAGGTAGACCCGCTTCTGCCAAACTACACCGTAGATTGAGCGGAGACGAATAGATTTCTACTGTCAACGGTTATACCGCTCATTTGCCCGCCGCTAGATATACTTTTACCGTCCTAATGAAAGCACTGTAGCAATTGATCGGAAGATATTATTGAGAGAAATTTTTCTATCGAGCTCCTATTGCGAGATCGATAGAACCGGGCTGGAAGTCCTTCGTTGACTCTAGTAACCTCTGAGCTTGGTACCTGCGGAAACCGATTCAAGCTCTGTCCTCGGTAACTCATATACGCTTGGTAACCTTCAATTCGTATCCTTTTCGTTTTGGGTATAGTTACGAGTAAGTATCCTTTCCTTTCGGGTATATTGTGAGCAAAAGAGTAACATCAGAAGTCCAGCCAGCCAATCAAAGTCTTTGCCACACGACGATCTTTTACTCACACTATATCTGAAAGAAAAAGGATATGAATTGAAGGATATTGAGCGTGTAGGAGAAAACCGATCTAGTAAGACTGCCTTGCCTGTTCACCTAAATATTTGGGTATATCTTAAACCCATGATGCTGGGAGTGAGGTAGTACTCTCCAGCTGGTTGTATTATTGCTCGCGATATATTGTTGCTTGTGGAACATGTGCAGTTCCAGTTATAAACAAGATTTGTCGATGGGCTGCAGGGGACTGAGAGACATTTCAAGCACTAAGGATCGGCGATGCGCCCTGTGGTGCAACTTTGCTGAAGTGTTCTCTCTGGACACGACAAATATACTTGTGCACATAAACTTTTTTTTGTGCTGTTTGCCAACAACTGCAACCCCCTCCAATTGAAATGTAAGGCAGATCTCGAAGCTAAACATCCCCGGGTGATGGAATCTGCGGGTGCCACGTCATAGTATGGATTGTTCATCATACTCCATACGGCACTACTGAACTCACACATAATTCATAGTGGAAATACACTACTATAAAATAACATATGGGTATATATGTACTGTACATGTACGCGTGAAAAGAAACTTTCATTCAAGAACAAGTAGCCGAGGAACTAGATTACAGAGCGACTGTAAGTTGATTGTGAGTGGTTGGTATCAATATATCGATATCTCTAACGTCTTTTGTAGTTTTTGGCATCTATTTGCCGGAAAGCCTTTCTAAAGTAAGCATTCCGAGCAACGTCTTGCGAGGGTTAAGGTACTATTGCGGTACGTGCGTATTGCTCGGGATCTTGGGGCGCCATATCAGCAGTGCAGCATACCCAGGGATCTCTCTCGGTTCTGACCTTTCGAATATCACTCACACCCTGTCTTCAATGATGGAGGCCTGGGAATTTTGTAACATTTTGGAGGTTGCGGAGGCTCGCGCGGCATGCAGGTAGCAACACTTCAGAGGCCGGCGGCAAATGTGTCCAGTTGCATCGCCACGGCCAGTCGACAATTGGATAGACATCTATTCTACCAACCACAGAGCAAGAGTGTTATTATGGCCGGCATGATACATCTCCGAATCAATAGGCTTTTCTACGCTAGGCAACACCTGCAGTCTATAGCCATTGCTGCCTATCAATAATATCGCCTGGCCTCGCTTCGTAGATTAAATACCCTCCCCACTGTATAATATGCCACCAGCCAGCCCTTAGTTGAATATCAAGCAATATTTCCCTCGTCTTTGCGACTTGCCGTAAGATGCAACGGACCGAATATTCCAACAACATTTTTTTGCTGTGATCACAACAATGTGCTGCTTTCCTCCGGAACAGTGTTGGCCTTGTTGGGCATGTTATTGCCCCAGAAAAAGCGAAGCTGACCGCCAGCCTAATGCCCGCGTGGCCGGTAATCGGGCCCCCAAGTCTTTAAATTCAGACTCATCTACATACGATATGGATTCAACGACAACCTCGCGAAGGGAGTCTCAGTCGTCGTCGAGCGCCAGCCGTCATCGTTCTCCGAACGGGAGGCGGCGCATCCAGGGCCGTGAAACCACAGCCGAGGATCACTTACGACAACCGCGCCGTCAGTCGTGGCCAGCAGGCAAGGCTGCATGGGAAGGTTCGATGGGCTCGAGTTATCGACGAGCAACACTAACGCAGGCCACGCGCCTCACTTCCGTTAGCCCTCGAGGCCGTAGGATTGTTGTCGGAAGTCCCGCCGATCTAGTTGCCGCCGCGCGAAAACGTGATGTTCCGTTAGTCAACATGAGCTCGCGCAAGGACAAAGAGGCTGAGAATAGAACGCAAAAATCGTCTAGTGAAACTGCAGAACCCGATTCTCCAAAACCCGAAACGCCAACTCCTCAAACACTTCCCGTTGAGTTCTCCCTCTGCAACCTTGGGGCTCTCGCGGCCGAGAGTCTCCAAGATGCCTCATCTTCTGTCGCACCAGCACCTACAATTCGGAAGCCGGTTCCGAAGCCCGACTTTACCTACCCGGAAGACAGGCCCTTGCCAACAACAAGGAAGGAACACCACCAATCTCTTGCGACGCATCTCAGAGACACAGGGTTGAATTCTCTCATCTCTCGTCGGGACCCTCGGCCACGTGAGATTGCCAGCGTAGCGGCTACTAGTGCATCTCAAATATGTGATGGTCTCCAACTCTCCCGGTACGCGACTCCGGACCTAACGAAGTTGGGCCTCTACGACATTATTGTCTACTGTGATGACAGCGGAAGCATGCACAGTGAAAATCGCTACGGTTCACTGAAAACAGTAGTGCAGCGAATCGCCAGAATCGCCAGCGCGTACAACTCTTCGGGTATCAAGATACGGTTCATGAATGCTGACAATGATGGAAACGACATCACGACAGAGGCGGGGGTCGATGCTTGCCTTGATGCGGTGCAACCGAGTGGGTGGACACCGCTAGGTACAAAGCTCTTTGAAAAGGTTGTGGAGCCTCTGATTGTGCAGAAAGCAATGAAAGGGGAGTTAAGGGCCCCCGCTGTGATAAGTGTGGTTACAGATGGACAGGTATTTCCCTATCAATCCCGAGCCTGCACGGCATACCGTTAGCTACTGATTGTTTATTCAATGACAGCCGATGGGAGAAGACCAAGTCACGTTAAAGAATACCATCCTTGCCACCAAAAACGTTCTATCGAAACTAAAAACCCCCCGCGGAGAACCCTTTCATCCATCCAGTATATTGTTCCTACTTTTACCTAACGTGTTTTGCTGACAAGGGGCTTTAGCTGTGATCTTCCACATTGCCCGCGTGGGCACTTCGATGGATGCGAAGAATTTTCTACAGGGCTTGCAAGATGATCTAGAAGTGAAGGATCAGGTCTTTGTTGCGGATGAATCCTTGGATTGGGCTGTGGGTGAAGCTAGGGAGCACGTCGGCAAGCTGAATACTTGGGTGAGTGATATTCTGTGGATATAATACTGGAGGCACGTAACTGACAGATTTTTGTTGCAGTTGACGCAGCTGCTAGCTGGAAGTATTAGGCATTAAGAATGGGAGACTCTCGAGTTTGGGTTATGACATCCATTGGGTTTTGGTCTGGTGTTCTGTGGGGGTGATCTATGGTGGAGAGGTTCCGGATATGTTAGATTAGTGTGCACATGAAGCAATGGTAATCTAGCTAGAGCAGGAGTAGGGAATTTGGGAGGACGAGAGTAGTAGCACGGGGTTCTGCATGGTGAAGCTTTTGAATCAGCTCATTAATATATTGTTGCTTGTAGGTTTGTTGAGTTGGTGTCCGAACGTCTGTATTGACGAGGGCAAAATGTCCTTGCACTGTAACCTCTAACATTGCCTCTCGCTCCCTGACGGTGCCTATCCGTGTATAGAGTGAGTACTCGCTCGTGGTTTATTTAGGTGCTTTGTTATTAGTGCGTGTGCTCATTCCTCTTGGACAATAGTTATGTCACTAACTCTCAATTGGCAATACTCTCTTCCTGTGTGGTCCCAGGATCTTTGTCGTTGTCTTTATGGCTTCTGCCCCCTACTATGCCTCCACACATACGTGGTAGGCTCTTCCAGGACAAGGCTACTCTGGGGGTCACCTCCCGCCTTCGTGCAGTTGTCATTAGCATCGAGAATCGGATTTGTGGATACTGCCAAAACCATAGTCTGTGCTCGGATTATGATTTGAGACCTTCTCCGACGGAGATCCCATTCCGCCTCACACTCGCACCCAACAATCTCTCTTATCACCGACCAGAAGAGAAACAGTGTAGATATTAATCTTTGCGCGTTTATTTTTTGAGTGCTAGAATTTCGCTGACTTATCGTTTCATTGATGCTAAAATGAGATTTCGCTAAGCACCGGGCTAAGCTCCGTGATTTCTCAACAGTATTGCTAACGTGAACGTTAAGTGTACTAGTCAGTTCACGGAGTTTGTTGCTCCGCGGGTGGGTATATGTGCTAATTACGCACAACCTAAAGTAATAATTACTCTGTATACCTTTATCGTGATCACTGCGATGGGCGGTATCCCTCAACGTTGTAGCGCAACTACAATTACACTGTGCAGTGTCATCACGTGATTACGTCGTTATAGGTTTGAGTTTAGGAAGTTAGATTTAGAAAGTGTCTTTCGAAACTTCTGGTAGAATGACCATCACATATGCTGTCGACTGAAAATTTAAGCCGAAGGCCATCGGAACCAAAGCGGGCACTAGATTACCCTCGGGTTTTAGCCCGGAGGCCGTCAGGAGCAAGGCGGGCACTAAGCTCAGCCTTGGGTTTGGTACTATTCTTAGCTCTCCGACTACCGGTTTCTTCTTGAACAATTGTTCCCACTCCGCGAAGTAACTGGTCAAGTCATGGAGTGTATGCATTCCGTGGAGTGACTAGTCCATGCATGGAGCCCTGTTACTCCACGGGTTGACTGGTCACTGTGGACTGACATCCTCCGTGAACTGACTAGAACATTAAGTCTATATCATTACGCAACGGTTGACGAAGTTTAATGCATTACACCTGAATATATCGAATAGGTATATACCTAGGTACGTACCTATAGACCACATTGATGCTCGCCGGACACTATTCCGAAGGTTTGATAAGTGTTGGATGAAGACGGAGGTCCTATTTATACAAGACTGGACAGGGGCCGTCGAGACTAATCTAACTCAATGTTGGCGAATTGAACAACTGAAAAGTTGAGCAGTGTGAATTTTCATCGAGGGAGTCACCAGTGTACAATGGTTGACAAATTCATGAAAGATTACTTTATTCCGTTTTTGGTGCGTCAGTTGGTAGTTTGAGAGTTTACAGTGTTTGTTTGTTTGTTTTAATCATACTGTATTCACTCTACTTAGAGTATGACAGCCCCTTAGTCCCCTCCGCCTCCGGGCTGGCCGGCTAGATGGCGGAGCTCCACTCCTACTACCCGTCGTCCCCTTCTGACAAAAGAAAGAAAGCATCCAAAAGTGATAGATATATAATACAAAGGAAAAGGGATGAAATCAAGGAGAGCCCGCCGGCCCTTACTCCTCCGCCCGTTTTGGGCGGGAATTTCCCGACATCAGTGGCCGCCAGGAAGTCCATCACCGCTTGGTCGCATTTCTCTATGGAGAGCAGCTCAGAGACTTTCACGTGCCGGCATCTGCCCGCTCTCCATCCCGTCAGAGTTTACAGTGTTGAGATGTAATGCTGTGCCCGAAAACACTTTGAGTTACCAATAATATGCATCGAACTATATCTCAAAGCCAGATAGACAGATGGTCTATCTGAGCACAGCGTATAAGAAACCGTTTCGCCTCCTTTCGTTCTGCCTTTCCTGCTTCAAGTTTCTAGTAAGGCACTCAAATTTTATGATACGAGCAATCAGTTACTAACCAAGTGCCTTTCGGGCCTCTAGGGTCAAGGAGCCATTTCATTCGTTCATCCGTCTTCATCCTTCACCAATCATGAGGTGGAACGCCCTGAATTTTGCGGGGATGATGGTTTTCGGGGTTGGAATCCTCCCAGTCGCTTTCACTTCGCCCACACCCGGTAAAAATTTGGGCGGTATCGACATAGACGACATTCAGAACAAAGTACGCTCTGGGGCCATCGCAATTGCAAATTCAGAGCAGCCATTTGATGAGCGTAATAAGAAAGTCATTTACCGCAATGGCGACCTTGTTGACACTGCCATTATTGAGGTTCCTGAGAACGAGTTGGAGCGTCGCCAGGTTGTCAATAACCTTTGCCCCAACAGGAGTCCTGAAGATTGCGCGGCCGAATTTCCGGCCCTTGCTGCGGCAGCCAGAAATTTTAACGGGACTATCAGTTATCAGTGCGAAGGAATTTGTCCCGGTTTGAATACCACAGCTTTCGAAGGTAGCAGTTGTGCCCGCGTTCTTGGGTATTTCCAAGTCAACCCGGTAAGCACCCTATCCAATATCCTGATAGGGGATTTGGCAGCTGCTCACCCGGTTTCATATCTAGCTCTCTAGTCTTGTGGTGCCGGTTCCAAATAATGGCAGCTGTGTCGACTCTTGTGCTGCCGCTGGATATAGCCATGGGGTTTTCAGTTCTACCAGCGATATGTGCCAATGTTTGGTAAGACAGACGTACGAGCCGATTTCAAAGCGAATATTGTTAACATTAATTTGCAGTCGTCGTTCCTTCTTCCAATCGAGGTTCCCGAGTTCCAATGTGATCCTGATGTGGAAGATGAAAGCACCTGCCTTTTGGTGCTCCGTGTCGACTTTGTCTGCCCGCGAGCTCCTGGCGCTACTGGTATTGGCATTGGTGTTCCTACTATTGGTACTGGTCCCAATATTGGCACTACGGGTCCTGGTACTGCTCCTGGTACTAGTACTGGTGGTACTGGTAATGGTACTGATACTGGCGCTACGGGTCCTAATACTGGTACTGGTGGTACTGATACTGGTGGAACTGGTACTGGTGGTACTGGTAATGGTACTGATATCGGCGCTACGGGTCCTGCTCCTGATACCGGTACGGGTGGAACTGGTGGAACTGGCACTGGCGTAATAGGTTCTGGTCAGTAATCCTGGTGGGCCAGGCGGGCCAGTTTCAGAATAAGCCCGGCCGGGCCCGCGCATCGCAGGCCAGGCCATTGGAGCGGCCCACGCCTGCAGGCT
>Ga0307515_10002333_pt1 | contig 41455 bp, 39 predicted proteins | sample 17_EM_MG_FD_194513 | JGI IMG/M metagenome (GOLD analysis project Ga0307515, IMG submission 194513) | Populus trichocarpa ectomycorrhiza microbial communities from riparian zone in the Pacific Northwest, United States - 17_EM | ecosystem: Host-associated > Plants > Roots > Unclassified | place... | reverse complement strand
TACAACATCCCCATGGATCTCTGCCATAGCCTCGAGCGTCTTCTGCACATGCACCTCTTCTGTCAACGCCACCTGCCGGATCGCAATATCGCCGGACGTATACGATGCCAACATCACACCAGGACCACTACTGTTAAGCCGATACGAGGGATAACAGAAGCTACCGACCCCAGGAATATCCGTCGTCGTGCAACCACCAAAGATTGGCGGATCTAGGTGCTCCCAAAACCGCGTACGGAACTGCAACGCCACTTTGCACGCCTCGCTGTACCCCAGATGCGATATGGCGCGCCCAATCGCTGGGGAAAGTCCCGAAAGCCGCCATTGCCGTACTTGGGTGAAGGGCGCGGAGATGACGGCGTAGTCGTAGGAGGCATTTCGAAGTGTTTTGGAGGTGGGGCTGTCGCGCCAGAACAGATGGACGCGCCCACTGGTGGTTTTCAGTGCTTCGATACGCCGGTGGAAGTGGGTGCGTGGGAGCAGATGCGGGGCGAATGCGGCAGGGATCCGAGCGAGACCTTTATCGATTGTCTTGAATACGGTTTGCGAGAAATATGTGGTCTCGTAAAGGTTGCCCCAGAATGAAGCTTGCGGGTCATACGCAAGGGTGTCGGTGGTGGCTAGGGACGTGCCGAGAACGTTGTGCACGTACGAGAACTCAGACCAGTTGTCCCAGCCCTCGGAGATGAAGCGCTTATGCGCGAGGTACATGTTTTTGGCGACCTCAGCCATGCGTTCTTTGCTCAGGATGGTTGAGGAGATTTTGGACTGGACGGGGAAAGTGGGGCTGGCGAAACGGGGGTCGGAGGCAGAAGCGCCCAGCGTGACGTACGTCCCGTTAGAGTTTTTAAGTCCGTTGATGTAGTAGGGGGTGTTAGGGTTGTTGTGGATGAATTCAATGAACTTGATTGCGAGCTGTAGGGGTAGAGTTAGCTCAGGATGACAGACGGGGACGACGTGCCTTGGAATCGTAGTTGTTAAGCTTGTTTAGATACGCCCCGAGCTGGAATACGATCTTGTGGTCGTTGATATCGAGTGTCTCGTTTGTACCCGTATATTTGATGCGGTACGGAAACCTCATTGGACCTTGGAATAGTCAGCACACACATCCCCAGAATTCGCCTGCGTTTCCAACCCATCTCCTGGTACTGGTAGTCATCCGGGCCGCCTTCGAGATATACGGTCCTGATTCTTCCCCCAAGACGTCCCGATGACTCAATGATCTCCCAATTCCGAAATCCGACACTCTCAAGGAGGATCTGGGCCGCTCATTAGCAACGCCTTCACAGACCCTCACTCACTGCACTTACAGCCGTCATCATTCCAGACGGCCCACCGCCTACAATCCCAATTTCTGCCCACATCAACATCAGCACATTCCATCACCACGGATACAGTTCACACACTCTTCGCCTTTGCAGTCTTCTCATCCACACTGCTGACGGGATGTGCCTTCAAATACGCCACCCCATCAAACCACGGTCCGGTCGTGTCAATGCCCGTGGAATTATCCATTTTAATACCCACCAACTCACGCTTCTTTAACGGCAGCAACTTCAACGGCTCACTGCGCCCCAATAGCTCCGAGCGTTTCCACGCTGATAAACACCCGTCCGCCGGTGCATCCGCGGGAATTATCCAGACTATCCGTGAGGCAGTGGGGTCGATATTGCGTTGGATTGTGTGGTGCACGGTTGGGGGATCGGCGCAGGATCCATAGGTCACGCTATCGATGCAATCGGCGGAGGTGGAACGCAAGTGGATATTGGCCAGAGGAGAGTCAAGGTTGCGGGTGTGGAGATGTACTGTTGCAGAGGCTAGTGTGCACAGCGCGAGGAACGAGGTGAGGAGATCCATCGTTATGGGGATCTGGAAGGGAGATTGGGGGTACTTTATAGAAGGTCTGGCAGAAAGTTAGCCCATAATGACGCAGATTGTGGGCTGTTGGGGAAAGGCTGGGGCGGAAATGCAGGGCGAATCGAATGCGAGATAAGATGCAAGGCTCCGAGGTCTGCACAAACCTGGATACGTGTAACATTCTTAACACTTCGAAATGTTCGATTGCCGAGAAATTATTGGCTCTGGTCATTACTAAAGAACCATGTTTTGCATGCTGCATTGTATTTTGTGACACGCCGGGTATGCGGATTACGCCTGGCCACTATGTGGGGAATAGCGCGCGCCGCCGCCTTGTATATTTTGGTCGTAATGCCGTAAAGTGCACTCTGTGTTGTCAAACAAAACTCCCAACGCGAGCACTTTAAGTTTGTCGTGGGTACCTCGAGTTACAGCAAAGGTTCAACGCACCGCACAATCCCAATATCGGTCGAGAACTTACTAAACACCAATTACTTAATTTCAGCGGGAAACACAGCATCTGGTACTACCAGTTTTCTCATACCCAAACTCCTCCCGCTCGCAGGTTACACAAATTTTAATTTGTCAGTCTGGGCACGAGAAGACACTGCCGGCCGTTTCTCTGCACCACAACGCAAGCGGTACATTTCCTTAACATGGACCTTCGAAGCGCTCGCAAAACCCATGCCTTGTCATACCGGTAATATATCATCTATATCGATATACTGATAAGCAACCGTCGGGCCGCTGTCCCTACACGGTCAAATCCGAGCATTTGAAGTGTTTTAATACTTAGACTTCGTATCAGTGCGGGGCAAAACTATACTTCGAGGCTACGGGGTTGTGCTTGCCTTGTGTAGCCCCGTATTGCACTGTTTTGCATGACGCACGAGCCCGGCGAGGTGACATCATACTGAACTGCTCTGGGAAACCTAGGATATAGCGTATTTGTAATGAAGCGGACTGGCAACGCTTCCTCACCGGTTGTGAAAGTGGGGAATTAGCTGCGCGTGCCAAGTAAGAGATGAGAGGAACGGTGACACCTACTCTCGTAAGCCAAACTTCGCCTCGCTCGCATGCTTTCACGGTGCAGCGAAAAGAGGAATTCTAGGAATAAGAACGGTCGCATTTAGGCTAGCAATGATACAGCTTCTACTGCAGCAGCCGAGGTGAACTCCAGAGTGGCTGTGACATTGATAAAAGCGGCTTTCAGGAATAAGTTTTACCCAGTCACAGTAGAAGAAGACAAATAAACCGAAACAGTTGTAGACCAGTGAGGGCGTGTTGCACGGCATAATTCGAGAAGAGCATGTGAAAGAGTGGGCTAGGGTTAATCAACTTGTTCAGTGAGGAAGGCGTTGCATTGGAAGGACCTGCCCGACAGGTTTGTTGTGCATTTGGCAGTCACTTCGCCACATTCTTTCCATATTGTACGGAGCTAAGCCGACCTCGGGATAGTCTGCCATCGGGATGGAGCACCGCGGTGCAAATCTAGGAGCTCCAAATTATACCGAGACAAACATACCTCTCCCCGCAAACCAACTCCGCGGAGCCCCTTTATCGAACTTGGCCCTCCGCTGGGCTTCCGGTAGTCTCGTTCCTAGCCCCTCGCAGAGGGCCTGGTGTATTAAGTCTTCCGAGCTTGGTGAGTACGCAACCGCCGTGGCATCAGCTGTCTAACTCCGATTCATCAACTTTGGTAATGTCAATTACCCACCTTAATGCAATTAAGAACTTACTGTAAGTTGGGAGACGACACTTAGGAAGTAATTTGTATTACTTTAGACACATTACATTCAACCAGTAGTTCCGAATAAGTCCCGAAGTCAGAGTATATTCGGTGTGCATTCGGTGCGCATTCGGTGTGCATGTCGGAAACCATTTGGAGATCATTCAGGATGTCGATTGTAGATATGATCCCCAATTAATGACTGCGCCTACTAAGTAGATATGCTTCTTCCACTTACATAGCACCTACCAAAATTCGGAACTGATAAAATCTCAAAGAGAGTCTGTACATTGTCCGAACTGTATTTTATCGGACACTCTCGGGGGCCCTGCTTTTACTCTGTGGTAACGGAGTTATATTGAGCCTTTTATTACACTAGACCTTCTGCGAGGGGCTGGGAACGACTGTTGTCAGGCGGCCCAGGATCGGTTGTTGTCGTTTATGCTTCGTAGCTTGTACTACTTGCTCGATATCTTAATTAAGAACGTGATTATCATCACCAATTGCCTCTCTATTCCCTAACCTCTCTTTCAACACTCTCCTGCGCCCAGTCTCCTAGTATGTTCCTTTGTTACCCCTGAGCGGCTGAACGGTATGTACCGCACCTACCCTTGCGCATGCGCGGCGAAGCTGAGCTTAAAACCACCCCAGGAACCCACGATGTCACCTCTGCCATCATCACCGTCGTCCCTTCGCAATGGCAGAACCCCCAAATACCGTCATCGGCCGGTACGCAGTCCTGGTAATTAACAGCAAGGGTTTCCTACTGATATTACTGTGCTAGGGAACCTATCACTGAGAAGGAACAAAGCGAGAAGAAACAAGATGAAACTCAGAACAACAAGTTCAATGGTATGGAGACCTGGGTGTAGTTTTGGTGCAGTGACTGACCTGCGCGAAGCGGATATGTTAGAGAAGGTCTTCCGTTGGCTAAACGCCGCCAAAACACTGGCCAGCCATAATGCTGCCCGGGAACAGTATCTCCATGGAACTGGACTATGGTTTAAGACGTCGTTTGAAAACTGGAAAGAAGGACGCCAAAGATATTTATGGCTCGAAGGAAGTCGTAAGATCCCCTCTGTATTATATTATGCAATGCATCTGACAAACTTCAGCCGGCGCGGGGAAAACGGTTCTGATGTGAGAAAACCCGCTCAAAATGCAAGAGGGATTCAATCGGCTAATTTTTTGTTTTTCCAGTTCTTCCGCAATTACCAGTCTAGCGCAAGCCTGCAAAAGCAACCCAGACCTTGTCCTGGCATACTACTACTTTTCTTTTACCGAACCGATAAAGGCAACGGCAGATTCTATGCTTGGGGGCTTGATTGCGCAAATCGTTGCCAAGAGGTTTTCTCGCGGAGATGGGCGAGCTTTCGACTGCCTGGCAAGACTGTACGAAGACTTCAAACACTCCCAGGAACGGCCGGATACCAGGAGGTTGTGCCAGATGTTGCGAGAGATCTGTGCCACAATCAGTGGCCCTATTTATGTGGTGCTTGACGCTCTTGACGAATGCGCGGGAACTCGAGAACTATTGGAAGCAGTGCAAACAATGAAGAGCAGCAACATGCACCTTCTTGTTAGCAGCCGAAGCGATATAGATATTAAGGAGACTCTTCAAGGTGAACCGAAGTTCGTTGTGGTCAATATGAAAGAGAGTTTGGTCGACTTGGATATCAAAGCGTATGTTGAAATGCGCTTGTCCAAAAGTCCGAAGTTGCAGAGGTTTGAGGAGGACATTAAGGACATAATTCGGGCCAAAGTTCTGTCAGGGTCGAAGGGAATGTACGTGATCTTATACCTACCAGTATATATATTTCTCTGCTAACGCAGCCAAGGTTTCGACTCGTCTACTGTCAGCTCCAGCTATTGGAACAGCCGCATATTATCTGCCGAGAAACAATCGAAGAGGTTCTGAATACGCTGCCTACAGAGCTCAATTCGATGTACACTAGAATCCTCAGCCAGGTCGATCAAAAAGACAGGGGGGACGTACGGCGGGTTCTCACCTGGATAGTTGCGGCGACTCGGCCGCTGACTGTCAAAGAAATTACCGGTCTTTTGCTCATGCATTCGGATGACTACAAGCTGAATCTCAATAACAGCGTCCCGACCCGACGACCTCTTGACAACATATTGACCATCTACGGCTGCTTAGTAAGAACTCGGGACGATGAAGGCAGTAATGGCGACAATGCGATTGTTACCCTCGGACATCACTCGGTAGCTGAGTACCTACTGCGGTTACCCATGAAAGGGCTCGAGGGCAGTTACTTTGGTCTCCGGATGGAACTGGCCGACTCGGAGATATTTGCCACTTCTTTGAGATTACTCCCCCTGATTGAGGATGTTTACTCGACGAATCCTCTAAAGGAGCAGGGCGGAAGGCACACTCAGTTAAAGTCCATTGAGAGTTTCATTGACTACTGCGCTGCAGAATGGCTCTTCCATGGCATGCGCTCATGCGCACCAGCTCAAAACGCGTCCACGGTTGCCTTATTCTACTCGCTCTTACCCTATCTCAAAGCCTGTCCACAGTGCGAGCAAGATGGAAAACTCAAGAACCTGGAAGATGGTTCCATGGTCAGTATCCCCGAAGAAAGGCTGCTACGACTAAAGATGTATGTCGAACTTGCTCAATGTCTCGGATTCTATAATGCATCGCTTGAACTACTCAGATGTTCTCAACTGCAAAGCTGGGGCCGCAAAGATGATCTTTTTATTCGAGCTAAAGCCCATCTCTCAACACATGCTCATGTAGCGCCGCGAATTCCGGCCGCAGAAGTCAGAACATTCGGAGGTTTTGTGATCTACACTATCAATACTGCAACAGCCAGTGGCGCCGATTTACGGCCTACAGATATCCACACCATTAGATGGGGTATCCGCACTTTGAACAAGGACTTTGTAAAGTGGCTGCTCTCCAAGGGTGCCAACATCAATGCCGGCGGAGGTCGTCCGATTTGCACCGCTGCAGAAGTCGGAGATGACGATATGTTGCACTTCCTCATCTCTCACGGGGCCGACCCACATATCGGTGGTGCAATGGCGATTCGGTGCGTCATCACAGGAGACCAAAAGCAGATGGCGGCTAAGCTCATCGAACACGTCGTTGCTCTTGTAGAAGGAAAGAGTCCGGATATTCACAACCGCCCGCTGGACCCCAAAAAGCGGCGGGTCGTGGAGATCTTGATGCAACACGGTGCTGACGTCAACGGCATGTTGGGTATACCACTCGGGGCGGCGGTGGAGTCCGGAAACCTGGAGTGGGTGAAACTGTTGGTCAACCAATACGGAGCCAAACCACATAAAAGAGCGCTCTGGTTCGCCGTACTGTGGGGCCATCTTCACGTTGTCAAATGGCTCGTAGAAAACGGGGCGGATGTGAACGAGACTTACCCGCTCGGCCCGATCGGTCCGCCGACAATTCTCGATGGCGTCCTCGACCCAACCTCTCACAGCATGCTAGCTGGCGAAAACGTACTCATGCCCATCATCCACCGCACAACATCGGCAGGGATAACCGCCTACCTCCGATCTCGCGGCGCAAAAACATCCGCCGAGCTCCGCGCCGCACAACCAGCCACAGACGACATCGCCTGGACAGCGCCCCGGGACATGATCATTGTTGTAGCCATCGTGTTCTACAACTCCGCTGAGGGAACTTGGTACCACATTTTAAACCTCCTCCTCCTCTTCCACCTCATCAGGAAATGGACCTCCTACTTCAACGTCGACATCGGCTTCGCACCAATCTGGGACCAGAATATCGTCGCCATCGAGCGTTCCCTCCTCTTCGTCGGCGGGATTGGCTACCGCTATATACACGGGAAATGGATCAACTGGGATTTTGGCATCCTGGCCGGGTTTTTGTTTTATACATGGCTAATGAGGGAGGAGGATCCGGCGCAGGGGTTGTTGGATTTTGTGGCCATGAATGAGGGAGCGCAGAGACCCCGGCCTCCGAGGTTGTCGGATAGAACGAAGTGGTGGTTGACGGTATTGGCGCAAGTGCTAACATTTGTGGTAGCGTATGCGATGGTGAGGTTTTCTACGAATAATTGGATGGCCATGATGGGGAAAAGTATACTTCTGGCCGGAGCGTATACACTGCTGGAGATGATAATAGAGACAGGGGTCGGGAGGGAGGTGTGGGAGAGGATTTATGATGCACTGTAGAGGATTATGTGGTGTTGAGAGCGCAATAGCAAAGATTTTGTTTGTACTGTGTTTTTCCAAGTTGCATTGTTAGTAAATGTACGGCTGCAGCTGGCTGCGTCGAAACCAAGATATGTAACTCGCTTTCCGTCCGTCGACATTTTCTGATCTGCCATGGTCTCCTATTTGCGATTGGTCAAAAAGCGGAGAACGATCATGCCAATCAGGGGAATTTGTGGGGCCACCGTTAGCTCCAGTGCAGGGATGCAGCAACTAGCGTGGTAGGGCTGAAGTTTTATCCAACGACACCGCCTCGCTTGCGCAGCCAAACCCCTTGTGAGCACACCTAGTGAGTTGTCTAATGAATGCATGCGTATGAGAGCTAGCTGACCAGGCAATCCCACTGCGGGGAAAAAAGAAAGAAAGCGACGACTGGCACTCAACCTGATTGAGACATGCACAACTACACGTACTGAGCCCTACCTCAGACTGGATCGTCCGGACCATTGAAATCATTGACACGAACCGGACCTGGCTGCAGACTTCGCTGCCATTTCGCTAGGGCTCGGCCTCTGTAAACACAAATTTCGCCATTATTATTATGGAGCTTCCCCCGCGTCTCCTGAGGGGTAGCAAGTATGTACCCACTACATTCCTCCTTTCTGAAGCAACTAGTTATTGATCAGGGTGCATGTACTTGAGAAGAGAGCATTTATATTGAAAGATTTGTAATAAAAGAGCAATGCAGATCTCTCTTCATTTTTCGTTTTACTTCCGCGCTAGACTTTTCGCAGTTAGGAAGCTATAGGCTGCCGCCGCAAGTCAAAATGCTTAAAGTCTGATCCTTTTAAAACTTGAAACCTGGCATCACCCTGAGTGAAGAAGCGTTTCAAACAAAAACACCTCCATATGTTGCGTAGGTGGGATATATTTGACACAAATCTATATCATGATCAACCTTTGGTAGCACGTAAAAGCTCGGCAGAGCGAGACTAAATCATACTCCCGATACTAGTCTTAGGTAATTGAGTACGCCGAGTAAACAAATCTATTAGGAGAGCAGGATTGGAGAAAAAGTATTACTTCTAGAAGTTACTAGTGTAGCAAAATAGGTATCGATGCATCTAAAAATCAGAGAGTAAAGGATGTAGAAAATGAACATTGGAATGTTAAAAGGAAAAAGGAAGAAGAAAAGACGAGAAGACCAAAATGTCTTAATACTTGCGACTGATCCCTTCTCCTGGACACACTGGATCATGGTCAAGCCCAACGCGTTTAAAATTCACCCAGAATCAGAACCACAACCTTCGCCATCACCCCCTTTGCACTCAGATGATGCGCCCCTTCCTAGGATCTGCATGGCAATGTCAGATCCCGAGTCGATATAAATTGCCTCATCTGACATTGATCGTTGGTTGTTGTCGTTATTCTGCCAACAGAGAGGTTGAAGGGGGCAAAATTGGAGTTCCCGAACTTTGTCGGACTGCAGACTCGTTAGCAATTGTCGTTTTCAAGCGGTGAGGGCAGCTAGTACCTTTTCCACACGGGGAGTGTAATGTTTATTCGCTTGCTTTTGTCCGAATAAACGTTCCATCCAGAAGTTCTATATAGTATCAGATTCCAGGCCGATAGAAATTAGTACAACTGGTATTGATGCTGCTCGAATATCGTTGCCAGAGGTCTTAGATGGGTGGAAGATAACTGGAAGCCTCCATTGTTGTCGGCTGGCCAGGATCTGCAGGTGGTGTCAGACCCCGGCCAGACGGAAATTCGTATGTCAATATTAGAGCAAGCCCATAGTTGCAAGGTTAGATATTGGTGTTCCGAACTTTATCAGCCTAGGGGCTCGTTAGCAGTGTACTCTACTTCAGATGGGCGAGAGAGAAAGTTAATACCTTTCCGTTGGGAGGTTTAATGAGTATCTTCCGCTTTTGTCTGAAAAAAAGGTTCTATTCGCCAGACCTTAGGCTGGCGAAAATTTATATGGTAATGGTATAGGCCGAGGGCGATCGCTACCATAATGAGTACCCGCACCCACCCTCAGCTGGATAAACTTTAAATCTTGCCGCAGGCGGCGTCAGCGGCAGATTCGCGGTTGATGTTGGAATTCCTTGAACTTGTAGACTTCGGTATCAGGTAATTGTTTCCCCATCAAAAGCGCATTTTGAATACAAGCCCTAATATATCCCATCAGATCGTAACTCGGCTGATAGTATGAGAATTGGTAAGGCTGCATTTCGATGTCGGATCTAGGTGTATATAGTCGACGTTGAATGCGGTGGAGTTTAACGCATGCTTTATTGACGGTTATGCTCGTCCGATGATAGTGAGGAGGCTCAAACTATAGGGTGATAAATAAAGCGTCCCATGTTCGGCTGTAATTATCGTTGGTGCTAGGATTACCAGATGAGGTAGAAGGAGGAATACGAGGGAGATGATGAGTAGGAAGAACCGCAATTGTTGTTTGAACTTTGAAGCTGATCGATCTAACCTTGAGCTGGAATGAACTTGATCTGGTCTTGAATGCTATTATGGGTAGAGCTAATTTGGAATGATGTAAATTGTTATTGAATAATGAGAAACCTCGTGTCAGGGAAAAGACACATATCATTTGTTTCTGTTGGCAAGTATCCCCCTCCGGGATCCGCTTGGTGCTGTCAGTTCCCAAGCCGATGGGAATCTTGATGTTGCCAGACTGAGAAGCTGATGGATGGAGATGAGCCTGTGCAGCGGATGTTAGTTCCGTCCGGATGATTCTTTCTCTTCCTAACCCAGTAAGGACTGTATACAGTGTTCCTAAGCGGCCTGGCCTCCATTCTGAAAGCCTGCGCTAGCGGCGGCCCGGCCCTGCCTAGATCAAAAGCCGGCCTGCACGTGATTTAAAAGGTCTGCATCGGCCTGCATCGGCTTGCATAAGCCTTCGTCTGGTTGATGGATGGAATGCGGCAATGACAGGGCTACGATGGTTGAGTTGGATATGGTTTATGTTTCGTACTTTGGAGACTTCCTTAGTGTAGGCAGCAGAGTCTTTCGAACAAAATATTCTGTTCAGGCTTAGTTCCGCCAAGAAAAGCCTGCAGGCCCAGCCCGGCTCTCATTTGAAAGCTACCGCTAACGCTGGCCTGGCTGCTTAGGAATACTGACTGTATAGAGCTTTGTCTGTTGTCTGCGATAGGTTGGCTCTAGTGACGTCTCAAGACTCCTTAGGATCAGAGAGGTCGGAAGGGTCATCTTCATACCCTATCGTCGCCGCCACAGAAGGCTTGGAACTCGATACCATCCCTACCTTCAGTGTAAATATTGCCGACCTCGTCGTCATTACTGTCTATTGGAACGGAATACCGTCCAGACCCTCAGCCTATAGACCTCCGAACTCATCGGATCGGAGGTTAATATCTTCCTCGAAGGGCTGGATGGCTAGCAATGTGGCCAGCATCGAAAGGCTGTTCTTGGCTTTCTTCTTCGAATGGTGACCCAGACCCGCTCTTCCAACTATGGAATCTCGGGTTGCTGCCGTCTATCTGAGACGGAATGCCGTCCAGACCTTCAGCCCGCAGATTTCAGAACTCATTGGATCGGAGGTTAATATTCTCCTCGGTGGGCTGGGAGGCTAGCAAGGTGTGCTAGTATCGAAAGGCTATTCTTGATTTTTCCCTTCGAAGGGTCACCTAGGCCAGCTGTAGAGCTATTCGTGTGATGTGTGGTCGAGGCTTCAACTCTCGTTTCGTCGACTTGTTGCAACTTGCTTCCGAACAGTACTTTCGAGCTATCTGTGCTAGGAAAATGGTTTCTGTGGCCGGCTCCTGAGGCGGTTTAGATATCGTTACAATGGTTTTGACGCCCCAAGAATCGAAGACAATGAGCCTCGAGCCGAGTGCTATGAGGACCGATATCGAGTGCCGATGTTTGTGGTGCCACAATGGACAGATTGCGAGCTCTTATCCTAAGTGGAGCCGGTCATCTAGATAATCGGTTACAGCAATTAGTAATTGTAATTCCAACTCCTAACTTCAAGCAGCGGCCTCACATAGTGCATCCGACCCTCTGAAGAGAGAAATCAATGTGGAGATCAACCCACATGGACCTGAGTGTTGAATTCAGAAGTGTTTGACACTCTGCTCTGAAGTTGCAATTGCCGATCTGAAGGTGGCAACTCCTGAGAACTTCTAACGCCCACCCGGTTATAAAGTTGCAGTTGAATTGTGGAGCTGGATAAGTCGGAAGGTCCGTGGTCTGGTTGGCTGGCTCTGTACTTTTGACTGTAAAGGAATTGAGTGGGCGGATGAGAATGTGATTTGTTGCCAATATGTAGGCGAATGAGTTGATTTATTGCCAGTGTGTACGCTCATGGATAGATTTGCTGCCGACGAGTAGGCTGATGGGTTGTTTTGTTGGTGAGTAGGGAGGATAGAGGGGAGGGAAGAGAAGGATAAGGGGGGAGGTTTTATAGGAGTTGGAGCTACGAGACGTTTAATGGCCAGAGTCTTGGGGCATTCAAAGGTAGAGAGAGGCGTTTAATGATGCATGGATGGGAGAAACTACCCGGACGAATGGGGAATCCTAGTGCTGGGAAATGTATTGGTCCCCTTGCTTTTGACCACAGGATCTTAACGAGCCGATCTACGGTGCATTGGGGGAGATAAACGAGGAGAAATTGGCTCACTTAAACTGCTTTCGTATGGTACTGAGAAAGGACTCAGCGGATCGAAAACGTGGCGGAATATGAGACTCTTTGCCATACATACTAAGACCTGTTTTCCAACCAAATAACAAAGTAGAGCTCCTCAACCAACTTCGTCATACATGCGTGAGCATTCCTCCCATTAGTCTATTTCATGGGTCTTCGGGCGCATGCATGAGCTATGAAACGTACAGAATGCGCTGACATCGATGGTTCAAAGCAAGGATTTCGCATTGTTAACCACTGCCCTGGGTCTTCGGCATATTCCGGTGCAGTGCGGGATAAGAATGATCCAATATTGAGAAAAACACTCCAAAACAGTGGGCCCCACTCCACCCATTCCACCCATCTTCCTCACCCCACCCTCCTTAACCCATCGTCTTTGACCCGTCTCCTTCACCCATGGAATTCCATACTCCTTCTCCTCCCGCCCTCCTCCATCTTCCCTTCTCACTAATGTTGGACACGAGACGAGACGAGACGAGACGAGACGAGCTTAAAATAAAGCTCAAATCCTTCCTTCCCCTCTACCTAATAGAGCACAACGTCTCAAGGCTTTCCAGCGATAAAGCCCGAAGTTTCAAGCTGGCACTAAATCACACTTTCATCGCGGTAATCAACTTCCTTCATCATATTTCAACTGCCCCTGCGACAATCCAATTGAACCAGGTGACACGTCCTCAATTCGCTATGATTATTCATTGTGACTGACGTTTAACAATTACCAGACCAACTTTGAAATTGAGAAGGAATTTTTTGCCACCAACATTACAAAACCCCACTGTTCGGAAAGCCCATGACTTCGACCGCTAATTCTCGGAACCGAAGAAGGTCGTGGAAGCAGGATCTGGTCCTTCCTGCGTGAGTTCCTTACTCCAAGCTCAGCTTTGAGATTCACGAAGCAGTGGTCGGGTATTGGTATGGGTCTCTACTTTCAGCCTTGAGGAGTCAACAAAAGTAGGAGCTTGAGTTCGATGATTCAAGGCCGTTAGATGTTTGTTGTGCTTTGCTACTACTACAGAGTTTTCATCACGCTTATGATTGGTGTTAGGTCGGATAAAACTATCCAACACACTTCTCGCAATAGATGGTCCCGAATTACAGCTACAGGATGGATGCTCGGGGGTGGGTCGAGGGACTCATCCGCCGAATGCATCTAATCTATCGTTCAACGGAAGCCGGTTTTGCTTCCCTCTCAACCAAATTGAGAAGGTAATATTATGCAAGTCTAAAGGCGATCAAAGCCTGGCTTGTATCACCAACTGACGAATTGACTCCACCCTCTCATATCTCTATCCTGAGGCCATATACATTCCCTTCTAACTCATCTGGAGGAGCCGAAGAACCACTAGAGGAGGGAGATGGGACGGATCCTGCTCCGACGACAGAAGCAAACACCTTCATTAGCATAATTTACATCTCGGTCCGACTGCTGCCATGCAAATGCGCTCTTCCACTGTCCCGGGAATGAGCACATCTAGTTCCTCAGCTTCATATGACGCTCAACTCTGCAATTCACCTTTAAGAGACATGGATGATGAACTGGAGATTTAAAGTTTGGACTCGGTTCTCGACTCTTATACAACCATCTCTGTGTGTCGCCTTCTGGGTCCATATGACCGTATGAACGGTTTGGGTTTAGTGGGAGGGTTAGGTTTTGCTAATGCTGGTCGAGCTCTGCTATTCTTCATCCAGATCTATATGGAAGGCCAATGGTCCGAAGGTCGGATTGAGACTGTTTTTTACAGAATCAACACAACAGAAGCTTCAGTCTAACGGTACAATTGTAACGATACCTGCGCCCCCATGTACCTTATCCTCTAGTTATGCTTCATCCACCGATTATGTCTCATCCTCTCGTTAGAGTAACCGTGCCAGCTACCTTAAGCGCGCCTAGCGCTTCTTCTGAAGAAGTTGACCCTGCTTAGGCGACGAGCTCGTTGGGGAGGTTGGTCAAGAAGGCGTTGACGACCGAGGGGCCTGAGTTAAGTGGTTCCAAAATATCCAACTCAGTACTCAATCCGGCCATTTTACCAACAGTTAATTCAGCAATACATTTTTCTAGCCCGAGGGCCTGGACGCCATTCTTGGTTTTCACATGATTGAGGAGCATTGGAACAAACAGCCAGGATGAAGGCCAGGGCCAACTGGGCGATGCTGCTTCCGGACACACATAGAGGAACTACAAGTGAAGGTTGGTTTGCATTTTTTGTTTAGGTAAGGTCGGCCAAGAAGCAATTGATGAAATCGAGACTAACAAACATTTTCAGTGGAAAGGCTTCATAACACCTACCTCAGTCCTCACTGTGGGCAGTTTATCACATACCGTAATTAGTTGTCTCTCAAGGCTCCTACTGCCGGTTGATCACTGGTCCTCGCCATGGCTACCCTAGGCTTTATGCCGCCTAAGTTTGGAACCAAGAGCCTTCGCAACGATCAGGTTTAGATATAGGCTGAGCTCAAGTTCTTCAAAGTTAGTGGCATTGATTCCCTTCTATCAAACATCCTCCAACCTTGAGGACTAGTCGTGCCCTCCTCGAAACTGGGAAAATTACAACGGTGGATAGGAAGGGATCGGGACCATCTCTGTATCGAATGGGCATACCGAGGAACCCTACTATTCATTTGTTATTGTTGCAAACATCAAGTCCACATGCCCTCTAGAACCAGCTACAAGCGAACAAACCGCTGAGGAGAAGCCAAACGAAGACAGATTTTCGATAGCATACCACGGCTATACTATCCTCGCACCTACCCCGCGGAGGACGGATGGGGGGTTCCCATCGAATACCTATGGGACGGCGTTGGGTGGGAGTAGGCCCGGCGTCTCTTCTTTCCCCACTAGAAGGCACTGAAAAGTACGACTGGGATTCCAATCGAATACTTATAAGATGCATTGGATGGGAAGAATCTCGGTCTCGAGATCTTTTTTCTCTTGAGATCATTTCATCTCTTGCGATTAGATGTTTTATGATGTTCCTTTTTTTCCTGATGTGCCCGACATGTACAGTTGTCGGTTGGTTTCCCGGTAGGGTTTCTCTCACTCCCGGAATGCAGCCTTTCTGCTCATCTGCGTCTCTCCCTTCCATCTAGCCATCTAAAGGCGGCGAGATGGTTATTCAATGGTATAATCCTTTGCGTCACTTTTAGTATTTCATTTAGATGGGATGGTACCTCTGTCTACTTGCCTCAGACTCTCTGACATGATACGAGGAAGTCGATTTTGTAGATAGTTGGTGAGCCCGGCTACATAGCGACAGGAACTGATGTTTGCGGGTGAAATTTCTTAGTCCGAAATTTCAGAGAGTCCCGTTTTTCTTGCTTGAATTCTTTGGTAGTATTTGAAGGCATAAATACAGGCTATTCAATCATGATCATGCACACGAAAACCTAACGGGGTAGCAAAAGAGCCAGTAGAATTTTATGTGGTCGAGCTGATGGCCTTGTTTTGGGTGAAGTGCGAGGCTAGTGTGTTTCCTCAGCAAATGTCTAAACGCCCAAGCTACTGCTCTTCCGCATTTTGAGATACCCCATCAACGTAAGTTGCTAACACCGCATATCTGACCCTTCCGTTGGCGATGAATCCTACGATAGCCATTCTTTGCTGCCGCCGTTGTATATACCAATTACTTAACATATTTACTAGCTCTAACTATTTGTATCGATATATTGCATATTGATGACGTCCCACAATTAACGTCATGTTGCCTCCTTGTATGGCGCTAGCAGGTGGTGGTGTGGGGACTTTCCGCCATCTGGAAGGGAAGCTGTTAACTTTAGACCCAGCTTGTAAAACTTTGAATTTCCCTTCTCTGCTCTCTCTTCAACTCTTCTCCTCCATTTCCTCCAACTCCTTCATCTCCTTCATCTCCTTCATCCTAATAAAACAAATCAGTAGCCAACCATCGGCACCAAAGCACTCCCCGGATCCCTCCTTCATTCGATTCCATCCCGTCCAAAGAAACAATTGCGACTACGCAGCTACAACAGAACAATCGATATTCCAAGTTCCAACGAGGTTTCCATCATCAACCCGGTCTTCCATTCAGAATTTGTCGGAGCCACTCCTACAAAGATCTCAGTACTACAACCTCATTCAGTGCTACAACCTCGTTCAATCCTACGACCAATTTTCTAAATCCTTCAGTCATACTATCGACTGTACGAGGACCCAGTCGAACCGATGCTCTCACCTCCCATTCTAGGTCGCCCCGCAGATATGTTGAAGACCATTTGGCAACTTGGTCAACATTTAATTTTGGTGCCTGACGAAGAGGGCACTGGCAAGCGCATACCAAACTATCCATATGCACTGCATGTTTCAACATTCTGTAAAAGAATACCCACCAGTCAATCCGTCATCAAAGCTCTACGTCCTAAATTCTATCGATTGTACGGCAATAAAAGCACTTCTATTCTTCTCAGCCAAAAGGATATCCAATATTCTCATCGTCCAAGCGATGCTGTGTGAGTTCTGACTGTTTCCTCTCTGGTTCAGACCATATCAGCATATCACATCTCGCCCCCAGCATGGGTCACATTGCAGGATCTGGTATGGAATATCACGCCCAAATTTACATTCAGACATTCACACGGATCGTGGTCTCGATGCCATATGCTTTCAAGCAGGAGAGAAAATGGTTCGGCTCTTTTGGGAACAAGAGAGGGAAGTACCAGTTGGAAGCAGAGCAGCAGCACGTGAACGTGCTCTCTACAGCAAATGGGCTACATGACCTCTGGAGCGTATTCGACGAATATTCTGAGAAGACGCAGCAAACGGATCTCACAAACCGTCCCTCATAATACCTACACTACACAAAACCGGCATCACCGAGGTAAATGACAACAAAACAATCCAAGACATAATATTGACTTCAAAACAGGGAAATGGGGTGCTAAAGTTAGGAAGGGAGTGGAGTTTCTCTACCGTCCATTATCCGGTAAAATGAAATTCGTTGTGATTGTTTCACGTTCCGGTGTCATCGAAAGTGTTTTTCCACCGGTTCTGATGCAACTTCACATTCTCGGAAAATCATCGATCGCGAGGGCAGGTACTATCACCCATAGATTTTTCTTATCTCTCTTCCTTTAATTGACGTGATTTAGTCATCGTCGGGTAAAAACGACTGGCTTGTTTACACACGATCTTCGTAGATCGGCGTAACCCCGATCTGAGGCGGTCGGTGCACCGCGGGCGCATGCGGGGGCTCTCCGAAAGTAGCAGGTATTACTGTCGAGAGCCACAGCTACAGTTGATCGCGAGTGATACCGAACGTTCGAACTCGAGCTTTATTGAGATAGATTCTATTCTAGGAAGCGAAAATGTGAGAGAGATTTACAGCTTACTCTTGCTCTAGGAGATAAGAGGCGAGAAGAGATGGGGTGAGGAGGGGTTTTTTGATGGCTTTTTTTTCTCAGAACGGTCAAGTTCCTATGGAAAAACATCCGTTACCGCCCAAAGAAGAAACAAGGGGCAAATATGTCTTTAAGATTTCGTTTTTTTTCCTTGAGATCTCCAGATCACTTTCTTTCTTTCCTTGCGATTTTAGAATACTTTGGAATATTTTCTTTTTGGTCCTGATGTACTTTACCAACGATCCCATCAATCATCCTTCCGGGCAAGTAAGTAATATCCATACATTAGGAAGAGCAAGCTGATTGGGTTTAGTTTATTAGTTTATCTTTGTTCCAGCCACAGCAACGGATGGGGGGGATCTAATACGTATCTCACTGCATCGGAAAGCCTTGAACTTCATTTGACAATGCGCGATGAGATGCTGGACATCATGGATAAACTCCTTCAGCCGTGGTGGATAAAGGCGTTGATGCAGGGTTTTTCTGATACATGTTCATGGCTTTCGAAGTTTGGATAATCACTAGTGGAAAAAGCAAGGAAAAAGCATTATCCTTCTGGCCGTCATATCGGATACCTCCTGTATATACAGCTCTACCTTTGCTCTTGCCGCAATGTTTGCTACTACAGATCCCATCCAGGAAGAAGCACCATCTGTCATCAGCGGGCTCTGGCGAAAAACATGGAAGTCTAGATTATCACTAGTGATAATCCCAGTGTTCCTAAGCGACCCGGCCGCAAAATCCGAGGCCTGGCCGCTTAGGAACACTGGATAATCCTACCACCAAATCTGCAGTCGCGAGGCTGGTCAGAATAACCGAAAACCGAGTGACAGCCAGACTTCTCCCGACTGAAAGGTATAATTCTGCCTCCTCACCCTGTGTTTTTGTTGAAGATTTTGCTAACTAAGCCGATAATGTTCGGAACTCCAGCCTCTAGTATGAGTCCAGCCCCACTCACCGCGACCTGAAGCCAGGCGCCATCAAGACTTCTCCACCCCATGGTCAGGACCTGAGGCCTTCGAACTTGATCTTGGCATTTGGCGCATCGTGGACAGTGATGGCGGCGATGAGAAGGACGGTACGAGCTTTCAAGACAGTTAGAGGGGTATTACAGCGAGAATTTAGCTATGACCTCAAGAATGGTAAGAGTACCTAAGTCGGTAATAATAATCCCGCTTTAGCAACGACGTGCTTATTAACGTGAATTAGGGCGGAGACTCATGAAGAAAACGAGCCTGCTAAATCTATCCGAAGATAGCCCACTCATGAACACAAGCCCACTGAAGTAGCTGATCGTCCCAAGAAACCCATGGTCTAATGGCTTCGATGTGTGAAGTTGGAGGTAGTAGTGGTATGCGATCTCGATGGTAAATAGGAGTGCGCATATGCTTGCATGTTCTCGCGGATGGGTTTGGGAGTTTTTCTCATTTCCAATCTCTTCTATACGGTAATACCATGTCTTTCATTGAAATTAGCGATAAACCTCTCTTGCGTATTAAACATCAGAATACGTCCCATAAATCGTCCTGAGAATGCAAACTACAAACGATTAAACAGAGAGACAAAACCCAGAACCAGAAATAGAATGGCGAGACCAAGTCGAAGTACCCCGCGGTCAGGAGTGAACCATAAAGGGATACACTAAATAATTTCTCAAAATGGGGAGACAGAGACTGAGAAAAACGGCGAGTTCAGCAGAGCTGATAGGGGTGGGGTACAATGTCAACGACTTAGTGAGGGGAATGTTTCATTCTTGCAGGGAAGTTTTAGGACCGAGCTAGCCGACCGATGAAAACTCTAGGCACGAGAGCACGTTTTGTTAAGTGAAGCAAACTGAGATTACTACAAACATAACCGTTTGCTCTTAATACTTTGGAATTAATATCTACGCGTTGTTCCCATGCTCCCGTGTCCCTATTGTCTATGTATAATCAACCGCAGTATTGTTTAGGCGTTAGTGCTACGAGTAACAATGAAGATGAATAAGAATGTAGTTCCATCTACGTAACCTTTGCTTTTCCAGTCGAACGAAGGTGAAAGGAAACTACAGGCTCCTTCAGAAATTCGGACGCGGCTTTCGACGTCTTTGAGTTGGATGTGCAGCAGAAGCCCTCCAGCTGATTAGTGCTTTGTAGACTCCTTCAGAGGTCACTCGTCCATGATCCTTATCGCGATAATCGAACCAGATGTTGGGGTTTAAGAAACAAGAGAATGTTACGCTTTTGGGCTTTCACCCAACAGATCGTTCCAGTAGTTCCTACTAATTCATTGTCCTCTGTAGTGAATATAAGTAGTCACATCCCCCACACACCCGACAATCCATTCGGATATTCACCTTCTCCCCCTATCTAACCGCTAAAAATGGAGCGGGCGCAGTGAGAAATCCCGAAACGATACTGCTTCTTACGATCTACCGCTCGCTCTATATACACAAAGACAGGACCGATTTAGCAGCTCCCCCTCCCTATTGTACCGGGCGCGGGCCGAGCGGAAAATTAACGCGACGACAAAGCTTTTACTGGTTATCACTATCAGCATTCTACCCTAGAATATTTATTTATTTACATCACGAGTCTATTCGAGTAAGTTACAATTATAATCTGGCCTAATAGTATGAGTACATCACGACTAATCTCTAGAAGAGACTTCATGACGAGGCGGTTTCCCCCAGTCTGAAGCATACATAAAATCCAACAGACTCAACACATGCCGACTTCCGGTCAAATCCTCGGCATTATACAGTGCGGAGCCATTTATAGATGGATGCTGGCTGGTTTTCCAGCTTGCATTCAGTCTGGAGCTTGAGAAACCCTCCGTCTCGGCCGGCCGGTATACTTGACCAGGCGACCAGAAATCATAACAAAACACAATCAATGCAATGTTGGGGGTTATACTAAGACTATTCAAAGTAGAGCCATGGGATTGCCTCCAAGGGGTGGCAACGTCGAGCAATTCAATAGTTGAGGAGAGCGGGGCTGACTGCACTCTTCACTTCTTCCTTTCTTCTCTTAACTTCTGCGTTTTTTTTTGCTATTTTTCATTTTTTCCTGGCGGTCTTGAGATACTCTGAAACACTCTTTTATTCTAATGTACCAATATACTACAGAAAGAAAGGTAACGATACCTAAGCCTAATAATCTTGTAGTTTGTTAACAGCACTTGTTAGGGAAGATGATCAAATATGGAGGATGACCAGAAAAAATCCCTTCAAAGTAGCCGAGGCTTCACTTTCTGGAGCTTGGACATACTAACGTTCGTATATCCGCTTCATCTCTAGATACCGGGGTTTTCTAACAGGAATTTGCAACCAGTCTGATGTCGACAACCTCGAGGAACTCGCACCGGAACTCCAAACCCACCGAAGCTGCAGTCTCCGGCTACTGAAGGCTGTTAAAGAGAAGCTATTAATCATCAATTCAAGACATCGAAATGGCATACCATTGCCTCTTCGGCAGCATGGGCTTGAGAACTGCTGCGCCTGTTCTACGTACGAGCTTCCCCATTTTTTGATTTTAGTAGTGCCTAACATGAAGATAGCTGTGGCCGCTAAACTGAGACTTCTCCATAGCTTCATCCTACTCACTTCGCAGACACTCTCATTGCTGCCATCACTACTCCAACTTCTGTTGCTCAATATTCCCCAGAGAGCCATTCCACGACTGACCCTTTACTTTGGCTTTGACCTAGCAACAAGTTACAACTACTTCGCGATCTATGAGTTCTTCCCTTCCTGCCCAAAGCAACAGCCGAATGTCTACTGTTGGCAAATAGAAGACACCCTTAACAACTCCAATTACCAGATCGGAAACGCATGTACGGTATGGTACGTAATTTCGCCAAGGTATATTCATAACTTCTTTTAGTATCACCAAACGGTATGGATCACTTCCTGACACTCAATGATATATGAACATACTGAAGGTAGATAGCGCTGCTAGATCCTGGAGGGGTCAGACACAATGCAGAACTGGTATCAGTGCCACCTCTCCCGAGTAGGGGAGATGGTATTCTCGACACTGTTCTTGCGGAGCTTGAAAAGAATCTGAGCCAAATACCGCCGATGGCCACCAACGCTGAAGGTGAACCTAGTTGCAGCGTTGACGGCATTCGCAGAGTTCCAGATGAATCAAGAAGTGTGGGTGGCCGCAATCTAAAGGAGTGCATCACCGGCCTGGTTAAGCTTCTGTCAGCGGCCTCCCGATGATGACGCCAAGATATCCGGAACAGTCCTTACAGAGCTAGCAAAAGAATTGTCCGAAGGTACTGCCGAGGGGTCACCAATGTTGAAGGAGGACCTAGTTGCACCGTTGACGGCGTCCGCGGAGTTTCAGATCGATCAAGGCCGCAATCTGAGGGAATGCTCCCTCAGATTGTGAATCTTCTGTGGCATGTCACCCAGAGATGACGCTGAATGTGGACCTAGTGGCAGCGTCGATGATGTCCACTAAGTTCCCAACCAGTCGATAATGGTGGATGGCCGCAACATGAGAGAATATATCCCCAGCCTGCGAAGCTTCCGTGACCTACCGCCCAAGATAACGCCGAAATGTCACCAACTATTAAGGTGGCCTAACTGCACCGTCGATGACGTCCGCGGAGCCCTTGATCGGTTAAAGGTAGATGGCCACAGTTTGAGGGAATGTGTCTTCGGCTTCTGGAGCCTCTGTCGTCAATGGTGGCTCCAGCTGTAGCGTCGGCGACGCCCGCGGAGTCCCAGATCGATCGAGAAAGGTCGATGGCCACAACCTAAGGGGATGTGGGAGGTGCTGCTCCGCATTGCAGCCAGTACTATGATCTGGCCACCAACAAGAAGGAAAGACCATCACCCAGTGCTCAAGTAATGAGACCTAGGCAGAAGCCCACCGGGCTCACCTCAAATTTGTTACGACATTTAGAAAGCCACAACGTCGGGATTTAGCTTCACATTAAGGATGCAGAAAGAGATGAGTTTTGAGTCTTGACTGCGCAAAATACCGATAGTAAAATGGATGCTGTTGTTGACTTTGCTAAATATGCAAGTTGCCAATCAGGACTAGACTCCAAGATATATGCGGAAAGGCCGACGGTAGCATGGATGCGATGGTCGACTTTGCAAAGTATGCGCTACTAGCAAGCCGTTAAGCAGATACGAGGATCCACAAAGTACCCGATTAGAACTGGACTCCAGCGATGTAGCTTTGGAGGATAAGGAAGTTCGGGATGTGATTGCCCGTAACTATTTTTGTTTTTAATAAGGCTTGTGGGAGTTGCGAAATTTGGAAGTCAGGGATTTGGAATTGCATTGACGAGGCAGAGAGGGATGGACCTTGTATATGGAGGCACTTGACGTGGTGGTTATGGCCAATGAGGTGGTGATGGTGAATCAGGCCCCTCTTCAGACGAGTCTTCTATCACTATTTGAGGAGAGTATATTTGGGGGAATAAGGAGATTCGGGAGGTGATAGCATCAAGGAGGCAGAAAGAGAAGAGTCCTGTGTGTGTGAAAGTTTGAGAGCAGCATGGTGGCTTTCGATGTCGTTGTGGCAGGATCCCAACCAATCTCCTCACACGATTTAGAGAGATTTTTTGGGTCTATGTGGGGCGGGATAAGGAGGTTTTTAGAGGTAATTGCCCGCATCTATATCTTGTATTATTAGAAGTTCAAATCTGCCACCTACTTTGCTATGATATCATAAGTCTTCACTCGTCTATCCTCAAGAACAGCACTACTTAGAGAAGCATGCTGTGAAAGTTCAGGGTATAGAAGCATTACTGTATGTTCCATTCCCACTTTCACATCATCACAAGAACAGCCCGCACAATTGAAGCTCAACCAGTCCACCAAAAGAAATCCCGACAGCCACCGCAGCATGGTGGAGGACCAACGCAAAAAAATAATGCTGACAGGAGTGGGACTTGAACCCACGCTCAGTTTCCCGAACCAGGAGATTACTCATTAAGGTAGACCTTAACCTGGCGCCATAACCAACTCGGCCATCCTGCCTTTGATGTCGAAGCATCGCGTATGTCAATCATGTGTGATGTGTGTCCTTAGGTGTCTTGATGAAATTTAGGAATACAATAAAGCGGAAGCAGTGACTTGAGTTCGAAAAGACGCATAATAATCTCAGGACTGTACATGCGCAGCTTGCTAGTGGTATGTTTAGCGAATCTCGCGGGTTTTCATTGTTATGCGTACTCACTAAGATATGATGTGAATTACAATACAAAGTTGTAGTTGCGTATAAATGGACAGATGGGTAGAATAATCTACATGACAATGGGATAGAAACACACGAATGAGAACAAAAAGATTCGAAAGAACTAGGTAGTGCAGACTTGAAGTATTGTGATAGTCAGCTACGAAGAAAAGATCTAGCTACCCTCGGAATTGTAAGCCTCGTTTTGAAGACCTTGATAAAAGTCGTTTCCCATGTCCGTCGCAATCTTCCCTACTACATCTACCGTAATGCATTCGCCTAAATCAATATCCTCCGTCTCTTCATCAAAGTCATGGAGATGACCATCACCAAGAAACATGAGAAACTACGGAGAGAATTCATTCTTCATCATAATACTTAAGAATACTCGAATCATAGTGAGCACACAAAGCCCAGAGTCTGGATAACAGGAATGCGATCCAGATCAAATTGGTGATCAAAACATCTTGAAATCTCTCCACAGTATATTTCCAGCCGACGTCTAAATAGATAACCTCAAACAAGGACTTCTTCTTAGCCTCGTTAGCCATGAAGAAGGCCCCAGATCTTGGCCATTCCTTCCTACAGCTATTAGTACGGCGACCACAGGAATACGGTGTTATGTCACCACCGTGTGCTCTCAACCCATCGTGGTTGGGATACTCACAGCCTAAGGCTACACCCCAGAAGCGTAGAAGTTTGCCAAAGTACGCTCGCATCGTAGTATCCATTGTAACATGAGTTTGCCATTCTGTTTCGTAATCCCAATCGGCGATAAACCTGTTAATGTAAGTGTCTCTTGGTTCCACCCTGTACGTAGAACAGTTTGCATGGTAACCCAGAGGTATGGAGTTCAGGTAGCACTTACATAGTAATTTCTGTAGACCCTTAAGCCGTCTTGGTTGATATGTTCGCCGTGTGGAAATGTGCAAAGGTACGCTTGTAGCGTCCGGGCTTGGAAAACCATGATTTGTAACACCGGGATTTGAATGTCTGAAAGCCTAAACTTGTCGGTTCTATCGTGCTTGCAGACCTTTGGTACTCAAAGTGGTGGGCGTAATGATCAGGGCTGCAGTTTCCCCTACCCACCCTCTTGCCCTTAATCGCAGTCATCGTAGAGCATGGTGAACCCCATTAATATAAGGCGGGGAGGAATAGTCGACGATCAAAAGAACAGAGTTTTTCGGAAGCTGGGGAATCGGTACATGATTTAATAGCATGTTCCCCGCATAGACCGATTCCGCTCGGTCGGTAATCGTGCAACCGCCCAAATGCAATTCCTTCTTGTCCAGATCCTGAAGGGGATCCACTCTATCGAATTGTAAAGCCTTGTTTGCTCGACTTGTCAGTGTGTTCCATATCGCTTCCTTTCTCTCCATAGATCGGCATTACCAAAATCCACCGGATGTGAATCCAGTCGTAGGCTACGCTCATCATCGTCGCGGTTGGCTGTAACTGCATCGGCTATAATATGGATATGAACGCAATGGTATATATACGGACAAAAAAATCATCGAAAGTATCCGACTAATGTATTGAAGGATATCAACTTGTTCTTGAAGTGATCTCGTTGTGGTACGAACTCGAGTAGTTCTAGGTGTTAAGGCTCTCTACCTCAAATACATGTTCGGCACCGGTTCGATTGATCTGCAGATCCGTAGACCGGTAAGATGGTGTTGTCCAAGCCGCCTTCCTGTTACACTCTAGACCGTTGATTGAGCTCCATAGATTGTAGACGGGTCGGCCCTTCTTCCTCTTGTTGTCGACTTCCTAGCAACCTTCCACTTCTTGCCACGTGGTGTCGTAAAAATCCGGCTTTAACATAGACCAGAGATGTGTTCGGCGCAAAATCGGGGGGTTTCGGAATGTAGGTTCTCGACAGCAACTGGGTGGTGATTGTTGTCGTTGCTGGGGACGTAGGAAGTATTGTGTAATTCGCGTCGCTATCGACTGAGGAGTTTGAAACAGTTGAGGTGACTGGAGGTAGTCTCGGAGTGAAAATAGGGTGACTGGAGATTTCACAGGTGCAGCAGTCAAACCGACTCGTCACCAGGAAACCCCGCAACCTCAGATCTGGGACATCCCGAGTGAGCGCTGATGGATCCCTGCATTGCCATGACGGCATCTTGCGATTACCGAGGTACCGAAACTGGGGAAATCAGCAGCGTGCCGCACGGACCATAAATCCCCAAGTTAGCGCTAGATGGAGCCTTCTCGAGCATCAATTACGTCGATCATTACGCTAACAAGTGTGGTGCCTACGACACGCGTCGTCTCCATGTCTCCGGCGGCAGCTATTTTCCGCCGCGCCGGGGAAGAGCCCTGCCCCATACTCCGCATTCAAATGAACATAAGATGGCCTGACCGCCGCCTGCGGGGACGAGGTCGCCTTCTCTTCACTCATCCATCACCGGCTCTCACCACCACCTGCGAATTCACCACAATATCCCACCTCCAACACCAGCAATGGCGCCCCTAACCCCCACCTGGACCCAGCCCTCCCACCCCGACCGTCTCCGCGTCCAGCACTCCGGCGATCCCTCCTCCTACAGTTCGCGCTCAGTATCTCTCATCGCCCTCCCCGCCGGCGCCCTTTTCGCCCCCCTCTCCTCCCCACCTCTAACACCAGCAAAGAAAGCCTACAGCACCGTACAAACCTCTGCCTCCACGCACGTCGAGCTAAACTCAGACCTGGTGTATGTCAACCACTCGTGCGCGCCATCTTTAGAGTTCGATATCGACCGGATGGAGGTGCGGGTTGGGCCAAATGGGATCAGGGAGGGACAGGAGTTGACGTATTTCTACCCCAGCACCGAGTGGGAGATGGCGCAGCCTTTTGAGTGTTATTGTGGGGAAGTTGCGTGTAAGGGGTTGATTGATGGGGCAGGACGGATGGGCGGGAAGAAGGTGGAGGGTTACTGGGCTAATAAGTGGGTTAGGGAGGCGTTGGAGAAGCAGGAAGTGAATGGAAAGGTGAATGGAGTTTCGAACGGTACCAATGGTACGACGAACGGAAGGGTGAACGGCAGCACTAATGGAGCCGTCAAGAACGGATTGAATTGTGCTGGGAAAGAGACCGATGGGTTTTTGAACGGGAAGGCGACGGTTGACGAGGCGTTTGTGGATGCGAAGGTCGCGCAGCCTGCGGGAGCTCAAAGACAGGGCGCGTCGGCAAGGGAATTGGCTGGGGAGATGGGTGGGGATACGAAGTAAGAATCTACAAGGATGGAGGGGGTGATGGGGGAGAGGGGCAGAAAAGTGATGGCGGGTGCTTGAATAAGTATGTCATGTTATGTGAGGCAGGGTTTCAATACCTTGATTTAGACGTTTCGATTGTTTGGTCAACACTTAAAAGTCATTGAATTGCGTCTTCATATCTTGTCAAGATTCCTGTTTTGGTCTGTTCTTATTCGTATTTGGAGATCCGTTGCGAGTATTCCGACATCTTTATCGACTTTGCCAGCGGTTGTGTGGGTCCTAGCATAATCAGGATGCTTGTTGGTATATCTCTTTCAAATATCTGCCTTCGACTTTGCAAGAACACTTGTCGGAGACGATTTGAATGAACCCAACCACACGTGGCAGAAAAGAATCCTCGCCCAGATTCCAATCTGTAGGATCACCCAAAACAGTACAATAGTTGCACCTCACAGACCATCCCTCCGGCTTCCATCTACATGTGCTCTTCAGCACACAAAACCGCTACATTCCCGGTAGTGCTTGAAGTCAATAAAGTCGGTGATTGAAGACTTCGTGTTATTTCCCTTTTCTGTCCAAGGACACAATTGCCCCATCAATGTGTTATTGTTGAATTCCAGTGACACATAAAGTGCGAGCTTAATCGATAAATGGAGGATCGATACGGCCTATACGGGGGTTTCAAAAACGATGTACATGCTCCAGCCCAGGCAGAAACCACTGGGCTGTCCGATGGGAAACCCAAGAGCCAACAGGTTCCAAGAAACGGTTGTTCGTAGATATGTTCCAGTGAATCCGGTGCCACCAATAGGCTGTATTTAAAAGTGACGGTAGTCGAAAGACTATCAGCGGCGTATATATCGGTGGGTATTGGAATACCTACAGGTATCTGGCGCTTACTAGTGGATATCCTCGCCACTCGAACTTTTGCTTAGGTTACAATCTAGAACCATCCCGCGGCTTGATGGAGCGATTAGATAATGAAATGAATAGCCCCTTTAGTGTAGATGTCATTCTAGCCGATGTAATCCAAAATACTACCTCCGGGCCCGCCACTAAAGGTGGGCTTTTCTGAACGCCGTACCATCTAAAGCTATTAGGGTCTTAGAGAGCTGCCACCCGCCAAGCTCGCGGTGCGCGTACATACCTGAAGTGTCGGGAATCGAGGAGTTTGATCGCGAACTGGCGGGGTCTGGATAACGTTGAACAGCTCCTATTAGCAGAAAGAATTTGAGATGAGCTGTGCCATGATCTGCAAGGTTAGCTTAGCCCTGACCACACATAGCATTAGAACAAACGCCCCTTTGTTGTAAATTGTGGGAGTGTTGTTTCTGGATTTTCTTCGCTCGAGTATTTGTTCTGATCTTTTCTACTAGAGAAGAACCTTTTCATAGTGCGGGAAGTGCGGCCGGGTTATTGTGTTAGGAGTGGGCTAAACCTAACGTCCCAGAGCACAGACCACACCTTAATGCCACACCACAAAGTCCCGATCTCACTTTATCTCACTCACATTTTCGATGCCTCATTCAAAGTTTTGAACCAAATGCTACATTGGAAGTATGAGCATTCAGGTTACATCTACATCTACAGCTAGGCTTCCGGAAAAGAAACCTCGGCTTTGGAAAATCGTTACTGCATTTAGCCCGCAGATCGCCTGCTTCAAACATGGTTTCAGTTCGCATTGATACGGCGCGAATGACTTGAAGAAAGGACAAGATTTTCACGAATAAGGTGCGCACTTTCAAACTTGGAAATGGTGAACGAGACCAACTTAGAGTAACGGTTGGAAGCGGATGATTCTTGCGTCTACGGAAGAGATGGAGAAAATTTCATCAAAGGCGACTATCTATGTTATCCTGTTGTATGCATCGGAGGATACAAGAACCAAGGAGGGGAAAGAGGAAAGCTGGTGGGGGGAAGGCGTTCTTGACAGTTGGCCCCTGCCGACAACTGGATGGCATTCTGCGCCAACATTCGACGCCAGACTCCATTGAACACTCTCAAATCGACAGCCAACACACATTTTGTGAATCACTTTCCGAAACCAGTTGGATACATAAAGCCAACTTGCTAGTCGCGGTTGCTTTGCATAAGCCAATCGTTCGTGCATGGGGCTGCGCCACCGTGACACCGGAGCCGACAGAACAACTTCAAGTGTGGGGAACTTCAACTTCGCCCTCTTCAACCTCGCACCATCGATCATTTGCACATCTCACAATGAGCGCAGATTCCGGCGTCGCCAGCATAATCGCAATCTCCCGATTGGCATGGTCTATCTACAGATCATGTAAAGACGCGCCAAAGGACTTTAAGGACATCTCGGAGGATGTCAGCCGCATGCACATTGTGCTTAAAGAAACCGACGAACTCGTCGCCGACCTTGGTGCGCAAGAACCGATCGGTCCGGAGAAACTGGATAGATTGCAACATCTTGCCAATGGGTGTAGAGACGTCTTGAATGAGCTTGAGGAGCTACTCGGGAAGTTCAGAAACCTTGGAGGTAGGAATGTTGGGTTGTTTGACCGCCTGCGGTTCGCGAAAGACGATGTGGACGCGATCAGAGATCGGATTGTCGCGAATACAGTGCTTCTGACAGCTTTCAATACGAATCTTCAAGCGTGCGTCTGCATGAACCCTAAGCTATTTACACTAGCTAGAGTCTGACTGTGTCTTAGATCTTCGCAGGTGAGGCTTGAGCAAAAACTCGATCGATTTATGGCCGAGGTTCGCGCGGGACTGCGAGACGGCTCCGTTATATCATCTTCATCCTGGGCTGTGGAAGATCAAGAGATATGGAGACAACTGCAACGAGAGCTGGAGGATATCGGCATTCCGACCAGTGTCTTTCAAGAGAAGAAAGAGTTCATTGCGGCCTGGTTTCAACGAGCCATCCTCGACTCGGGAGAATTACAAGCCCTTGATCCGTTTGCTGACGGCGATTCGGATAGCGATCATTCGTTTCTACAACGTGCCTCATTGGAAGATGAACGATATTATGGGGAGCATGAGCGGTATTCATGGCTGGGTGCCGAGAACCAACGATGTTCAGATAATGTTGCGCTACTCAGTTCAGCCAGCAAACCGCGAACACTCCCAATTACTCAGCCCAGAGACCGTCCTTTGGCGCGACGGAACACCGAGACAGTAGCGGCGCCCCAATTTACTGCCAGCCACAACAGAAGCTATTCGTACTCAGAAGGTGGACATAAACAGCAGCCCCCAGGAAAGTCGCTCTTGAAAGCTGTCCAACGACGACAAATAGGCAAAGCCAACGAATTACTCGAGAAAGGGTGCGATATGAACTATTGCGGCTCGGACGGACGAAACTCACTCATGATTGCAGTGCGCCATTGCTACCGAGAGATAGTGCTATTGTTACTACAGAAGGGCGCAGATGTGGACGCGGTCGCACAGGGAGGCAAATACCGGGGGTGGACGGCACTGCATTACATTTGCATGAAAGCACCAAACGACTCCAAAGCTACCGAGTGTATATCATTGCTACTATCCCACGGAGCTAATACCGACATGGCGACCCCCAATGGTTCCACACCCCTTCTAATCGCAGCCAACTACGGCCCGTGTCGCCTAGTGCGTATACTACTCGACAACGGGGCAGATACCGAGGCACGAACGAAGATCTGGGATTCTCCGTTCAGCCGTTCGAAAGGACAAGCGGTGGCGGCGAGTGGGTGGACGGCTCTACATCTTGCAACGTTTAGAGGCGAGGAACAGATCGTACGGGCGCTTTTAGATTGTGGGGCTGATGTCAAGGCCTTGACGCATTCTGGACAAACGGCTCTGGACCTAGTACCGAACCGGTCTTATTACCATCGGTCTATTGCGGAGCTTTTGATTAATCGATGTGAGTACCTACCGGGTGTAAAGAGGCATAGCACGAGACGTGAGAGTGGAGTTAATGTTAAGCCAGTGCGCGTGGCAGACGTGGACCCGGCAAGATACTGGTATGCTAGTTCTGGAATTGTGAAGTTCTGGGTTTCTGACGGTTTATAGGTAGACCACTGGCACTTGATGGTATTTATGTGTTGTTGGTTTTGATGATATTACCACAATTCAGTTTGCCGTTAGTGCTTAGCAGAATATACTTGATATAAACCCAATAATATGCGTGCCCAGGCATGTACGGTAACCACCAAGACCACAAGTCCCGAGCTCATTGCGAGGCGCCAGAATTACTGTGACAAAGGTCTCCACAAGCCTACTCTACTAAGGACTCGTCTCTCTTTCTTTTCCTTGCGGCGATACTCGGATAAGTCCAGCAGAGTGGGTTGTTTACATATGCAACACTGGAGCCGATGCCGAAAGCGAGTGATGTTGTAGCGTTGTGCGCATGACGATTCTTCAGCTACTACCCCGAGCGCCTCCAGAAGTCTGCACTTCGCTCAAAGCACATACCTTGTAGTTTCTGAAACTGCCCGGACGTTAAATTGTTAACTTGAATCGAAACGCTAATTACATTACCAAAGAGATCCTCCGAATCCCAAAGACTCCCAATCGTGATATCACTGCCCGAAGCATAAACCCCTAGGTCAAGAAAGACGAAATTGGGTAGATGGATCCCAATGCCTGTGGCTTTGAATACAGATAGAACTACCGAAAAAATAGCCAGTGAAAAAAGACAGCAGCTTCCGTCAGATTTCGGCCGCGAAAAGTTGGGTCTCCACGCAGATGCACTTGCGTCCATCCCATTTATTGTGAGTAGCTGTGGAATCGGCACGGTCATAGTACTCGGGTACCCAAACGGGGTAGCCCTGGAGGAATCTCAAGATAGTTTATTCGAGGGAACAGATTATACGAGATCAGTAGATGGAAATCATGTAATCATTCAGGGTTTTCTGTGTGAATTCTGGCCAGATATAGGGGGTTTTGTTGTATGTAGATCCATTCCCTTTTTCTCTTCGACCCCGCCTTATCATTGGTCTGCGCATCTGCCGGTTTCAGCCCGTCTCGTTCCTTTTGCTAGGGGTGCTTCATCCCTGCACCCGTGTAGTAGTGGGCTTGAAACACAAGTGGAGTTCGCAAACATATGCCCACCATAAGCACTTGCAATTCATGCAGCTAGGGTACCCCGCTCTAGGTGAAGGTTTCTATTCGCTCCGAAAAACTCAACCCCATGAGTAGACTGTAGGAGGGGCCGATGTATGGAGGCCGAGAAGTCAGCCGGCCGAACAAGTTGGCCTTGATAAACTTGCGAAGTCGTGAAATTTCGGCCAATAGTTCGTCTGGCCCTCCCGTATGATTGGCTTCCAGCAATATATGTAATCAGAAATCTGCTCGAATGGACATTGCAACGCTACAAAACCACGGATCCAGCGGATAATGCCATATTACCTCGCCTGCTCCTTTCGCAGTACTGCTGGACGCTTCCATTCGTTCGTACAATGTAGGCCCGAGCGAACAGGAACTGCATACGGTAACACGGCTTACATTGAACTATAAAATGCCGGATCTCATCCAATAATGCCGCGCCTACATCTAAATTTCGAAATCTTTGCAAGCATAATGGTTGATGTCTATGCCACGCAAAAGAGAGAGTGCTGTGCCGCTTTCTGCACCGCTGGGGCATCTGTCTAGCCCACAACACCTGCACCTCGGTTTTCAAGACTGCCCACAAGCCGAGCCGATTCAGACTGTCGCGGGAACCTCCAGCTCAGGCTCCCATAAACATCTTGAATTATGTCAGGTGCGAAACCTGGCGTGAAATGAGCACTTCCGGTTCCCTAATCCGGGAGCGGTGGATGGGAAGCAAAAGGGTGCACTGTTTTGCTTTGTTTTTGTGCATACACTGGAGCTGCATCTGAGGGAGTTTATTACTTCCACCACTTTCGAGATAGGATGTAATACTGACCAAAAAATCCATACTAATTGCACATGGTCACTCCCGATTCCCGAGCTAGTTTGAACTCTCGGCTCGCCTGACAGACAAGGCAGCCTTGAGATTAGATGCTTGTCGAATGTACCCGCACCCCGGCTCTGCACAGCATGATTCCTTCGAGCTCGCCTTGTCCTTACCAACAAGGGCATAGTGTATCGCGGGTAACCACGCATCCCCAGATCTGACATGTTCCGTTTGTTAGACAATCTCTATAATGTCCTGTTTGTGAGGTAGCTTGTCTCATCCCCAGTCCTTCGTTGCCGAGCGAGCGAGGAAACGAGAAATGAGCTTGCGAATGAGGGCTCTGGTGGCTATCGGAAATATCGGGAACTTTGCTACCAGTTCCCGAGTCAGTGGGACAATCCCATACCTTACCAGCTGGTAAAGCAACCATGGGCAGGGTATCAACACACTCCTCGCTGTCATTTTATAGGATGAATGTGGATAATGGCGACTCTCAAATACCCCGCGATAAACGAGTCAATCTCATCAGATAAGTCGGGTTGGAACCGATGGAGTAAAGCATTGGGACCAATCCATTCAAAAGTAAGAAATAAAGTCCAGAATTTTTGGCGTGGGGATGTTCTATGGTTTATTGATTCGCCAACCACCAACCACTCCAATATCGCGAACTTTGCTAGCACAGTTATGAGCTGGCGAGATCGCCTCCTAGGTGGAATATATACAGGTCCATACGACCGAAAGATACGTAAAGTTGGTAGGACTATGCAAGTCCCAAGCCCAGAGTAACTGCAGCCACAGCCGTTTTCGGTTTTCCGGTTTTTCCGGCAGTTGCCGCGAGCTCTATCGAATAATCTCGTCCAATTCATCATTTTGCGATACGTGCAGCTTGCATATGAGACCGAATACTCTGCTTTTATTCGCCTAATTCTCAGCTCAGCTTAACGAGCTACCACTGTCAAGCTGACGTCGGGTATGCAAACTGCACATACCACCTCAAAAAGCAATACGGTGGGGTATTGAGATCCCGTCTCGTCCCAACCAACAACACTGGCAATGTCAACTGGGTATTCACCAACGCCAACAATACAACCACAAACCAGGGGCTCCGCGATCACCCCTGTCCATGATTTTCGGCAAAAACTACCTACAGCTAGCAACGGAAAAGCAAGGCTGTCGCTCCTGTTCTTCCCAATGATCGGATCATTCCTTCTCGATAAGCCGCTGCAGGAGGGGTACTCCGAAACCGGATATACTTGCCGCGGCCAGCACTCTCAATCCCACATCCAATCACCCATTGTCTGGGTAAGGGTTTTTCATGCACGGTCGCGTCGCCATTCTTTGCCAACACAACTCGCAGACACCTACAAATCTCCCCCTCCCTCTCCTCTTTCTGCCAACAACTATGGATTCCCCGCGCCCCAACTACCTCCTAACTGCCATCGACAATCGCTACCGTATTCTGATCGAAGACCAAGAGCGCTCGTATACTCGATCCATCGCGGAGCTGAAGGAGGGTTACAATGCCATTATGCGCCTGCAGGAGAGCCTCATCTTCCGCCAGGCACAGCATATTGTCGCCCTAGAGGGGCGGCTGAAAGACGCAAATATCGATGTGGGTGATGATAATAATCCCCCACCTGTGCCGGAGAAACATAAAAACCGCCCGAAATCATATCTTGCACTACAGTCACCAGAACAGACGTTGGAAGAGAATGCTATGGAGCAGATTCGTGCGTGGAGGAAGCAGTTGGGGGTTGACGAAGAGGAGGCGGGTAGTGAAAGAACGGCGGAGGGGGAGGGAGAAGGAGAGGGGGAGGGGGAGGGGGCAGAGGGGGTTGTTGTTGAGGAGGGGGAGGGGGAGGAGAGGATGCAGAAGGAGGAGGCAAAGGAGAAGAGGGAGGAGGGGAAACAAGGGGCTGCGGGGGTATGGAGGAGGATTTGGACGAAAGGGTTAGGGTTTGGGAAGGTAAGTAATGCAAGTACGAGTGCGTTGGTGGGAAACGATGGATCTATCGAGCGGGGATGAGATGGTGGAAGTAAGTCCTGGGGATATCTTCTGAGTACATTCCTTTATTTTTATGACGTCGATTAATTAATTACTTAATTTATAATATCTATGGAGATGAGATGGGGACATGTTGATGCAGTTTGAATGATAGTGTGGTGTGTGATGTCGAGTGATTTTTCACCCAAGCTTCGACAGCATCGCCTATCACATCACCGCCGGATTAATATCGCATCTTTTCTGCAGCTGCCATACTCGTACCGATACAACAATCTTCCGTGACCGGTAAAATTTTCTCCATTTCCCTCTTTTCATTTTCTTACACAACCACGCAATTGCTAACCAACCAGAGTAACAAATTCCTACCAACGCCTTCAGCTCCTCTCGAGCCTGAAACCCGAGCAACTGTCCTCTCTCTCCATTCCCACATCCGCCACTTCCACCATCACCCCTTCATCGTGCACTCTCTACAGCGCCTCCTCCCCACGACCGCCCGCATTCAGGTTTCTGATGAAGCCTGGTCAACAATAAGATCTGTGAAAGTAGAGACCAACGCTGCAGGTGAGGACGGATTACGGATATGTTTTGGAACCGGTAATAGGGAACACGGTCTTTGTCAACACGGTCTTTGTCAACACGGTCTTTGTCAACACGGTCTTTGTCAACACGGTCTTTGTCAACACGGTCTTTGTCCAATACTGCAGGATATTGATGTGGGGAGGCCAGGAGCTATATTAGCATTATGGGGGTTTAATTTTTCAGGTCTCTGTTATCATCGCATCGATGTGAATCCTTGAATCTTCGTTCGCAGTCGAGATCTTGGCAAGTACTACATAGGGAGGGGTTTTATGCCATTATTTACAGGACCGCTGAGCTCCACCGTTCTGCAATAGTCTAGGATTGAAGAAGTAAATACACACGCGGAGTCTTTCAATTCGGCGATGCCACATCTAGGCTGTCATAAGATCAGCATTAGCAAGTTATGGTTGAATATATACCTGCTGAAGCTAATCATAGATACAGAACAGTTATTTGAATATTTCATAGTGCCCTCATTTGATGTTGAAGCTTAGGAATTCCGCAAGCGTCCTATCATCAAGACAGAGATCTTGTATGCAGTCGGACTTATCTCTCAGATCACCCACAAGCACTCGTTCTGTGTCCGACGGATGTTGCTCACTATAGTGAAGACAAAGTCCATTAATCTATTTAAGAGTAGAGTAGTCTGGAGGTCCCGCGGAGATGATGGAGTGGCGTTCAGAGTGGTGAGTGGCGAGTGGTGAGTGGCGAGTGGTGAATGGTGAGTGGTGAGTGGTAAGTAGTGGCGAGTGACGAGTGAGCAATCGTGTATGAGTCTAAGTGTGTCTATTCGGCGACTCCAGCGTATCGGCGACCTCATTCCAGACCTTACAGTAACAGGTGTGTTGCATATAGACCTGACACGAGCTGACTCTAAGCTGGTAAGGCACCTAACTCTCTTGTATAAATCTGGCGTCTCTCCTTCTCTCTATAACATACTTAGTCTATACATTCGCACACGGCTCCCCCCGCCATATCGCTGCAGGATACTTCTCTATCTTCCTTAGCCCAGCTGGAGGTAGATCTACCACAGCTCCTATCATTCGCCGTCAAAAGAACACACGAGCCTGCCAACACTGGGCAGGGATGAGGAGTTGTAGATAAGAGTCACGAATTTGCTTGTTTCATTTGTTGGGTCAAGAAGTAGCAAGGAGGTGAAGAAATATGTATGTCATGTGTCACGGCCGCAAGCGGCCGAATACAAAATGATTACAAACAAACCAGACTTTGGGCTTGGCCCAGGTTCCGGTGGTACCCAAATTTCGTATGCATTATGGATGTCATCAACGACAGTCTCCCATTGGTGTCTCCATCAGCGTCGAGTCTCTAAAATCAACTAGAAGCCTGGCTTCGACCTATTTGCAAAGTTCTTGTTGGCTAGGTGGAGCCCAACCCACGGCAAGGGAGAGCTGCTTTTAGAATACTTGAGAGTAGTACACTCTTCGATGGTCTAGTTTAGGATTGTGGTTATCCTCGTGTTTATCGCGGTTCGATGAAGCTTCTTAAATTAATGATTAGGGTGATCCGGGTCGGTGAGTCACGCCAGTTGATGCTGGGCAATTCACTCGATGAGACATAAGCCTCAAGTAGGTATCTCGTTCTCTTGGCAGGAAAGAATCGAAATACCAGATCTCGTAGCATATTTACTGATGCAAACACCCCGCCTTGCAGCCCGATGCATGTAAGATGGAGCGACTGGTTATAATTTTTTGCACTATATATAGCCTAAGGAACCCTTGCAATTATAACCGGTCGGTATAGTATAGTGGTTAGTACGGCTCGTTGTGGTCAATCGGATTCCGAGCAGACCCATGTTCGATTCATGGTACCGACAGTTTATTTTTTTTCTGATATTTTGCCACCGGCTTGAAAGGGTGACGGTAGTCAAAATGGTGTGGAGCGGTTGAATATGATAGGATCCAGGCAGGCAGAGTAATACAGTATGCATAGGTGATTCATTCGGAAATAGGGCCAATCGCAATAAATTGTCATCCACACTCTCGATGACTCGGACGAGTTTGATTGCGACAGATTTTTCTCAACACCGAATCTTAATAGTAGGGCTGACGTTCTTGAAGCACCAGTATGCTGTGCTGTTGGGAAAGGCAATATGATTATGAACCTAAAGTCTACGTAGTAGATACATGATGGAGGATCTCCTGAACTTTCTTTGGTCACAGAGAAGTACGCAAACACACCTCTATCTTTGTTACTTGGGCAGAGAGCAGGTTTTAGCTCTTGTGGAATTTCATTTCAAGGCCGATACGTAGCTTTTTAGAATTGCAATACTGTTTCTACTCTTTGTTTCTTACGTTCATCTTGCAATTTAGTCACGAAATATCACCCGCTTACGGTATCTTAGTGGCTGTTAAAGTGGGCAATGCAGATGAAGTCTCTTAAACTATCTAACGGTAAATTCCATGCCTTTGCATACATGAAGAGTCTGGAGGTTCCATAGAGATGAGTGGTGAGTGGCGGGTGGCGAGTGAGCAATTGTGTATGAGTCTCCGAGTATGAGTACCTCACTAACTCAGTGTATCGGCGACCTCATTCCAGAACTTTCTAGCAACAGTGGCGTGTCGAGGTTTCGAAATTCTTTTTCTCTGGGGATTTGGGAGGGGGGTGGCATGTCATGAACTAAGTACATTGAGGAGTAGGACGGCATCTGATAGATCAAGTGATAGGTGGAGAAATGAAGCATAACGGTGCAGGTACTTATGACTCTGATTCCATATTGATTTTTAGAACTAATGATTAAGGTGGCTAGATGGGTAGCATCATACTAGGTGAGAATTCACAGGTGAAGTGTAACATTTTCTAGAACTTAAGGGTCCTAGGAGGAACCAAAGCTTCAGAGAACAAAGAAAATATAACAACAAACGAATTTAATTAGAACAATGAGAAGACAATAACAGACGGGTTTAGGAACTCTGGATAACAGGCGGAACGAAGCCTCTAAACCCTTTGAAGAAAGAAGTGAATATAATAACAGACGGATTTAGAACCCTTGAGGAGGGAAGCGAACCTATTAACAAGTATAACCGGATTTAAACCCCTTGAAAGAAGTGATACAAAGTAGACGGATTGAAACTCCTTGGAGAAAGAAGTGAAAACAACGAAAACAAAGAAAAATACGAGACGTAACGAAGGCTCTGGGGACAACATGTCTCTGACTGGAGCTCCCTCATTATCTGGTCGCTCACCCAAGAATTGTCACGTCGGCCAATTAGGGTAGTGAATTGTCTGAAAAGTTCCATCGAAGTGGGCTGAAGTCTCTCTGCCCTTCTAAATTCAGCATAACCACGAAGTGTTTCCACGACCTTATCATTGTTGCCTTTATTCCGTATTAAGGACAATTACCAAACATCAGCGTCAGGATGGGACTTACCCAATGAATCGACGCGGAATGGACTTAACCCGTATAGTTCATTGTATGCTCCCTCATCAGATCGTACTCCTTAATGTTCCTGCATTTTTTCGTATATGCATTAGGGTGGATGCAGTTGTATTCCCTAGGCGGTTGATCTCTCTTGAATGTGCCGACAAATTGCGTTCTTGATAATTTACGGAGCGCTGATTGACTCTTTAGTCCCTAACCTTTCCTTAAGCTGGCTCATTTCAAACTCGTAGTCACAACAGAGATCTACTAGACTCTCTTAATAGATTAGTTCCGTTTTTGTCGTCAGATCTGTGGTAGTCTCTCGAAGGAACTCTAATCCCTCTCGGTTCCCGGCAGTGGCTCTCTCTATCGTTGATACGCTCGGCATGTCCCGAAGTGGTGATGTCCACAAGACAAAGATATCCCGAGATTGAGCTCGTACTTCCAAGATCACCTGTGTCATGGGGTGAGATTAAACGACAGGCGGCAGTAGTAGATTGGGTTGATTATCGTCGTATCCGCTGTTCAACGAGATGTTTTCGTTGAAGTCCACGAGAGAGCTTGTAGCATTTTTCCCACTGAAACACGAATCACAAGGAATAGTACGCTGTGGCTGTGCGCTGTGGAACATACAAATCGATTGGAGATCAAGGTGTAGAAGAGAGAAAGAAAGAAGGAGCAAGAGGAGCTGGCAGAGAGAGTGCAAGTTCGACAACAAGAGCTGCAAGAACACTAGACAAAACTAGACTAGCGCAGATCTGGTACACTAGCCACCCATGCTACTCTCCAGCCTCACAACCATTAGATATGGATGACAGTTAGAAACTCTCAAGGACTTACTGCTACTGCACTCTCAAAAAATTTCGTCAATAGTTATCATCATTTGGCTGTGCTTGGTATGTGGCGTTGTGTAGAGAGGCATACGTATCTCCGACCTTTCTAAAGTTCGACGTTTGTAACATATCATAGATCCTAGAAGTATCTACAGCTATCTACAGGTTATCTTTTCGTGCATCGACTCATATGTCTCAATAGAAAAGCCGCCGCTGGCTCTAGCATCGCCTCGTTCTAAATTTGCGCTTTCGTATCTTATCATGATATAACCTCTTTACGGGGAAAACCGGTAGCTACTGCCAGCCAGGCAAGTCACAAGATCAATTTAATTGGCAAACAGGATTTGGGTCTCAATTCGCCGATTTAAGGGCTTGAGGGCACAAAGCTCATGCTTCAATCTGTGGGGCGGGAACGAAGTGGTAATGTCCTAGGATGCTATATACAAGCGGACGGGATGTCGCCGAGTGGCCTCCTATGCTTCCTCCACTCCATCCGTCTTCAAACCACCGCCATACCTTGGCCTACACAGCCCCCAACTACCAATGCAACTACATCTTGCCGTCCTCCCATTTAAAGTTCACCGAGTCAAGACCAGACCAGCTGCGCGGCACTTTCGTGAACGCCACCGCAATTGTACTTTCCCGTCCAGATGTTTCGTGCATGACGGATATATATGTCTCGGAGAATATCAAACGGGGTAACACGATGCATCCTCGTGCCACGGCTTATATAGGTATAGCTGCACAGATGGGATGCGGCGCGGCGCGGTATGTTGCGGTTGCGGGGTCATGTCATTCCCCCGCTTCCCCCGCCTGCCGGCGCGGACGGATGGGCCCGGGGCGTAGCTGGTAGTATCTGAGCGGCGAGAGCTCATATCCCGTCCAAAACGTAGTTCGTTGGGAAAAAACGTAGTTGAATCAAGGTATTGAACCCACCGACTCGTTTGGATTCGAAAGATTTCAGGATCGAAATAAGCATATTCGGACCAAAAAATGCCGCATCTGACATGAAATGCTTTAACCCAACCTAAGAATTTCAGCAACCCGATCCGTCCCCAGCCACTCCGCATGCGTTCCACAATTACGGCACCTCCCCCTTCCTCCTCCTACTCCGTTCCTGCATCTCCTAACCGAGCCGAACCCCTCTATAGTATCCAGCTTCACCATCCCATCTGACCGTCCTTCGATCGATCGCGAGTGATACCTTCCAAACAGCAAACAACTTTCGAAAACCAGGCAGAACTGTCCCCTCGCCGCCATCCGCTTGTGGCATCTCCACGCGCCGCACCCCGGCCCTTGCATGCGGTATCAAAATTCCCCCGCCTGTTCGCAAAAAAGACACATTCCCACAGCCTACCTGCTAGCCTTCGATGTAGGAAAACAAAATATTCCCAAGGCTTTGTTGGAAAGTCGTAGAACCTGCGTACTCGTGTAAGACCTGAAAACCTTAGAAGTGGAACGGAGAGGGAGAAAGGGAGGGAGGGGTATTGATATTACCCCGCACCCCGCACTAGAGAGGTAAGTACTCCACTCTACATGTGCGTAACCTTGGTGTACTGGGAAGATACCAAAAGTCGGGCGCGCCCCATAAAATGCGGAAATTCTACACCTCCACAGTAACAATTGAGAGAAATTCTGACAG
>Ga0307515_10002332_pt1 | contig 41459 bp, 16 predicted proteins | sample 17_EM_MG_FD_194513 | JGI IMG/M metagenome (GOLD analysis project Ga0307515, IMG submission 194513) | Populus trichocarpa ectomycorrhiza microbial communities from riparian zone in the Pacific Northwest, United States - 17_EM | ecosystem: Host-associated > Plants > Roots > Unclassified | place... | reverse complement strand
TATATAATTACTACCTAGTTATAGTAACAAGTATAGAAAGTTAAATAACATGCCACTAAAGACAGCTACTATAACGCTATTAACGGTAGCAACTACTTCGAGATTAGGAAACGACACTAGTATAGCAGACACTAATTTATAGTAACCTATGACGGTCGGACAATTATAAGAGGTAATTGATTAGTTAACAGCTAATAATGCAGTGTTAGAAGAAAGGGTTAATGGGATTAGAGTAGTAAAGGTTAAGTTACTATCAATTAAAAGGTACTTGGGAGAAAGATTAAAGCTTAAGGGGTTTCTTATCTAAATACACTTTAAAGTTACGTAAGAAGGGGTAAAATTACTAATACCTATAGATCGAATAGCCTATACGGGACTATTCCTATTAGGAAGAGCACTTAAATAGTTTAAGTCTTACTTTACGGAAATATAAATAAATGGAATAACGACCACTAATTAGGAGGTACGGTTTATGTTCTTAAGCTAGGAAGAATTTGTAGAACGACTTACACAAATGTTCGGAGACCTAGAGGCAGTAACCACGGCGGAAAGAAAACTCTAAGATATTACATAACGGACCTTAGTAATTAAGTATATAATATAGTTCTAGACGCTAGCAATATAAATAGAGTGGAATAATAAGGCGCTTATAGTATAGTATAAGCAGGGACTTAAGGCTAAAGTCTAGGATATAATTATCTTAATGGAAGACGCGGACACCCTATAGGATTTAATAGATTAAGCGATTAAGATTAATAATTGGATCTACTAAAGGGAATAGGCTAAGAGAGGATAGGATAGAGTTTTATAGTTATATAAGACGTAAAGCACGCAACGACTAAAGCTAAGTTAGAAACTATAGTATGGCGCAAAGCTAATGGACCTAAGTAGTACTAAAGAAGCCTATAAAAGATAAAGTAAGAAACTATAAAAACCTAGAGGTTAAGGATCTAGTAATTATAGGACTAAGGAGTAGAGGCTAAACTAGGGATCTTAGTAGCAGAAGACGTTTAGGCGGACTCTATAGCAAAGTTAATGGTTTAAAGATAGAGCTTATATAAATTGCGGGAAATAAGGTTATTTCGCAAGGGGTTATAAAAATAGTTAGAGTTACTATGTAATAAAGGGAACTAGACTAATAGTAGAAGACATATACGTATAGAGGGATAATAGTATACTGCGAGGAACAAAAGAATGTTTAATTAGAAGTTTTGCGTTCTATTATAATAACGTATACTAAATTTATAAAGACGCTAAGTATGGCGCAAGCTATTAGCTATAGGAGCCAAAATCTATAGAGTGTAGAGGAACTAATAAACTAGTTCGTAGATTAGATATTAAGGATAATAAATTTAATAAAGGCGAAACATTTCATAACGATAAGGTAATAAAGGCGGCTTACTAAGAGCACGTAGACCTTAGAGATGTTATACTAAAGGTAGAGGATAATTCCACTATAGAATAGGGAACATTAATAGGGATTAAGACCCCACTAGACACGATGTCTATCGCTTTATAAAATGCAAGAGAAGTAGGACAGTAAACTACTTTGGCACTTAATAAAGGCAAGAAGCTAAAGGCTTAAGATTCTTAAGATAAGATAAGAGACGACTAAGATTCTTAAGACGAGATAAGAGACGACTAAGATTCTTAAGACGAGATAAGAGACGACTAAGATTCTTAAGACGAGATAAGGTAAGCTTAAGGACCTATAACGGACGATAACTAATAGAGTAAAGTAGTAGCTTAGTTTAAAGATATACAAATAAGCTCGGGATAGAGTTTCCTACAGGCATAAGACTCTTAAGACAAGATAAGTAAGATTTAAGACTCTTAAGATAAGATAAGAACACTAAGTAAGCCTAGTTGGACTAAGGTAGGAGTAAAGCTTAAGTTAGAAGTAAGCTTAGGATTATAAGTCCTATGGAACTAAGACTTTAAGACATAAATAAGGACTATTAATAAGATTAGAGAATCTGTAGTATAAATAGCAACTAAACTAGGAGATAGGTATATAGACCTAGAAGACTTATTAGGGGAATATAGTGTTTGGCCTAAAGATTAGAAGACTAATACCAAGATTAAGAAGTAGGAAAACTTTAAGGATCTACTTATAAGACGCGAAAGAAAAGAAACCATAGAGAAATTTAGAGCGAGAATTACCTTATGGTAAGAGCAGAAACTAGATAAGAGATCTAGCATATTGGGACATATAAGGGATAGAGTGCTAGTATAAAGAATTACTAATAGACCTAGGGCAGGTATACTAAGAGCTAAGTAGCTTACCGAACTAGAATAAGAAGAGGATTTAGAAATCCTAACTAGGTTTAAGGAACGACATATAAAGGGCTGTTATAATGTAGTAATAAGAAGATACTTCCTTATAAATAAACTATATACACTCTAGCAGCTATACTAAAAGTGGTATAGGCAAAGGCATAATAATAAGTAGGAAGATTTCTATATATAGTTAGATGAGAAAGTTATCCAAGACTACCCTATTACAGAAAAAGCGATAAGTTATATTAAGGGAGCCTTAATTATAATATTAAAAGATCTAAAGGAGCGTTTAGAGGACTAAAGGAGCAAGAAACGTATCTTAGTACCTATAAATAAAGTTATAACGTTTAGATTAACACAATAAAGGTTTAAACTTAAGGATAAAAACGAATTAAGAGTTAACCTAAAGCACCAAGCATATTATACGCTATTATAGATTATATATATGGATAATGCATATAATATACACAAAGCACCAAAAGATAAAAATCGGAAATACCCTATAAGAATGTATTAGTTAATAGAAGAATAGAAGTATAGAAACGCTAAATATATACATAGTTAGCATTTAGTAGAAGTTTAGGAGTTAGGGGACTTAATACTTTAGCTAAGAAGATTTCTTACGGAAGAATACCTAGACGGATAATAGTAGTAGGAATGCCTAGAAAATATATGTTTATAGCATATTAAGGATAAAAAGCGAACTAAGTATTGGCCTAAGTTAGACTAAGTATAAATAGGATTAAGTAGCTAATAGTTAGGAAAAGTAGAGGCCTACGGGACTAAAGGGAGCTAGTGGTAGAGCCTTAGACCCTTAAAGGAATTTAAGGGCGACACCTAAATTTATAAGTTAAATAGCAAGATTAACAATTTAAAGCATTAATAGATAGTGGAGTAATAAGGAACCATATCTTACCAATAGCAGTTAAAAGGATGGGTTTACCACACAGGAAAAAGGAGCATTTTTACCTATTAGTAACGATTTTAGGAGATCTAATAGCCTACAGAGGAGGCATTATTAATCTTAAAATAGGACCTATTTAGTTAACTATTAAAGGGAGATAAATTGAGATGTCTTTCGATATATTACTATTAGGGAATAATAAGGCAGTACTAGGAATGCCTTAGTTACAGGAATACAATCTAAAGATCGATTGGGTTACAGGTTAGGTCGATATTAAGGATACTTAATGCCGCAAAATGCGATAATAAGCTAAGTTAGTATAGTACTAAGTAGGGGTAACCTATAAAGAAATAGAGAAAGGGCTAAGCTATATACTAAAGAGATACTATAAGTATAGTAAGAAACTATGGTCACTAGAGAGTAAAAAGCTGTTAAAGTACGTAGTATAGGACTATAAGATAGAATTAGAACCAGGAATAAGTCTAAGGTTCTTTCTAATCTATAAGCTTACTAAAGAAAAAGGTAGAGCATTAAAAGAGTTTATCTAAAAAAACCTATGAAAAGGATATATTAGACTATTGTAGTTATTAGCAGGTTATCTAGTACTATTTATACTAAAGAAGAATAGCAAACTAAGGCTGTGTATTAACTATAGACAGTTAAACAGCATCACTAAAAAGGATAGGTATCCTTTACCCTTAATTAGCGAGATCTAAGATAGGATAGGTAACGCGCAAATCTTTATAAAGATAGATCTAAGATAGGCGTACCATTAAATTAGGATTAAGGAAGGCGACGAATAAAAGGTAGCCTTTAGGTTAAAGGAGAGACTATACAAGCTATTAGTTATGCAATTTAGGCTTATAAACGCACTAGCAACGTTCTAGAAGCGTATTAACAATGTATTAGGAGAACACTTAGATAAATTTGTTATGGTATACCTTAACGATATTATTATCTACTTAATGACTGAGGAAGAATACGGGGAATACGTTAAATAGGTTTTAAAGAGACTATAAGAAGAACAGATGCTAGTAGTAATTAAAAAATGCGAGTTCTTTACTAAAAAGACAGATTTTATTAGATTTATTATTAAACTAGGCCAACTTAGTATAGATCTAAAGAAAATTAAGGCTATAGTGAATTAGTAAGAACTAGAGAACGTTACGCAGTTAAGATTATTTTTAGGGTTTTGTAATTACTGCAGAAGGTTTATAGCATAATGGTTAAAGGATATTAAACCATTTACGCGGTTAATAAAGAAAAAAGAACTATAGGTATAGGGAAAGAAATAGTAAGAACTCTTTAGGAAAATTAAAGAGTTATTTACCCAGGAGCTAGTTCTTAAGATCTATTAACTAGGACTAAAAACGGTTATAGAAACTAATATATTAGACTATATACTAGGGGCGTGCTTTATATAGAAACATTAAAATAGATAGTACCTAGTGGCATACTATAGTTAAAAGATAACACTACTAGAGTTAAACTATAACATCTATAATAAGGAGTTATTAGGTATAGTTACGGCATTAAAGAAATAAAGAGCATTCTTATAAGGTATAGAGAAACTATTTATAGTTAAGACAGATTATAAGAACCTAATAGGATTCCTAATAATAAAGGAACTTAATTAAAGATAGGTTAGATAGGCAGAGATGCTTATAGAATACTATTTTAAGATTTAGTATACTAAAGGTATAGATAACATATAAGTAGATGCTTTAAGCCGGAAGGCTAAACTATAAAATAATAAAAAGCCATTAGGGGCTTTACTGCGAAAAGACATAGATGGATTAATTAGGTATAATCATCTAAAAATTATAGTAACTTAGGAAGAACTAGATAGAGTTTATAAGTCACTAGAAAGCTTTTAGGTATAAAGAATTTTAAAAGTATAACTAGAAGATCTATAGATAGATATATATAAGAATTAAGAAGTAACGTATATCCTACAGAGTATAGCAGAATAATTTATGGAAGATTTCTATAAAGGAATAACTTAAGGACATAATAGAGCTATAGGCTTAGTGTTAAGACTCTAAGAGGAATATATTATTAACGGAATCTAAAAACTAGCGTAAAAAGTTATAAAGGAATGTTTAGATTACTAAAGGAATAAACTAATAAGGTATAAGCTGTATAGAGGGCTATAATCTATTAAAATACCAGAGAGACTATGGGAGGTCATATTATAGGACTTTATTATTAAATTACTAAAGTTAAGAGATCCTATTACCGGATAAGATTATAACGCGATCTTAGTAATAGTAGATAAGCTTATAAAGTAGGGATACTTTATAGTATGCACAGAAGAGATATTAGCAGAAGATGTCGCTAGAATCTATATTAAAGAAGTATTTATAAGACATAGAGTACTAAATAAGATTATATTAGATAGAGATCTAAGATTTATAGTAGCATTTTAGAAGGTATTCTTAGCGAAATAAGGAGTTAGAGCAGTAACTTCTACTATATATTATCCGCAGACAGATGGTTAAATAAAAAGACTAAATTAGACACTAGAGCAGTATCTAAGGCACTATATTAATTACGTATAGAATAATTAGGTATCGTTATTACCAGTTATATAGTTTATATACAATATAATACTATAAGAAGGAATAGGCATATTACTATTTAAGGCAAATTATGGATACGAGCTAAGGATATCGTTATTGCTATATTAAGTAAAGAAGATAAGTAGTATAGCTAAAGAAAGAATAAAGACGTTAATAAATCTTTATATAGACCTTATGGAATCAGCAAAAGGAGTATAAGAGAGAATAAAAAAGTACTATAATGCTAAGAGATCTAAGGGACCAGATCTTAAGGAGGGAGATAAAGTGTAGCTACTATATAAAAATTTTAAGAGTTAATAACTAAGTAAGAAGTTAAACTATGTTAGACTAGGACCTTTTAAAATTAAGTAGAGGATTTTACCAGTTATATTTAAGTTAAACCTACTAGCCAAAATAAAGATCTACCCTATATAGTACATCGCAATGCTAAAGCTAGCATATAGGAATGTTAAGCTACTAATTTATAAAGAAGATACGTATAGAGGATAAAAGGAAGATAAATAGCAAGTTTTAAAGATCGTTAGTTATAAGGACATTAACAATAAAATATAGTATAAGGTTAAGTAAATAGGCTATAATAAGACTACCTAGGAGCTACTAGAAAATTTAAAGAACGCTATAGGAAAGGTATAGGAGTATCGGAAGAAATTAGGTTAGGTAGTATTAAAAAGAAAGGATTGCTAAAGAATAAGTCACCTAAGGGGGACCTAGGAAGAGTAGTTGCCAAACTACTTAGATCTATTTCCTTCTCTATTAGAAGAGAATCTATTCTTTTATTACTAAGTTCCTATAGACCCTATTCTATAAGTTTCTACTTCTTAAAACGTACCTTCTTACGCACCTTTTTAAGATAGATTAGTCGAGTGGACGCCGCTAGATAAGACTTAAGGGCCCATTATTAAGTATCGGCAGCCTCCCATTTAGCGTCCCAAGAACGGCGCAATTTAATAAGAGTAATAGATAGTTTATTATCTAGCCGCGTAGCAGCAGATTAAATATAAGACCCTAAAACAAATTAATTAGGGAACTAGACAACTATTAAAAGTAATAAGTTACGTATATTTAGCATTAGAAACGGAGTAAACGTTATAAAATAAATAAATATTTACTTTAGTATACTCTAAGCAAGAGGACGGTTATCGCGAAGATGGGTTTACTAGCGTAATATAAACTAACCCCTCTTTTAGACAGCGAGAATACGGAGATAGTATAATCTTACTAAGAGACAATATCGCAGCAATAGTACGAGTACGACGGACGGTCGAAGAAGAAGAAATTGCTTTAGGTATAATAAGCAATAGTATTAACTAAATTAATTAGATAGACAGCATACCTCTAATAAACAACTTAGAGATATTTAGGATCTTTAAGGACGAAGATAAAAAGGAGGGAGATAGTGTTACGGACGCTTTAAGTATAATGTTATAACTACTTAGGGAAGAGTCGGAAGAAGCTAGTTAGTTAATTTAGGTATAGTCTAGGATAGAGCTAATAGAGCTATATAACGAGGAATAGTAACTAAGGTTATATAATATAATCTATATAATCTATAGGATCTACGTAATCTGCGACGAATTAGATAGAGCGCACGTATATTACGTATAAGAAGGATTTTATAGGAGTACGGTTGTATATTTAAGGACCCTTAGTCCCTACCTAGATAGTTTCTTCCTTATAGTAATTCTTAGAATATAATTAAAGTTAATCTATTAGGCAACTACTCCACCAGTTATTATTACGTTGTTAACTTTAACTTGCTTTACCTATACACCTAGCCCATTAATAAGCCCACCGTAGTACTTGCTACAAGGTTCCGTTATAAGTAACGTATTAACTAAGCAACTAAGTCAATAATATATACCTATTTTCCTTATTCCCTTACCTTCTTTTTTTATATAATGTCTTAATTTTATTATACAGTTTATACTACGGAAATCGCTCCCATTTTAACTTAATTCTTTATAGGTAGTAAGCGCTTCGCTAGTGGGTACCAGGTAGGATTTAGGCCAAATCTCCGAAGTTTAGGCCTAAAAAGCCTTATAAACGCTAGGATATTGCCTAGATCCCGCCCTATAGGCCTATACCCCCTATAATTAATATATTTAAAATGGACTATAACCTATTCGTGCCGTACGAGAGATAGATATTATGTGTTTATACATTGCTTGGCCGAAAACCCTATAACTTAGGTATTTAACCAGATGTTTAACTCGGTTAATAATATCATTACTTATAACTACACTTAATAGGTCGTTCTTTTTACCTACCTACCCCCCTTATAATGTATATTAGATTAGTTACTTATAGTCCTGTTTAGGTCTAGCGGCGGGCTATCCTATTAGGGGCACCAGGTAGGATTTAGGCCAGATCTCCAAAGTTTAGGCCTAAAAAGGTTTATAAACGCTAGGATATCGCCTAGATCCCGCCCTATAGGCCTACACCCCCCATAATCGATATATTTGAAATGGACTATGACCTGTTCGTGCCATGCGAGAGATAGATGTGATTATAATAGTCATAGCCACAGAAAAAAGAGAGAGGAACTAGAGAAAATCGCCAATAATAAACGGACCACCTATCCATGTTCATTCAGCAAAACCCTAAAATTACACTAAGTGCATGTTCTCTGGCTTACTTTAATAACACACTACCATTAGCACTTATTACGCTACTAGTAACGTTGTGGCCTTTCACTAAGAAGAGGTACGCCTACGCGACATCTTCTACCTTCCCAATCATCCCCGTACACGTAGCCTCTCTTGTGGCTTCTCCCTCCGCTCCTCACTCATGCTACAGTGGGGTGTCATAAGCGCCCGTGCCCAGACCACACCAAATGTGATATTTTTTGCTAAATTACTATATAGCAACCACAAAATTAATTCTAGAGCTTTAAAATAGTTATAAGGCCTATTACTATATAAAATCTAGCTATTATACCTTTTTTTAAAGTCTTATATTTTACAGTCCTTTATTAAAAGTCTCGATGTTTTACCAACTTTTTACTAAACTTACTATATTTAGCATATATTTTCTGCTACTAGGGATTAAAAATATTCCTTAAAATTCTAATATTTTATAGAGATTTGCTTTTACTAAGACTCTCTATATTTAAGTTTTTGTTTAAAATATATATAAAATTATTGTAGGGTTATAAAGTCAAAAAAGTAGAAAAAAATGAAATTCCCTATATAAATAAAAAAAATTCAACTTTATAACATTATAATAAACTTTTAAACTTTTAAAATAATATTCTAAATATACTAGGTTACAATAAATATAAATATTTATACGATATTAATTTTTTTTTTAAAAAAAATAATATCTAGTAGTAGAAAACATACATTAAATATTATAGATCTTATTAGGGAACTAATAGAATTTCTAAAAGAGTTATAGGTTTTAAACCGAAAAAAAAGCCGTAATAGCTAGATTTAATATATAATATAAACTTCAGCTATTTTTTAAAGCTTTAAAATTAATTATATGGTTGTTATATATAATTTAATGGGGTGGGTTGTCTTAAAAATTCGCTTAGCACGGACACTTATGACACCCAACTGTATTCCACAACGGCGTAGCTACCCCTCCTGGGCTCACCGCATTCACTCTAATTGGCGCTAAATCCAGAGCTAGCCCTCTTGCTATACCATGCACGCCCGTTGCGAACAAGTTCACTACGGGCTCATCCTGCCTCCGGACGCTCCGATGCTGAGCCTGTTGTGAGCGTAATCGATGACGCTGGACCTAGACTAAGGTGCCTTGTCGCGTACTTCGCAACCAGCAGCGGCGCAAAGAACCTCACTATGCCCGCCTTCTCAATGAATCGAAAGTCTGCTTCTGCTATCGGATAGACTGCAAGATAATCACCAGCTGTGAAGACCATATGGTCGACTGTTCCCACTTTAGAAAAGGGAGCGGAGATATTCGACTCGAGGGTCGATGAGTCGTTAAGGTTGTAGGCGTGGCCAAAGATTCGAGACTTAGCAGATGGGTAACTAGACTGAAGGGCTGAGATTGCGTTTTGCAGTTTACTGCCTGAGAAAGAGGAGATGGTCACGGTGGCGCCGTGCTCGAGGTATGCCTCCGCAACCCCAAAGCATATGCCAAAAGAGCCAGGTAATCAAGATGTTACGACTACTGAAATCTATAGCAAGACAGTCAGCCATATTATAGCCCATACTAAAATACAGCGGGTTTCGCTGTTATTTAGTTTTACAAATTGTCAAGTTCGTTATGTGGGAAACTCGCAGGCTTGCATACATCTTTATAGAAAGTATTGGGTGGATTTGTAAGCAATAGTGCTAATAAATCAGGATCTAAAGGGAGACTAGCAAGAGAAAAGATACTAGAGTAGTGGGGAAATAACTGGCAGCAGAATAAGAATAAAGGAAAACACTACACTAGGATTTATAAAGGAAGCTATTTCCTCCCTCTTAAAGTTCCTAAAGATAGATATCCTAAAAAACTATAGTTAGCTTTCCTTTAGCTAAAACTAGAAAAGGCTATTTTTAAATCCTTCTCTAAAATAATAGGGAAGGATGAAGAAGGTAGACGCTTTAGGGAATATAACGCTATATAAACCTCTAAGTACTTACTACTAGACTATAGCCTATATAGGAAAGAGAGAAAAAAATATAAAGGTAATTAGGATCTTCTTAGCTATATATACGTCTCTGCGTTTGCTTTAGTAGTTTATTAGCACAATCCTAATAAAACGCTAATCGTAACTACTAGATTCCCGAGCTCCACCGTATAAAAAGAGGCCGATTTTATAAAACCCTTATTATTAATTAAATCTAGTTAATATTAAGGAAAGTTTAAGGGGATATATTTAACTTAATACCAAATTAATATTGTGACTTTTTGTATTCTACTTTCTTATAGCAGCTATCGATTTAGGTTTAATTTAGCCTATTACTGTAAGAGGCCAGTTTAACCAGAACGTATAATTATCTAATTAATAGTATAAAATAAGAGTTATAAGTAAGTAGAAGATAAGTTAAGGTAGAATAATCTTTATAAATAAAGGATAAATGCTTTCTAACCTCTTTTATTTAGAGACTAATTGCTAGTTCTTTTCTAGAGGGGAACTAGCTTTCTATATATTCCTTTTAAGACGCTAGTAAAACCTTTCGCCCCTAACCTATTTAATTATATCTTCTAAAATATAGATAGGATATAAATAAAACCTTTTACTATCTTATTGGATATATACCTCCTAGGGGGTTCTATTATAATTACCTCTTCTTTTAAGGTCTTAGTCTTCTAAAACTTTACCTCTACTAAGCTTTTATAGAGTTCCGGCTAAAACCACTAGGGAAACCCTTAGTGGAAAGGTACTCTATAATGCGGCTTATTACTAGCTCTTTACTAGTATAGACCTTTACTTTATCTTTTATTCTTCTATTTTTCTCCTACCCTAGCTCCTTATAGTGCTTTTATAATAGGATTTTAATAATAGGAATAAAAATTTAGTAGGATTTACCTCTTTAATTTTAGGAATTTGTTATAAATAGATCTAAAGGTTATCCGGTATAACGCATTAACTAACTACTATCCCTATTTACCTAAAATAGGTTTTAATAATAATTTCTTTTATTTTAATTTCTTTCTATTTATAAGTTGTCGTCTTTTACTCGTCCTTTTATTAATAACACTATTTATTTTATTCTTAAATAGGCTGTTTTTATTATATTTTACCTTTTAGCTTTTATATCTCTAGCTATACTTTTATTACTACCTTATTATCTTTTCTTAACGCGTTTATAAGTAATAGGATCCCTACCTTATCTCTTATAATAATACTAACTTCTTAAAGTATTTTCTTATAACGGCTTATAGTCCTTCTACGCGTCTCTAGACCGGTAGTAGTATTATTCCTTTCCTAGTAACGTCCTAGACAGCGTCTATTACTCCTATAGTAGTTTCTCTAAAATACTATTATTACTACGTTTATACTCTTACGTAGGATCCTTCCTATGTCTATAAGATATCTTACTCTAGCGAAAATAAATCTAAGTACTCCTATTACCGCAGTAGGAGAAAAACCTACGTTTTAGTATTTTCCATTCCGTCTTATTCTAGATTTTACTAATTATACTAAATCCCTGCTATTTATGCGTATAAGACTTATAGGCTCCAACGCGCTATTTAAGATTTTTATTAATATTCTAATAGTAATAGGCAGGGATAAAAGGTATCTTCCCTTACTTATAGACTCTTTAATTTAATAAGGGTTTCTACTACTATAGAGATATAATAATCTCGGATATATAGTATCTAGGAGCGTATATGCAAACAGATTACCCTTATTAATAATAATATTTATACTCTTACGCGGGCTACTTTGGCCAGGTAAGTTTCTCTAGTAACTTACTTAGGAACTATACTAACTCCTTTAGCTAACGTCTTTTTAATCCCTACTTAGACGCTAATTTAGAACCTAGGGATACTAAGGATAGTAATAAACGTTAAGATAAACGTTCTCCTTACTAGTTTTTTTATCCGTACTAGTCCTTCTAGTACCTATTATTCTAAGAAGAATATTAGTAAAAGTGCTAATACTTTTAGGGATAGAGGAGCCGATAATACTATTAATAATAATATTAAGATAGAAGAGGAGGCTCCTATTACTGCTATTAGTATTTAAGTTATTACCTAGCTCTTTCCTTCTTCTTATAAAATAGCTTTATATAGTGCTTCTTAGGTACCTTTAGGATGCCCTATTATTAGGAATTAACTTTATACTTTAGGGATGCCTTTATTTTAAGCTTTGGTAATAATTCTTATAAAGGTAGTATACTACTATAATCCCCATATATAATAAACGGGTAATATTCCTATAGGTACTTTATAATTTTTAAAAAAAATTTAATTCTTTATAGGCTGTCCTTTTACTCCTTTTTATATTATTAACTTTACTATATATCTCTAGTGCCAGACTAGATACTCTCCGTTTATCCCTAGGGGGTCCTTTTAAATCCCTAAGGCCTTTTCTTATATTGCTACTGCTTATTTTTAAACAGCGTTTTCTTTAGATAGTATCCCTAGTAGTTCTCCTATAAATCTTATAGGCTTCCCCTTATAGGGTTCTAGGATCCCTATTATAATAGCGAAACGTTTCCGTTTTTAATGCCTATACTTAACCTTATGGGGTTTTCCCTATTATCTTATCTATAGCATATCCGGAACCGTTACTAAATCTTTACCTTTAGTCCTTAGGAAGGTTTTAATTACTATATTATATCTTAACTAAAGGTACTTCTTAAGTTCCTAACTATTATATACCTAAAAGTATCCTTTCTGGCGAATTAAAAATTCGCGCTTCTTTTAGCGCCATCTTTAGTCTAAAATATCTTCTATATTCCATTCTAGTTCCCTATTAATTTCGCTAGGTAGTAGTAGTTCTGTACTATCTCTTCTCTAATATAGCTCTAGTAAGGTAATATAAAATATAGGATATATTTAGTATAATTTCGGCAATTCTAATTTATAGGCTTAATTTCCTTTACTTTTTTTAACTATCTTAAAGGGTCTAAGCTACTAGTAATCCAGCTTCTTCTTAATACGTTTTATTCGGATATTTTTTATAGATAGTAAGACTTCGTCTCCTATCTTAAATTCTTTTAGTATATATTTTTCGTTATAGTACCTTTTTTATATAGCCTAGGCGTCTAGTAAGTACTTTTTAAGTTCTTTTTTAAGAATTCTTATTTGCTTAATTCTCTTAAACGCTGTTAGTGCCTCCCTTTTAGGAATAATATCCTTAACATTCTAGGGGTTATTTACTTTTACCCCAAACAATACTTTATAAGGGGTTATTTTTATACTGCTATAAATGCTTATATTATATACGTATTACGCTAGAGCTAACTATAATATCCAATTATCCTGTTAATAATTAATATAGTAGCGGAGGTAGTGTTCTAATAACGCATTTAGACGCTCCATTAGCCTATCTATTTATAGGTAAAAGGCAGTACTTATCCTTTGCCGTATTTTTAATAAGAGATAAAATAAAAACTAAAATGCGCTGTTAAATACGGTACCTCTATTAGATATAATTCCCCTTAGCGTGCTAAATAAGAGCTACCGTTCTAAAAATAGGTCTGCTAGCTTTACTACTGTAATCGTTATTATAATAGTAAAGTACCCTAAGAACTTTATATCTGTCGACGATTACTAGAATAGCGTTAGCAACCTCTTCCGTTCTTATTTTAGTAGGGGGTAAGCCTATTATAAAATCTATTATTAATTCTAATATAGGTCCCTACGGAATAGGAAGCACTAATAACTCGCCATATAGGCGATGTCTAGATATCTATACCCTTTAGTACGTATTATATCTTAATATATAGTTCTTAACCTCTTTAGATATTCTATCCTAAAAGTATTTTCTTTAAATAGCTTTAAGGGTTTTGTTAGCACTGTAGTAACCCTTAAAAGAGTTATTATAGAAAACCTTTAGAATTTCGTCTTAAACCGTTTAGTCCTTTAGGATATATATAGCACCCTTAAAGCATAATAGACCCTTTTAGTCTTATTACTATAGCTTCTTAGTAACTCCGGCTAAGTTAGTCTCTACTATATTTTTCTACCTCTTCCTAGAAATAAAGGCGTCCCTCTATTATACTTAAAGAAGAAGATCTAAAAAGGTTTTATATAGATCGCTTACTTCTATTTCGCCTACCGCTATTATAAATATAAGGCGTAGCATAAGATATTTTAAACCATTAATACTAGCAGATTCTCCTACCGTTATACAGTATGCTATACTGCGGATAGGTATCTTACTTATCCCCCTTAGATCTAGATACTTGCAGCTAATACGCCGTTGAGTTAAAGGTGCTATAATACCCTTAGCACATCCCGCAGAATTCTTACTAATTCTAAGGTATGCTAACTTTATAATATCTACTTAGCCTATAACCTAGTCCATAACTATATCCTATAGCTCTATAATTATAGCGCTTTATAGCTGTATTGCTAGGACCTCTACCCTATTACAAAATTCTATAGTTCTAGGGAAAGAGTCTTCTTTCTTTCTAAGTAAATTTTATAATATAGGAATTATTTCCCCTATACTGTCCTAGATCCTTCCTATCTTATAATTTAGATATCTTAATAACCTATTAGCGGGATTTATCTTTCCTAGGCGGTACGTAATTTTAAAATTGTACTATAATAGTACCTCTACCTATTTAGCTTATTAACTGCTTAACACCTTTATAGTTATAAAGTATTCTAAATTATTATAGTCTATAAGGACTTTAATAGAGTAATTGCTTCCTATATAATAATATCGCCAGTACTTTATTACTATAACTATTATAAGCAACTCCTAGTCGTGCGTTATATAACGCTATTTTATAGGGGTTATTTTCCTTAACTAAAACGCTACAGAATACTATTCTCCGTCTTTTAATTAAGATATAATTACCCCTAGGGTAAAGCTAAATGTATCTGTTTTAAGGTATATATATAGCTCCTAGTAGAAGTATATTAGGATAAGCGCCGATATAAATTAATCCTTTAACTAGTCTATAGCCTACTTAGTAGCTTCCCTAAATATAAAGGGTCCTAACTTCTTGTCATTCTTAAATCCTTTTAGTAGATTAGTAATTAGGAGTATTACTTATAAATAGTAAACAATAAATGTTTAGTAGAAGTTTACCGTACCTAAGAAAACCTATACTTCTTTAAATATTATAGGGTAGGGCTATTTCCTAATGGCGTCCACCCAACTTTTCTCTATTAATACTCCGTTAACGCTAATAATAAAACTTAGAAAATTAATGCTAGTAGTATAAAACGTGCACTTTTTTAGGTTTATATAGAGCTTATATTCCCGCAGTCTTTTTAGTACTATTTATATATAGTATATATATACTTTATAGTTATTAGAGTAGACTATAATGTTATTAAGGTAGACTATATATATCGTGTCTAATAGGCCTAATAATACCTTATTAATATAGGCCTAAAATATTACTAGTGTATTAGTAAGCCTAAATAGCATTACTAGGTACTTAAAGTGGCCGTACTATATTTAGAATACCGTTTTCCACTTATTACCGGCTTTAATCCGGATTTAATAGTATATATCTTTTAAATTTAATTTTATAAATATCTTTACGCCTAATAGTCTATTAATAAGCTCCCCTATTAAGGGTAACGGGTAGCAATTCTTTATAGTAATCTTATTTAGCGCCTAATAGTTAATATAGAGGCAAAGGGTTTTATCCTTCTTAGGTATAAATATAATTGGTACCCCTACTAGGCTTATAGAGGGCCAAATTTATCCTCTTTAAAGATTTTCCACTATATATTAACGTAGTACCGCCAGCTTATTTTCTAATAGGTTATATAGTAGTCCAAAAAGAAGTTATTATAAGGGATATTATTGCGGACACCTTAGGTTGCCCTTAGGACAACCCCCGGACGCCCCTTAGATAGTCGCCGGTTACGTGCTAGAGGCACGTGCCTATAGTATATAGTCTCCACGATCCTAGAGGCCTTACCTCCTTAAGGATTCGTCTCTCTTACCAATCTATCCTATTCCACAATCGTATCCTTATAGCCCCCTATCTATAAGATCCCCTCACAGTTGTTTATCCCCTATATTTATTTTATACTTAACTAATATAGGGTTAAGTAAGGTTTATACAGCCTCTTTACTAAAAATATCCTCTAAGTCTATATATTTCTATAGAATCTTTAGTTCCTTAACTGCGTATAGCTAAATATCTAAAAATAAATATCCTATGTCCCCGTTCTTGGTGTTAAGAGTAGTATATATAGTATATGCCCACCCTTTTTCTTACATATAGTTTAAGAAAGTCTTTTAATTTTTAACTATAATACGCGGTTAAGACTTCTAATATTAATATAAGGCTAAAGGCCAATTAATATCTAGATTAACTTAGTAAAGCTATAGGTATCCTAAAACAAAGTTATACCCTTTAATTTCTATGGCATAGAAGCGCATCTCCTGCGTATCCTATAGACTATCGCAGTCCTAGCTAGTTTTGGAAAAAGCCTATTTCCTATAGCATGGAATCTAGTAGCCTTTAATACTTTAAACGGTGCGCACCTATAAGCCGCTAAGGTCCAAATCTAATTCTTTTACCAGTAATTAAGAAATAAACCCTATAGTCACGCCACTGTCTATAAGGCAGTCTCGCGTTACCTATTTATTATTAACTTAAATAGAGACAGGAATAACTATACGGTAGCTTACTCCCTTCTTCTCTTACTAGCCTAGTATAAGGGAGTAAAGATCTACTAGGCTTTCTCTTTTCCTAATTAATCTAACTCTTATTTCTTCTGCCGGTAGAAGCGCTTTATATAGCCCTTTTTGCCGTAGTTATAATAAATACGTAACTCTTGGTTTCACTTATTTAGATTAGGTTTTTACCTACTATTATTTTAAGGCTAACCAGCATTGCTTTAAGGCTTTAAAGCCTACTTACGTTATTCTTTTATAGAGTAGTTAGGTTAGAATCTACCCCTATTATTAAAGCTAGGTCTAATCCTACGCTTTTTATTATTAGCGTCTCGTTTCTTTCGCTTGCTTAGATAATCTCTTTTAGTATTTTTAATCCGAGTAGCTTTAGAGATAAGCTTTTCTTAAGAGGTAGGAATTTCGCCTTTCTCCTATATAGCCTGTTAAATCTTAGGTTATAACTTAGCTAGTAACTAGTAAAGTTATATAGTATTATCCTATAGGTCTAAGTAGGGTATATTATCTTCTAGTTCTTCTAAGTAGTTTATAAACTAGACTACACTCTAGCCTTCTTGCTATTTAGCGTTATAGTATTACTAGTTATAATCTATCCCTTAATTAGTAGGGTCTTAGACCTAATTAACTAACTAAGACTTAAGTTTACTAAATTTAAGGGGTGTAATAAGTTTCTTCTTATAGCGTGTCTATAAACTTTTAACGGTACTATATAGGAAGGTAGAAGTAATTAGTGTCTAATTATACTTATTAAAGTAGCGTTTTGGATTTAGCCGAAACTTAGTTTTATATTAATAGATAAAACGATTATAGTTCCGGAGACTATTACTATAGTACTTATTAGGTTTCTTTATGCGGAATTTAGGTTTTTCTAACATCACTATATAGTGTGGCGTTACCCCTTTAAGTCCGCTTTATGTCTAGGGTATTTATACTTCCCCTAATTATCTTTACAATTGTTCTTAGTAGTCTTAATATACTTATCTTAATTATATCTCTAACTCCTTTATTTTTTATAAGGTTTCGCATAGCGACTACTTTAATAGCTTCCTAGCGGTAATCATTTCTAAGGGTCTCGCAAGGTTAGACGGACTAGCCGTAGCTTCTTTATAGAAAAAGGGAATGCGCTCCTCTGGGGAAACTCTCTAAGCCTCTTACAGTAAGGGCGTCGTTTTGGGGGGTAAGAAGGTATAGCCCGTTATCGTTAATTTAATAGCCGTACGTTCCTTCCATAAAGGATTAAGAGCGATTAGAATTATAAGAGGCCAGTTTAATCGGAACGTATAATTATTTAATTAATAGTATAGAATAAGAGTTATAGGTAAGTAGAAGATAAGTTAAGGTAGAACGATCTTTATAAATAAAGAATAAATGCTTTCTAATCTCTTTTATTTAGAGACTAATTGCTAATTCTTCTCTAGAGGGGAACTAGCTTCCTATATATTCCTTCTAAGACGCTAATAAAACCTTTCGCCCCTAACCTGTTTAACTATATCTTCTAGAACATAAATAGGATATAAATAAAACCTTTTACCATTTTATCGGATATATACCTCCCAGGGGGTTCCGTTACAATTACCCTATCCTTATTCCTATTCTAGCTATACTACTACTCCCTATTTTAGTTATATACCCCCCTTCCCTTATTGCTTATACCTTTCTTAAATATATATAGTTTCTTTTCCTTTATAGTTTAAATAGACAGAGTCCTTATTCTTTTCTTATAATTAGCGTATAGACTACTAATTAACAGCAGCCTATAAGGCTCTATGCTACTAGGGGAGTGTTGACCTAATGTTGATTACTACTATATTAAGCTTAGATTAGGGGTGCCTTTGGCCTACTTTATGTATTTAATAAGGCTCTGGAGCCTCTTACAAAAAACTAGCGTTCTTATTCTTAATTGTCCTATTTAACAGTACCTAAAGCACGCCCTATATTAGCGACTTAGTCAATTAAGGTATAAGCATAGCAAGAAGGACGCATATAAGCCTGTATAATTAGATTGTCTATAAACGAGGATCTAAAGCTAAGGAAAAGAAAAGGGGAGGATAGGTAGTACTGCTTAAAGTTTTATATAACTTTATATTACGTAACCGCAATCTACAGTAATCTATAGCAATTTACCTAGCAACTTGCCGGTACTATAATATTACCCCCCCTTTAAGAAAGCCTGCCCTTAAGCTTTATAGTCCGTATTATACCTATAGGGCGTTCTTATCTCTATACTCTTCCAGTAGCTTATCGTCTTTATTATACTAGCATTCTATCTATTTGTCTAGGTATTTTAGCGGTTTAGGTTTATTAGGGCAACAGCTATAGAACTTTTAAAGCTTATAAGGACTACCTATAAAGTTCTATATAGGGTACTAAGTAGGGTTTAGGTTATATCCTTTCTAACTAATATAATAATTTAGTATTCCCCTTATAAGTTTATAGGCTAGTATTTCTTTAATTTTCTATTTATTGTTACTGTTAACTTAAATTAATAGGGGCGGTTTATTCTTTTATCTAGGTAATAGGTTGCTTATAGCCTTTTAAAGCTTATCTAGTAAGAAAATAGGGTAAACCTTAATTAAATCTAAGAGCTTTACTTTATATAAGTTACTTATCTTCTTAAAAACCTTATATAGTCCCGCTATCTAATAGTCTAGCTTATAGCTAGGCCGTTCTGTCTTTTAGCTCTTTATTATAACCTAGACTATATTACCTACAGTAAAGTTAGGTTTACGCCTATACTTATTTACCTACTATTCTATTAATTTTTAGGCCTTTTTTAGGTTTATATAGGCTACTATCTAGGCTTTCTCTAAGCGCTTAGCGTACTACTAGGCCTCCTTATAAGACAGTTTCTTGTATATAGTTTATAGTCCTTCTAGCCTATTCCAGTTAAGGCTTATTTAGGGTAAATACCCTATTTTTAGTTAGATAGGTATAAATCCTATAAAGTTATAGGGTAGGATTGCCTAGGCGTAGTTTATTAGGGGTAATAGCTTACCCTAGTTATCCTAGAAGTAGTTAATAAAGGGCCAAAGTTTTTAGTCTAAGTATTAATTTATAATCTCCGTCTAACTATTTATTTAGGAGTGGTATATTATAGAAAGCTTTAACTTAATCCCTAAAATCTAGGTAAACTTATTCTAGAAGGCTAATATAAACCGCAGCCTATAGTTCGATATAATAATATCTAGTAGTCCGTAAATTTAATAGATATAGTAGATATATAGCCGGGCCGCCTCTTTAGTATTAATATTCTTATAGTAGGGGATTAAGAAAGGGCATTTACTAAAATAGTTAACTAGAACTAGAACTATATTATACCCATTACGGTCTATAGGTAGTTTATAAAAGTCTATAAAGATATACTGCTAGGGGCGCTCTAGTATTAGAAGTGGCTTTAATAGTCCTAGGGTTTTATCTCGTGGAATTATAGACCTATAGCAGTTATTGCAGTTCCGTACATAACGGTTAATATTTATAACTATTTTAGGCCAGTAGTAACGGTTACTAATAATCTTATAGGTCTTATTTTTTTTAGGGTAGGCCGTAGAGACCTAGGTATATACTTTAATAATAAGCCAAGCCCGTAAGTTCTGTTCCTCTACTACTACTAGCCGTTTACGGTATTTAAGTAGTTCTTTTTTAAGGGACTATAAGCTAGTAACGCCCTTTATCTTTTTATGGTACTTCTATAGTAGTTTATTAATAAGGTTAAGTTCTATAGAGTTAATAAGATATATCTCGGCGTCTATAGGGTCTGTATTTAGTTCTATCTATATTTAAAGGTTAAGATATTTTAGTTATAAAAGCGTCTAGATCTATAATAAGATCTTTACAGCTACCTAGTTATCTAGGTCCCGTTTACGCCTTATAAGGGCATCCGCATAATTTATAGCACCTAGCCTATATATAATTAAGAAGTTAAACTAAGATAAAATGTCCACCTATTACGCCTGCTAGGCTGGCCTTTATTATTATAAAATATTCTAAAGTCTAGTAATCTAAAACTACCTAGATAGGTTTAGGGGTCCCTTTTAGCTATGGGGTTGTCTGTGTCACGTGCGGCTCAGCGACTGAGCGGGCGCTCAGCCGAGCCGTGAACACCACTGTATCCCTTCGGCTGGTAGATTTAGTCCTACGGTTATCGATAACCGTAGGACTAAATCTACCAGTCGAAGGGATAGATAATGGGATAATGATGTACCCTCTTAGTTGAAAGCAGTTGCTCTACAGCCTTCTCCCCGTTTTCAACAGCTAAGTGCAACGCCGTCCGCCCCCTCCTATCCTTCAAGTCGACATCGGCTCCTTTCTCTAGCAGGCGCCGCGCAACCGCCTCATGTCCATTTGACGCGGCCTTGTGCAATGCCGTCTGTCCGTTATAATCTTTTATATTAATATCGGCCCCCTTCTCCAACAGCGGCCAAATTCCCGCCTCATGCCCATTTGATGCTGCCCCGTGTAAGGCTGTCCATCCCGAATTAGTCTTTACGTTGACGTTGATCTCCCTTTCTAATAATAGATGTATCATCATCGAGCGTCCCATTGATGTGGCTTCGTGTAGTGCCGTCTGTCCGTTACTGTCCTTCGCGTTGACATCGGCTCCCTTCTCCAGTAGCAACCACACAACCGCCTCGTACCCCTCTTCCGATCTGTCAGTTATAGTCCAAATTACCGCTTCACTTCTCCCTTTCGCTGCTGCTATATGCAACGCTGTCTCTGCAGAGCCATTCTTTACATCAACGTCAGCTCCGCTCTCCAGCAGTAACCGTACAACTCCCGCATGTCCATTTGACGCCGCCTTGTGAAGCGCCGTCCATCCCAAATCAGTCTTCGCGTTGATGTCGACTCCCCTTTCTAATAGCAGGTGCGCCATCATCCAGTGTCCCATTAGTGCCGCTTCGTGTAGCGCTGTCTGGCCGTCACTATTCTTCGCGTTGACGTCGGCCCCCTTCTCCAACAGCAAGCATATAACCGCCTCGTCCGCGTACCTACCTGCAACCGATGCTATCTTGTGCAGCGCCGTCCATCCATTACCATCTTTCGCGTTGACATCGGCGCCCTTCTCCAGCAGCATCCGCACTACAGCCTCGTGCTCCCTCCCGCCCGACCCAGTCCAGACCCGCCGCGTATTTCTCTTCTTCACTGCCGCTACATGTAACGCTGTCTCTCCCGAGGCATTCTTTCTATTGACTTCGGCCTCCTTCTCAAGCAGCAGTCGCACCACCGCCAATTTTTTGTATTCCGCCGCCCAGTGTAGTAACTTCCGTCCCTTATTATCCTTCGAGTCCCATTCTACGCCCTCTAGAAGCAGCCGCTGAACCACGTCCATGTTCCCGCCCTTCGCTGCATTATAAAGCTGCGCGATTGCTAACCAATCCTTGGAGCTGGAGTCGACGCCGTTACGCTTGAGAAGCAATAGTACCACTGCCTCGTTCCCGTTCGAGGCTGCTCCACATAGCGCCGTCTCACCATCCCCATCTTTCGCCTCAGCGTCGGCCCCAGCCTCTAGTAGCAGTTGCACCGCGGCCTCATGCCCGCTGGAAGCCGCCCGGTAGAGCGCCGTTTGTCTGTTGACACCCTTCGCTTCAATGTTGGCCCCGTTCTCCAGCAAAAATCGTACTATAACCTCGCGCCCACCCGACGCCGCCTCGTGAAGCGCCGTCCATCCCGAATCAGTCTTCGCGTCGACTTTAGCTCCCTTCTTTAGCAGCAGCTGCGCCATCATCAAGCGCCCATTCCCAGCCGTCCAGTGTAGCGCCGTCCGTCCCCGATCCTTCGCATCTACATCAGCTCCGCTCTCCACAAGCAGCCGCACTACAACCTCATGCTCGTTCACAGCTGCCTGGTGTAGCGCGGTTCGCCCTCCGCCATCCTTGGCATTGACATCAACCCCTTTCTCAATTAGCAGTCGTACCATCGCTACTTGCCCATTCGTCGCCGCCCAGTGCAGCACCGTCCACCCTAAAGCATCCTTTGCTTCGGCGTTGGCCCCGTTCCCTAGCAGCAGCCGCGCCACCGACTCGCTCCCCTTCGCCGCCGCTCCGTGCAACGCTGTCTCTCCCGAATCATTCTTTGCGTTGATGTCGACCTCCTTCTCTAGCAACAGCCGTACTACCACCTCGTGCCCATTTGACGCCGCTTCGTGAAGCGCAGTCCATCCTGAATCAGTTTTTGCGGCGACGTCGGCTCCATTCTCCATCAGCAGCCGTGCCACAGCCTCGCATCCATTTACAGCCGCTCGATGCAGCGTCGTCCGCCCACGATTCTTTGCATCAACATCGGCACCCTTCTCTAAGAGCAGCTGTGCCAACGCTTCGTTACCATTTTCGGTAGTCTGGTGCAGTGCCGTCCATCCTGAATCATCCCTCGCATGGACATTAGCTCCATTCTTTAGCAGCAGCCGTACCGCTGCCTCCTGCCCCTTTAACGTAGCCTCGTGCAGTGCTGTCCGTCCATACTGATCCTTCGCATCGATGTTGGTCACCTCCTCTAGCAAAAGCAGCTCTACGGCCTCATGTCCGTTCCAAGATGCTCGGTGCTGCAAACGATTCACATCAAGTCCCCCAGGACGGTTACGAGACGATGGAGATGCTTCTTTCGAGGTCTCCAAAAAAAGCACTACCGTCCCAGAGCGTCTCAGCCGCCGTCTCCACCGCGAGTCAACCTTCGTTGCATGGCGTGTCCCGGGATACAGGGGAGCGGAAGGCGCGTTGAACATTACCATATACAACTTTTTCGCACCATCAACAGCCCCTAGCTTCAACAGCAGCTGCTCCATAGCCCAATGTCCGTATTCAGCAGCCCAGTACAGTGCCGTTCGTCCATCTTCGTCTTTCGCGTCAACATTGGCCCCCTTCTCCACCAGTAACCGCACCACCGCCTCGCTCCCTTTCGCAGCTGCAACGTGCAGCGCTGTCCATCCATATTGGTCTTTCGCGTCGATGTTGAATCGCGTCTCCGCCAGTAGCGGTTCCACCAACTCGCGCCCCGTCGCTGCTGCAATGTGCAGCGCACCTCTTCTGTACTGATCCTTTGTATCGATATTGGCCCCTTTCTCCACCAGTAGCCGTACTACTGACTCGTGCCCCTTCGCCACTGCGCTATGCAGCGCCATTCTTCCGTAATCATCCTTTGCGTCGACGTCGGCCCCCTCCTCCACCAGCAGCCGTGCAACCGCCTCGCGCCCGTACGCAGCCGCCCGGTGCAATGCGGCCCGCCCATACTGATCCTTTGTGTCCACGTCAGCTCCTTCCTTCACTAGCAGCCCCACCACAGCCTTGCCGCCCTTCGCTGCGGCCGCATGCAGTGCCGTCCATCCATATTGATCCTTTATGTTGATATTGACCCCACTCTCCAGCAGTAGCCGCGCCACAGCCTCGTGCCCCTTTGCAACTGCCACGTGCAGTGCGGGCCGTCCGTCGCCATCCTTTGCGTTTATATCGGCCCCCCTCTCGATTAGCAGTCGCACCACTGCCTCATGTCCATTCATAGCTGCGCGGTGTACTGCTGTCTGTCCATCACTATCTTTCGCACCCACGTCAGCGCCATTATCCACCAGCAGCGACGCTACCGCCTCACACCCATTTACAGCCGCCCGGTGCAGTGCCATCCGACCGTCTTCAGCTTTCGCGTTAATGTCGGCTCCCCTCTCCAGTAAACACCTAACTATTTCCTCTAAGCCAAATAATGCTGCAACCTGTAATCCAGGGACATGTTTCGGGAAACATTGACTATAGTTTTTATATTGGTACTCTGGAATACTTCTAACTTGCATGGAGCATGATATGTTTGGTTCTTGCTCAAGGAACTTCAGAATCAGTTCCTTAATCGTCTGCTCTGGGCCTCCCTGCGCATGATCTCCCCAGTGTTGCGCAGCGTAACGAAGAAGAGGGTATTTCTGCAGTCGACTGTCCAACTCCTCGTCGCTATTGCAATGACCTGCAAAAATATCGAATGAAATGTACGTGAGACAAGTTGTTGTGATAATGATTTGTGCATCTGAAAACCGGCCCACACGGATGCGCTCAAAGTATTCCTGGGTAGTGTGATGCACTAAGCGGATTATATTGCTTTCTCGATCAATAGTGACCAAGCCAGCGCATACGGAAACCAGAAGATCTTCCTCCGGTAGAGCCTCTTCATCAACATCTGTGTCTCCATGCTCAATGGCTAAGGCGTGCTGTACTTCGTTAAGGGTCAATGGTCTGACAGCGAAGGATATCCAAGATAGAACCTGTCTGGCTAGTTTGGCATCTTCTTCGTCCTGGCTCCATATCCTCTGCAGGGCCTCTTGATACGTGTCGTCCAATTCTTTTGGTAGATTTTTTAATGCTAACCGGGCTTCTCGACGAGTCGGCTTCTTTGCAAGGGAGTCCATGTGCAGCCGCGCTAACAGAAACCTTGAAGAGTTAGCGAAGTTCATTACTTATCGGTCAAGCATTCAACGCACATTCCTCTAGCCTTTTCGACTAAAGTGCTTATGATAACGTCTCGTAGGGTTGGATCTGCTCTAACATGGAGTTTCAATCGACCGCTCTCAATTCGACCTTCAAGATACCTTCTGACGTCCTCATCGTTGGCGAGAATCTCCAGACGCGCTGCCTTTTCAAATTCACGCTCGATGCTTGCGATGTGTCGCGAAGTAACTAACAGGTGTATACTTGGCTGTAACTTTTGGATCTCGGCAATTAGACTCTCTCTAGTTCCGTTGCTTTCAATGCATTCATCCAGAGCATCGATAATGAAAAAGACCTTTGAAAAGGAATGAACTTGAGATTGCAGCAAATCGGACCATTCTCGAAGGGATGGCCTGGTTTGGGTGCGGATGTGGCATTTATAAACGTAACTAACGTCCTCGGGAACGATGCGGCGCCTTTGAACTAGCTGTTGCACCAGACTCGCGATAAGGTTGGTAGTAGTTTGCTCATGCGGTTCTTTGTAGCTGCAATATATGCACGCTATGCCAACGTCTTCTCTTTGGAACGTGTGCTTGAGATAGTCCACGATGACCGATCTGATAACCCTATTAGTCAAGCACTATGGACCTAAAGAAAACTCAGTAGGGTGATGCGCTCACGAGAGAACGGTTTTCCCAGCGCCCGCTATTACAAAGTCAGTAAAAAGAACACTGATACTTTGCAAGGAGAGGTCATACGGATCCCAGGACACCAGAGCGCTTTCTGATGCCCATTTATCCAAGCCTTGAAGATATCATTCTCTAGAAACCACCGGCCGGTTCCTGAGTGTTGCTTGCTGAAGACATCGTTCTGTTTGGCTGAAAAGTTCAGAGAAGACAACCAGGCAATAATATCTCGGCTCTCCCGGTCTCGAAGCTGACTCTCTTGGTCTAGTAGTATCCGCGTAAGCAAGAAGACATACGAGGAGTGGGACTTCCTACATTTTTGGCCAGCCCGCAAATCTGCAATTCCTTCCTTTAATTTCATCATATCTTCCTTGCTGGCTCGCGAGAGTTCGCTATAGACGTTTAGAGTGTGTAATCCGGCTAGGTCTGTGGTGCGCTGCTTACAAGTGATCGTTCTGCAACGCAAGAGCAAAAAGCGTCTTCTGCCGCTCGATAACGCAGAGGATATCCTTAATCTCATTCTTTTGCAATGGCCAGGTTATGGCATTTCCAACTCTCTTTAACCCGCCAATAGGCATCAGCCTAGATGCTATATTCTCCAATGCCGCCTTGAATTGTTCCATTGGCCCTTTGGGTGCCATAAGTGACTTCATTGTAGTCAACCACGTGTCTCCCCACTGTGCCCGTTCTGCAAGGCCTTTGAGTGTATAAAGGAGACTGCTGACGCTGCTAATCTCCACGAGAAGACTTTGGCGTTCTTTGGAGGCATCCTTTATGTCATTGAGGTATTGGGCCACCGACGCAGTGAGTTGTAGAATTGTGACGATACTGGCGGAGATACTAAGTGGATCGGCCATATTGCGTAACGAGGTAGTTGCTATTGTGTTAAAGTGCAAGAAGTGAGGTCTCGAGAAGCGAGTGAGGATGCATTTGCTTCTGTATTCAGCGGTAAGGTCATGGCGAGACTGAAGGAATTTTGTCTGGGGAGGTATCAGTTAAGGGGTTAAGCTTAGCGAAACCGAATATCGGATCCCTTTGTGTGGCGACCGTTTCTTGCACTTTTCGTATATGCACGCCCATAAGCCTATCTAGAGGCTCCATACCGTATATAGCTTGGTGTTGAAGCCTCTGGTCAGTGCGGTTACTTGGTGTAGTTAATTAAAAAGCTTTAATATTATCGCCGTCTATTTAATCCTTAAATTATTAGTAAAATGTTGTCCTTATACCGCCTGGCAGTAATTTAGTGGACTTTAATAGAGGATTTTCCTATATAATTAGCAGCTGGTTGACGGAAGAAGGGCAGAAATCCACAGATATGGCGTCATATATCACGACTTCTTGCTCAACTTCCTCAAATACATATTGGTGTTTTTAGTGGTGGTCTTCTATAACATTTTGTCGGCATCGCAATATCGACGTGTTTTGGTGGGGATTGCTAATAAAATCGCGCTAGCTAGGGTGCCTACAGCATGCTAACCCAAGCAAAAGCGCCAAAAGCGCCCAATACGAAAAGTGACTTCTGCCGCACGAAGGGATAAACTTTTATATACAGTAATGTTCACGGCTCCCGCCGAGTCGCTGAGCCGCACGTGACAATAAGCTAGTGGCAAGACTACGTGCGCACGTGCGCACGCATCGACCGCTAAGACCCCTGACTATTTAATTATAAGATTCTCGCGTTATTCCTTTCTCTTCTTTACGCAACGTCTTGTCCTCCGCAAGAGCTATATTCTTAGATTTAGATAGAATTTATATTATTCCTTCGAATCTGTCCTGAAGTCTCCCCGCACCCTTACAATAGGAAAGAATCGCTCTATGGTAATAGGGAGTTAAAATCGAGCCACTAAGTAATTAAGTATATATGAAGGAGAGTAGGAGGGAAAGGAAATAAGCAGGCTTTATAGATTATATAGGGGACGCTCGCATTCCAGAAAACTGAGTTATTGTACGGCTCTACCGATTAGCTCAACACCACGCTCTAACACCTCATTAATCCTTCCTCTATAGTCACCTTCTTCTAATTAGATATACAACTGGCGCTCCAAGATTTCCAAAGTCTCAAAGCCCACTCCACGCCACCAATTAAATCACCGGATCCATAGCCAATGCAAACCGGCTCCAGCCAAACGCGCCAAATCGGCTCCAGTCCAAATAGATCACTGCATAAGGTAACAAGAGAGGGCCTGTTTACAGACCAAACATTCTTCTTCAGCTAAAGTTACAGCGAATGAAGAAGATGAAGGTAAGGCTTTAGTATTCTAAAGATTATTTATATTATGCTGACATGAATTCTTCTAAGTAGCATCAAAAAGGACAACAATTGCCCGAATGTCGTGACTAGTCTGTTAGAAGAGCGGCATGCCCATGTGCTCCACTAATGACAGAAATTAATAACCGAAGAAAACATGTAGTGTGTTAATAACCCAAACCATGCGGAACTCCTTACGCCTCCTTAAGACATTGTTCAGCCTCCCTTCGCTAAAGGTACGCACTTACCCCTTCCTCAAGCCAAATCACATCCCCCTCTTCATAATCGTCATCACCATCTCACCGCACCAATGGCATCATATACAGCACGGCGGTCCACAAGCACCATAACTGCCACGTCTTCCGATCCGCCTTCTTCCCCTTCACGCACAAGCAGCGCCACGCGACATACCCTCCCAACACCGCCGCCGGCGCAGCAATCAGCCATCCCAGACCCCGGAAACACGCACAGTACGCCGTCCACACCGGCACAGGAATCGCCAGCGTCCACCGCGCCGGGAGGTCCCCCATAACCAGCGGGGCCGTCTTGCGACCACGGGCCTTGTCGCCCGCGACATCTTTCAAGTCCTGCACATGCATCGTCGTCAGGATGACGCCGCTGATGATTGCGATCCAAGCGTAGCCGGCGACCGTGACGTTCGACGCGGCGCCGGTGGCCGCGGCGATTTTCAGCGACCCGAGGTTGTACAGGCCGAATGCGGCGGCGATGATGGCGTTGCGCAGGAACCAGCCCTCGTCGCCGCCCTTGAGGCCGTTGTACAGCCACGTCAGCGTGTACAGCAGGGCCGTCTCGGTGCCGACGTGCATGGTGAAGTGGTTGAAGGCGAGCACGAGCGGGATTGTGAGGAGCATCCATTTGCGCACTTGGGTGGACGTCATGCGCCCGCTTGGGACGGGCCGCCAGGGCTTGTTGAGCGTGTCTTCTTGGGCAGACTCGGGGAGGCGCTGGTTCGCGAGGTCGAAGACGAGGAGGTTGGACCAGTTGAAGAGGAAGATGTAGGGGAGGCGGAGCAACACTGAGGTGAAGGTGTCATTGTGGATGATGAGGCGGGAGCCGGCGAGGGCACCGCAGACGCCGAAGACGGTGTTTGGGACGACGAAGGTTGGGGTGTCGTCTTTTGTGAAGAGCCAGAGGCTGTAGAGAGACTTCTTAAACCGTACTGGAAAGCTGCGGGTATCTTTAGTGGGCGTGGAGCCAAGCTCTTTGCCCATTGCTCGTATTTTTCGCGGCGGTGAGGCTGACTGCAGAGTCTGCACACGTGAGGAAGTCACGTACTCTGCATGAAAGCCATGACATATGGCCATTATGTGACGTCGGTGGGGGAATTGAAGCGGATAAGTTATGATGCTCTAAGTCGAAGACATGGAATCGGTTGTCCTCTACCCTATTCCTTGACATGATTTGAGTCCTAGTTTGTGGACCCCAGACGGAGAATAATTAGCAGTTATCATTTGATAGATAAAGTGAATCTTCAAACCCGGTAAGTCACTGTCGTAGGACCACTTTCGGATCCCGTAGACCATAAAAACAGAGTCCGTAGTATTACGTGTAGCCGCTAGAGTACGTCGAGTGACATGCAAGGGTTGGTAGCTCCCCACGGAGGCGGCGGACTTGCATGAGCTGGGTCGTACACGCCTGCGCCACCTTTAGGGCTGCCAATATGAGAAGTTCAGGTGGCTTAGGCTTCGAAGACGGCATTGATTTCCGCGTATGGGCCACCAACAATGAGCACTGCCGTCACACGTGATAAATCCTACATAAAACCAACACGGTAGCCTGCCGTGTCCCATGTCACTATTGAGGCTCCGTAGTAACTATGCATGGTTCTTCGAATATCTTTTGGGAAGTACATTGCATGATTGGGTACTTATTTTCGATTAACGGAATCAGCACCCACGAATAGTATATGTGTCTCAGTGGTATATTTCTATATAATAGCAAGGCGTACCAACCCGGCATCTCCGGACCAATAGGCTCCATAGCTAGCAGTCATTGCTTGTCCGTCTGTATAAGCACCTTAATTGCCTTAATAACCCTACCTACCAAGAATACCGCCTCGGCCTGGGCCTGATTTGCACAAGGTATAACTCTTAATACCCTTACATCAGCCCGAATAGCCACCTCCGCATTAATGTGATGAAGTAACATCTAATCTCTCAGTTGATGGGGTTGGAAGATACTGAATGGCGGGCTTCAGAGTTCTGTATTCCGCGTGCAAAAAAATGGAAATTTTGAGTCTGCGACCAGAGGAAGAACCACCTCTGTTTCTATTTTATTTTCATAATTGAAGCCATTGTGATTATCTTATATATCCAGGTAATCCCTGCTAACCTGAACATCATCATGCCTAACAAGCAAGCAAGCCGGAAGGCCGTGCGCAAAACCGTGCACAGGTTGACATGACCACCTTGCACTAGACCACAGACCATGTTAATGACCCTGCACTTGTGCTTTTACCATAGCATTTACACGGCTTTGCGCACGGTCCCAAGCCAGCTTTGCTTGCTTATTATCAACTCTGAACTGCTTACTTTGCTCAGCTCATCTCGTTATCATGTGCATGACATGCATGCCTCCCAACCACTCGGCTATCACATATGTGGGAACGGCCATCCTTCATAGCCGATCATCATCTGGTTAGTCGGCTCGATCTCCTGCGCCTTGGCCTTGAGTTCCTCAACATCCCAATTTGCCCACACGAACCTTCCGTTCAAGAATTGTGCCTCGGGCTGCGACGCCCACACCACGAAATGAGCTGGGAGCTTGGCTACAAAGGCGAATTAGCATTCTACTCAGCTAGTTGACTGTTCACTTGCAAGATATATACTAACCTGTATCCATGGGCAGCATGTCGGGTGTTGCACCCGACTTCAGGAAGATTTCGGTCTCAATCATTCCTGGGTGGACGCTGGAGAAGAACATGTTGGGGTTTTCGGCTGCGAGGAATTCAAGGGTCTTGATTTGAGCTAGCTTGGAGCACAAGTACCCTGAGAGGCCAATGACTTGCTTGGTCGGAAGGGCAATTGCACCGGCAGTAACAGCCAATACGGCCGCACGCGTGGGGTTGGCCGTAGGGAAGAAGGCTTTGGCCAGGATGACGATCGATTTAACATTTGTCTGTATAAATCAGCGGTTGTTGCCAAGTCAATTCTATAGCATGAAACGAACCTCGTAGTTCTTCCAGTAGTCGTCGAGAGGAGCTTTGGAGATTGGAGCCGGGGCAGAGATGTAGCCGGCATTGAGGACTAACACGTCCCAGGTTCCGACAGTCTTGGCAGCCTTCTCCATAGCTTCCTCATCAGTCACAGAGCCTGCGAAAACAGAGCATGTTGTGGTGCCACTCGGGATCAACTTCTGGGTCTCGAGGAGCGTTGATTCTGTTCGGCCTACAAGAACGACATGCTTAGCTCCCGAAGCAGCAAATGCAATGGCTGTCTCGCGGCCAATGCCACTGCCCTATTGCCAGCACTGTCAGAACACGCACGATGACTTAAATTGAGAATCTTCTAGCATAGATAGTAGACTTACAGCGCCGGTGACAATGATGGTTTGGCCAGCATGGCTAAGGTTAGGGTTAGTGGGGTTAATGGCGGGATAGATGTCGTTGTGCCAAGTTGGTGTTGGTGACGGGAATGGAGGATTCATATTGTCAATCGGAAGTAAAAAGTGAGGTTTCAAGGCTCGAGAGTGTTGGAGGGAGTGAGAGAAGTGGGAATGAAGCTGGGTATGAAAGAGGCTGCGGGAGGAAGGAAGATAGAGAAAAGCGAGGAGCGACGTGGGCCATGGATGATAATAAATGCGCAGGGTGACAAGAGTGAATGTGGGGTCTGCCCTCGCCGTAGATCTTGCGATACTGAAAGAAAAACTGTGGAGACCCCGGGAAAGGCGTAGCTAACACCGTTTCAAAGCCGATTTAGGTTAGGCGGCGGACTCTAACCCCTGCCACGGACTTGCGGCTTGAGGCTCAGCCACCATTCATCCCCGTCGTCGCGGAACACTAGACCTCGTGCACGCGCCCACCTTGTGCGCGCTTTTCCTCAGAGGTACGCCTTGTAATACTAGTTACGTCTAATTTAAAAATAAAAATAAAAAAATCCCCGTCGTCGCATCACTTCGTATTCCCTGTTGCGCGCTTCTGCATTGCTTACCGCAAAATTATCTCGCCGCTTATTGGACCTTGTCGAACGGTAGAACTCATGTGTAGATTGATCTATGAAGAAAAGAGATTATTTATACTAGGTCGGTGACCGAGTCGGTGACCGAGTCAAGGGTAAGACGGTAATAAGTAAATCCGATTCAGGTCGACAGATCTCAAGCCAATCGGGCCCCATTTCGGCTGTCTTTTCAGCTACTTCAGCCAATTATGTGGGGAACATATAAGAAACAAAAATCCTATCATAATTTCTGTGTGATTGGGTATAATATAAGGAAAGCCCGAGCGTTCTCAAGCGGCTACCAATGCAAATCGAGGCCGTGCAGAATGCTATTCTAGATACGAAATTTTGTACGCAAACGAAATCAGCTAGGCAAGGAAGGCGGAGCCGTTCGATCTTGCATGAGCCTGAGCATCAAGTACCCCTCACTCGTCGTCACATCAACCACGGTCAAACGCTGTGTCATCACACTGGGCTGTGTGCTTGTATCGCCTCTTTTTGTGGTCGGTCGAAAACTTCAACGCCAACTTCAAAATCGCGCCGCATCGAAATGCAAAGGGACTGGCGCACCGGCTCAGCGGTGCACAGGTTTCAACTTTACTGAAATTCTGTCTCTCGATTGGCTCTTCGGGGTAATCCAGGGAATCATCATCGAGGCGATTGAACTTATCCCGTTTGGTTGGGTCTCCGCTACCGAAAGTTCTGACGTGTTTACCACCTGCTGAAGGCTGCTTGGAGCCTCGCGAGCCCAAGTAACTTTTTATGGCAGGCTTAATGAACTTGTTAAATAGGGGAGCTAGTGTCGGGAGATTGGCGGCGATGATGCCAAGCCAAAGCTCCAGATGGCTCTGGAGTGCAGTAATATACAAAGTGTAGTTCCAGTCCGGATCCGTGGTTGATGCCACTGTAGACTGGATCCGCCAGGCCATCACACACACGATGCTAAGGCAGACAGATTTAGTTGAATTGCGCAAAAACCATTCAGGTAGGGCACATACATCAAACCGAGACTGAACATGCAGCTCACGAAGATCTTCTTTCTGGTTGGAATTTGCAGACCCCATACGACAGGAATAGGGAGGACGACCACAGTTAAGTCCAGTGCCATATTAATCGCAACGGAAGCGTATTCCTGTCTTGAGATAGGTCGACATTTCGTCATCTGCACGACTGGATCCGGATCCCAGGAGGCAGACAAGGGCACGCAGTGAGTGAAGAAAATCGGAATGAAAGTTGGGGCGTAACAAGCCGTTACGGCCATCACGACATAAACGGCGAGCTTGAAACTCCGTATCGTGAAGATCTGGGTGTACAGCCAGAGAACGGCGAGCTTGCAGAGCACTGTGGCCAATGTCCAAGTTATACCCGACGACAATAGCAGCTACAATTTTATAAGCTGCGTTCTGACAAAGGCTTAGTTTGGAATAGTGAAAGAGCCTACATACCTTGAGCTGTACCGACGCTTGATATGGAGTCAACGTGTCAGTATGTGCTCCGAGGCCGTTATTAATTGCTGTTGTAGCAGCAATGTTAGAGATTATAAAATATTTTATCTTTCTAGAGTACTTACCCCAGCAGCTAGTGCCTTCTAAGGCCATGAGAGAAGCCTATGAGTATGTAAGTTATGATTTTCATTGAATGATTCGAGACTTACGAATGCACCAACGATGAGATAGTCATCGACGCGCAATCCTCTCCTCTGGACACGAGCAGCGCAAAAGCGCAGGACCATAGTCAAGACCGTGAGGCTAGTGAAAATGATCATCCATACTGTCAAATCCCATCCGCGTTTGCTAGGCATGATGAATTGAATAGCTAGGAAGTAGCATGCGTGCTAAAGGCGGTATAGGAAATGGGCTTCATATTATTCATGCCGACGGAACAACTTCATCGTGCCAACTACCCCTCCGCCCCCTTCTCGAATTAGAAGGCCGTTCTTACTGTACTCTGGTTTTACAGACGGGGTGAGCTTCGGAGTCCGAACGTAGATGAACCAATCAGCCACCTCACCAACCAACCCACAGCAATGACATGCGAAGGGTTTAGCTCGCAGTCGTACGTCAAACTAGCGTTGGAACGGACTTCGGTACGAGCCGGATTAGTGTGACGTGACGGCTTAGAAGCGCCTCCCGTGGCTACTAAGGCAGTTTTGGAAGGTACCAAGATAATTAGCACGCCCCGCCATTAGCGTGTCATGCTACATTCGAGGTGCAATCCACCCAGTCGCTACCACAACAAACCCATTTTAGATATGCACTTAGAGAATTTCAGAAGGCTCTGTTTAACAAGCACAAATTTTTCGTAAGACTCTTCTAAAATACCGTATATTACCGTCTAACGCACGTCCTACACAATTTAATTAGTATATTTCTTTTTATATTCTTTTTATATAAATGGTTAGTATAATTATTAAGTTATAGGTGGTATATAAAGGTGAGGAAAGGCGTGGACGAGCCGTCCGTGTGCACCGTACTCCAGATCTGCTGAAAGGTCTGAGGCTTCACAATAGCATAATTACAAATGTTAGGAAAACCGGCTCAATCGACCCGCACCGAGGACGAGAAATTGGGTTTAAGGACTAGCCTAGAAGCAAGAAGTAACTATGAACAACGCCATGTTTCGCTGAAAAACGATATTTGAAAGCTGCTAACGCATAGTTATAGTTAGCGTTAGTCAACATGAAGCTATGACGGGGTAAAGTACGCTTGTGGAGCCGCAGCTTAATCGCAGTAAATAGTTTAAAGATTATACTTGTTACTCGAAGAAGCCTCCTGCAGACTATCCGTAAAATATGCAATGAGTATATTCCCTAGAAATTGGAATGCTTCTACGATTCCAGACTTACCTACATTGGAATCTCGCTGCACGGTGACAGCTAGCCCCCTGCAATATGAACAAATAGTGCTTGTATAGTAATCCTTCCGCAGCTTGGTGGCGGTACCTTGCAGAATGATCTCACTACTCGGACGGCCTTTTCTATCCCGGCCATGCGTCATCTGGCGTTAACTACCCGTGGGTTGGATGACGGACTTTTTCTATTTACCTGGTACAAGCTACTCTCGCAGGCCTTACGGTTACACCCAGGCAGACACTCTTTTCCATCACTACGCCAATGGCTCCATACCTCTCTCAACTCCTCTCTCTTTTGCTCCCGTTGTTCATTTTCTCTCCAGCAAATGCCTTAATACTGCATGGCAGTACCTTATCCTCGTCACCTTTCCCCAAACACGAGCCACGGTATGCATCGCCATGTCGCTGCTTCCCTGGTGATCCCTGTTGGCCGACACCAGCACAATGGAAAGCCTTCAACAGTACCTTGGGAGGAAAGCTGATCGCGACAATCCCAATTGCCGCTGCCTGCCATCATGACAGCTTCACACCCTACGATGTCCAGAAGTGCGATGCTCTACAGAATATATGGTTCTACCCTGAGACACATATCGACTTACCCAGCTCGATCATGGCTCAATACTTCACCAATAATAGCTGCAACCCATTTCTGCCTGATAGTGCTCCTTGTACCATTGGCAACTACGTTAGCTACTCGGTGAATGCCTCTGACGCCTCTGATTACCAAAAGACAATTGCATTCACCCGACAGTACAATATCCGTCTGGTTATTAAGAATACTGGCCATGACTACAACGGCAAGTCGACAGGTGCTGGCGCTGTCGCCATCTGGACTCATAACATCAAAGCAATGGAGGTCATCGACTACCACAGCTCCTACTATACGGGCAAGGCAATAAAGATGGGTGCAGGCGTTGCCGTCCATGAAGCCTACGAATTTGCGGACACGCAAGATGTCCTGGTTGTCGGTGGGAACTGCCCAACCGTGGGTCTAGTCGGTGGATACACCCAAGGCGGTGGCCACGGTCCACTCGCCTCTAAGTTCGGCCTGGGAGCTGACCAAGTGCTTGAGTGGGAAGTAGTGACAGGTACAGGGCAGCTAGTGACCGCAACGCCTAAGCAGTACTCAGACTTATACTGGGCGCTGTGCGGAGGTGGTGGAGGGACCTACGGCGCCGTGGTGTCATTGACTGCCAAAGCATACCCAGCCGTAACCGTCGCGGCGGCCAATATGACTTTCTTGAACAACGGCTCCAACGCAGATCAATTCTACGACACGATTGCTACCTTCCAGGAGTCCCTCCCTGCAATGGTCGACGCGGGCGTTGCTATAATTTGGCCGGTCACACCTACGTATTTCGCATTGATGCCTACCACAGCTCCCGGACTGTCCAAGGCGAGCCTGGATGCTCTTTGGAAACCCACTATCGACAAGCTAAACGAGTATCAAATTCAATACGAGTACTACTCGCAGGAGTTCCCGACATACTTGCAGAGCTACAAAGCGATGAACACGCCTTGGAACGTCTCGGAGAATCAAGTCGGCGGTCGACTGATCCCCCGCTCGCTCGTTGAGAAAAACAACACCGCGCTTATGTCGGCGCTGCGGAGCCTCGTCGACGGCGGTACTCTCTTCTCCGGTGTTGCTTTCAACGTGAATCATAGTGTGTCGTCTCCTGGTGTAGTAGCCGCAAATCCCTACTGGCGGGAATCACTCTTCGACGCCGTTCTCGGCACGCCTTACAGCTACACCGATTGGAACACCAATGTGCAATACGCTCTGGAGATGACGAACGATCTGCTGCCTCAGCTTGAGAAGCTCACACCAAACGGAGGGGCGTACCTCAACGAAGCAGACTTCCGGCAACCCGACTTCAAATCGGTGTTCTACGCCAGCCATTACGACAAGTTGAATGCAATTAAAACGAAATACGACCCCGAAGACAGGTTCTACGCTCTTACCGCAGTTGGCAGCGACCGATGGGCTCAGCAACAAGACGGTAGGCTATGTAGAACGTGATTTGTAAAATTGTTCGTAAGCTTCATGTTGAAACAAACGAGATGTATATACTTGTAGCTAGTTGGGCGGATAAGCGAGTTAGATAACTTAGTAATACAAACTTTTAAAAATAGCCACCTGCTATTATTACGCCTGGGCGATTGAAAGTCCGCGGTTGATCACACGTGTCCGTCGTAACTTATCGCTACTTTCTTTGGGTGTGGTTCTGAACCAAAGAAGTATAGGTTCACACTAATTATCTGAACAAGGGATCTCACGGATTTGTGCATTCGGGTAAGCCTCAGTCTCTTCAACCCCGACGGTCACCGAAGCCACGCCACACAACTTGTTTGCTAGGGAAAGTCTAGAATCTTCACTAATTAGGAAAAATCAAGCAATTCACCTTCCTCCCCGATGGTCAGCATGCTGTACAAGTATACCAACACCCGGAGGCTCTGCATCTCATGAAAGGTGCCATGGAAGAGATCCATGTAAGTTCACACTGATAGCCTGAAGTCCAAGATGTGCGCCATTGTGCCGAGGCCAAACTTCGGACTCTACATAGCCATCGATACCTGCGTTGAGACATCCAGACTCCGGTGCATAGACAGCCTGCCTTACCCTGACCAGATACCTGGTCCGTTTCAATCCTTGCTCCACATCCGTAGCAGAGTATTGTATTATATTAGCCACGCGAACATCCAGTCCTTTCCACTTCCAACTACCACCAGATGCCTAAGTATCTGTCGATCGGTAGTCCGTGCACCGATGAGTAAGTAAAGAATGAGGACTCTGTCTATTTAACTATGAAGAAAAGAATCTATTTATGCATGAGGTAGGTGTCTGAAATAGGAAAGGGAGGGGGGGTATCTAACCACCACGGGGGTAGTAGTACACCCGAAATAAGAACAAGGATAGGGTAATAGGCTAAATTTAACCTAAATTAATACACACCCCTAGCTTTAAGCCCTTATAGGTCAAAGCTGTATTACGGGTCTTAGTATGGTGTTAAGTCAAAAATACCCTATATCTTCTTACTTGCCTTAGTTAATTTAGATCCTATCCTTAATATTAACCAAATTTAATTAATAAATGAATGTCTTATGCTTCTGCCTTAGCAGAGCTTTTATTAAGCCGTTTACTACTATTACTACAGTAGGCGTCTAGTTAATCCTAATTTAATTATTACGTACTTCTTAATATAACTAGTAGTGGTATATATTAACGTATTAAAGCTTTATAAATAGCTCTAGTCCATCCTTTATAAGTAGTTAAATTATCTATAGATTGTTACAGTTAATCGTTTACCTATTATTTAAGGTTAATTTAATTTCTTTAAAGAAGCAACTCTACTAGATTAACTCTATTTCTATATATAATAGAGCCATAAGCTCTGCCTTAGTGCTTAACTTTATTACTAACGTCTGCTTAGTAAAGCGCTAGTTAATTAGTCCCCCGAATAGGGTAAATAGATATCCTTTTATACTACATCTACTTATTAAGTCGTCTCTAAATACTACGTTACTTACTCCTATAAAGACTTAACTCCCTATATTATATCCTAAATATTTAATCGTAAGCGTCCTTATCTAATATAGGTAGGCGATTGCTTAACGAGCTACGGTATTATATAGGGGTAAGGGGTTTTATAGGAATTCTAATAGCTTACTTAAAGCTTAAGCTATATTAGGCCTTATAATATAAGTCATATAGAGAAGTAATCTAATTATCCTCTAGTAGACGTAGGTGTCTTAATTTAAAGCTTCCTCCGGGTTCGGTAGAAGCTTATTAGTGCTTATAGGTATACTAACTAAGTATATATTAGTTAAATAAAAGTTATTAGTAATCTTCTTAATATAAGAGTCTTAATAGAGCTATAGCTTCTTCTAACTCCTATCTCTTAAGACTTAAATTCCTAGGAACTAGGATAGTTTACCTAGGTCCTTTATCTTATATCTTTTTATAAGCGTATTCTTAAAGCTTAGAAGCTCTAACTGGTTCCCCTTAGTACTTACGGCATAAATATCGTCTATATAAAAGAACACGATTAGCTGATTATTATAGTAGAGATATTGTTAGCGACTTAGTCAATCGAGATATAAGCACGGCAAAAGGGTCGCGCAAGCCTGTACGATTGGATTGTCTATAAATGAGAATCTAAAGCTAAAGAAAGGAAAGGAGAAGAAGGGGAGCGCCGCTCGAAGCTATATACGATCTTTGCGTCACGTGACCGCAATATACGGCAATCTATAGCAACTTGCCGGTGCGTAGTTCTGCCAGTGCCGTAACATTACCCCCCCCTCTAAAAAAGCCTGCCCTTAGGCTTTGCCGCTAAAAGTCTTGGCAAGAGAATCTGACTAATTAGACAACTTTGACCGCCGGTCGAAGTTCCTAAATATCTTAACACCTCACGTAACTAAGAAATTTCTGGGGCGTTCTTGTCCTTATATTCTTCTGGTAGCTTATTGTCTTTGTTATACTAGCATTCTATCTACTTATCTAGGTACTTTGGCGGTCTGGGTTTGTTAGGGTAATAGCTATAGAACTCCTGAAGCTTATGGGGGCTACCTATAAAGTTTTATATAGGGTACTAAGTGGGGTCTGGGTTATATCCTTTCCAACTAATATAATACTTTAACGTTCCCTTTATAAGTTTATAGGCTAGTATTTCTTTAATTTCCTATTTATTATTGTTATTAACTTAAATTAGCAGGGGAGGTTTATTCTTTTGTCCGGGTAGTAGGTTATTTATAGCTTTCTATAGCTTATCCGGTGAGAAGATAGGGTGGACTTTAATTAAGTCTAGGAGCTCAACCTTGTATAAGTTGCCTACTTTATTGAGAATCTTATACGGTCCTGCTATCTTATAGTCTAGCTTACGGCTAGGCCGTTCTTGTCACGGGACTTAGTCAATCGAGGCACGAGCGCCGTTTAGAACGTATGCAAGCCTGTACAATTGGATTATCTATCGACGAGGATATTAAGCTGAGGAGCAGAAGGTGGAGGAAAGGACGTCTATATGTGTGCGCCAAGTCTTAAGCGAGCCCCTGACTAGATCCGTTACGGGTGCCGTAACATTACCCCCCCCTTCAAGAAAGCTTGCCCTCAAGCTTTATTGTCTACCTCTTGTACAGTTAAAATAGATTAAATTTCACCCCTTTGTAACCGACTAATCTCTTCATCCATATCCGATTCGTCTGACCCTTGATCGCTAGCAGGTGTCCTCTTACCCGTCTGTTTCTTATGTGGCCACAGCGAGCAGCTATATGGCTGTAATGGACAGTTCTCAACCCAGTGACTAAACGATCCACAGCGTACGCAACGTCCTTTGTACCTATATCGACTTCGGTGAGCTGGTGATATTGATCGAGCGCGGGGACTTATAGACCGTGGGGGTGTGGGTCAAGGGCTAGGGCGAGGGCTAGGGACATCGATTGAATTAATTGCAATAGCACCGATATCCATAGGCTCCGATCCACGTTGGTGGTTGCCGTTACTGTTGCTAGAAGACTGTACTGTAGAATAAGAAGACGATCGGCCAGCTAGCTGTTGGACGATTTGAACAAAATTAGGGTATTTTTTCGGTAGGTTAAGCTGCTGATTAAGCCTGCCACGGATGGTCGAGCTTAGCCCGTTCCTAAATATCGATATCTTGTTAATATCTGGCCAATCCTGCCCGTCTGCCTCGTACAGAACGCGTTCGAATTTTGATATATAGGTCGGTACTGAATCGTTGTCTTGCCGTAGGGACAGCAGCCTATCCTCTGCCTGTTGCACCTTGTTCGGGTTATCGTAGACGCGCTCCAACTGATTAAGAATTGTATTGTAATCCCACGTGTTCGACTTTTCTGCCTGTCCAAGCTGGGGGAGAACTATTGCCTGTACGCTACTATCGAGATTTAAGTATACGTAGTAGAACTGCGCAACTGTATCGCCAATAGCCGCATTATTAACCCGTAGCTTTGCCTTAATCGACGGCAACCAAGTATCGAATTTATGAGAATGTCCGTTAAACTTTTCGGGGTCTGGAAGGGAGGGCTTTGGTCGGGAGGGGGTGGTCGTTATAGAACGTAAAAATTGGACTTCCGCCTGCAGCTGTG
>Ga0307515_10002331_pt1 | contig 41469 bp, 6 predicted proteins | sample 17_EM_MG_FD_194513 | JGI IMG/M metagenome (GOLD analysis project Ga0307515, IMG submission 194513) | Populus trichocarpa ectomycorrhiza microbial communities from riparian zone in the Pacific Northwest, United States - 17_EM | ecosystem: Host-associated > Plants > Roots > Unclassified | place... | reverse complement strand
CCTAGTTTAGGGGCTTATAAACTACTAGGATATAGTTACTAGTATATATTAAGCTGCCCTAAGGGATTTATGTATATAGGACTATAGCGCTATAGCCTAGAGGCTGCATACGTAGTATTATACGTAGTATAATACAACGGATATAAAAAAAAAATTCTAATACGATCTAACTAGATCTAGAAAACTCTAATAATAAAAAATTAGAGGTAGAAGAATAAAATAAGTTAATCTTAACTAAATAAGGTAAGGACAACCTTAAATAAGAACCCTAAAAGGTTATATAAAGAGGAGAACTGGCTTAATTAGAGGTAGAAAACTAAAGTCTAGATAATAAGCTAGTAGCTATATAACTACAGCTAGACCTCGCTAAGAAATAATAGACATTATTGCAAATAAGGTAAGAATTAGGGGAATATTAATAACCGCTAGAAGAGGACAGAAGAATAGTAGTAAGATCCTTAACTATATTAACCCCTACCCCACCAAACCTAAGAGAGATTAACTTACCTATTAAGGGCGCTGCGTTATAATCCCAATTGTCTAAACTACAGCCACTAATAAAGTTTATAGGTAAAGGGAGATACAAATAGGATAAATAGGAAGAAGATTATAAAAAGTTCTTTATTTGGGTTCTATATACATTTAAAATAGAATTATAGCGGACCGAATTTACATATAAGTATTTAGAAGATACTTAGTAGAAAAGATAGAATAATATAAAGGCTATATAGCCCATTATAGAATAAACCTAAAAAAGAATAAAAGAGTATATATTATTGTTACTTAGAACAGAATAGGAGCGTAAGGCTAATACTTTTACTAGAATTAAAAGAGCAATATAAGGAAACCGGACCCTATTAGACCTATTACAATACCTCTATATATAATAGAGAGAACTAGGTATATAAGACAAGGAAATATAGATCCTAGAGTATACAGCGGCCCTATTAAACAAAATATAAAAAAGGCTATTTTACGTCCTAAGGGTAGAATACTATAATTTATCCAAAATAGAACTAGATGCTAAAGAAATATATAGGGATATAAAGCGCAAACTGTCTAAATTAACTTAGAAATAAACACCCTTAGAAATAAAGAATTTAAGAAAAAGGTCTTAGAGTACTATAAATAACTTAAAAATATACTAGAATCGACAATAATAATTAGATCTATTATCGTCCTAAAAAATCTATTTAAAGAAGATTAGCTTAAACCTAATAAGAAAGGGAAGCTAAAGAGTAACTAACCTAGTTTAAGATATTATAACTATAACTAACTAGGCTATATCGCTAGGAATTACCATAAGCCAAAGAAGGAAATAAAAAAAGCGAACCCTATAATATAACGGCTCTATATATTATAGGTAAGGTTACGTATATAAAGGAGCAATAAGAAAAAGCCTATAACTTTAGTAGATAAAGAGGCCTAAAGGGCGATATATTGGTCTGTGCCCTTATTAATTATAGAGTAGAAGTTAATATTATTACCTTATCCCTACTAGTATATAGCGGACTAAATTATAATAAATAGAGGTTAGAAGGGTATAAGACCCTTAACTATTAACCTCTAGCTATATATAGAACGGCTAGTATACTATATAAGGTTACTAACTTATTTAGACTAAAGTAAGGTAAAGTAAACTCCTTTTTTATAGGAGAGATAGCCAGACTTAATATAGTCCTAGGTATGCCTTAGTTATCTAAATAAGACCTAGTTCCAAGCTTTATATAAAAGACTCTACGGCTCTAAAGGCCTAAAGGGAATAAGAAATACTAAAAGGTTGTAATAAAAGGACTAAGATCTTTTATAAAAAGTCTACAACACACGGACTTAGATCTTTTTATTATATATATAACTATTATAGCACTTAAAGGGCTAGTAGATGCTTTGCTAAAAGCCTATAAGGACTATACAAATATATTTAATAAAAAAGAAGCTAGGTTATTGCCGGACTACAGTCTATATAAGCTAGTAATTAAGTTAATAAAAGGTAAATAACCCCTATTTAGTCTACTATATAACCTTTTAAAAGCTAAACTAAAGGTTTTAAGGGAGTATCTAGATAAGAATCTACAACGTAGGTAGATCCATAAGTTATAATCTCCCACTAGTACTCTAATCCTCTTTATTAAGAAAAAGGATAAAGGCTTACGTCTCTATATAGACTATAAAGGGTTAAACGCAATTACTAAAAAGAATTAATACCTACTCCCCCTAATTTAAAAATCCTTAGACTAGTTATATAGGGCATTCCGTTATACTAAATTAGATTTAAGAGATGCGTATTATTATATTAGGATTAAAGAGGGTAATAAGTAGAAAATAGCGTATAGGACCAGATATAGGCTTTTTTAATATACTATAGTCCTATTTAGACTAAGTAATGCCCCTAGCACCTTTTAAGGGTATATTAATAGCACCCTATTAGACCTATTAGATATAACCTATATTATATACCTTAATAACATCCTAATCTTCTCTAAGAGGGTAGAAGATTATAAGGCCTATATAAAGGAGGTCTTAAAGAGACTCTAAGTATATAAATTATATGCCAAACTATCTAAATGCGACTTCTATAAGGATAGTATAAACTTTTTAGGGTATATAGTAACCTAGAATAGCGTAATAATAGAGCTTAAATAGGTCTAAACTATTAAGAAATAGCCCGTGCCTAAGAGTATATAAAAGGTAAGAATCTTTATTAGATTTGCTAATTATTACCGCCATTTTATTAAGGGCTTCTCTTATATTACAGCACCCTTAAATAAATTAACCAAATATAGTCGCGGTGTGGCTAAAGGAGGCTAAAGATAAAGATAAGAAGAGTTAAAGGAACTTAAACCGGACCTAAAAGCGTTAAAGGCCTTTAAACTATTAAAAAGCAGTTTAAATTAGCCCCCCTATTAATCTATTTTAGGCTAGGGATGCCTATAAGGATTAAGACGGACGCTTTTAAATTTATAATCTTAGGTATATTAAGCTAGCAAGCTCTAGGCCCTAATAGGAAGCTATAATAGTACCTAGTAGCATTTTTTTTAAGAAAGCTAGTTGTGGTAGAATGTAACTACGATATATATAATGCGGAGTTACTAGTAATAGTAGCCAGTTTTAAGCACTAGAGACACTATTTAGAAGGGGCGCAATATTAGGTTAAATTGCTAACTAATTATACTAATTTATGGCCTTTTATAACTATAAAAGAGCTATTATAGAAATAGGTAAGATAGGCTAAATAGCTAGCCATCTTTAATTTCTGCATTATATACTAAAAAGGCGTAAGTAACTTAGCGGACGCCCTATTACAGCAACTAGATTATAAGGAGATAGACTAAACTATCCCCCTTACTAATAGGGAACTATATATAATTCTTTAAAGTTTTTAATTATAGCTTAATACGAGCCAATTTAATATAGTAGGTAGCTAGCTATTAATAGGGGCGATTATAGGCCAATTAGGCCGCATTAGTATAGGTAGTATATAACACCGAGTGTTATAAACTAAACTGGCTAGGATAATAGCAGAAGAGTCTAAAACAGTATATACCCTAAAAGACTTACTTCTAAAAGAGGTAAAGGAAGCCTTATCTACTAATTTAATAGCCTAAAAGATTTAGGCGTAATTATTACGGAGTAAGTAAAAGCGGCAATAATATATAGCAAGGTAGATATTATTAAGCTATATATATAAACTATATAAGAAGTCAAGACGTTATATAAGGAGAGAAGGTAGGAAAACGGAAATAAAGGGCATATATTATTAACTTAGTTGCTTAGTTAATATATGCATAGGGCAGAATAGGGTTTAGGTTATAATCCTAGCAAAATTTAGCAAAATTTAGTAAAACTTAGCAGAATATAGCAGAATGCCGTAAATTGCCGTTAAATTGCTATTAGATTGCCATTAGGTTGCCATTTTATAGTTAGTCTTTAATTACTAAGTTAGTAGAAATAGGTAGATATATATAAGGTATTATAGGGGTATTTATTACGGACGCTTTAAGTACAATATTACGACTACTTAGAGAAGAGTTAGAAGAAGCTAGTTAGTTAATATAAATACGGTCTAGGATAGAGCCAGTAAAGCTATATAACAAAGAATAGTAACTAAGGTTATATAACGTAATTTATATAATCCATTACAGAGTAGATAAAGTATACATATATTACGTACAAGAAGGATTTTATAGGAGTATAGTTATATATTTAAGGACCCTTAGTCCCTACCTAAATAGTTCCTTCCTTATAGTAATTCTCAGAATACAATTAGAGTTAATCTGTTAGGCAACCACTCCACTAGTTATTATTACGTTGTTAACTTTAATTTATATTACCTATACACTTAGCCTATTAACGAGCCTATTGTAGTTCTTACTATAAAGTTCCGTTATATAATTACTACCTAGTTACAGTATTAAATATAAAAAGTCGAATAATATGCCACTAAAAGCACCAACCATAACGCTATTAATGGCGGCAACTACTTCAAGATTAGGTAACGATACTAGTATAGTAGACACTAACTTATAGCAACCTATAACGGTCGGACAATTATAAGAGATAGTCGACTAGCTAATAGAAAATAATATAATATTAGAAAATAGGATTAACGGGATAGAAGCAGTAAAGATTAAACTACTATTAATTAAAAGGTACTTAGGAGAGAGATTAAAGCTTAAAGGATTCCTTATATAAATGTATTTTAAGGTTATATAAGAAGGAGCAAAGCTACTAATACCTATGGATCGAGTAGTATATGCGGGACTATTCCTATTAGGAAGAGCACTTAAGTAGTTTAAGCTTTACCTTATGGAGATATAAGCGAATAAAATAACGACCACTAATTAAGAAGTACGATTTATATTTATAGGCTAGGAAGGGTTTATAGAGCAACTTATACAGATATTTAGAGACCTAAAGGCAGTAACTATAGCGAAAAGAAAACTTTAAGACATTATATAACGAACCTTAGCAATTAAATATATAATGTAGTTCTAGACGTTAGTAATATAAGTAAAGTGGAATAATAAGGCGCTTATAGCACAGTATAAATAGGGACTTAAGGCTAAAGTCTAGGACGCGATTATCCTAATAGAAGATATGGAAACCCTACGGGATTTAATAAATTAAGCGATTAAAATTAACAATTAGATCTACTAAAGGGAATAGGCTAAAAGAGGCTAGGACAAAGTTCTATAGTTATATAAGGCGCAAAGTACGCAACGACTAAAGCTAAGTTAAAAACTATAGTATAGCACAAAGCTAATGGACCTAAGCGGTACTAAAGAAGCCTATAAGAGATAGTAAAAGACTATAAAAACCTAGAGGATAAGGATTAAGTAATTAAAGGTCTAAGGAGCAGAGGCCGAATTAGGGATCTTAGTAGTAGAAGATATTTAGGCGGACTCTATAATAAGAAAAATGGTTTAAGGAAAAAGCTTATATAAATTGCGGAAAATAGGGTTATTATACTAGAGACTATAGAAGTGGGTAGAGTTACTATATAGTAAAGGGAATAAGATTAGTAGACAATATATATATATAGAGGGATAATAATATACTATAAGGAACAAAAGAATGTTTAATTAAAAGTTTTGCGTTTTATTATAATAACGCATACCAAATTTATAAGGACGCTAAGTACGGCGCAAGCTATTAGCTATAGGAGCCACATTTAGCAGAATATAAAGGGACTAATAAACTAGTTCGCAGATCGGATATTAAGGATAATAAATTCAATATAGGCAAAACATTTTATAACGATAAGGTAATAAGGGCGGCTTACTAGGAGTATATAGACCTTAGAGATGTTATATAAGAGGTAAAGGATAATTCCACTACAAAACAGGGAACATTAGTAGTGATTAAGACCCCACTAAATACAATATCTATCGCTTCGCGAGATGCAAGAAAAATAGAATAGCGAACTACTTCGGCACTTAATAAAGGCAAAAGGCTAAAAACTTAAGATTCTTAAGACGAGATGCGAGACAATTAAGACTCTTAAGACGAGATGCGAGACAACTAAGACTCTTAAGACGAGATAATGTAAGCTTAAGGACGTATAATAAACAATAACTAATAGAGCAAAGCAATAGCTTAGTTTAATGATATATAAATAAGCTTAGGACGAAGTTTCCTAAAGGCATAAGACTCTTAAGACGAGATAAGTAAGATTTAAGACTCTTAAGATAAGATAAGAACACTAAGTAAGCTTAATTAGACTAAGGCTAAAGCAAAGCTTAAATTAGAAGCGAGCTTAGGATTAAAGAATCTAAGGGACTAGGAATTTAGAGTACAAATAAAAACACCTATAGGTAGGAGGCAAGAGGCTTCTTTATAGATTAGAGAATCTATAATATAAATAGTAATTAGACTAGGAGATAGATATATAGACCTAAAGGACTTACTAGGAGAACATAGCGTTTAACCTAAAGATTAAAATATTAATACTAAGATTAAGAAGCGGAAAGACTTTAAGGATCTATCTATAAGACGCAAACTAAAAGAAACTATAGAAAAATTTAGGTAAAGGATTATCGCATAGCAAGAACAGAAACTAGATAAAAGATTTAGTATATTAGGACGTATAAAGGACAGAGTACTAGTATAAAGAATTACTAATAGGCCTAGGGCAGGCATACTAAGAGCCAAGTAGCTCACTAAACTGGAAAACGAAGAGGATCTAGGGATCCCTATTAGGTTCAAAGAACGATATATAAAGGGCTATTATAATATAGTAATAAGAAGATACTCTTTACGGATAAGCTATATACACTCTAACAGCTGTACTAAAAGTAGTATAAGCAACGACATAATAATAAGTAGGAAGATTTCTATATATAGTTAGATAAACGAGTTATCTAGGACTACCCAATTATAGAGAAGGCCATAACCCACATTAAAAAAGCCTTAATTATAACGTTAAAGGATCTAAAGGAATAATTAGAGGACTAAAGAAGCAAGAGGTATATCTTAGTACCTATAAATAAAGTCGCAATGTTTAGACCAATATAATAAAGGTTTAAACTTAAAGATAAAGATAAGTTAAGAGTTAACCTAAAGCACCTAGCACACTATATACTATTATGGATTGCATATATAGACGATATATACAAAATACACAAAATTCCAAAGGAAAAGAATCGGAAATACCCTATAAGGATATATTAGGCGCTAGATAAGCAATAGTATAGGAATACTAAGTATATATATAGCTAGTATCTAACAGAAGTTTAAGAGTTAGAAAACTTAATACTTTAACTAAAAAGATTCCTTACAGAAAAATACTTAGATAGATAATAGTAGTAGGAATACCTAAAGAATATATATCTATAGTATATAGAAGACAAAAAGCGAACTAGGTATTAGCTAACGAGCGAGCTAAGTGTATAAGAATTAAGCAGCTAATAGTTAGGAAAAGTAGAGGCCCACAAAACTAAAGGGAGCTAGTAGTAGAGCCTTAGACCCTTAAGGATAACACCTAAATTTACAAATTAAATAGCAAGATTAACAGTTTAAAGCGCTAATAGATAGTAAAGTAACACAAAACTATATCTTACTAGTAGTAGTTAAAAGAATATAATTACCTTACAGACAGAAGGAGCAACCTTACCTATTAGTTACAATTTTAGGAGATCTAATAGCCTATAGAGGAGGGATTATTAACCTTAAAACAGGACCTATTTAGATAACTATTAAAGGAAGATAAATTAAAATATCTTTTAATATTATACCGTTAGGACGGGATAAGGCAGTATTAGGTATACCTTAGTTACAGGAATATAATCTAAAAATTAATTAGATTATAGGTTAGGTCAATATTAGGGATACTTAACGCCGTAAGATATAACAACAGACTAAGTTAGTATAGTACTAAGTTAGAGTAATATATAAAGAGACTAAGCGAGGCTTAAGTTATATACCAAAGAGATACTATAAGTATAGCAAGAAATTATAGTTACTAAAAAGTAAAAAGCTATTAGAGTATATAGCATAGGACTATAAGATAGAGTTAAAACTAAGAATAAGTCTAAGGTTCTTCCTAATTTATAAGCTTACTAAGGAAGAGTCCAGAGTACTTAAAGAGTTTATTTAGGAAAACTTATAAAAGGGATACATTAGACTATTACAGTCATCAGTAGGTTATCCAGTACTATTTATACTAAAGAAGAATAGCAAACTAAGGCTATATATTAACTACAGGCAGTTAAACAGCATTACCAGAAAGGATAGGTATCCTTTACCCTTAATTAGCAAAATCTAAAATAGAATTAGCAACGCGCAAATCTGTATAAAGATAGATCTAAGATAGGCGTACCATTAGATTAAAATTAAGGAAGGCAATAAATAGAAGGCAGCCTTTAGGTTAAAGGAAGGACTATATAACTATTAGTTATATAATTTAGGCTTATAAACGCGCTAGCAACGTTCTAAAAGCGTATTAACAATATATTAGAAGAATACTTAGATGAATTTATTATAGTATACCTTAATAATATCATTATCTACTTAATAACTAAGGAAGAATACGGGGAATACGTTAAATGGGTTTTAAAGAGACTATAAGAAGAACAGATACTAGTAGCAATTAAAAAATGAGAGTTCTTTACCAGGAAGACTAATTTTATTAGATTTATTATTAAACTAGGCTAACTTAGTATAGATTTAAAGAAGATTGAGGCTATAGTAAATTGGCAAGAACTAGAGAACGTTATATAGTTAAGATTATTTCTAGGATTTTGCAATTACTATAGGAGGTTTATAGCGTAATAGTAAAAAGATATTAAACTATTTACGTAACTAATAAAGAAAGAAGAACTATAGATATGGGGAAAAGAACAGTAAGAATTATTTAAAAAAGTTAAAGAATTATTTACCCAGGAACTAGTTTTAAAGATCTATTAACTAGAACTAGAAACGGTTATAAAAATAAATATATTAGACTTTATACTAGGGGCATGCTTTATACAGAAATATTAAAATAGATAGCACCTAGTAGTATACTATAGTTAAAAGACAATAATACTAGAGTTAAACTATAACATCTATAATAAGGAGTTGCTAGGTATAGTTATAGTATTAAAGGAATAGAGAGCATTCTTATAAGGCATAGAGAAACTATTTATAGTTAAGACGGATTATAAAAACCTAATAGGATTCCTAATAATAAAGGAACTTAACCAAAAATAGGTTAAATAGGCAGAGATGCTTATAGAATACTATTTCAAGATTTAGTATACTAAGGGTATAGACAATATATAAGCAGATGCTTTAAGTTAAAAGGCTAAACTATAAAATAATAAAAAACCATTAGGGGCTTTACTACGGAAAGATATAGACGGATTAATTAGGTATAATTATCCAAAAATTATAGCGACTTAAAAAGAATTAGAAAGAATTTATAAAATACCAAAAAGCTTTTAAGTATAAAGAATTCTAAAAGCATAGCTAGAAGATCTATAGATGGATATATATAAAAACTAAGAAGCTAAGTATATCCCAAGAAGTATAGCAGAGCAATTTATAGAAGAATTCTATAAAGGATTAACTTAAGGATATAATAGAGCCACGGGCTTAATATTAAGACTCTAAAAGGAGTATATTATTAACGGAATCTAGGGTATTGCAAGAAAAGTAATAAAGGAGTATCTAGATTACTAAAGGAATAAATTAATAAGGCATAAGCCATATAGAGGGCTATAACCTATTAAAATACTAGAGAGACTATAAGAGGTCATATTATAGGACTTTATTATTAAGTTACTAAAGTTAAGAGATCCTATTACTAGACAAGATTATAACGCAATATTAGTAATAGTAGATAAGCTTATAAAGTGGGGATACTTTATAGTATATACAGAAGAGATATTAGCAGAAGATATTGCTAGAATCTATATTAAGGAAGTATTCGCAAGATATAGAGTACTAAGTAAAATTATATCAGACAGAGATTTAAGATTTATAGCAGCATTTTAGAAAGTATTCTTAGCGGAGCAAGGAGTTAGACTAGTAACTTCCACTATATATTATCTATAGACAGACGGTTAAACAAAGAGACTAAATTAGACGCTAGAACAATATCTAAGGCATTATATTAATTATACACAAAATAATTAGGTATTATTATTACTAATTATATAGTTTATATATAATATAACGCCACAGGAGGGTATAGGCATATTACTATTTAGGGCAAATTAGGGATATAAGCTAAGAACATTATTATTACTATAATAAGTAAAGAAAATAAGTAGTATAGCTAAAAAAAGAATAAAGACGTTAATAAATCTTTATATAGACCTTATAGAATTAGTAAAGAAAGTATAAGAGAGAATAAAAAAGTACTATAATACTAAGAGATCTAAGGAACCAGATCTTAAGGAGGGAGATAAAGTATAGCTACTATACAAAAATTTCAAAAGCCGACGACTAAGTAAGAAATTAGACCACTTTAGACTAGGACCTTTTAAAATTATATAAAGAATTTTACCAGTTATATATAAGTTAAACCTACCAGCTAAAATAAAGATCTACCCTATATAATATATTATAATACTAGAGCTAGTATACGGGAATATTAAGCCACTAGTTTACAAAGTAGACATATATAGAGGATAGAAAGAAGACAAATAGTAAGTTTTAAAGATCGTTAGTTATAAGGACATTAACAATAAAATATAGTATAAAGTTAAGTGGATAGGCTATACGGAGACTACCTAGAAACTATTAGAAAATTTAAAGAACGCTATAAGAAAGGTATAGGAGTATCGGAAGAAATTAGGTTAGGCAGTATTAATAAAAAAGAATTACTAAAGAATAAGTTACCTAAGGGGGACCTAAGAAGAGCAGTTGCCAAACTACTTAGATTTATTTCCTTCCCTACTAGAAGAGAATCCGTTTTTTTATTACCAAGTTTCTATAAACCTTATTCTATAAGTTTCTACTCCTTAAAACGGACCTTTTTACAAACCTTTTTAAAACGGATTAATCGAGCGGAAGCCGCAAGACGAGACTTAAGAGCCCGTTACTAAGCATTAGCAGCCTCCTATTCTACATTATAAGAATAGCGTAACTCTACTAGAGCAACAGACAGTTTATTATCTAGATACGTAGCAGTAGATTAAATATAAGACCTTAAAACAAATTAACTAGGGAACTAGACGACTATTAAGAGTAATAAATTACGTATATTTAGCATTAAAGACGGAGCGAATATTACAGGACAAATAAATATTTGCTTTAGTGTACTCTAAATAAAAAGAGGGTTATTGTAAAGATAGGTTCGCTAGCGTAATATAGACTAACCCCTTTCTCAAACAATAAGAATATGGAGATAGTATAATCTCACTAAGAGATAATATCGCAGCAACAGTGCGGACACGACGAGCGGTTAAAAAAGAAGAAATTGCTTTAGGTATAATAAGTAACAATATTAACCAAATTAATTAGATAAATATTACACCTCTAATAAATAACTTAGAGATGCTAGGGATCTTTAAGGACAAAGATAAAAAGGAGGGAGATGGTGTTACGGACGCTTTAAGTATAATATTACGGCTACTTAGAGAAGAGTTAGAAAAAGCTAGTTAGTTAATATAAGCACGGTCTAGAATAGAGCTAGTGAAGCTATATAACGAGGAATAGTAACTAAGGTTATATAACGTGATCTATATAATCTATAGGATCTATATAATCCGTAATAGAGCAGATAAAGTATATATATATTACGTATAAAAAGGATTTTATAGGAGTATAGTTATATATTTAAGGTCCCTTAATCCCTACCTAGATAATTTCTTCCTTATAATAATTCTTAGAATATAATTAGAGTTAATCTGTTAGGCAACCACTCCACTAGTTATTATTACGTTGTTAACTTTAATTTATATTACCTATATACCTAGCCCATTAACAAGCCTATTGTAGTTCTTACTACAAGGTTCCGTTACAGTATCCTATAATAGTACCCCCCCTTTAAACTTAAGCTTCTATAAGATAGGGCTATAGTAGTTCTAGGTAGAGTTTATAAAAGTCTTTTACGGCTTATATAAGTCCTATAGAGTTAACGGGTTCCCATAAGGACTTAGTAAAGCCTCTCTATTTTATAAGATATATATATTAGCGTTTCTATTTATTATACTTAATATTATTAATTCTTTTAATAAAGTACTCGTTCTTACTATCCACTTTAACTAGTAGGGGAGGGTCCTATATCTATCTAGGTAGGGTATTTAATATAGGGGCAGTAGGATGGAGGACTAACGTATAGAATATAGGGTGGATTTTAACCGTACTAGGGAGCTTTAATCAGTAGAAGTAAGAGGAAACGACCTTCTTAACCTTATAAGGGCCAGCGTTCTTCTAATTAAGTTTCTTAGCAGGTCGTTTTATATTTATATTTCTTATATCTAGCCAGACAAAATTACTAGTTTAATAGGCCAGTGCTAGGATTCGTTTCTTATTCGCTGCGGCTTTATAGATAGATTAAGCCTATATTATCTCATTAGTAAGAAACTATTATAGTTCCTCTATCTTTTCTATAAATTTATTCGCTTCTGCGACTTATAAGGCGTAATAAGCGAGGTAAGGAACGTTACTAAAGGGTTTAAAACCCATTTATAGGTGCTAGCCGTAATTGGCTAGAAATGGGGAAACTTTTATAGTTTCTAAGACGGAATTATTTATCGTAAACTTAGCGAATGCAAGCTAGTTAATCCAGTTATCCTATAAATATAACGTATATATCCAAATATACTATTCCATTATAGCATTTACGCGTTCCGTTTAACCATCTATTTTTAGGTAATACGTAGTAGATAACAGTACTTTAATATAGAGTTAAGTAGTTAGTTTTTTCTAGAATACTAAGATAAACTGGCTACCTTTATTAGAGATAATCGTTTTAGGGAGTCTGTAGAGTTTCTATATATAATCTAGGAATAGTTAGGTAATAGTAGGCGTTAATATATCGGGGTAGGTAATTAAGTGTCTTATCTTAGATAGCTAGTCTATAACTACTTAATATTTATATAGCCTCTACTCTTAGGGAGGTTAATAATAAAGTTAATTAAAATATCCTTCTATCTTTAGTCTGGAATAGGTAGTGGCATTAAAAGGCCGTTATACGTCTTATATAAGGCTTTAGCTTATTAGTTGGTATAGCAGCTAGAGACGTACCTTTATATTATATTATATATATTCGGCTAGTAATATTCCTATTAAAGTAGTTTTAGGGTCTTTCCTTAGCCCGGGTAGCCGGTAATAGGTAGATTTTATATATATTTAAGGAGCTTAAACTTAAGCTTATTATAATTAGGGATAACTAAACGGTTTTAGTAATATAAGCGGTTCCCGCGGGCTTTATATTTACTTAAAGAGATCTTTCTAAAGCGTCTAATACCATCTTATATTAGCTTAAGCGTCTCTTAAATAAACTTATTATTTAGGTATTTATTAACTATAATCTGTTTAATTAATTAATTAATTATTTTAAGGGCGTATACTATAAGATCTTTAGTAGGGGGGTTAAATAGTTTAGGACAAAGTAGGGTCTAATTTTAGTAAGAACGCGCTTTTTTTAGGGCTAGCGCGTCTTATAAACGTTAGGTTAGGGCGTTAGGCTTTTAACCTTAAACACCTAGGCGGTATATAATTAAGAATTAGAAATAAGATAGATATTCTAACTAGCGGGCCTAATAATAACTTAGCTATTTCGTAGTTGTGAAGTACTATAGGTTCTTATAGTTATTAAAGACCTTAATTAGAAATCTAGCGCCTTCTAGTTTAGGTTACTATTATTTAAAACATTTAATAATAGCTAACAATTCCTTACCGTAGATCTCGTAGTTATATTTAGCTAGGCTTAGTTATTTTAAGAAGTATGCTATAGGGTATAATACTCTATCCTTATTATATTAAAATAGGATGCCTTTAGTAACGTAGTTAAATAAGTAAGCTTTTATAACACTTATTTAGTTTAGGTTAAAGTATTAGAGTATAAGAGTAATAGTAAATATAACCTTTAAATAGATAGAGGCCTTCTTATATTCCTTATTAAAGACAAAAACTTTATCCTTTTAGGTTAGAGCTATAAGGGGTAAAACTAGGGCGGAGAAGTTATTAATAAACTGTTAGTAGAAATTAGCAAATCCTATAAAGGCTCTTACATCCTTAACATTCTTAGGTTCTTACCAGTTTATAATTACTTTAACTTTCTTTAGGTCTATTTATATACCATTTATAAAAATAAGAAGTCTAAGGTATAGAACTTCCATTTTATAAAACTTATATTTATCTATATCTAACTATAAACTAGCTCCGTATAGGGCTTATAGGATAAAGTTAACGTATTTCTAATATTTAGTTAGGTTATTACTATATATTAGGATATCGTCAATATAAGCAGTATAAAAAATATCTAGGTAGGGGCGCAGGGTATTATTTATATAATATTATAACAAGCTTAAAGCGTTTATAAAGCTAAATAGCGTTACTAAGTATTTAAATAATCTATACCGAGTACGGAATATAATAAGCCATTTATCTCCTTTTGCTATACGGAGACGGTTAAATACAGAGATAATATTAAGCTTTATATAGTAGCAAGCCTTACTTAGTTGGTTTAGCATCTCCTATATTAACGGAATCGGATATTAGTTCTTAATAGTAATGGCATTAGGAGCTTAGTAGTCTATATAAAAGCGCAAACCGCCGCTAGGTTTCTTAACAAAGATTACTAGTATAGCTATAGGCGATAAGCTTGCTCTAATAAATCCTTTATTTAGGTTCTTATCTAAATACTTTTATAGTACTTAAAGTTCGTTTTAGGACATCCTATATAGGGGTCTAAATCTAGGCTACTTTCCTTTTTTAAGTATAATCTTATAGTTATACAATCGGTATTCTAGTAGCTTATTAGCTTCCTTCTATAAAAATACCTCTAGGCGGTTATAGTACTCTACTAGTACCTTTATAGTAGGGTTGGTGTACTTCTTTAGTACTAAGGCCTTCTTAATATTAGCTATAGTAACGGCGAAGATCGTATATTCGGGTTTCTTAGCAAGTTATACTAGCGGGGTAGCTCCAATTATATAGATATCTAAGGTGCTAAGCTCGCTTAGATTATCTATAGTTTCTTATTTAGGTTTAGGTTTAGTATTAGGTATAAAGTTAATATCAGATTCAGGTTCGGGTTCTTTAAGTATTTCTTTTATTATAGAGTACTAGTTCTTCTAGTAGTTTTATATACTAAGCTTAAGCTTCTACTTAGTTTGGGGCGGTATAGTGCTCGGGGTTTATTTATAGGGTTTAATGGAATTTTTAGATCCTTAATGGATATCAGTAGGAATCTTACGTCGGTAAAATTTAGTAAAATTCCTAGATTAGTAGAATCTAGTGGATTCTTTAGGCATAGGGTAGACTTTAGTAGAAATCTTAAGTTAATAGGTTTTAGTAGATTTCCTAAATTTTAGTTTAGGGTTAAGGCGGTGCGTTATAAGGCACTTCTACTTATAACAGGAGGCGGTAAATAAAAGCTTAAGGTTGTCCTAATTAATGGTCACCTTATATAGCTTTATTTAGGGTTATTTAAGAATTACTAGGTAACCTAAGGTAGTAATAAAAAGCTTAATTAGTTCTTCATAGTTTAGGTATTAGAGTCTTAGGTATACTATATAGGTAATTTAGCCTAAGACTATATATTTACTATTAAATCAAAATACGTTAATATGCTAGTTAAGGGGGGTTAAGGTAAAACTATTATCTTATATAAAGATCTTATTAATAAATCCTATGCTACTAGCTCCTATATTAATTAGGACTTAAGTATTAGCCTATTAATTATTTTACTAAAGACAACGGTTAACAGTTATACTATAATCCCAAAAGTTAGAGTTTATAATATCTAAAGCATTTAACAAGATCCTAAGGCAGAGCTATTCTAGAGAGCGACTTAACTTTAGGACATACCTTTTAGTAGTAAGCGGGAAGGGATTCCTATAGAACGTCGGTTATAGCTTCGCCCTTATAAGTAGTGCTTACTAGATATAGGGCTAGAACTAGGTAAAGATTAGGGGCGGTAACTAGAAGATTAATATAGTAAACGGTTACTAGTATTAGCTGTTTATAAATTGTTTTAAAGCGTAGGTAAGGGGATAAGACAATATTTTAAGATATAGTCTTTACTTCCACACTTAAAGCAAAGGCCTAGCTTAATGCGTCTTTTTTATTTAAGGAACCCTAGTGGGGCGTACTCTAGGGTTCTAGTATTAATATCTATAGCGTTAGGGTACTTAGGCTAAGATGACTTAGTAGACGTTTATAGGGCTATTATATTGTATTAAGGAGCGTGTTTTAGTATTAGGCGTAGTATATTATTATACCGTTTATTAACAATATTTACGCAGGCGTTAAGGGCTCCTAGTAGGTCTACGCCTATTAGGGAGGTTATTAGTTTAGGGCTTAAAGATTTAATAAGGCTGTTAATTAATGCAAAGTCGTTCCAGCCTATTTCCCTTACGTAACGGTTAAATTTGGAAAAATATATAAGGAAACTTTTCGTTCCTTAAGCTATATAGTTTATCTTTCTCTAGGTAGTAGCTTAGCGGTTTAGGTTACCGTATAAGGCTTTAAAAAGTACAACTAGGCTTTATACTAAGGTTAGCTAAAGAGGTTTAATAAGGTTAGCTGCTTCTCCTCCTAGTTAACTTAGGGCGTAATAGAGTCGGTTAGCTTTAGTTAGGTAACAGTTAGCGTTACTAATTAGCTTATTTTTAAGCTAGCTTAGGAATAATTAGAGTTCTTATTATTTATTAGTAAATACTAGGGGATTTAGTAGTTATTCGAATTATTTTAGTATAGTAGTTAGTTTAAGGTAAATAGCTACTATAGGTTTAGGGGTTACGTTCCGCATATTTATCTTTAGAGATAGTGTTTAGTCTTAAGGCCCTAACGTAGGCATCTTAAGTGTGCGGATTTCTTCTTAGAGGTCCTTAATTAATCGCTAGTATTATACTTCTTGTTTAGCTTATTATTAATTTAAAGGAGCTTAGTTTTATATAAGGGCGTCTATAAAAGACTTTTATATTTCTACTAGTTATTCTTAAAGTGCGGATATAATACTAACGGCTATAACAGAGGCTTTAGGGTCGTTTTGCATTTTAGAGGTAGTATATAAAGTTAACGTAACGTAGTATTACGGAGTAAGTAGAAGCTGCAATAATATATAGTAAGGTAGATATTATTAAGCTATATATATAAACTGTATAAGAAGTTAAAACGTTATATAAGGAGAAAAGGTAGGAAAATAGGAAGAAAGGGTATATATTATTAACTTAGTTGCTTAATTAATACGTATATAGGGCAGAATAGGGTTTAGGTTATAGTCCTAGCAGAACTTAGCAGAATTTAGTAGAATTTAGCAGAATATAGCAGAATGCCATAAATTGCCATTAGATTACTATTAGATTACTATTAGGTTGCTATTTCGCGGTTAGTCTCTAATTGCTAAGTTAGTAGAAATAGGTAAATATATATAAAGTGTTATAGGGGTGTTCTATAACAGTAATTAAACAAAGTAAAAAAGAAGGAGGGCTAATAGGGTAGATAGAGTTAGAGTAATTACACCATCCTAATCTAGCTAAAAGATTAGAAGGATAATAATAGTATACTCCGCTACTAAGGAAGGCTATATATCCTAAGTAGGAGACTACGGCTTAAGGTAATATAGCGTTGCTATAATAGTAAGCTAGTAGGATATTTCAGTATAACAAAAATATTAAAACTGGCCTAACGTTAGTTTTATTAGCTAAAAGTAAAATAATATATTAAAGATTAGATCTAAGGCTGCTATACTTATAGCTAGATTAAGCCATTAAGATACTAACTATATAGGGTACTATACCCCCTACTAGTCTAAAGAGGCCCCTAGGAAGATATTGTACTTAATTTTATTATAGAACTACCTCTAAGTAAGTATATAGGTATTTAATATAACGTAGTTCTAGTAGTAGTAAACCAATTTATAAAATAGCCTATTATATCCCTATAAAAAGGGACTTAAAGGCTTAAGGTCTAGCGAACCTACTTATAAAAGAGGTAATTAGACTATATAGAGTCCTATAGTCTATTATATTAAATTAAGAACTAATTCTAACCTCTAAATTTTAGTATTTATGTTAGGTGACGAGGTCACCTCGCCTATATGTATTGTTCCGCACAGCCGTGCCTGGCGTTAAGCCAGTCACTCGCTTACCTTTTGCGGGTTTGTGTAGCTAAGTGGTGCGGAGCTTATTACCTTATATAGTGACTGGCTTAATACCTGGGGCCTTGTGGGTTCGAACCTCGTTCGTACCCCAGGCTAACTTGGGGACAGCCTTTGCCGGTCGCACAACTGAAGGAGCCGGTTGCGCAACTGAGCCTAGCTTGGTTGGGGGGTACCGTAACCGAAGACGCTGGTTATATCCTTGCGATCAAAGCGCGAGGCGGCCTCTTTAGGCGCCGCGCTGTAGCTGCTGGGGGTCTAATATATTGGGCGCGATATGCGACCTCCTGGCCTGAACCGCGCTCCTAAGCCTATGGGGTAGGACGTTGCGCCTGGGGACAGTCGCCATTGGGAGGGATGCATTGTTAGGTGACGAGGTCACCTCGCCTATATGTATTGTTCCGCACAGCCGTGCCTGGCGTTAAGCTAGTCACTCGCTTACCTTTTGTGGGTTTGTGTAGCTGAGTGGTGCGGAGCTTATCACCTCATAATTTGCTATACTTCTATCTAGGAATTAAATAAAATTTATCTACTATATTCTACCCTTAGATAGGTAAATAAAAAGGTAAAATTAAACTATAGAGTAGTACCTTAGAGTATTCTATAACTTTAAACAGATAAACTAAGCTAGTTTCCTTACTATAGTGGAGTTTACTTATAATAACTTAATCCACACCTCTATAAGAATAACCCTATTTTAGGTAAATAAGGCTAAAACGTTATTTAAAGGCAAGGGTCTAAGAAAAGCCTATAGAGGCAGTATATTAAAGTATACCGAAGAATTAGCCAATAAGTTAAAGACAATTCACGATAAATTAAGGCAATCTTTAGTTAAGGCTTAAGAATTCTAAGCAAAATACTATAATATAGGTTATAAACCTATAGAATTTAAGGAAGGAGACTATATATAGCTAGCGGGCAAGTATATACGGACAAGTAGACCTAAGAAAAAGCTAAACTATAAGAACTTTAGACCCTTTAAGGTCATTAAGGTAATTAATACGCAGGCATATTAGCTTAAATTACTAGAAAATTAGAATATCTATAATATGTTTTATATATCCCTCTTAGAAAAATATATATTAGATATAGTTAGCGGGAGATAATAGCTTATACCTTATTTTATGGATATACCTAAATTAGAATAATAGCATATTAAGGCTATTCTAGACTAGATAGAAGATAAAAATTAAACTATAAAGTACTAAATATGTTAGAAAGGATATAGTCTAAAAGACAATATATAGGAACCAGCTAAAAACCTATTAAAAACTATAATAAAAGCTTATAGGCGCACTTTAAGACAAAATAGGCTATTAATTACCTATAACTTAGACCTTAAAAGTAAGAACTATAATAGGCCGGGATAGCCCCTAAAAAAACGGTGCTAAATAGTAACTCTTTTCTAATTTCCCCCTAAATAAGGTTTTATAGGTTTTAGTAAAACTATAAAAGGACTTAGTTAGTTTAACCAGAATAATAATGCAATTAGGAACGAATTAGAACTAATATAGTAGAATTTAGTCTAGGGAGTACTAATAGTAACTTATAGCTAAAAAAGCCAGTCTATACCTACCTAGGTAAAAAGTATAAAAGAAAAGGGCTAACCTATTATTATTTTTTGCTAACTAACCTAAATATAATAAAAGAAACTAAACTAAAGAAGGCTGTTACCTAAAGGGACCTATAAGATATTAACCTAGCTAAAAAGGGTTAAGAAAGGACTACTTACTAAGCGCTAGTACTAAATCCTACCAAATTAAAGCTATTAGCTAAATCGTCCCTAACTAAAGAAGAATAAGCTATATTAGTACTAGAATTGCGCTTTAGATTCCCTAAAGTATTAGGAGAAGTTATATCGCCACTAATTAGCTTAGGATAGCTAAGGGGATTAGCTTAAGGCGTAGGAGGGGCTATAGGAGTTAGAGTGCTGCTAATAAGCTCTATATTATTAAAACAGTTAGTAATACAGCATAAAGTAGTATTAATACTAGTTATACTCCTTTTAAGAAAATTAAGCTAGGTCCCTAAGTTCTTAACATTATAAAAAAGGCGCTAAAGGAGGTTAGTATAACTATTAAGCTTTATAATACCCTTAGTAGAAGTAGCTAGAGTATATTATACCTAAAATAGATTAATTAGCATTAAGAATAACTAAAGAATACTAATAAGACCTATAGTGGTAAGAGCTTCTGTCATGCCTAAGCCTAACTCACTTAGCTATACAAACTACTAAAAAGGTAGTAGTAGTATCTCGCAACTAGACGGGCTGCTGGTTAGAATGCCTTATAAGCTCTTTAGCCCATACCGCAGGTACAGGTAGCGCATTGTATAATAACTACACCCCCTCCTAGGGCGCATGTCCTTAGGCGCCTAAATCGCGACAAATAGCTAGCCTTCTACTAAGTGGTCTTGGCCACACAGCGCGCAAGCTGCCTATAGCACCCTAGCTGCAACGTAAGGCGTTTACTAGCACCCTAGCTAGCATATTAAGCTTTCTATAAGGTGACCTTTAGCAAGTATATATAATACGCACTAACGTATAATACCCTACACTAACTATAGAGAGTATAGTCACTTAGGCTGTCCCGTACTCGTAAATATTTAACCCCGTACTAAATTAAACACTAACCTCTAGGTAGTTGTAAGATATATTATTATGCCTAAGCCTAACCTACTCAGCCATATAAACCACTAAAAAGGTAGTAGTAGTATCTCGCGACTAGACGGGCTGCCAGTTAGAATACCTTATAAGCTCTCTAGCCTATACCGTAGGTATAGGTAGCGCATTGTATAATAACTGCACCCCCTCCTAGGGCGCATATCCTTAGGCGCCTAAATCATAACAAATAGCTGGCCTTCCGCTAGGTGGTCTTAGCCACGTAGCGCGTAAGCTGCCCGCAGTACCCTAGCTATAACGCGAGGCGTCCGCTAGTACCCTAGCTAGCGTATTAAGCTTTCTATAAGGTGACCTCTAGTAAGTACGTGCGATATACATTAATATATAATACCCCGCACTGACTACAAAGAGTATAGTCACTTAGGCTGTCCCGTACTTATAAATATTCAACCCTATACTAAATTAAACACTGACCTCTAGGTAGTTATAAGATATATTATTATGCCTAAGCCTAACCCACTCGGCCATACAAACTACTAAAAAGGTAGTAGTAGTATCTCATAACTAGACGGGCTGCCGGTTAAAATGCCTTATAAGCTCTTTAGCCCATACCGTAGGTACGGGTAGCGTATCGTATAATAGCTTCCTAAAGACGTTCTAAGTTCTATTTTAGTAAATTAAATATACTATTTAGCCAGATAAATAAAACCCTATTAGGAGAAGTTAGAGCTAATTTTTATAAAAAAGATAGGATAAGAGCTAGAATATCCCTTTATAGAATAGAGGTTAGCTTACTAGGCTTAATAGAAGTAATAAGGTTAAAAGAGATAGTATAAGACTTCCTAGTAGTAGTAGAGCTAAATCTAGCTAAAGGGCTAAAATAGATCTTTATAGTGCTAAAATGGGGCACCTTAGTTATAATCACCTTATTAACTTTAGGAAGGCCCTCTTTAAAAGAATTAAGGTTAATTTTAACCCGCTTACGTTTAAGTATAGCCTTATAGCGCCGTTTACTACTAAAGAAGGGTAGATAGGGCGTAGAAGCAGTAAATAAGGCACTAAAGGCAATAAAGCTAAAATATACCTTAGTTACGCTATATTTGTCTAAAGCGGCCCTAATAAAGCGATTATAATATAGAAGTTCCTTATTAGACCTATTAAAGTAATAAGTGCCTATATAGGCTATAAGATTATTATTTTTAAGAATATAGTAGCTATTAGGGTTAATAGGAAACTAAAAAAACTAGAAGAAATTACTTATATATAAAGCGCCTTTATTAAAACCATATAAGCACCATCTATATTACCTTAAAGAGTCTTAATTTGGTCCGCATTTCCTTAATTAATAGCTAAAATTAAGTCCTAAGCGAGCTTCTAAAATTTAATAGATTAGTTAAATAAGTGTTTAGGGATCTATAGGACTAGTTAGTTAAATAAACGCGATACTTAACTAGAAAGGTATAATCTAGATTTAATAGGAACTAACCTAGCTATAATAAAGCGAACTATCTCTAAAGTATTTATAATAGCAAAAATTAGAAATAAACTAGGCTATATTAAAACTAACTATAGTAGAGATAGAATAGGCTATATTAAATAGTTGGACTTCCTTATTCTAGAACTATTTAAGCTACTTTAAGAACCTAGAGAAACAATTATAGCAACTATTAGTTATTAGGGTCTATTTTAATTCATTATTATATATTTGGGTATAACTCTCTTTTATTACTATTATGTTGGGCTAAAGGATAACAGACTTAGGTAAATAGGTTCTAAGTAAGAAGAGAAAAGAAACTAAAAAGGAGCAAACTGTCGCTAATTAAAATTAGTTAAATATTTTAGGACTATAAGGGTTAGGATTATTAGTAGAGTTATTAGTAAGGACTAAAAGAGCTTATAAAGAGCTAAAGAGGAGCAAATTAGGCTAAAAAGTATAATAAAGCCTAAGAGTGAGTTACGAAGATTAATAAGGGAGTGACTAAGGAGTTTTAAAAAAATTTACATTCTGGAACTATTATATAAAATAGTACTAAGCCACTAGTCCCTAGTTTCTCGGCTAAGAAAGATTAATTTCTAAAGAGCTATATTAAGGATTTTAGGGTCAAAATCTATAAGAAGGGGGGCTTTATTATAAATAGTGACGATTTAGTAATAATTAGAGTAGAGAAGGACTTACCGCTTTATACGGAGCCTAAGTAGACCTAAGTTAGGATAATAAGGTATATCTAGTCTAAGCTATAAATAGAATTGGACCGGTTAGAGGCTTTACCTTAATTTAGTAAAGTCCTAACTAGATAGCGCTAGATAAAACTATAAGTAGCTACTTTAGTAGGGGGGCAGCTGTTTGTAATATGTTAAATATAAATAGTATTCTCTATTAACTAATTATATCGAGTAAAGCCTTTTTCTACTATATTAACCTTAGGAACCCCTAGTTTCCTTATAAGTACCTAGGTCTATAAAGAGATCTTTATAGCTATCTAGTTATTTAAGTCCTATTTACGCCTTATAAGAGTATCTATATAGTTAATAGCGCCTAGCTTATATATAGTTAGGAAGTTAAACTAAGATAGGACCTTCGCCTAATACGCTTACTGGGCCGTAAGGGCCTTTATTATTATAAAATATTCTAGGGCCTTATAATCTAAAACTACCTAAATAGGCTTAGGGGCTCCTTTTAGCTATATTTACTAGTATTAAAAGCTAGAAATAATAGCTAGTATCTCTTTATTATGGATTAGGTAGTTTAGCTTAGTATCTATTACAGTCTTTAAATAGTAGGTAATAGGGTACTATTCTCTATCTAGCTACTTTTAAGAGTAAATACTAGCTATTATACTATCTAGGGTATTAGTTTCTAGTATTAAGGGCTATTCTAGGTAAAAATGGGCAAGTAAAGGAGTAGAGACTAGCCGCTTTTTAAGCTTATTAAAGGCCTACTTATATACGGCGTTAAAATAGAAGGGCTGGTCCTTTCTAGTAAGGTAATTAAAAGGTTAAATAATTCTACTATAGTTCTTTATAAAGCGTTAGTAGAAGTTATAGAAACCTAAAAATAACTATACCCCCTTTACGGTCCGTAGGGGTTCCTATTAGTTAATTATAACTATCTTTTTTAAGTCTGCCTTAATTCCGTCCGTACTAATAATAAACCCTAAGTACTTTATACGCTTAATACTAGATTCTAACTTCTTAATATTAGCCTAGAGGCTAGCTTCCTAAAGCCGTTATAAAACTTTATAGATATACTCCTTATATTCCAATATATTTTTAGAGTAAATTATAATATTATCTAGGTAGGCTATATAGAAGTCGTTAAGATAGTTAAATAAAATATTATTTATATATCGTTAATATATAGCCGGTCTGTTAGTTAGTCTAAAAGTATAACAAAATCCCCTAGAAGGTATATATCAAATAAAACAGTAGGAGGTTTTATTTATATTCTATTTACGTCTTAAAAAACACAGTTAAATAAATAAGGGGTAAAGGGTTTTGCTAGCGTTTTAGAAGGATTATATAGGGAGCTAGTTCTCCTCTAGAGAAGAACTAGCAATTAGTCTCTAAATAGAAGAGGTTAAAAAGCATTATCCTTTATTACGTAAAGCTCGTTCTACCTTAACTTATCTTTTACTTACCTATAACCCTTATTTTATACTATTAATTAGATATATATACGTTTTAGTTAAATTAGCATCTTATAATTCTAATTACTTATAATCCTTTATAAAAGGAACATATGGCTATTAATTAACAGTAACGGGCTATACCTCCTTACCCTTTAAAACAACGCCCCTACTATAAGAGGCTTAGAGAGTCTGCCCAAAGGAGCGCATTCCCTCTTCCTATAAAGAAGCCACGGCTGGTCCGTCTAACCTTATAAGACCTTTAAAAATAATTACCACTAGGGAGTTATTAGAGCGGTCACTATATAAGACTCTATAAAAATCAAGGAGTTAGAGATATAATTGAGATAAGTATATTAAGACTACTAAGAACAATTATAAGTATAATTAGGAGAAGTATAGACACCCTAGACTCGAAGCGGACTTACAGAGGTAACGCTATACTACGCTATAACGTTAGAAAAACCTAAATTCCGCATAAAGGAACCTAATAAGTATAATAGTAATAGTCTTCGGAACTATAATTGTTTTATCCATTAATATAAAACTAAGTTTTAGCTAGATCCAAAACGTTACTTTAATAAGTATAATTAGATACTAATTACATCTACCTTTTAGCGTGGCACCGTTAAGAGTTTATAAACACGCTATAAGAAGAAGCTTACTATACCCTTTAAATTTAGCGAACTTAAGTCCTAGTTGGTTAATTAGGTCTAAGACCCTACTAATTAAAAAATAGATTATAACCAGTAATACTATAACGCTAAATAGCAAGAAAGCTAGAGTGTAGTCTAGTTTATAAACTACTTAAAAGAACTAGAAGATAATATACCCTACTTAGACCTATAAGATAATACTATATAACTTTACTAGCTACTTGCTAAGTTACGACCTAAGATTTAATAGGCCATATAGGAGAAGGGCGAAATTCCTACCTTTTAAGAAAAGCTTATTTCTAAAGCTACTTAGATTAAGAATACTAAAAGAGACTATCTAGGCAAGTAAAAGAAATAAGACGCTAATAATAAAGAGCGTAGGACTAAACCTAGCTTTAATAATAGGGGTAGATTTTAACCTAACTACTCTATAGAAGAATAATATAAGTAGGCTTTAAAGCCCTAGAGTAACGCTAGTTAGCCTTAAAATAATAATAGGCAAAAACCTAATCTAAATAAGTGGAACTAAGAGTTACGCGTTTATTATAACTACGGTAAAAAGGGCCATATAAAGCGCTTTTACTAGTAAAAGAAATAAGAGTTAGATTAATTAGGAAAAGAGAGAGCATAGTAGATCTTTACTCCCTTATACTAGGCTAGTAAGAGAAGGAGGGAGTAAGCTGCCGTATAGTTATTCCTATCTCTATTTAAGTTAATAATAAATAGGTAATATAAGACTACCTTATAGATAGCGGCGCGACTATAGGGTTTATTTCTTAATTACTAGTAAAAGAATTGGATTTAGACCTTAGCGGCTTATAGGTGCGCACCATTTAAAGTATTAGAGGCTACTAGATTCCATACTACGGGGAATAAACTTTTTCTATAACTAGCTAGGACCGCGATAGTCTATAGGATATATAGGAGATGCGCTTCTATATCGCAGAAATTAAGGAGTATAACCTTATTTTAGGATACCTATAGCTTTACCAAGTTAATCCAGATATTAATTGGCCTTTAGCCTTATATTAATATCGGAAGTCTTAACCGCGCATTATAATTAAAGATTAAAAGACTTTCTTAAACTATATATAAGAAGAAGGGTGGGTATATACTATTTAAAGACTATAATAGATACTAAGCTAAATTACTACATCCATAATAAAGAAATGCTAGGTATTATCTCTAGCTTTTAGCACTAGTGTATATAGCTAGAGGGGACCCCTAAGCCAATTAAGGTAGTTTTAGATTATAAGGCCCTAGAATGCTTTATAATAACTAAGGCCCTTATAGCCCAGTAGGCACGCTAGGCGGATACCCTATCTTAGTTTAACTTCTTAATTATATATAGACTAGGCGTTATAAACCGTGCGGATACTCTTACTAGGTGTAAATAGGACCTAGGTAACCAAATAGCAGCGAAGATCTTATTACGGACTTAGATACTACTATAACTAAAGTACCTTAACCTCCAGATATAGGCAGAATTAAGTATAAACTCCTTAGGCGTTAAGATATATCCTATTAACCCTTTAGGACTTAACTTTATTAACAAATTACTATAGATAAACTATATAGCCCAATCTCTATAAGAGTACCGTAAAAAGATAAAGGACGTTACTAGCCTATAGTCCCTTAAAAATGGACTACTTAAGCACTGTAAACGGCTAGTAGTGGTAGAGGAATAGAACTTACGGACTTAGCTTATTGCTAAGGTATATACTTAGATATCTACGGCCTACCCTAGAAAAAATAAGACCCGTAGGATTATTAGTAACCGCTACTACTGGCCTAGAATAATTATAGATATTAACTGCTTTATATAGAACTGTAATAACTATTATAGGTCTATAATTCTATAAGACAAAATCTTAGGACTATTAAAGCCACTCCTAATACTAGAACGCCCCTAGTAGTATATCTCTATAGACTTTTATAAGCTGCCCCTAGACCGCGACGGATATAATATAGTTATAATTCTAGTTAACCGCTTTAGCAAGCGCCCGTTCTTAATTCCCTATTATAAAAATATTAATACTAAAGAGGCGGCCCAACTATATATCTACTACGTCTACAGAATCTATAGACTACTAGATACTATTATATCCAATTATAGGCCGTAGTTTATATTGGCCTTTTGGAACAAGTTTACCTAGATCTTAGGTATTAGGCTAAAGCTTTTTATAGTATACTACCCCTAAATAGATAGTTAGATGGAGATTATAAATTAGTACTTAGATTAAAGACTCTGGCCCTTTATTAACTACTTTTAGAATAACTAAGGTAAACTATTACCCCTAATAAACTACGCCCAGGTAACCCTACCCTATAACTCTATAGGATTCGCACCTATTTAGTTAGAAATGGGTTATTTACCCTATATAAGCTTTAATTGGGAAAGACTAGAAGGACCCTAAACTGTACGTAAAAAACTATCTTATAAGGAAGCCTAGCAGTACGCTAAACGTTTAAAAGAAGCCTAGAAAGTAGCCTATATAAACTTAAAAAAGGCCTAAAAATTAATAAAATAATAGGTAAATAAGTATAGACGCGAGCTAGACTTTACCGTAGGTAATATAATCTGGGTTATAACAAAGAACAAAAAAATAGAACGGCCTAGCCGTAAGCTAGACTATAAGATAGTAAGACTATATAAGATTTTTAATAAAGTAAGTAACTTGTATAAGGTTAAACTTCTAAATTTAATTAAGGTCTATTTATAACGGAACCTTATAGGAGTACTATAGTAGGTCCTATTAATAAGCTAGGTATATAGGTAATATAAATAAAGCTAATAACGTAATAATAACTAGTGGAGTAGTTGCCTAATAAATTAACTCTAATTATATTCTAAGAATTACTATAAAGAAGGAACTATCTAGGTAGGGACTATAGTCCTTTAAATACACGACTATATTCTTATAAAATCCTTTTTAAACGTAATATATATAAGGTATATAAGGTACGTAATAGACCTTATAGACCTTATAGACCTCGTTATATAACCTTAGTTACTATTCCTCATTATATAGCTTAATTGGGTCTATCCTAGACTGTGCTTTAATTAACTAACTAGCTTCTTTTAACTCTTCTCTAAGTAGTTGTAATATTATACTTAAAGCGTCCGTAATACTATTTCCCTCCTTAAAGATTTCTAATATCTCTAAGTCGTTTACTAGAGGTATAATATCCGTCTAATTAATTTAGCTAATATTGTTACTTATTACACCTAAAGCATCTCCTTCTTCTTTATTCTAACGACGTACCCGTACTATTACGGTTATACTATTACTTAGTAAGATAATGCTATCTCCGTGTTCTCGTTATGTAAAAGAGGGGTTAGTTTATATTATATTTATAAGTCCTTTATCTTAGAAACCCTCTTTTTATTTAAAGTGCACTAAAGCAAACATCCGATTATCCTACGATATTTATTCTGCTTCTAACACTAAGTATATATATTCTACTATCCTTAATAGTCTTTAAGTTCCTTAAGTAATTTATTATAGGGTTTTATATTTAATCTGCTGCTATAAAGCTTAATAGCGAGCTTATAAGTGCTTTATACGAGTTATACTAATTATAAAAGGCAGAGCTAGAGGCCTTAGCTGCTTAATAGCGTGCCCTTAGTGCTCGTTTATCTACCTTTACTCATCTTCTTTATCTTAAAAAGGTGCGTAAAAAGGTCCGTTTTAAGAAGTAGAAACTTATAAAATAAGGTTTATAGAAACTTAGTAATAAGAGGGCTGGTCTTCCCTTAACTAAAAAGGGAATAACTCTAAATAGCTCGGTAGCCGTTCCTCCTAGGTCCCCCTTAAGTGACTCGTTCTTTAGTAACTCTTTTTTATTAATATTACCTAACCTATTTTCTTCTAATACTCCTATACCTTTCCTATAGCGTTTTTTTAAATTTTTTAGTAGTTCCTAGGTAGTCTTTTATAGCCTATCCACTTTACCTTATACTATATTTTATTATTAATATCCTTATAACTAATAATCTTTAAAACTTACTATTTATCTTCCTCTTGCCCTTTATATATATCTACCTTATAAACTAGTGGCTTAATATTCCCATATACTAGTTCTAGCATTGCGATATACTATATAGGGTAGATTTTTATCTTAGCTAGTAGGTTTAATTTATATGTAACTAGTAAAATCCTTTATATAATTTTAAAAGGTCCTAGTCTAATATAGTTTAACTTTTTACTTAGTTGTTAACTTTTGAAATTTTTATATAGTAGCTATACTTTATCTCCCTCCTTAAGATCTGGTCCCTTAGATCTCTTAGCATTATAGTATTTCTTTATTCTTTACTATACTACCTTAGCTGTTTCCATAAGGTGTGTATAAAGATTTATTAATATCTCTATTCTTTACTTAGCTATATTACTTATTTTTTTTACTTAATATAGCGATAACGATGTTCTTAACTTGTATCTATAATTCGCCTTAAATAGTAATATACCTATTTCTTCTTATAGTGTTATATTATATATAAACTGTATAACTAGTAATAACAATACCGAATTATTCTGTATATAATTAATATAATACCTTAGATACTGTTCTTATTGGTTACACAAGGTAATATTACGTAGCTACGGTTCGTAGATAGTATGATAATTGTTCTGTATTTTTGATCTTTATAAAAGGGGTGAGGAACTTAAGGTTCCTTACCACGCTAGTGCCGCGGCGGCACGTAATGGCAACTTGCCACATATAACGGCAATATGCCTTATATAGTGACCACTTGCCTTTATTCCCAATACTGGCAACTCTTCTTTCGCGGTTGCCATCTATATATATATATACCGCTTAACTAGCGGAACAAATATTAATCCTCCTCCCTTGCTATTGCCATTGTAATATAAGTCTTATTAGTAGGGCCGCTAAGGCGCTAGCGGTAAGCGAGCCAATAGCGATTTTCCATCCTAGGGATGGAAAATCTAAATTAGCTAGTTTAAGTTAGGGTCTGCAGAATGTTATACTCCCCCCTCCTAAAAAGTCTTAGCAAGAGAATCTAACTAATTAGATAACTTTAACTCGTATACGTAGAGTATTTGTGTTAACAAACGTCTCTAGTGCCTTATTTAGGTTCGCCTTCGTCATTACATCTACCGGGTTATCTTGGCTATTAATCTATTAAATTTTAAAGAGTTTTTAACGCTCGTAGGACTGCTAAAGTGCCATAATATTAATTATAAGGCGCTTCTCCTTCGTGGTACCAAGCTTAACTAAACACTTATAGAGGGAATATAAGTTGGTATATACGATTATAGGGATAACGGGAAGGAGAAGCCAATCTATAATTATCTTTAGGGTAGTTCTAATTGCAATTGCTATATTAACTCCGCCAACCATTCTATATATCTCTAACGCCAAAATACTTTAGGTAACGCGCTTACTCTTAGTTAAGCTCTAATAGATAAGATTACCGTAAATCGTAAAGTTATTCTCTCTAGTAGATTTATTTGCGATAATAATCTTATATCCTAGCTAGGAGCTAAAATCTTTATTATTTACAAACGATCTATTAATAAATACAAAAAGCTTAGTGGTAGGAAGGTTAATAGGCATGTAGAGTAGTCCCCGATTAAGATGGTTTATTTACTAAAAAAGACGCTTATTTAGGGCAAGGATATTATCTTTAGTTGGCTCCTAGTATTAAGCCGCAATAGAGAGATTAAATAAAGCCTTAGGTTAATAGATAGAAGTAATATAAGCTCCGTAAGCACGTTACTCTACGTATCCTTGCTTTAGAGAATTAACGTTAATAACGTTAATCTTCTTACCTTAACCCTTCTGGCGTAAAGTAATGGAATCCTTATTTAGGGAGAGGATGCATCTATTAAAGAGTAATAGTGTTATTAAATTAAGCTTTTCCTTTGGCTTTGCTATAAGATTTGCCTTTACTAGCTTATCCTCTTTAAGAGCTAAGAATTAGTCGTCTCCTAAGATAATTATATTATTAGTTTATATATCAACAATTCTAAATAGGGTTCTTGTGGTTATAATAAGGAAGCAGGGATTAAATGTAAAAGTAGTTATTAAAAGCTTCTCTTTATAGTGCTTACTATAGGTAGCCTACTAGTAAGTTCCTACCTCTGCAATTCTGTATAATAGCTTAAGCACAACTATAATCGTATCTTCAGGATACTGGTGTCGAATTTGCTCTAGAAGGTATACCAATATTAAGCGCTAAAGGTGCGTCTCTAATTAGGTGTAGGCTTAAGTAATATCTTGCAAATAAACCGCCATTCTATTCTTTATTAAGGAGGGAGCTAATATAATAATAACTTACTAACTAGCTTGTTAAATTATAAGAGATTATATAAAAATTATCTCTTTACTATTATCGTTATAACCTTAGATAATAAGCCTTAATTTCTTAAATAGGGCGTTAGTAGCTTTGCCCTTAATCTCATTAACTATTTTTAACTTAAAGATACGAACTCTATTAAATTTAGTAGGGTTATACTTCTTAAATTTAAAGACTCCTCTTGCGATAAGACCGTCGATCTTTTACTTATTAGATACTTAGAAAGGAGCTCCTAGGGTTATAATATAACCTTCCTTTTAGAGCTGTTATGCGAGCTTAAAGTTAGCCTTCTCTTTAGCTATTATAAAGGCCATTAATAACTTAACTCTATTCTTAATAGCGGCAACAAATTATTCTTTAAAATTAATAAGATATTAGCAATTTTGTAATCCCTTCAGGCAACCTCTACCGCGTTATGGTTATAGCGTATCTACTATAATTATATTAGGATCGTAGTCGCCTTCTAAAAGACGTTAATTGTGGTTCTCCTCTAGGGCATTTTCTAGGGCATCCTATAAGGGCTCAGAATTATTATCTTTATAGTAAAGCTTAATAATAGTTAAATGGAATTAAGTGGGTCCGTAAGGCATCTAAATAGTATAAGTTTAACTATTAATTATAATAAGTTAGTATAGGCCTAACTATCCTCCCTTTTTATGCTATACGCGTACTTTAGACTAGAGTGGCAAATTAAGTGTAGTTAAGGTATTTAGGCCATTTCTTATTCCTAGTGCGTTATTAACCTAGCGTATAGCATAGAGGCGTTACACCTCCTTTATTACCTTGCGAATTGCCTTAGCTCGTTATATAATGGAGGGAGATAGTAAAGAATTATTAGTTATTCGTGGGTAGGCGCTAAAGACTAGCAATATAGGTACGAGTCCATCCGGGCCAGTGGAATTGTTAATAGCTTTAACAGCTATTTATAGGGTAAGTTTTTTACTAGCGTCCTTTAGTTTTAAAGAGATAATCTTATATACGCGGCGTAATAGCGTATAATATTGCTCCACTTTTCTAATACTATTATATGCCTTAATAGGGACTTCCTTAACCTTAATTGCCATTACCTTTATTTATTATCGAAACTCTATAAATAAAAAGTTATTTTCTATATCGTAGATAATTTGATTAGGGGGTCCTAAATAAATATTAATCTAGTATAATTAAAGGGTATCCCATGCGTTTCTGGCTGATATATCTTTTAAAAAACGCGCGGCTTAGAAGGAGGTTAAGAAGTTAATAACTTAAAGCACTGGTTTGCCGCTAAGATATATAACGTTAATAATAATATAGAAGTTAAAGTTGTAGTTATCTTTAAGGGTGAACTTAAATCGGCTAGGGGACTTTTGGTTTATTTAGTAGTAATAGTAATACTTTATAAGATGCTTAATTGCCTTAACCTTAACTTTATAGCCCGCTTGCTAAAGAACCCTAAGCAATTAATAAACGGATAGGTGGCTAAAACGATGGTATAGTTAGCGTAATTCCGACTTAGTTAAATAGCTTTAAGTAATACTCTTTTCTAGTTAATAAAGAAGCAACTAGGGGTAACCCTATTTGCGTATAACGGGCACCTAATTATCTCCTTAAATAAGTATATTCTTAAGGTTGTTAAGCCTAACGCCTAACTTATTTATATCTTTAATGCAAAATAGAAACAGAGTATTTGTAGGAATAATATGGAAAGTAATATATCCTAAGGGGGTTTAGACCCTAATTATGCTAAGAGAGATTATAGTACCTTTACTAAAGCGAATCGTATATTGGCTTACCGTTAATTAGTCGATCTAAATAGAGCTATTAAGCTGCTAAAGAGCTCAAACTTAAGGTTCTCTTACTATAGATACTCCTACGGCTCTAGTATCCGGCATAATACTATAGAAGACGTTTGCCGAGTATCTGTTATTAAAGGAAAACGCGGAGCTCTCCTTTAGCTCGTTAAAGATATCTAACTTCGTAATAGAATAAAGTATAGATTAGTTATTAAGAACAGCAACGGTTTGTGTACCATTTACCTTACTATACTTAGTAAAGTATTAGTTAGGTAAGTAGTCCTCAATTTCCATATCCATAAGGAGCTATTCAGTCTTATTAACCTCACCCTTAAGATCTTTTACGCCTTTATATTAAACTAGGAAGCTTTAAAAGTAGGCTATAATAACCTTACAATTTCTAACGTTTCTTATACTTTAACGGAACTTATTATATACCTCCTTTTGCTTATTAAGGGAGTGTCTAGTTAACTAGCAATTTGGCTTCTTATAAACATAGCACTTTTTTTAGCAATTACTTTGAAATAAACCTCTATAAGGACCTCTATAATTACCTTATAGTTAATATTAATTATACCCTCTTCTATATTCCCTACTACGGCCACTATATATTTAATTAGTCTAGTTATAATCGTGTTGGTTAGGAATACTTGGTTAGGTAGGGTTTTCGGTATAGAACTGTTAAGATTCTTATATTTATATTATAGTACCTATAGCGGAGCGTAGCTCAGCATATACTGCTTTAAACGTATCTATAGGTTTATATAGCGCTAAGTTATACTTAGGAACGCTATAGCATGCTAAGATAACCTGGTCCCTTAGGCTGTTCTTATTTTAGTAAGTTTTAGTAAAGCTATATTAGATTTTCTGGAGTTTATTAAAGAGTAGTTAAAGGCACTCTAAATAAGTCTTTATTAGGTTAGAAGCAATAACTCTTTAAAATGTAGTCTCCCGCCATTTAAATATATAAAGCTAGTAATTCTTATTAGTTTTAAAGTGGGCTCTAGTAAGCTAAAGCATTATATTAAAGCTATAGTTTTTACTTGCAATATAGTCGTAATAAAATATTGCTGCCCGTCCCTTTAATATAATAGAGAAAGCGTAATGGTACTGGTGGCGTTAAATTCTAACCTTATTATAATAGTTATAAAAGACCTATAGTTTTGCTCTAAGCATGTTATATAGTTCTCCTCTAAACTTCTTCTCTTTGTCTAAATATACCTTCATTAGATTTGTGACTTCTTGTAGTAAAGGCTTACTAGTTAGCTAGAGTGGAGGAGGTAAAGGTAAAGCAACTTTAAGTAGGAGAGCACCTCTAGGTGGAAGAATAGCTTTAGGTAGGGGGTTAGCGTTTTAGGGGTTTTAATATAAATTAAAGTTGCCTTCTAAAGAATATAGGTTATTTTTAGGTTTCCGTAGTTAACGTATAATCTTAGCTTCCGTCCATATTAGTTCTTCTATACTAGTAATAACGGCCTAAATATTGCTAGCAATTAGGTTACTGTTCTTAGTAATATATACCCTATTCCTATAGAGGAAGTCTTAAAAATTCTAAACAATATTAACGTTGCTAAGTGCCTAGGTATTGGCAGTCCATCCTATAAAATCCTCCCTAAAATACTCCTATAGTTATAAATCGATATAGTATCTATTTTGGTAGAATATAATATGGTATAGGAAAAAGCCATTAACTTATTTTGCGGTATAAGTTGTTATTGACCTGAGGTACGAGTGGTCTATACTTTTAGGTGTTTGAATTTTTAAACCCTGCCAAGCCAGCTTTTGATTGGTTAGAAAGCTAGCTTCTTATTGGTTAGAAAAAAAACGCGGGTGGTAGCTACCTGTAGAATATACGTGACGAATACCAAAATATTTAAGATCTTACTATCAGCAAATTAACCTTTTTGTTGACATCTCTATTAATACTACTATATGCGTCTTAACTATGGTAGAACTTGCTTTAATTAAGTGCAGCAAGTGCTGTTTAATACAACCCCGTATTAATTTTATTAAAAACGGCCCATCTATTAAGCTTTTAAAGCAATGTTAATCGTGTCGGTTAAAGGTGCGTTTTCCCTATATATTACTTCTACTTTTACTTACTTTCCTAGGGCTCTAAATATAATTTAAATAGGCAGAAAGCAGAGCTTGGTTTTACTGAGACTCGTCCTATAAAGCGCTAGCGAAATGCTTTACCTGAAACCGATACTGAGGACGTCTTCTTACCTCGCGGCTAGAATAGTTAAGATACCCCTAAAATAGCTTAATGGTGGAAGATAATTAGGGCAATATAACGGGAGCACCGCATTCTTGATCGGCGGGGTGAAGCTTACTCGCCTACTCCTCCGCTATATACTATAGATAAAGCTCTGTGTAGTAGTAGAGGCGCTCTAAATGACCTAAATGCGTCCTTGCCGGAACTAGCTCCTACGCCTACTCTACCGCCAATACCTACTCTACCGCCAATACCTACTCTATTGCCAATACCTACTCTACCGCCAATACCTACTCTACCGCCAATACCTACTCTACTGCCAATACCACCTTCCTTACGGCAAGCTCCCTCGCGGTAAGCTCCCTCTCTATAGGCTCCCTCTTAGCAAGCTCCCTCTTAGTAAGCTCTAACTACGGCTACTCTACGGCTAATACCACCTTCCTTACGGCAAGCTCTAACTACGGCTACACTACTACCTGTTTCGGCTGTTGATTGGGAGCGAATTAAGAAGTTTAGGAGTATACTACAGGCTGAACGTATGGAGACGTGTAGTCGCTATAAGGAGCGGTGGTTCTAAATGGGCTTAGCTACGGAGGGTGATAATATAGGTGTATGTAAAGTCTGTATTAAGGACGCCGATAGCCTTAAAGATCTAACCCTTTTTTCCCTATTTAGTGAAAGCAACGAGCTCGATCTGGGGCCTATTCCTAGCTTCCTACCTATACTTACCGTAGTAGAGGAGCTTCTGATTGCGCGCGTATACGTTTATCTGCAAGTCGTATATATACGCGGCCAGCAACATCGCTATACTGGCTACGTCTGCTGCTTTGGCCAGAATATACTAAAGACTTGGAGGCAGCTACCACGGCTACCTACTGAACTCGATATACTGGTCGTGAGGCCTATAGTAGTAGAGGGTGGCTAATACCTGAGTCGGCGGTTTACTAAGCGGTATACTATAAGGCGCTCTGCTATAGTACTGTGGCTTTACTTTCTAAAGGCCAATTATCCTAATTATTGTGACGTTGAAATATGTAGCACCCGGCTTACTAGCTTACCCAAAAATGGCTCTATATTAAATTAGCTACCTTATATTAATGAATCAGAGTTTAATAATTCTGCTCCTATGCAACGTCCTCCTGTTATTAATCCTCTGCCTACTAAGCTTGGTAGTAATATACTAGATGGCGAATTTAATGACGATGTACTGGATACTTTGGTTCCTAATCTAGTGCCTAACCTTAATGAATTGGAACTTTTGGGTTGTGAGGTTTAACACTAATAAGACCTACGAACGGGCTTAGAGGTTCCTACTGTGCGGCAGACACCTCTCTCTAAGTAATTAGCTAGTTTTATTATACGTAGCGCCTTTCCTACTCTGTTTCTTTATGGTAAAGCCGACTTTAATATGCTATGAAGCCGTATAGTTACCCTGGCTACGTACGCCAAGCATATACTTAAGTATCAGGACGGTCAGTTTGGCCGCTACCCCTTATTTTGCTACTACGTGTTTAATTGGATTATGAGAGAGCAAGCCCTTAACGCTACCTGCTTCCTTTGCAGCTGATTAAATAAAAATGGTCTATCTTTAGATGAGCTCAATAATTATATAAATGGTAGTAGGGGCAACTAGGTTTTAAATAAGATTGTACGGCATATACAGAAGCTTAAGGGCACTAGGCCTTACTGGAAGCAGAAGAGAAATAAGCTTATGGCTTATGCTGAAAATATTAAGAGCGGGTCTCTATTCTTTATACTTAGCGCTGCTGATCTATATTAGCATGATCTACACTCTTATATGCCTTGATTTGACGAATATAAGGCTGCCGATGAGGCTTAGCGCTACTAGATTGCTTCTTAAAATCTTAATAATAACCCGCATATTGCTGCTTATTGGCTGTATCGCCGCTTCGATCTGTTTAGGAAGCACGTGCTTATGGGTTTATTTAATGGCACTGACTTTTGGTCCCGATATGAGTGGTAGGCGCGAGGTAGCGGCTATATATATGGCTTCTTATGGAGTTTAATAGCCCTAAGGCTAGATCCGTTAACTAGTGAATTAAGGGCGGCTTTTGCTAAGTACTGGGCTGCTTTTATATCTGTAATAAATCCTAATTAATCTAGGCCTCCTGATCTTTAATATCCTTCTGCTCTTAGCTATGAAGAACAGCTTAATACTAGTGAGCTTCTTACTGCCTGCCTTAATCGATTTTAATAGCACCGTAATTGTACTGAATCTTACTGCTTAAGATTGAAGAAAGGCTCCGCTGGAGCGAAGGAGTGCCGCTTTTACTTTCTACGCTCTCTTCGCGATAAGGCCGCTATATTAAAGGATTAAAACCTATATTACTGGACGTTCTGTCTATAGCGTAACAATAAGCTTCTTAATAGCTATAATTCAGCTATAATACTGGCGTGGATGGTAAATATTAATACGTCGCCCGCTATAAGTATATTAGTAATAGTTAACTATATAGGCAAATATTGCAGCAAGGAAGAGAAGAAGTTGACTTCCTACTAGGAGTTACTCTAATTAGTACAGCCGTACGCCAACAGTCTTTATGCCTTTAGTTCGATAGTAGCTAAGTTTATGAATAAGCTTATTGCCGAACGCGATTGGTTGGCGTAGGAGGTATACTATCTGCTTTTTGATATTCCCCTTTCCGAAGGCTTAAGGAATATAGTAACTTTAGACTGCCGCTAGGAGGATGACCGAAGCGCTATATATAAGCTTAAGGATAGGCAACTAAGAGGGTACGGACTGTCTGACTATAAGAAATATAAGCACCGCCTAGATAGGGTAGAGGATGTTACTTTCCTCGATTTTCTACTCTACTTTAATCACTCTACTTATAAGCGTCGGCTAAGAGCAAGGCCTTAAGTTATATCATACTTTCTGTAATATAATGGCGATCGTTCCTATTTGCAGTATTTTGAGTTCTACCGTATAAAGCTTATTCTTCATCACCTATAGAGGGAGTATAAGGAAGTAGCTACTTATACTGATGGATTTGGGGCCCCTGATTATATGGCTTCCTATTAGGCTTATGTTAACTCTTATCAGCACCTACCCAACTACTTCTGCAATCGGAAACTAGAGGAAGGTCGCGAAACTGCTAATAATATTAATAAGTTTAAGGGCGATTTCGCAGACAACTTAAAGCTATATTAGTCCTTTAAGGCCCTATATACCCGCGTTTAAAATACTAATAAAGTTAAAATTAAGGATCCTGACAGGCTTGGTGATAGGGAGCTTGATTATAACTATAACTAGAGTATACATTAGGGTACGTACCCGGAGCTTAATAAGAGGACTTATTAGTAGGAAGTACGGCTATAGCCTCTACTGTGGAGCCGCCTATCCCAAATAGCAACTCCATCCTCCTTATAACTAGGTCAGCGTCATATCTATAATGTTGTAGTTAATTACTATAGGCAGATCCAAGTGGGCCTTGACCCCCCCCTACTGCGGATTAACGTTAATAGAGAGGCAGGAACCGGCAAATCGTATCTTATTACTGTCCTCTTTACTACACTCTGTAATATAGTAAGGGCTAATAGTAAGCCGTCGCTATTGGCTTAAGCTGCCCCTACTAGGGTAGCTGCCTTTAGTATTAACGGCAGAACTATATATGATCTATTGAGGTTGCCGGTAAACCGTCCGTTTGAGAAATTGCCTACTGCCAGTCTTACGCCTCTATAATAAGCTTTTAAGGATATTTACTATCTTATCCTTGACGAGAAATCTATAATCGGGCAAGTATATCTGGCCTGGATTGACTACCGCCTCCGTTAGATCTACCCTACGTGTAATAACGACTATTTTAGAGGCTTAAACATCTTGCTAGTAGGCGATTTCTATTAGCTTCCCCCTGTAGGTTAGGCGGCCTTATATAGCAATTTACCCGCTAGGCCGTCAGAGCTCGCTAGCTATAGAAAGGGAGCCTATAAGGCAATTAACCGAATAGCTGTCCTAGATTAAGTTATGCGGTAGGGCGGTGATAACGCTAAGAGCTTTGTATTTAGGACCGCCCTTGCGGAGCTACGTAGTAATTCTATAAGTGAATTGACCTGGAAGCTTCTTTTAACCAGGTGTAAGCAGGGCCTATCCACTAATGAGGTTGCGGGCTTTGACGACGCAATTTGGCTATATGGCATACGCGCTGCTATAGGTAAGTATAACACTACTTAGCTTCGCGACCTTTTACAGCCAGTGGTGGCTATTAAGTTAGTTAACACTGGTGTAGGTGTACGGAAAGTCACTCTTAATTAGTGCGATACTATAGAGAATCTAGCCCTATGTATTGGCGCGAAAGTAATGCTAATATAGAATATCTGGGTTAAACTAGGCTTAGTAAACGGTACTACTGGTATAGTTAAAGATGTTATATAGAAGGGATACGCGGATATTAAAAAGGATCAGCCTTAGTTACTACTAGTTATAGTAGATGGGTATAACGGACCTACCCTATTTACTCGGCAGGATGGTAAGAAGGTCGTCCCTATATTTTCTATACTTTATAAGTGGGAGGGTATAAGAGGCTCTTGCTTATGGCGTTAATTTCCAATTACTCTGGCTTTTGCTCTTACTATATATAAAAGCTAGGGCCTAATACTTAACCGGGTAGTTTTAGATGTTAAGGAAAAGGATAAGACAGCCGGGCTAACCTATGTAGCAATCTTATAAGTTAAGAAGCTTTTAGGGCTTATGTTTGAACGTGGGTTCAATATAGAACGATTTTAGTTATTTATGAGTAAGACTAAAGAGGCACAACAAGAAGATTTTGTATGGAGGCAGTAGTAACTACTTATAAACGACTTTTCCTAATTAGGAAATTATATACTGGCTTGGAGGTAAGCGGAGAATACAGCATTCGTCTTAGTTTCCTAACTTTTAAATAGCTTAACCGCGAAATCCAATTTTCTAAATTTTAACCCCCCTATTTGTCCTACCTTCTTACCGCTTCTGGAGCTGTTAGATATACATATAATGGTATATAGGGAGAATTGGCAGTACTGCCGGATCAATATTGCTGCTATCTATAGCGTTGATTGATTTTTGGAATTCTTCAATTTTTTTAAAGGGCGGAAATGTCGCTTATATAAGAAGTCACGTGACCTCTGAGAATACTTGGGACCGTATATTAGCAGCCACGACTTCTCTACACTACAGTTAAGATTTTATATATACTGCACCTAGAGCTACTTATAATAACTGTTACCTATAGATCTGCCGATTTATAAATTAAAAATTAGACGTGGTTAGAGCTGTTAGTAGGGGTTATTAATCGCGCTCCCCGTGATAAAATTTTAGATTTTGGTGATCTAAACTAATGAATTAAATCAAAAGTTTGGAATGTCTAAATAAGGTTCTGCTAAGACGCTAGCTGGACCCTAACCTAGACCCTTCCTAACCTATTAAATTCTAAAAATAACAACCTCTACCGAATTAAAAATTAACCTCATCCTTAACAAGCTATCTGATTGGATTTAATGGTTCTTTATTATCTAAGACATAGCCAAAACTAATGAGGTATAGTAGTATATTAACCTATCTAAGAAGAAAGATGATTTTTTAAAGCTAGAACTACCAAGTCGGCCTACACTAAGGGATATACTACCTATGGCTATATTGATAGCAAAGCTAGACCTAAACCAGCTCACTGCCTATAACTAGCTCTACGCTAAATACAAGGACGATCTACGCGTACACTAGAAGCAAAAATAGGCTATAAACGATATTAATAACTACATCGTTCGCACTATATCGGTAGCCTACCTTTCACTTATTAATAGCTTTAGTAGTCGGTTACATTAAATATTTAAGGCGTCTTTACTACTGTAGTAGCCACTACAGTGACAGAGACACCCCGTATTTTAGTAAGTAATTAAGCCCATCTTATACGAGAATTTTGTGCTATTAGTACTTACTAAATCACGTACTTATAGGGCCTCCTCCCGTCTATAAATACTCCCTCCTCTATACCTTCCTCTCTTCT
>Ga0307515_10002330_pt1 | contig 41485 bp, 41 predicted proteins | sample 17_EM_MG_FD_194513 | JGI IMG/M metagenome (GOLD analysis project Ga0307515, IMG submission 194513) | Populus trichocarpa ectomycorrhiza microbial communities from riparian zone in the Pacific Northwest, United States - 17_EM | ecosystem: Host-associated > Plants > Roots > Unclassified | place... | reverse complement strand
TTAACACTCGCTTGCCCAGTGCAGTGATGGTAAAAATCCGTTTTCGTCTTCCTCCCCTTTCTGCAGTGGGGTCGCCCATGGCAGAAGTGAGAAATCCCTTGCCTTCGAGGCGATCAAGGGTAGAGTGCACTGCTCCTATGGACACAGCGCGCCCCGTCTGCGATTCAAATTCTTCTGCCATTTTAAATGCATAAGCATCATCTCCCAGTATGCCAGTCAGCAGCAGAAGTACTTCCTCAAATTCACCTAATCGTGTTTCAATCATACGATATGATACTAAATTGTAGAATAAATATACGTGCAAATTATTTATTTGTTCTACAATCTGGTAATAAATACTTTGTTAATTCTTCTTGGTTACAGGAAAACGCAAGAAAATTGTTGGAAGGACGGGGTGGTTTTGGGAAGGTTGCATGGAAGCACCGCCATCGCGAGGAACATGTCTCATTTGATGAAGCGATCCTTCTGAAGAAAAGTATATATTAAGTTTTATAATCGTCAATCATAAATATTACCGCTCAAACATCTCGGGAAACTCCGGCATCTCATCCCAAGTGCGGCCATCCAGCATCCGTCCTGTTTTCTTTTTATTTGTGCCACCCCACTGTTTAAAGAAAAAAGCCACATCAGCCTTCTCGCATTGATCTTGAATATCTAATACCCAATCAGGATTCATGGGTCTAGGCTTTCTTCCGCTCTCACCGCCTACTATTACCCAATCCATTTTCTTCAAATTCATCTTCTTAAGAGGTCCGATTAAAGGTTCCAGTGATAAGAATTTTGTTTTTGCTTTTGTTTTTCTAAGAAAATCTATCCGAGACTTTACTCTATCATCCTCTACACTTACCCCCATCCATATATTATGAGTCCATTTTAACAAATTAGCTTTATCATATTCCAAAAGCAGATCTGCTCTTTTAGTAAGTACTTGAAAAACGTGCTGAGGGTTTTCATTCATCACTTTGAAAACCTTTTGAATAAATTCAACCGGAACGTCTTTGTGGAATAAATCACTCATTGAGTTAACAAATACAATTTTCGAATTCTTCCAAGTATAAGGAGTGCTTAATTCAAAATCATGAGTAGTTATTTCAAAATTATTTTTATACTTATCAATCCCCATAGATTTTAATCTTCTGGACATAACCTCTGCATAACAAAATTTACATCCAGCAGATATCTTATCACAGCCCGTTGTAGGATTCCAAGTCAGTTCGGTCCATTCTATGCTAGATTGTGCCATGTTATTTAATGATTTTTATCGCAGTTAACTTCGCCCCAAACTTGCATATTTTACTTGACAAATCGAATTTCCCCTCTTGTATTCTCTTTTCACTTACCATTCGCTTCAGTACACCTCTTCCGTGCGAAGGAAGGAACCCATTGGTTATCGTAAATAAATAAACATCCTTATCGGTAAGCAACTTAAGTTTTTCAATACAACCCATCAATTCTTTCTCAAACACTTCCGTCTTTTTTGGTTTGGTTATTTCACCTGTAAACAAATTAAGCTGATCAGGTTTAATCTTATCGTTATCTATATCAAAATTAGCTTCTCCTCTTGCAGGGTCAATTTTCCAACAAGTCGTTAAGAATTTCTCTATACCTAATACATGACCGCTTCCAAAGATTAATCCATATACATTTGATCCCCTTTTAAGCGAAAAAGAAGCTAAGTAATATGTCTTACCTATAGGGATTAGGCTACGATAGTAATCAAGAACAAGGCGGTGTATCTGATAGTATGGAGTTTGCTCAACTTCCTCTGGACTCAGGTTTATATGTTGCAGTATATTGGGATGATCACAAAATCTTTTAATCGTGGATGAAGAGATAAAAAAAAGAAAATCTGTTGTTTTAACATTTATAATCTGCTTGAATACATCCTCTCCTATATGTTTGATACCATATTGATCAAGAAACAGAAGATTAGTAGTATCTTTCTTATTGATATCAGGTAGTTTCTTTAAGAATGACTCCTTAAAGTCTAAGGAGTCAATTTCAACTTTGTAGGGTAAAACATCCCTGTCCTTAAATACAAAGTGGGCATTCAGCTGTTGATATTTATCCTTATCAAACTCATTAAAATACAAATTAACGGCTAGACCTTTTTTCTTTAAATCATCGAGATAGGGTTTAAGCTCATCTACTATTATACAAGGAGTACCATTAACACCAGCTATATCTTTCCCTGGACCGGCAAAAAAATCATATATATTTATTGTATCCCAATAAATCTTCCTGGCGGAAACAAACACCGGCAACCATTCTCTTATATAATCCTGAAATATTGCAAGCTTCGCTTTCGTACTCTCATCAAAGGGCTTAAGGTGTAAATCTTTGGCCATATATTACTTACTATACCGTTACTTTTATTTGGTCGCAATTGCTTTTGCCTTATTTATAATAATTGATCGATAAAGGGGGTTGCTTTTGTAACAAGTTCAACGAGTTTACCAACTGTTACAACTTTTTCTATCCCACTCCACAAAGTTTTTATAACTGATTTATTAGGATTTGGCTTTACTAGCTGATCTTGAATAGAATCAATATCTGTAACTATGTCTAACTTCTCACTGTCACTTAAATCTACTGACTGAGATATTCCGTTTCTTAAATCAGAAAGCGCTTGAGCTGCTTCTTTAAATTTTACATTTATCTGATTACCATCACCGATTGTAACAACACTTCCTGTTGCTTGAATATTAATACCCTCGAATCGTTTAGGCGTAAATTGGCTCGGACCTTCAATTTTGTCAATGCCTTTGGCTGTGATTGAATAAAAAGCAGTCTTTTGAGGGAATGTCATTCCTCCTTTTGTAAAAGACTTGGACTCTATTTCTTCAACGACCCAATCTTGACTAATCAAGTAATTTAAATTACTTATTATTTGATTGTCTGCTAGCCCCTGCTTTGCCTTCAACTCTGACTTGATATCACTAATTTTAATTGAAGAACCTTTTTTTCCTTTTCTACTCGTGGCGGTTGTATTTCGTTCGTAGAAATATTCTAAAATCATTTGCCTTAGCTCGTCATTCGAAAATTGGGGAATTATTTTCTTCGCCATAGTTTATTATATAATAATTTAATACCCTCACATGCTTTGCGTAGCATCTTCTTTGACAACCAGAAAAGCCTTTCATCGCCAGAACAGCGATGCTTCACGACATCTAAAGCCAATCCAAAAAAATACAGACAACGAAGCTGCGCAAAAGAGTTGATATAAAAAATCCCTGAATTCAGGGATACCGCGGTGTTGTTTTATTTTGTTACTTAGCCGCCCCTTATAAGAAGGGCATAAAACAAAAAGGGCTAAAATGGTTTATTAATGAATCAAAATTGGTAAGACCTCAAACGACATAAAAGCGGACTCCGATTTTTTTATGGCCGTTGCTTATAAGGCAGACGAAATTTTAGAGGCATTGGGCTAGAGGTGTATAAGTTAGTGCAGCCCACAACAATTGGGTTTAAGTTTTTAAATTACGTTTGGTCTTATAGAACAGTGACGCGTATCTTAATTCCACTACTGCTCATGCACAAACATTATGTGCCCCATTGGAGCGACACCCAAACTGACAAACGTTGACAAATGAAAATTGGAATTTATACCTACGGAACTCGAGGCGATGTGCAACCCTATATTGCATTGGCTTTGGGGCTTATGGACAAAGGACACCAGGTAACTCTTTCTGCACCGTCTGACTTCAAGGGCTTTGTAGAAGGTTTTGGCGTTTCATTTGAAGGACTTTATGGCAATGCAGAGGAAGCAATGAATTCACCAGAAGGAGTAAGTGTTTTACAATCTGAAAACACGATTAAACTGATGAAGCATTTTTTCAAGGTTTTGAACAATATAAAAGTGCCTTTGCGAAAAAGTTATTTTAATGCAATTAGCAAAGTTGATTACATCATTGCCAATTCTGCGACACTTCCTATTGTAAGTGCCATTGCTGAAAAACAAAATAAAAAAATTGTCCTGACTTATTTTATGCCACCAGTTGTGCCTACAACCGAATTTCCATTGGGCGACTTTGACTTTCTTAATTTTTCCTGGTATAACAAACTGACCTATAAAATTGCACACCTTTTTTATTGGAAATTTGTAAAACAAGAAACGAATGAGTACCGACAAGAATTAGGCTTGCCCGTTTTGAAAGAAAACCTGGTAACTCACATTAATAGACAAAAGCCATTAGACTTATATTACATTAGCCCAACGCTAATCCCACAACCCGAAGACTGGGAAAGCCATCATAAAATTACAGGCTTCCTGACGGTTCCAAATCAGAAAAGAGAAACCCATAGTTTTGACAAAATTACTCCTGAACTAACAGAATGGTTAGAGCAAGGCGACAAGCCAATTTACATAGGTTTTGGAAGCAACGGAGTTGGGAATAAAGAAAAATTTACAACTATCCTGACCAAAATTTTAGACAAGACAGATGAGAGAATCTTGTTCTGCACAGGATGGTCGTTACTTGAAAACTTTCCAAAGCACAAAAATCTATTCATAACAAAATATGTAAATCATGAAACCATTTTACCAAAATGCAAAGTGGGTGTTTTTCACGGTGGAGCAGGAACATTGGCGACAATGTTGCGCAACAATTTACCAGTTATTATTGTGTCGTTTTATACAGACCAACCGACTTGGGGCAAAATAGTGGAACACAAAAAATTAGGAGCTCATATTCCGGTTAAATCATTAACGACAGACAAACTCATTTCAGCCATTCAACTTGCACAAACAAACAACATAAAAAACAATGTTTCAGCAGTCGGGCAATCAATAAGGAATGAAAACGGACTTGGAAATGCAGTAAACGAAATTGAAAAATACTTTGACAACAAAAAATACGACACACAATGTTGTATGAAAGTTTATCGCAGTATACCGACAGTATAAAAAAAAGGATATCAACCGAAGCAGAGTATATTCGCATCATCGTATGGCAAAAATATTTCTGCAAGCAGAGTGGAGAAAATTGGTCATGGCAAATTATGCCGTGGACGCGAGTCTTCTCAAAAACTATCTTCCTTATAAAACAGAAATCGACTTGTGGAACAACACCTGCTACGTAAGCCTGGTTGGGTTTATGTTTGTGGAAACGAGAATGCTGGGCTTCCGCATTCCTTTTCACGTCCACTTTGAAGAAGTGAACCTTCGTTTTTATGTAAGATATAACGACAAGGGGGTGTGGAAACGCGGAGTGGTATTTATTAAAGAGATTGTGCCCAAACCTGCCATGACGATAGTTGCCAATACACTCTATGGCGAAAATTATGAAACGATGCCTACGCGCCATACGTGGGAAACGAAAGGAGATACACTTACGGTAGAGTACGAATGGAAAAAGGAAAACTGGAATTCGCTGAAAGTGATCACGGACCTTCAGCCTGTGGACATCACGAGCGGCAGCGAAGAAGAATTTATCACCGAGCATTTCTGGGGCTATACAAAAATCAATGCTACCCGTACCTCTGAATACGAAGTGGAACATCCGCGCTGGCAACTGTATCCCACCAGGGTATATTCGATCAACGTGGATTTCGGAAAAGTCTATGGTCCGGAATTCAGTTATCTGAAAACAGAAACACCACGTTCTGTTTTTCTGGCTGAAGGTTCGGAGATCATCGTACGGAGCGGAACACGAATTTGATTATACCTTAAAGTCAAACCTCGCTCGCCCTTGTTGGTGTTCTTCACCAACAAGCGAGATGAGCTGCAATAGTAGATGAACCCAAAGAATAAAATAAAGGGTAACGCGATGAACAAAGAGATCTTAAAATCACATCCGGAGTTTATAACGGTGACGTGCCTTAACTGGAAACCTATTTTAATGGAAGATAGGTTTAAGAATATTATTATCGATAGCTTAAGTTATTTGTCGGGTGCAAAACGGGTAAGTGTATATGCCTTTGTGATCATGTCCAATCATTTTCATTTGATATGGCAAATGATCGGAGATCACAAAAAAGAAGATGTGCAGCGTGATCTTTTAAAGTTTACAGGACAGCAGATATTGAAACATTTGAGAAATGAGAAATCGGAATTGCAAAATGAACTTTTGGTGCAAGCTAAAGACCGAAAATATCAGGTTTGGGAGAGGAACTCGCTAAGTATTCCCTTGTGGTCGAAGGATGTTTTTCTTCAAAAGCTAGAGTATGTACATCATAATCCTGTAAGAGCTGGCTTATGTCAATATCCCGAAGATTATACTTACTCAAGTGCGAAGTTTTACATCAAGAATGAAAAGGATTGGGATTTTTTGGTTCATTACGCTGGATAGTTTGAACGGTTATTTGAATTTAGAGGCTTGTTGGTGAAGAACACCAACAAGGCGAGTAGGGCTTAATGTATTATAATTACTCTTAATGGCAGGGCTTCACCCTGCCATTGTCTTTTTCGCCCCTTCAGGGCTAAGTAATAAATATGCCAAGGAAATAGAGATTAAGTAGGATGGAACATAAGTTTACCTCCATCCTTATGCATCAGCCAAATTCTTTTTCCTTAGCCCTTATTGGTGGCAACATTACGCATGATCTTACCAACATACGATCTGATACTTTTGTCATAGAAATCAAGGGAAGAGGGCAGGAGAATTTAATCACAGACATTGTCCTTGTGAATAAGTTTCTGATATCCATCTCGTTCCAGCCAAATTCTTTTTCTAACTTGGCCGGCCCAACCTTATGACAGACACCCGCTTTTGCGCTCATGGCTTGTTTTTCTTATTTATTACAGGCTTGCTATGCCTTATTTCATCTATCGCTCATGCACAGCCACGGGTGGAAAAAGGTGTTTTGGATGCACGTCAGTTCGATCTCGCTACACAACAACTTCCGTTGAATGGTTCATGGATCTGGTACGACAATCAGTTACTCTCTCCTTCCGATTTATCAACCGGCCATGGTGAATACGTAGGGTTTCCAAAAGTCTGGAATGATACCCGTACGTCAACGTCAGGACTGGGCTATGCCACGTATGCGGTTACTGTTCTTTTACCGGAAGCTCCCGACTCACTGGCATTAAACATGCCCGATGCATACACCAGCTATCAGCTATGGGCCAATGGAAAAGTGATTGCCAAAAATGGAACCGTAGGGAAAACAAAAGAAACCTCTCAACCTCACTGGGAAGTGAAAGTGATTTCCTTTCACCGTCCTGGTGATACACTCCGGCTGGTGCTACAGGTCTCCAACTTTGATCATCATAAAGGAGGAATAAAAAACCAGATCACGCTTGGAGAAAGTAATCGCATCTCTTCTCAATTTAAACTGGCCAGCATCAGCACCCTGATTGAATGCGGAGCATTGTGCGCCATGTTCCTGATTTTCCTGATACTCTTTTTTGTGCAAGACCGAAAAAGAATTATTCTCTATTTCGCGCTGCTATGCCTCACCTGGTCGGTGCGTTCGGTCTTTTCAAATGACTATATTTTCTCCTCCTTCTTTCCTGACTTCGCCTGGGCACCCCTGGTACGTATCGAATACCTGACTTTATATTTCACAATGATCTGGTGTACACTGTTTCTAAGCAGGTTATTCACCAATGAAGAAAACAAAATCGCCAAGTACCTGCTGGTAGCCGTAAACTGTATCTTTACCGCCCTTACCGTTCTTACTTCACCTCTTGCTTTTACGCAATGGCTGAATATCTACCTGATCGTAGCAGGCGCATTGATTCTTTACGCGGCCACCATTATCTTCCGGGCATTAGTGAATGAACGCACCGGCTCTTCTTTCCTTACGATCTGCATTTTGCTGAACATGCTTCTCTTCGCCTACGACATCTTTACTTACCAGGGATTCTTTGCTTATAGTCCGATGGTGCTAAGCTTTGGATACATTTTCCTGTATATCCTGATGGCGTTTGCATTGCTGTTTCACCTCAACATCATTACCGGAAAACCGGAACAGGCCACCATATTACGATATGATGACCTGTATAAAGATGATATGTATAAAGTAAAATAATCCAGCTCACTTATTCCTTCCACTTCTTCACGACTAATGTAGCGTTGTGGCCCCCAAAGCCAAAGGTATTGCTCATCGCCACGTTTACTGTTTTATGCACCTTGGTACCTAATGTCAGATTCAAGGTAGAGGGAACGGCAGGGTCAACGGTTGTGGTGTTAATCGTTGCGGGCACCACATTGTTCTTTACAGATAACACACAGATCAGTGCTTCAATGGCACCGGCTCCGCCAAGCAAGTGGCCGGTCGCTGACTTGGTGGCACTGACATTTAAATGCTTTGGATCCGTTCCGAAAAAACGAGTGATGGCTTTGGTTTCACTTTCATCACCTAACGGAGTGGAAGTAGCATGTACGTTCAGATAATCGACATCCGTGGGTTTCAGTTCTGCCTCTTCCAGGGCCAGTTGCATACCCAGATAAGCTCCTTCTCCTTCCGGATGTGTGCTGGTTAAATGGTAAGCGTCAGCCGACATGCCACCGCCTACTACTTCGGCATAGATCTTTGCACCACGCGCAACGGCATGCTCATACGATTCCAATACCAAAGCCACACCGCCTTCGCCCATTACAAAACCATCACGGGTGTGATCAAAAGGTCGCGATGCGGTTTGCGGACTGTCGTTTCTGGTCGACAATGCTTTCAACGCTCCAAAGCCCCCAATACCGGATTCGTTAATGGCAGCTTCCGATCCTCCGGCAATCATTACATCCGCTTTATTCCACCGAATATAATTGAATGCTTCAATCAATGAAGTCGTTGATGTGGCACAGGCAGATACTGTAATAAAGTTGGGGCCCATAAAACCATACTTCATCGAGATCCATCCTGAAGCAATATCAGGTATTACTTTAGGAATGAAGAACGGGCTGAAACGCGGAGTGCCATCTCCTTTGGCAAACTCCATCACCTGCTCCTGGAACGTAAGAAACCCTCCGTTACCGGAACCCCAGATCACTCCTACCCTGCGTTTATTTATTTTCTCCAGGTTCATGCCTGAATCTTCTACTGCTTCTGTTGCTGCCACCATAGCAAACTGGGTGAACAAATCCATCTTGCGCGCCTCCTTCACTTCGAAGTGAGCTTTAGGATCATATCCTTTTACTTCACAGGCAAAATGGGTTTTGAATTTGGAAGTATCGAACCGGGTGATGGGCGCTGCTCCGCTTTTTCCTGCCAGGAGGTTATCCCAGAAATCAGTGACTGAATTTCCCAGCGGAGTGATCGCTCCTGCTCCCGTTACTACTACACGTCTTTGATGCATAAATTTAGATTGCTCGTTTATTTAAACTGATAAAAACCTGATGACCATTTATTAATTGATTGATTGTTCTCTGTTATCCATCACGTTAAACTAAACTCTTCCACCATGGCCTTCACCTGCTTCACCACTGCCTTGATGGCTTCTTCGGAGGAAGAAACACGTGAAAACATAATCGCGCCCTCTATCGAGCAGAAAAAGAACAGGGCCAGTTCTCTTGCTTTAATCTCCGGCTTAAACTCTCCGGCTTTCTTTCCTGCTTCAATGGTAGTGACCATAAAGGAAACCGTACGGTCCAGCTCCGCTGCTACTATCTTTTTCATGGAGGTACGATAGTCATCTGCTTCCACTGCCGTATTCAATAAAGGGCAACCTCCCTTTACCGGGGGATGAAATACATAGCGTGTAAAAAAATCAAGGAAGGCAATCAGCTTTTTCTTGTTCGTAGTTTGTGCGCTTATACTCAGGTCAGCAGCTGAACGCATTCGCCCGATGGTATAATGAAAGGCCGCTACCGATAACTCTTCTTTGTTTTCAAAGTTTCCGTATAATGCGCCCTTGGTTAATCCGGTGGCCTCACACAAGTCGGCCAGTGAAGTGCCATCAAAGCCTTTGGTATTGAATAAATGAGCCGTGGATTCGATGATCTGCTCCCGGGTACGCGCTCCTTTCGTCATGGCACAAAAATATACCATTTGGTATATTTTAACAAGCTGGTTATTCGGTTAAAACGTAACCCGATTAGAGTGAGCCAGTTAAAATTGAGCTACCTTTGCCGCATGCAAACCAATAGTACGATTACTTCCGCGCTCAGGAACCTCTCGATCACCCAACTCAACGAAATGCAGGCTGCAGCCATCGAAAAGGCTGCTCATCATCCCAATTTGATGATTCTGGCTCCAACCGGATCAGGTAAAACCCTTGCTTTTCTGATCCCCGTTATCGATTCATTACAGGAAAATATACAGGAAGTGCAGGCGCTGATCATTACGCCTTCGCGTGAGTTAGCCTTACAGATCGAACAGGTATTCAAAGCCATCAAGAGTTCGTTCAAGGTAAGCTGCTGCTACGGAGGACATTCCATGAAAACAGAGCAAAACAGTCTGAGTGAAGCACCGGCTGTCATTATCGGCACCCCGGGAAGAATTGCCGACCATATTGAACGCCAGTCGTTTGATGCTTCTAAAGTGAAAATGATTGTACTCGATGAATTCGACAAGTCGTTACAGATGGGTTTTCAGGAAGAATTGAAATTCATCTTCCAGGCACTTAACCGCAAGCAGAAACATATTCTCACGTCAGCGACTTCCATTAATTCACTGCCCGATTTTATACCTTTTACGAAATGTGAAACCGTTAATTTCTTAAAGGCGCAGAAAAATGAGAAGCTTCATCTGAAACTGCTCCGCACTAAAACCACCGATAAGGTAGAAACACTTCTTCGCCTGGTAGCCGGATTCAATCAGGAGGTATGCCTTGTGTTTTGCAATCATCGCGATGCAGTAGATCGTATCAGCTCGGTGTTAGCCATGAATCATATCGAGCATGGTGTATTTCATGGCGCGCTGGAACAGATTGATCGCGAGAAAAACCTGATCAAGTTCAGAGGCGGGGCGCACAACATACTGGTAGCTACCGATCTTGCCGCACGAGGTTTGGATATACCTGAGATCAAGCATGTAGTTCATTATCAACTTCCGCCACAGTACGATGCTTTCATTCACCGTAACGGGCGTACGGCACGCGTACAGGCAGAAGGCGAAGCATACCTCGTTTTAGCAGCCGATGAATCGTTACCCGATTATATCGATAAAGACATTGAAGAGATTACCGTAAATCCGAAATTAAAATTACCTCCCCCTCCTAAATATGTATGCTTATACATCAGCGCAGGCAAAAAGGAAAAGATCAGCAAAGGCGATGTTGTAGGCTTGCTGATGAAGAAAGGTGAATTACAAAATGATGACCTCGGGCTGATTACCATTCTCGATCATTCTTCTTATGTATCGATCAATCGCTCGCTGGCGGAGGATGTCTTGAAAAAGATCAAGAATGAAAAACTGAAGAAACTGAAAGTGAAGATTGAAGTAGCGTATTAGTAATTCGAATTGCCCAGAGGACTAAAAGTCTCATCCATCTGCATTCCGAGTAACCACGGGCTTAAGCCCGTGGTTACTGAATCAATAGCACAAAGGGCTTTAGCCCAAATGACAACCACTGAAATTGGAACCGGGATCGTACCGGGTGATTTAATATCATCCACAATTACCTGTGGGTACAAAGTAGGAAATCAGCGTATCGTCATACTTCGTTCCTTTATAGATTTCTTCGATCTCAAAGCGGATTACATCCCCGGGCTTATCCGTCATCAGCTCTTTCGACCATATCGGGCGAATAGAAAAAGACTGATAATCATCCGTATCCTGCAAAAGCACATGCGCGGTGAGTTTGTCATTCACAAACGCTTTAAGTTTTTTCACACGGTTATTTGCATTCCATAACATTTTACTTTTTGTGTAGCCCGTTTTGATCTGGTAGGAGCCACCAATACGAAAATCCTTTGTAATCGTAAAGGATATCCACTGCCCTATTCCACCGGATGGTACAGCCCATGCCGTTTCGTCCTTGCCATCCAGCACGCTGGCAGCCGCATAGCTTGAATTATTCTGAGGCGCAAGCTCGGCAGACGCACGCACCGACACTCCGTGAGGACAATCAAATTCGTTGACACCCGGGCCATCTTCATTTTCTTTAATAACTGACGCTTTCACAGTAATGGCTTCTTCGTAATCCTTACTGTCCGTTTTACTCAAAGTAAACCGGCTGCCGTCCCACCTCCACTCCCATTCATACTTCACATAGCTACTGGATAGTTCATTCATATCCGATTCGTATTCATTGGCTATTTCTCTCAGGAAAATCCATTCGTTGATCGCAAAGATCACTTTATCCGGCAACAACTTAATGTCAAGATAAATGGCAGCCTCTTCGCCTGCATAACCTTGTGGCAGGTTTACATTTTCAGCAATAAAATCCTCAAAGTTCAATGCAGGCATGGCATAGGAAGCCCATACACTATCCGGTTTGTTTACAGCATCAAATGAGTATCGCCAGAATTTCGTGGACATGATTTGAGCATTCAATTGCTGAACGCCAACAAGCACACTATCGCCTTTAGTTCTGTACAAAACAAAAGTGACTGAATTGTCTTCGGCCATTTTGTTCCTGATCACCAGCTGATCATTTATAGAATCGGTAGTGGTCAGTATCCAATCCGGAGATTCTCCGTTTTGAAGCAATTCATTAAGCTCTGCGTCTGAAATTTCTTCTATCAATTCAGTAAGTTTTTTTACAGGAAAAGCCGCCACCACATCTTTCACTGTAATTACATTTTCATGACTCACCGGCTCTTTCGACTTACAGGCAAACAATACAACCGAAAACAATAGAACAGGAACGTAATTTGTTTTAATCATAAGTTAATTGCTTGTTGCTGCTCACCCGATACTGATGAGTTTTATAATATATCTTTCGGAACAATTTTCCTGCTCCAGGCTTTTACGCGCTTGCCGTTGGCGGCTTCTGCATCGGGATTAAAGTCTAACGTAGTCTGCCACGAGTTATCGGATTTAAATTCGGTTTCCATTCCCTTCAGCACTCCCTGAGCAATTTTTTCGGAATGGATAACGGCTACGCATTCGGTATTTAAGTTGGCGCTGCGCGGATCAAGGTTGAAAGTACCGATCACAGCAATTTTTCCATCCACCACCATCGACTTGGCGTGAAGCCCGAAGATGGGTGTGAAGTTGATCTTCTCCTGCAAGGCACCGGTCATCACCAGGAAACGTTCTGCTGCATCGGGACGGAACTCATAGATTTCCACTCCGGTCTCCAATAACTTTTTCCTGTCACGCTGATAACCGCTGAATGCTTCCATGTTATCAGTGGAAGCCATACTGTTGGTAAGGATCCGGATCTTTACACCGCGCTGCACAGCATCCTTAAATAATCCTCTTCCCAGCTCCGTGGTAATCAGGTAAGGAGATTGAATATCCAGCGACTTCTTTGCATGCTTTATCAGGCTGATTAAGGTATCGGTGCAAACACCACCACCGCTTAACCCTTTCGTGCCATCGTTCTTACCCGGTATATCCGAAACGAAATCGACCTGATCCAGCCATACGAGGTTGCCGGAACTGTGAAGCGCTTTAAAGGCACCGGGCAGATTCGTTATCCGTTCTCTTACCTGGGGCCAGAAGTTATCGGGGTTGCAGGCATACTGATGAAGCCGGTCGAAGCGCGTAGTGTCATCGTACCTTGCTTCCTCTTCCGATACCAGGTCACTTACAGGCACACTTAACGGATTGCTCCAGAATTCATTAAAGGATTTTTCTATTGCCGTATTTACCTTCCCCAGCAGCAATACATCGCGGTCTCTGAAGTTATATTCCTGGTCATAATCAAAATATTCATCGGCAATGTTTCGCCCCCCGGTAATGGTAATCCGGCCATCGACAATAAATGTTTTGTTATGCATACGCTGATTGGCCGAACGAAAGTCAGACGCATACTTCCTGACTTTGGACGCGATATTTTTGCCCAGGTTCACACCCGGGTTATAGATCTTAATGGAAATATTGGGATGCGAATCCAGCGTAAGTATTTCATGCACTCCTGCTTCGACCATGATATCATCTACGAGCAATCTTACTTTTACACCCCGGTCGGCAGCACGCACGAGGTAGTCGCAGGCAATCAGCCCGACATTATCGGGGGAGAAAATAAAATACTGAATATCAATGGACTGCTCTGCGTATTCGGTAAGCCAGGCACGCGCGACCAGGGAACCGCCCCCATCTTCCAGCACATAAACTCCGGTTTTCTCGCGCATGGAATCGGCAATGGCTTCAAGCTCTTTGGAAAGACTCAGCGAATCATTGCGGTGGATGCTGGAACAAAAATCACCTGCCTGAAGCGGAACATCACTTTGTTTTGAAGAGCAGGAAAATAAGAAGATCAGAATGATGAAAGAAAGCAGTTTCATGTGTTTCGTATAGCAGGGATTTCAAAGATACTTAAAGCACAATAATCCGCCAGTACACCAGGCGATTTAGCTCCTTACAGGTTGGCATCAATTTTTTACCTGGATTAAAATACTACACACTTTAAGTATGTCTCCACCTAAAACAGAACAAAAGCCGGAAAAGAAGCAAAGCAAAGCTCCCTTGTTTATCGGATTAACGCTTCTTGCCATTCTTACGGGCAGCTATTTTTTATTTCCCGGGTTTCATGCAGGGGTAAACGAAGCCTTTGACGTAATTACCAGCGAAGATCAGGATCGCATACAAAAATGGGTAAAGCAGTTTGGCGCGCTCGGGCCTATCGTATTGGTCATTGCCATGACGGTGCAGATGTTTATGCTCATCATTCCCAATCTCCTGTTATTCATGATTTCCATTATCTGCTACGGGCCGGTATGGGGATCATTAATTTGCATGGCCGGTGTTTTTACTTCCTCCTCGCTTGGATTTTATATCGGACGGAAACTGGGTCCACGTGCCATCGATAAGTTTGTGTCGGAAACAGCGCAGGAAAAGATCTGTGTATTCGTGGAGCGCTATGGAGTAAAAGCCATTGCTATCGCACGACTGTCTTCCCTGGTGAGCGATGCGCTTGGCTTTGCTGCCGGTATCCTCGAAATGAACTATAAGAAATACATACTGGCAACACTGGGTGGTATTGCCCCGGTGATTATATTAATTGCCATCTATGGCCGCAGCGGAAAAATAGAAAAAGCGCTGATATGGATAGCCGGTATTTCGCTGGTATTACTGATCGGCTATATTATTCTCGATAAACGCAAGCGTAAGGAAGCCTATGCGAAAGAAGTGTGCTGAAAGTAGTCAATCGTCAATGATAGTAGCCAAGTCCTGACCCCAATAGTTATAAGGGATTACTCAATCTCAATATCATACTTATCCAACAGCCCGGCAATTCCTTCTTTCGAGAATTTTGCTTTTTTGATATAGTTACCTTCCGGATCAATGGAGTAGTTATACGAAGTACGCAAGTCTGCTTTTTCAAGTAACGTATTATCGAACGTAGCTCCGGTAAGGTCGCAGTTGGTAAAAAGTGATTGTGTCAGGTCCGTCTCGGAAAAGTCCACTTCATGCATACCGGAATCAATGAAGCGTGTCTTCTTCATTTTTCTGCGGTAGAACGAAGAGAGATTCAGATTACATTGCTCAAAACTGACGGCAAACAAAAATTCGTTGCAGTCATTAAAATGTAATCCCATTAGCTTGCATTCCTTAAACCGCACATCGCGTAGTGCAGTCTTGTTCAGTTTGGCCATGCTGAGATTACAGCCTTTGAACTCACATTCAATAAACTGGATATCCGACAGGTCGGTAGTTGCAAAATCGCAATGGCTGAAGGTACAGTTTTCATACTCTCCTTTTGGAAGAGGTTCTTTGTTAAAATCCGTTTTGTCAAAAGCCTTCGCTTCCGTGTACGTCCGTTCCATGCCTCAAAATTACTTATAGACAATCTCAAACAGATTCAATTCTTCAATAAAACTTTTCAATTCATTCAGCCGCTCCTGAGCAAGCTGATTAAGCTGTTCATTCTCTTTTGGCAGCTTGCTTCTTCCATTGATCGCATCCGAAAGCATTGGGTTGCCATCCACCAAAATAAAATCATTCTTAGGGCCTTCCATGTCTCCCTTTATACCGGTGAGGGAATCGCTCAGCGAATTCCAGATCAGTACCACCTCTTCATTTCTTCGCTCGATACGAGCTCTCAGTCTTGATTCGAAGTCGACCAGATTATACGCTCTTAGATTAAATTTGATCAATAGCTGTCGCTTCAGGCTATCCAAGCTGTAAATCGAAATTCCATAGAGCACTATTTTTCGTGGCTGTTTCATTCCCTCTCCTCCCGGCATTAAAGGTAGTTGAAATAAATATACAGGGCTATGGAGTGAATGGAGAAAACGTGCCGGGTTCCTTTCCGGCTTCACGGATACGAACGTAAATATGTTCACAAGCGATCAGCCCGTCACATCAAAAGGCGGAGATATCCCATGAAACGGGCCATTCATCCCATCGGCATTATTATTGACAGAAATTGTAACTTTTTAGGACTTTCATTCATCTTAAGATCAAATCGTCTATCAAAACCTTATCCCTATGTTGCTCACTAACCTGAAGTTCTTTATCCGTGTCTTTCTGAAAGACAAGTTCTTTTCTGTGCTGAACATACTGGGCCTTGCGCTCGGCATTGCCGTAAGCATTATCCTGTTGCTGATCTTACAGCACGATCTTACGTACGATAAGCATTATGCTAACTACGACCGCATCTATCGTCTGGGCGGACACCTCCAGGCTACCGGTGTAGATTTCCGCGTAGCCCGCTCCGCTCGTGAGCTGGGCGACATCTTAAAGACCGAATTTCCCGAAGTGCAGCACGTAACACGTGCCAACAACTGGGATCATACCCTCGTGAAACGCGAGAAGAAAGGAGAAGAAGTAGCCCAGTACGAAGAAGATGTGGTACGTACCGATTCCACTTACTTCAATGTATTCAAACATGAATTCATTGCCGGCAATGAGAAGACCTCCTTAAATCTGCTGAACTCGGTGGTCATTACAGCATCCACTGCTAAACGTTATTTTGGTAACGATGATCCCATTGATCAGACACTCATCATTGATGATCAGCAATGGAAAGTAACGGGGGTCATCAAAGACCTTCAAACACACACCTTAAATTTGATTTTCTTCTTTCCGGTTTAAGCAAATCGCGCGACTGGGTAGTGGATCAGGGCCAGGTAAAATCCGAAGCATTCTGGAATCCGGATGTGTACACCTATCTTCTTATGCCCGACAATTACAATCCGCAGGATTTCTACGCCAAGTTTCCAGCGCTCTTCAATAAGTATTATAAATCGTTTGGCGACCAGGTGGGTGGCAAATACACGCCCATACTTCAGTCGCTTGCCGACATTCACTTTCACTCCGATCTGAACAGCGATGAACCGGTTGGAAACATCTCTTACCTGTATGCCTTCACCGCCATCGGTATATTCATTATTCTGCTGGCGTGTATCAACTACATGAACTTATCTACGGCCAAGTCAGTAAAGCGTGCTTCGGAGATCGCCATGAAAAAAGCATTGGGCTCCGGCAAGCGTGCACTGGTGCTGTCCTTCCTGGGCGAATCGGTGTTCTTATCTTTTCTATCGCTGATCCTTGCGGTGGCTATTGTATTCATTGTATTGAAGGCCACTTCGTTCAATTCACTTATCGGCAAAGATCTTACTCCTGACTTCCTCCATAATCCACTATTGCTGTTCGGATCGCTGGGAGTCACATTAGGTATCGGAATTCTTTCTGGTTTATACCCGGCCTTCTACCTTCCTGGTGTGCCTACCTTAAGTGCATTGAAGGGCGAATTCAAAAACCGTAAGTCCAGCCTTGTGCTGCGCAAAGTATTGATCACCGCACAGTTCACCATTTCCATTTTCGTGGTAGTATGTACCTTCTTCATGCAGGATCAGATCAACTTTGTGCGCAACCAGGATCTTGGCTTCAACAAAGAAAACATATTGATACTGCCTGTACAGGATACACTGGTACAGAATCAGCTTACCTCCATCAAGAACGAGTTCCTGCAAAATCCAAAAATCACTGCCGCTACTACTTCCTATAATGTAATGGGTATGGGTGTAGGTGGCCCGGTGATGTGGGCGGAAGGCGAAACCGGCATGAAGCAGCAGGCTTTTAACATGATGACGGTGGGGGAAGATTACTTCAAAACCATGAACATACAGCTCCTGAAAGGACGCGATTTCCAGGCCGGCCCTAATGCGGATGTGGATAATATCTTTATGTGCAACGAGGCAGCCGCCAAACTGATGGGCTGGGGCGATGATCCGGTGGGCAAAAAAGTAAAATGGTTTCATGGTACGACAGACGGACAGGTGATTGCTATGGTCAAAGATTTCAATTACAATTCGCTGCATAATGCTATCGAACCATTGCTGATCATCAAATCGCGAAAAGAAGGTGGCTATCTGTATTTGAAAGTGGCCGGTGATCATTTGCCCGAAACCATGAGCTACATTAAACAAAAATGGAGTGGCTACGATCCCAACCATCCATTCGAATATTTCTTCCTGGATCAGCGCTTTGATGAACAATACCGGGCCGATGAAACACAATACAAGCTACTCAGCAACCTTTCCTCCATCTGCATTTTCATTTCCCTGCTTGGCTTGTTAGGCTTGTCTGCCTTCACCGCTGCCCAGCGCACCAAAGAGATTGGCATCCGCAAAGTGCATGGCGCTACAGTACCGCATATCATCTACCTCATGTATAAAGACATCATGTACCTCGTATTGATTGCGGGCGTATTAGTCATACCAGCTGCGTGGTACATTATGAATCAATGGATGGGCAACTTTGCCTACAAGACCGAAATGAACTACTTCGTCTTTGGAGGAGTAGCCCTGATGGCCCTGGTATTTGCCTTCCTCACCGTAGCTTTCCATTCACTGAAAACAGCACGAACCAATCCGGTGAATTCGCTGAAACATGAGTAACAAAGAGAGACTTTAAAGAAATGGCCATGGGTTAAACCCGTGGCCATTTTAGTTATAACGCGTTACGTCTTTCACTTTACCAGTTACAGAAGTTCACAAACTCAGTTGAAGGAGTTCATACAATTCCTTTTGCCCTTTGGCAGTAACCAGCATCGCTCTCGAATCTTTCATTTTACGCACCCAGCCCGAAGTCAGCATTTTATCCAATAGCGCGGCACCCAGTGAACCCGCAAGATGATGCCTTCTTTCACTCCAGTCGAGACATTGTCTTGCAAAAGCACGTCTTTCATTTTTTAATTCGGCAACGGAGATACCTAACTCATCAAACCAACGAATGCCTTTAGTGGTAATATCATATTGCTTGCCGTTTATGAAAATGATTTTCATTTTCAATAATTGCTCTGTTACAGCAACACCGGTCTTGCCAGCTAAATGATCATAGCAGGTACGACAATACTTTATCCCGCTGCCCGAAAGCGTTCCTGTTTTGACTTTACTGTTTGTGTTATCAGAGGGAAGAAGATTGGCCATGGCTTCCATCACATACGCTACTTCTGGTTTGGAGAACCGATAGTAACGATGCCTTCCCTGACTTTCTACGGTCAATAAGTTCGCCTGCACCAGCTTGTTCAAATGCATGCTGGCACTTTGCGCGGATACATCGGCACTGATAGCAAGCTCAGTAGCCGTAAATGCTTTACCGTCCAACAGGTTCCAAAGCATGATGGCTCTCACCGGGTCTCCGATCAGTGAAGCCAGCGATTTGATTTGACTATGATTTACATCCATACTTCATTTTACATTGAACTATATGCTTACAAAGGTATTTACATTTGTTTCAATAAATGATCAGCAACGCCACATAAAAATGAAATGGATATCCTTATTTCCTGCAAGCCTGCTTTGTGTGGTTTGCCAGGGCACACTATTGCCGCACAAAGCAAATCCTATGATGCAACACTTAAAAAAGAAAACACAATGATTGCCGTTATCTTTGAAGTATACTCTGCCGAAGGGCATTACCAGGAATACCTGGACATCGCCAAAAGTTTACGTCCACAACTCGATTCCATTGACGGTTTTATTTCCATCGAACGATTCGAAAGCTTATCTACCCCCGGCAAGATTTTATCATTGTCTTTTTGGAGAGACGAAACCGCGGTGATGCAATGGAGAAATACAGAAGATCATCGCCTGGCACAGCAGAAAGGAAGAAACGGAGTGTTCAGAGATTACCGCCTTCGCGTAGTTACTGTAATCCGCGATTATGGAATGTTCGACCGTCAGGAGGCACCCGCAGACAGTAAAGACCTGCACGACAAAAAGCAACACGAATGAGTAACACAGAGCCGACAGATCAAATGGAAAATGTAGTGTTCCTGCAATCGGAGGTAAAAGATCCTTATGCACAGTATGAAAAAATGCTTCGCGAGCATCCGGTCTATTTCGATCCGGTCAACAAGCTCTGGGCCATCCATCGTTCTCACGATTGTCAGTCGGTACTGAATACGGCCACTGCTTACGTACCCAAAAGCAGTCTGGCATTTAGTAATGAAAGTGAGGAGGTGAAGTACATCATCAGCCATCTCGTCCGGCTCAGCAATCCACCCCATCATACATCAGCAAGAAAAGCAACGACAGACCTGATGATGCATTGGTCGAAGCCAGATACATCCAACCTTCTTCATTACCTTATTGGTGAACCACGGAAACCTGTTTGTATGGACTGGGTAAATGATATCTGCAGGAAGCTGCCGGCATTTGCTCTCCTGAAAGGATTTAATTTCCCCTGCAATGAAATTGAAGCCATCCTGCCTGAGATAGAAAGCCTGGTAAAGATGACGTTACCCTCCAGAACAGAACTGCAAAACAAAGAGGTAAACCAATCGGTGGCCGCTGTCCTTAACAGCATTCACTCTTTTGTCTTACGGACATTTAAGGTAAAAGAAGAGGAAGAAACACTTCACTTGTATTCGGCTAATCTCATCGGTTTGTTAATTCAAAGCTACGATGCAGGCCGGGGACTGTTAAGCAATGCCTTGCTTCAACTGGCTAAAAATCATCCTTCGAAAAAGGACATCGACTACATTGAGCGGGTAGTCAAAGAAACATTGCGTTTTGATCCTCCGGTACATCATACGTGCAGGGTCCTTACCGAAAGCATGCTTCTTCAGAATCAGCTCCTCCCTACAGGAGAAAATGTGTTACTGGTCCTGGCAGCAGCCAACCGTGATCCTGAACAATTCAACGATCCATCTGCTTTTAATCCCTTACGAACCGAAATGCCACGCTATCTTACCTACGGGGCCGGAATTCATCAATGCATGGCTGAGCACTTTTCCATTCATCTTACTACTACTGCATTGTCTTATCTCTACACCAGGTACGATCACATCGAAATCGGGGAAACAGAAATTCAATACGAAGCAAAGACAAACGTACGATTGCCGGTGAGAATAAATATACTTGTCACGTAACAGGTAATACCACTCCTGACAAATAAAGGAATGGATCAGCTTATTCCTTTGCTCTTGTTGAATTCATCGATGCTTCGTTGTGTCTCCATTTCTTCCATTCTTCTTTGCTGACGAATAGCAGCAAAATTCAAATAAACCATTCCCCCTCCCAAAGCAAGAAAAACCAACCCGATATACAGACTGCTTTTTGATACTTTACGGTCTTTCAGAAGATCCAGTTCATGCTGTGGATCATTGCTGTTAATAGAGGGGTCAGCCGCCAGGTACTTAATCGTTATCATGGGAATAGTCGGTGGCGATGTAGGGTTGTAAATACCCGTGTACATTTTATCGTCCACATTAAAAAAATACTTCGTCTCATACGTGGTGATCGGTACGCCCATCAATTTCATGGTTGTTTCCTTATAAACGGAATCCAATACAGCAGTGGCTTCAACGGAAGATTTTACCAGTTGCTCATAATGATCCACTTTCAAATCCAGTTCCGCCTGTTTCGATTCGCTAAAATAATCGGTTGTAAAGCTGCATCCGCCCATCATTAACAATACACCAATGGCAAGTCTGAAGTAATTTCGCATACGTTGAGATTTTATTGAGGGCTAAAAATAATAAATCCAAAGATCAATCGTGTATTGAATAAACTTTTACCCGACAAACAAAAGTAATACATGTATTTCACTATTGTCTTTTAATCTCCTCACCAAACATGATCCGATGTCCGTCAATGGTTCGAACACCAAACTCCCGCTGCCCACAGGGTTTATCTTCTATTTCACTTGAAATATCCAGCTCTTTGGCCCGATACTCTCTGTATAACGAATCAATATTCTCCACCTCGATATAAGCAAAATAAGAATGATTTGCAGTCTCAAAAGCCGACCGGTCATCAGGACATTCACCCAACATCACCATAAATTTCTCCCGATAAAGAAAATGCCAACCCTCACCCGCCCAGTATGTACTAAAGCCCAGTTGCTTTTCATAATACGTTGCTGACTTCTTCAAATCCTTCACCGCCAGCACATAACGGGTACCGGTAATCTTTGCTGTTGCATCCATATTTATTCAGACATAAGAAATACAAATATACCGCATATACCAACTCTGCGTCCTCTGCGCCTCCGCGGTTAAAATTGAATTTAGCAATTTCAGCACATTTCTTCTTTACCCCGTACACTACATTTGTCATCACTAAACATTACAAAAATGGAAACTGTATCGCCTAATATCTTCGTCAACGACATTCATGCTACCGCAGCTTTCTACAACCTGCTTGGGTTCACTGTAAAAGATTCCGTTGTCCTTCCGTCAGGAGAAACGGTCTTTGTGCTGATGACGAACGGAGCCGTCACCTTTATGTTCCAGACCTTCGCAAGCATTGAAGGCAAGCTTCCCAACGTAAGCCGCACCAATGGTGGGTCACTGCTGCTCTATGTCAAGATGAAAGGCATCAGGGCATTTTACGAAAAGGTGAAAGACCAGGTGCCTGTGCTCACCGGACTTGAGAAAACATTTTATGGCGCTACCGAATTTTCGGTCTGCGACACTAACAATTACCTGCTAACTTTCGCAGAAGATGAATAAGACCGAACTCAATCCGCTGGAAGTAACACCCGCAGAAATCAAAAAGCTGCGCACACATAAAATAAAGAAGAGTGAGATCCATCTGCACAAGGTAGAAGCCTTGCAGCAGCTGCTCAACACTTCGAAAATCCGTGCTATGGAACTCTATGCGCTTTCCGAATTTCAAAGCTTACCTTCGGTAGGAATACGTTTTGCGCATGACCTCATCGGTATGGGCTACTATTCATTACGTGATCTGAAAAGAAAAGACGGTGCAAAGCTAACTGATCAGTACGAAGTGCAAACAGGTGCGTGGATCGATCCCTGTGTCGAAGATCAGTTTCGGCTGGTCGTGCATTATGCGCAGCACCCCGATAGCAAGCTCAACTGGTGGGATTTCACTCCGCAACGAAAAGCCTTCCGTGAAAAGAACGGCTATCCCGCCACACGACCACAGAAGCCCTGGTTTGAACTTAGCCGTTACCAGACGGCCAAACAAATTCCAGCCACACACGAGGCCACGCAAAAGGACCTGCATAAGAAGCTAAAGCTAGCACTGCGCTATATGACCAAACACCCCGAAGAAAAAATCACGATCGCACAGCTGGCCGACCTTGCTCATCTTTCACAATATCATTTTATCCGCTGCTTTCGAAGTGCGTATGAGCTTACGCCTCTGAAATACCTCACCCGACTACGATTAAAGAAAGCATCGCTGCTATTGAAAAAGTCCAACGCTACAGTAGGCAACATCGTGCCCCAATGCGGCTTCGAAAACGAGAGTGCCTTCATTCGCCTGTTTAGAAAAGAGTTCAGAATGACACCGATGGCTTATCGGAAAGCGTTTGGAAAGAAGAAGTAATCTTATTTAACCGCAGAGGAGCAGAGGTTCGCGGAGGAAATTACAATAAGTCCGCCAACTGCCTCCATGTAAAAAAGGTAAGAGCTCCCATCAGACAAACAAATCCTAATAACACTAAACAACATTCCGCATTCAACTCTGCGCACCTCAGCGATCTTTGCGGTTTATATTTTTTTACCGCAGAGGAGCAGAGAATCATAACAAAAAATATATTAAGTCATGATGAATCAATCCATTATTGTCTCTGCTCTAATTATTTCTATCGAAGGATCAATCTTTTCAATTAATTGTTTAACCATTCCGAAATCAGAATTACTCATAACTCTACCAGTTATTAGTTGTATCACCTGAACATCAACAAAAAAATCATCCTGTACAAAAACTCTCTCCTCTTGTTCATAGTTCCAAACCTCAAGTTTGTGAGTTAAAATCTCTATTGCCGTCTGATTATTGTAATTCTGTTCCTTAATAAATGATAGCCCATTATACTGAATTGGTTTTACGTTATATGCAGTATTATCTACCTTAACGCCTATAACTACGCCTCTTTGTCCATTTGTATAATGCGACCACATCAATTCATTATTATTAACTTTAGAAAGGGAACAAATTCTTAAACCCCCTTTCTCTTCCTTAAGTTTTGATCTTATGCCTTTATTTAATTCTCCGTCACTATAATAATACTGGCCTTCCATAGGATCATTCAGGTCTTTATACATAGCAGCATACAGTCTCTTTCTAAGAATGATATCTACAAAAAACTTAAAATTATCAAGGCTTCTATACTTATAAAGAATCTCAGTCATATAGCGTTTTAATTTAATCTTCAAATCGACACATTTTCAAATCAACCAATTGACGAATCAATTTAATCCATCGTCTCCAGCCACTTCTTCACCTCCACCCAGTCCGTCTCTCCATCAAAGCCTGCTTTGTCTTCAAACAGTACGTTGAAGTAGAACTTGTCTTTGTAGTAACCATAGCCACCATCGGTCACTTCCGGGTTGCTGTTCACGTAATCGAAATGAATGCCGTGCGCTTTGAAGAGTTCCATATACTGCACGATCTCATGCGGGTACGAGCAGGTATATAAAATGCGTACGATGTCGGTACGTTTGCTCAACTCCTGCATTGCCTCTACGGCATGCGGATAGAACTCGGTGGAGATCTCGTTCGTCTTGTAGTTCGGACGGATCATCGTTCCGTGAATATCAAAGGCCCAGTAGGTCTTTGCCCAGTTCCTTCGCCTGGCATGAATAAAACTGTTTGCTATCGCCCGGATAATCATAAGTGTCCCATGCTTTTATTGTTGATCAGGCTGTCAATGGCTTTTGCCAGAAACGAAGCACAGGTGATTACTTCAACCTTATCAGAGATCACTTTCTCACGCACTGTGTCCGAGATGTACAGTTTTTTCAGGTTTGATTTCTGAATGGTATTCAATGCATCGCCACTGAGCACACCATGCGTACAATACGCACTTACTGACTTCGCTCCTTTCTCTTTCAACAGATCAGCGGCTTTGCAAAGTGTGCCTGCCGTATCCACGAGGTCATCAATGATGATCACGTTCTTGCCTTCCACATCACCAATGATTTCCATGCTGGCCACCTGGTTTGCTTTGAGACGCTCCTTGTTGATCACCACCATGTCGGCATCGAGCTCTTTCTTGTATTGTTTGATTCTCTTGATACCACCAAAGTCGGGACTGCACAGGCAAAGATGATCGAGGCTCTGCGCACGGATATGTTCGACAAATAGTTTAATCGATGAGAGCGGGTCCAGCGGGATCTTATAAAATCCTTCGATGGCATTGGTATGCAGATCAAGCGTAATGATACGGTCAGCACCCATCAGCTGAATGATGTCGGCTACCATACGTGACGAGATCGAAGTGCGCTGGTTGTCCCTGCGCTCCTGCCTGCTGTGTGGCAGGTAAGGAATCACGAGTATTACTTCTTTCGCAGAAGAACGCCTCGCGGCATCTACCGTCATCAGCATCTCGAAGAAGTGCTCATACGGCATGTCCACTTTGGCAATAAGGATCACCGTTTGTCCGCGCACACTTTCGTTGAAGCGTACAAACAATTCGCCATCCGAAAACTTCTCGGTGTGCACCTGGCACAGGTTGAGTCCCAGTTCTAAAGCAATCTTTTCACCGAGATGAACAGCGGTGCTGGTGCAATATAGTTTACAATTTTCCATAACTTTAAACAGTAGCAAGTTGGTTGATGCGGGCACGTTCACGTATTGCTTCGAAGGTTGTCGTGCTTTTGATTTCTCCATTTTCAAATACGATTTGTAACAGATCCGCTTCAGCAGAGGCACCTTCTTTCACGGTTTTAACCACTCCGTTCTCTTTCACCAGTTTCAGTTTTCCTGCTTTTGATGTCTTGAACGATTTTACGATCTCTCCTTTTTCATTCATTTCGGTAGGCGCTTTCTTCACTTCAATCACTTTACCATTCACTTCAGCATGTGAGCACTTCATGGCATACTTCTGTGTATCGCGATTTACCTTTTGTAACAATGCCCCACCCATACCCAATACCAGGTTCTCAGCTGCTATACCATTATTCTTCAGCGCTTCGTAGATCACTTTGATAGAATCATAGTCCACCCCATCACCCTGGATCACGCGTACCTGTGCAGGTAACACTTTATAGCCTTTGCTGTTCACGGTGAAGCCGAACTTATCGAACAACAGCTCATATACTTTAAGCAAAGTCATTACAGGGTCACCGCTGTCAGGACGAATCACCAGCCTTCCTTTGCGGTTAAGAATTTCTTCTTTCAACTCCGTTCCCCAATACTCACTTACCGCACGGAAGATGTCGTAGGAATCGGACACACAACTCAGTATCCCTTCGGGGTATGCCTGCAGCACATGCCGGAATACTTCTTTCTCTCCTTCAGGACCAAGCAATGTCATGATGGAGTGCTCCGTAGCCGGCACTGACATACCATAGACTTGTTTTGCATCGTAATACTCCTTTGCGAAAGCGGAAGCATACACGGTATCGCTTCCCATAAAACTGAGCAGGTGAGCAGAGCCACCCAGGCCGGCACTCTCTACCGAACTCACTCCACGGAAGCCAAAGTCATTCAGCACAAAATCAATTCCTGCTTTGGCAGATTCATCACACGTTTCATCGTAATACTGCTCCGTCACTTTACGTATGGCACGGGATAATGTAGCCACCGTGCTGGGATACCACAGTTGCATCAGCAATGTTTCGAGGAAGTTAGTTAACCAGAAACAATTAGGATCGGTGTTCTCAATCGTCATTAACACATTGTGTACAGGCACCGCAGTTCCTTCCGGCACGGCTTTGATACGTACAGGTAGCTTGCCACCATGCTTTTCTAAAATGTAATCAAAGTTCTTACGCTCAAATACACCCTTGCGGCCAAACACACCATTCATGATCTGCTCTGCTTCATCCACATCGGCTTTGGTGAAGGCTACACCTTCAAGGTATTCCTTGAGGAAGTATTGCAGCCCGTAGAATACCGTTTCATCAAACATGCCACCACGACTTTCGAGGTAGGAATAGATTTTGGTGGTGCCGGGCATATATAGTTTATAGTGAGAATATTTGTAAGCATCTGCAAGGAGAAGGAAATTGATCTTTTTCATGACTAAATAATTTAGAATAAAGAATGAGTATTCAGAATAAAAAATGTCTACTTATACTTTTTAAGCAATACATCAAACTGGGGATAATGTTCTTCGGCAATGGTTTTGTTTTCCAGCATATCGGTTAGCTCTTTCAGCGTAAACCATTTTACTTCAGCTATATCATCACTGCCTTTCACTTCACCACTTACATAATCGGTAGAGAATAAAGTAGTGATGATCTTATCTTCTTCTCTGCGGTAGCGCCAGTCGTTTACACGAAGTGAAGCTTCATATTGCATGGGTGTAGTTTCTACGGGGCCGCATTCTTCGCGCAGTTCACGTTGCGCGGCTATTTCATAGCTGTCATCAGTGGGATCTGTAAAACCACCCAACAGCCTCCATTTATTATCAATGTTCTTTCTTCCCAGCAGGATCTCTTTTTTGTTGTTGCGAAACAAAGCAATGTCTACAGTAGGATATACTTTGAGATAGGTGTTAGAGTAAGCATAGATCACTCCCACACGAAAGCTTTCGGAGTCCATCACCTTATCGCTGATCTGCTGGCGAATAATTGTAGAACTGAACTGGCCGCTCTCCGGAAGCTCTTTGGTTTCATTGTGGCCGGAGTAATAACCAATGAAGCTATCACGACTTCCATACAGGATAAACTTCGATCCCACAAACGTGCTGCTCAGCATCGTGTCCAGGTTTTGCGACCATTTGCTGTCCAGCGGATGATCTGACAAGGGAAGAACCACCAGGTCAGGAAATTCTTTCTTGATCATCTTTTCGCGTGTAGGGAAGTCGAGCGGGTTCCTGCGGCTGCCTAGTATGGGCGATATGCCCAATACAATCACGATTTTGTTGTGGGTACTGCGTACTGACTCAATCAGTGCCTTGTGCCCGTCATGCAGGTAAGGGGATTGAAAGCGGGCGATGATGACTCCTATTTTATTCATATAATTAGATGTTAGAGGCGATATGCTAGATGTAAGTCTATTTGTGTTATTTATACGCAAATATAGATCAGTCGGTTTGCAGTTTCAGCATTAATTTGTGTAAAAAATACAATATATACGATAACTCCCTGTTTATCAACCATAATTGCTTCGTGTGTCTTAGCGACTTGGTGCCTTCGTGGTTCAAAAATGCCCGTTGAACCACGAAGACACCACGAACACGAAGGATCACAAAGATTATAGTAGAACAAATCAAAGTGATAGCTATTCTCTTTCAACTCAAAGTACTTCTTCTTATTGAACTGCAGTTCCAGCATTTTTTTGCGTAAAAAATACAATATATACGATAACTCCCTGTTTATCAACCATAATCATTACCGCCCAATGGCTTCGTGTGTCTTAGCGACTTGATGCCTTCGTGGTTCAAAAATGCCCGTTGAACCACGAAGACACTACGAACACGAAGGATCACAAAGATTTTAGTAGAACAAATCAAAGTGATAGCCCTTCCCTGTTTATCAACCATAATCATTACCGCCAATTGCTTCGTGTGTCTTAGTGACTTGGTGTCTTCGTGGTTCAAAAATGCGCGTTGAATCACAAAGACACCACGAACACGAAGGCAAAGATTCACAGATTGCGTTTTCTGTGTTTATCTGTGCCATCTGTGGCTCAATAGAACAAATCAAAGTGATAGCCATTCTCTTTCAACTCAAAGTACTTCTTCTTGTTGAACTGATACAGCCGCGCGGGCCTTCCCGCCTTCTTCTGCACCATCTCCTCCAACTCTTCCAAAAAACCATAGCTGATAATCTTCTTCTTAAAATTTCTCCGGTCGATGTCGTGATCCAGTAAAATCTGGTACAGGTTTTCCAGATCAGAGAATGGGAATTTCTTGTCCAGCAACTCAAATCCGATCGGTTCGTACGCCAGCTTTCCGCGAAGACGCTTTAATGCTACCATTAATATTTCTTTATGATCAAAGGCCAGCTTCGGTAGCTTCTTGATAGTAAACCATCCTACATCTTCTGCATCGGTCTGTGCCGACAGTTGAAAATGATCCGGCCTCACCAATCCAAAATAAGTGACCGAAACCACACGATTACGCGGATCACGATTCGGCTCACCAAACGAATACAGCTGCTCGAGGTAATTGACACTGATACCTGCCTCTTCTTTCAGCTCTCTTTTAACAGCAGTCTCCAGTGACTCATCATTCAATACCAAACCACCCGGCAGCGCCCATTGCTTCTGAAAAGGTTCGTATTTTCTTTTGATGAGCAGTATGGATATACCTTCTTCAGGTCCATATCCAAACACCACGGCATCGACCGCTACTTTGATCTGTTGCATACGAGATAAATTATTAGCGTTAAATATACACAAACCAAAAGCAACGGATTCTCACAATTTTCTTATTTTTATTCCTCATATCTAAACCCACTACATGTTCCTTACCAAGATCAAGCAAAAGGAATCAGGGATATTGCTTTACGGAATAACACCACCCAAAGCAATTACACCTGTTGAAAAAGTAAAAGACTCCGCAGAGAAAAGCCTTGACCTGCTTTGTTCCTTAGATATTGATGCACTGATTGTTTACGATGTGCAGGACGAATCGGCCAGAACCAACGAAGAGCGTCCGTTTCCCTTTTCAAGCGCACTCGATCCGTTTGAATATACCAGCCAATACCTGCAACGCCTTGCTGTTCCCAAGATCATCTATCGCGCGGCAGGAAAGTTTACCAGAGAAGAATTAACAGCGTGGCTGCAGGACTTAAAGACACACGGCTTTTATCCGGTCTTCGTAGGTCTGCCCTCGCCCGACTTTGTAGTGAAGACAAGTCTCAAAGAAGCGTATGATATCTGGCGCGAGCATCATGAACCTCATTCCGTAATCGGAGCAGTCACCATCCCTGAAAGACACGCCATACTAAAAGATGAAGATGTGCGTATGCTGGACAAAGTCAGTAGCGGTGTGAGTTATTTTATCTCACAATGTATTTTTAATGTAGAGTACACGCGGCAAACACTACAGGCCCTTCTTGCTGCCTGTCGTGCCAGCCAACAGCAGGTGCCTACAGTTATCTTCACCCTCACCATTTGTGGCTCTGCCAAAACACTTGACTTTATGGAGTGGCTGGGTATTCATGTTCCTGAAGATATCAGGGAAGAGCTGAAGGTCTGTGATAAGCCCGCTGCCAGGTCGGTAGAGATTGCCACCGCCATTGCCAAAGACCTCATCGAATACTGCCAGCAAAACGCTATACCGTTCGGATTCAATATAGAAAGCGTAGCCATCCGCAAAGAAGAAGTGGACGCTTCTATTGAATTGCTGAAGACGGTAGACCAGCTACTAAAAATAAACGGCCTGCGTACCGCATCAAAAAAAGAAAATGTTACGTCATTCACTAATCAGTAATGAATTAGATAGTTCCCTTCAGAGTCATTGATGAAAACTATTTTCACGGCTATAAACATTCGACTCTGTCAGAGCTGAGGTTATGGTTGTTTGTCAACCAGCAATAACCCCACAGAGTTAAATGAGTTGATGAGAAGGGGAAGGTTGGGGAAGTAAATTGGAATATTTCTCAACGCTTGTAACAACAAAAACCCGTATGCTTATCAAGGCATACGGATTTTAGATCATATTCTACCTGCAAGATGAAGTTTACTTAACCTTCGATGCATTTGCAGCGGCCTCAATAATTACTTTTGCTACTGCTTCCGGCTGGGACATGAATATTACGTGGCTGCCTTTAACCTCGGTAACTTTGGTATTTGAGCGTTTGTACATATTACGTTGGATTTCGGGCGCGATACTTTTATCTTCTGTGGCCACAATGCCGTAGGTTGGTTTATTTCTCCATGCTGCATTGGTAATAAGTGTTACAAAACCCTTTGCATAAAAAGCACCTTGTGATGCGTACATAAAATCTGCTTCTTCTTTACTGATGTCGGCACAAAAGCCAGCATGATACTTAGCCTTATCATAGTAAACTATCCCTTTATCATCCGGAGGCAAAACACCGTTTTCCGGAGCGGGAGGAGCTGTCTGTAACCATTGCAATGCGGATTCCCCTTTGTCGGGCTGGAACGCTGCTACATAAACAAGGCCTGCTACATTTGGATGATTTCCTGCTTCTGTGATCACTGCTCCTCCCCATGAATGACCTACCAGAATAGCCGGACCATTCTGCTTATCCAATACAACTTTTGTGGCCGCTACATCATCCTCCAGGGAGGTCAACGGGTTTTGAACAACAGTTACCTGGTAACCCTTCCGGATCAGTACTTTATAAAGTGCTTTCCATCCTGAACCATCGGCAAATGCACCATGCACCAGCACCACATTTTTTACTTCCTGTGCTTCCGCGTTTGTAGCTGAACCTGTGATTGCGGATACGGCAACTGCAGTGGCCAACAGGCCACCTTTCAATTTGTTTTTTAGATTTGAAGTTTTCATTGTTTTGTATGTTGACTTTTATGTTTGAATCAACGATACAAAGGTGGGGCTACTGTTCCTGCTGATCAGCAGGAACATTTCCCGAAGGCTTGTAATTATTTCCCGATGGAGGCTGCAGCCTTACTGTTTCTGAATTCCACAGGTGATACGGAAGTATGTCTTTTGAAAAAATTGCTAAAGTAGGCGGAGTCTTCAAAGCCTAATTCATACGTAATTTGCTTAACCGATTTGTTCGTGTAATACAGCAATCGTTTAGCCTCTATTACTACCCGCTCCTGGATCATCTGTATGGGCGTCTTTTGATTATACAGGGCAAAAAGATTTGACAATGTTTTTGGCGATTTGTTCAAACGCTGGGCATAGTAATTTACAGAATGCTCGGTCCGGAAATTAGCTTCAACCAGTAAATTGAATTTACGAAAGATATCCAATCGGTCTTCCTGTAGTTTTTTATCCGGTATGTATTCTGATCTGGCTAATCGTGTTATAAAAATGATGAGCCGCTTTAACAACATCAGCAGCATATCGTTTTGTATATTATCCTGAGTGTTCAACTCCTCGACAAAGATGTCCAGCAACAGTTGCAGCTTTTGCTGGCCCTGTTTATCCAGTTTGATAAATAAATTATCACCCATGCCAAATAAAAATCCCACACAGCTTACCTCGGCATCATGGTCAATGATACAATAGAATTCGCGGTTAAATTGCCAGGCTACAATATCAGCAGGGCGATTAAAATGGAATGATTGATTGAACATGAGTGGCAAGATGGTATTGGGCATAAAATCATAGCCTTCACCATCAATGGTTATCGTTTGCTTTTTGCCAAGGTTCCAGGCTATCGTAAAATATTTCTTTTCGCGATCACGGGTATAATAAAGACGGTCAAAGTCTTTTTCACCACGTAAAAGAAGGAGATCGCCACCCGTTTTATGATCTGTAATTGTTAGCTTCATTTCAAGGTTAAAGGTAGCGTATTCGTAACTCCGTACACAGTCAGGTTTTAAAGAAACTGCAGGGTGACTGGATGAAAATCAGAACTTAATGTCTTAGGAATTCACATCTTGAGGATACACTGCATGGAGCTCTTCAATGATACAGGTAGCAGGATTGGAAGATGGGCGAGTTGATGAGAAGATGAAGGGGTTGGGCACAAGCGGATGCTTGCGCCAGGGACAGAAAGGGCTTTAATCCTAGTGAAAGTATCTATTGATGAAAAACTTTAACTATCTTAATAAACAAAAATCTAATTGCATGAAAAAGATAGGGGAATATACTGACAGAGAGCTTATAGAAAGAAGTGCGCTCAATTCTAAAGTCGCTGCTGATGCTGCATCTTTTGTAAAGACTTATATTATCGTGATATCGCTGATAGGAATCGTTTTATTCCTGATTGCTTTGATACGATTATACTAAATCCCAGCAGCTACGGAATGCAAGAAATCCTTACTGTATGATTATGCAGGGCTAAAGCCCATATCCGATTGAGTTGGTTAACCACTACCTTAAGGTAGTGGTTACTGAATAACTTTAAGAAAGGACTTTAGTCCTGATAGTGGTCCCGGATGAAAGAATTTATATCAAAGTCCTTTCAAATAAGACAGGCTGATCGGCACCTGTACGTTCACATTCTTGCTTTCGTCTTCAATATAATAGTACTGGATAGCGGAATACTTAACAGCGGCTTTGATGACTGCCGCTACATCGATCTGGCCGGTGCCGAGGGCTACATCATTTTCTACCGGTGTACCTCCTGAGAAATCGCCTTTGATGCCTTTGCGCAGATCTTTTACGTGCATGAGTTTAATACGCCTACCGTATTTCTTCAGCAACGCAACCGGGTCTTTGCCGGGATGCACTACCCAGAGAATATCCATTTCAAAGTTCACATACTCCGGATTGGTATTGGCCACGATATAGTCGAAGAGGGTTCCCTTTTCATACTCCACAAACTCATAGCCGTGGTTGTGATAACAAAAGGACAAACCGTATTGCTCCTTCAATTGCTTGCCTACCTTGTTGAAATCATCCGCGGCTTTCTTTGCCATCTCTGCGGTGAAGGGTACTTTGTTATCGTGTGGTATCCAGGCTACACGCACGAATGAGGCACCCAATGCCTTTGCATTCTCAGCTACCTGCGTGGTCTTATTCAGCAGATCGTCATAGTTCGTTCCAAAGGAAGTACACTTCATGCCGCGTGCATCCAGCAACTGCTTTATCTCCGCAGCCGTTCGTCCAAACAGGTTGGAGAATTCAATGTTGGTGAAGCCCATGCGTTTCACACTGTCCAGCGTAAGTGCCACATCTTTTTGAAAGCTGTTGCGAAAGGTATAGGATACCACACCCGGTGTCTCTTTCAGTGTTTTACCAAAGCGGTCCTGTGCCTGTGCGGTGAGGCAGAGCAGGAGAATATAAATAGTGAGGAGGCTGGTTTTGTTCATGGTTTAAATTTAAGGATAAATCACATCTGCTTCCTGCTGATTTTCAGCAGGATCATGAAAGAATGGTAACCTGGTCGGTAATGATAACCGCAGGTAAATCACCACTTCATGCGCTCTTAGTAAGACGCATACACCGTGTATTTCCCTGACATGACGTTGCTGTTATTTATTTTTTAATCTGCCGGGTGCATAGTTACGATCAGGTGATGACACTGTTTCCTGCAAACGTTGTCTTTTTTTCTTTTGCTCAACTGAGCGTGTACTACTTGTATAACACTCTTTCTCCTTGTTTTTAAATTAAATAAATCCGCAATCGATTTTTAAGGAATAAAAACAGGTTTCCTTACAACTTTGGCTGTTTGTGATCGGGCTACTCTACATTTATGTTATAATAACACCGTCATGAAAACAAACACTCTTTTTATAGTCGCTCTTTTTATTATCAGTGCATCCCTATCTGCCTTTGCGAAAGACGAGCCCAGTCCAAGCAAAGGTCTGACAGTCACTTCAGTAAGAGGAACAGAAGTATTCAAAATCAGCTACCAGGGACAACGCACGGGTAAGGTAAAGTTGCTTATCTACAACACTGAATCAGAGGTGGTCTATTCGGAGTCATTTAAGAACACCGAGAGTTTCGTCCGGCCAATGAACTTTGCGGCATTGAGTGCCGGGGAGTACACTATCGAGTTGATTGACCGTAATGGCAAAGAGACCGAGAAATTGCAACTCAACAGAGCTACATCCAGGAAGACCGATTCATCGCCAACAGTTGAATAATTAAAATCCTAATTCATTGTTCTGCAACCTATTCTCCTCCGCTGATTTTATTATATCCTCGGTGGAGTATGCAGTAACCTTTGTGTCGTTGTGGTTTAAAAGCAGAATGATCGCTGAACCACAAAGTCAGGAAGAAACACCAGGTGGAATCAGCCTGCAGAATCAGGAAACAATAAGTGCATAATTTTTCTTGCTACGAATGTCACTTATTCGTGCATTCGTGGCTACAATGGTAGGGGTCCTTGCTTACCTGATATCGGTTGTCATCCAACCTTTTTACTTATTTATTGATCAATATCTCCTGCTCCAACCCTTTCTTCAGTCGCCAGATAGTACTGGCCAGTTCTTTTATTTCGGGATAACCATTAAAGTCGCTTTGCTTTATGGTGATGGATTGCTTTTCAAATAACGCAGTGCTTCCGTTTCGATAGATCAACGACTCTATGTCAGCAGGAATCAAAAATCCGCATCTTCCTTCCTGCAACTTATTCCGGAATTGAGTGACGTAAATTTTCAATCCTTCCGGATCGAAGTCTCCGTAATGCAAATACGAGTTAGGAATAAGATTCAGCCATTCGGCAATACTATTACTGTTTTGATAGCGCCATACAAAAACCGGCTTTATACCGGCAAACAGATAACGCTGCCGCTCAATGTGTCTGAAGTTGTCATAATTTTCTACACCTACCACAGTAACATCGGCTGGCAATTTAAAATGACGGAAGTCATGAACGAATACGAAGCTCCCGGATAAGGGATGAAGCGGAAGTTTGTTACCATGGAGTTCACCTTCTGCGTTATCGTAAGTGTGCATCAAAAAGCCTTCCATCACTTTACCATTTCTGAACTTTGAGTCGGAAGCTGCATACACGGCATCTCTTCGCTGTGCATCTTCCTGTTCAAGAAAGTCAACATAATTGTCAAGAGAAGGAATAGTAAACCGGTGGTGCAAATGAGCAGCGAGCTTCATCTTATCGAGGCAATAATATTTCTTTCGTTGTGTGCCAACGGGGCGGTAGTCAATTACACCTGTATCGCGCAATTGGGATAATAATTCTTTTGACGCGCTTCCTCCGAAATCTCCTTCATTTACTTCTTCACCACGCGTGAGTGCCTGCAAAGCTTTGGCGAATTTCAGATTGATCTTCATGGAGAATGAAATTAATCAAGACAATTGAAAAATACCATTGTCAATTACACAAATGCTCCTGGCACAACCGAAATTGATGGCGCTCCTACGGAGCTTAGTTGGGCCACGGAATAATAGCTAATGAGATTTCGCTCCTATGGGGCTATTAAATCTTCGATAAAATCCGAACTATTGCGCTCTCCTTAGTCCCCGGAGGGACGGCATATTATTAAATAATAAGTATTGCATTGTTTTCAGCTCCATGGGAGCGGCATCTCGTTTATCCATTACCTCGGTCTGTCCATAACCTCGGTCTGTGTCCTCACAGACCGAAATGACTATTATGCTAGTCTGTGAGAACACAGACCAGGTTTTAATGATAAGCCACGAATGCACGAATTATTCGTGCATTCGTGGCTTATCATTAAAACCTACGGCTCAATACTCATCGTCAGCAACGGAATGACCTTTACATAGCCGTGCTGATCCTTTCTGAACTTATAGGTATAGTTGTAATGCGTCTCCAGTTTGCTTTCGTTGGGCAAACCATTAATCAAACAAATGTTACGCTCTTCGGCAAAGTTGATGAGCTCTTTCAGGTAAGGCGCGGAGATCTGGCCTACTTCATCGATGATACAATGTACGCTGAAGTTACGTGCTGTTTTTTCGGTGGACTCTTTGATGAACACGTTGAGGAGCGTGATATAGATTACGGCTTTCACCAGCATATCCGTTCCTGTCGATCCTACTTTATCAATCTTCTCGATCCAGCCGGTGTCGTTCTTGCCTTCTTTGATGCGGAAACGTAGCTCAAATAAATCCTGTACACGAATCTCCTCGTATTTCTCTTCGCTGATGGTTCTTTGCAAGTCGTTCAGTAACTCTACCGATTTCTTGTCGATCTCTGCCTTGGCTTTATTCGACTGGTTGAATAGGTTCGCTTCGCCATACAGAAATGGATTCTGTTCACGGAAGTCGGAGATGCGCTGCAGTTTGCGTAGCACCTTGTTCTCACTGTCTTCCGATTTCAGCTTGATGTATTCGATCAGCTTCGAACTTTCGAAGGACGCCTTGCTGAAGTCGGCCTCCATCTTGTTAATCATTTTGTCGATACGGCCTTTGTGCTCAATCAACGCTTTCATCTTGCTGGAAATGGCATCGATCAACATACCGTGACTCTTGGCTACTTCGGCAATGGATGTCTGGATCTTGTTCTCGTTATAGAAATCCTGCAGGTAAGCAGCAAAGCGTTCGTACTCGCCCTCCCCTGCCTGGTTATTGATTTTGAAGTTGAGGTGATTATCCGGGCGGAACCTTCCTGCAAACTCACTGATATTGCCTCTGAACTTCTCAAACTGGTTGTGATACTCTGTATCGTTAGCCAGCAGTTGCGAACACAACCCTACTATTCCAGCTTCCGAATGCTCCATCGGGGCAGGTTCGATGATGTGACGCAGACGATCGAACAATGCACGGTCTCTGAAGTGGCGCTCGAAATGTTCAAGTCCTTCGGTGTATTTCTTGAATGATTCATTCAACTGACGCGCTTCCTGCTCCAGCTGTGTACGCTTCTTGTCGAATGCTTGTTTCTCTGTGGCAAACTCTCTCTCGGATTGCTTCAGCTTATCTTCGAGTTTGTCTTTCTCTTTCTTAAAGTCATCCATCTTATCGAACAGCTCGCGCTTATCCTTGCGGTAATCGTTGAGCAGCTCGGCATATTTTTCAAGATCGTCCAGCGATGCTTTTACCTGGTCGATCTCTGTCTTCAGCTTCTTGATCCGTGTATCGTCAATACCTTTTGTCTTCAGCACCCTCGACTTCTCTTTCTGCAGCTTGCCTTTACGCTCTTCATGCTCGGCCAGCTTGTCTTCTTTCATGTCCTGAAGTTTCTTCGTTTCTTCATCAAAGTTCCTCTTCAGTTGCGCCAGCTTGTCGTTGAAGTTTTTATCCAGCTTATCCGTTTCCTTCTTCAAAGCAGCTTGTAATTCACCGATGGTTTGCCGCAGTGCTTCAGATTTTTTCTTTAAGTCTTCCTGCACGGCATACACTTCAAGTAAATCTTTTTCGCGTTGTGCTTCACCTTTGCTTGCCCACTCATGCAGATCGAGATTGTATTTCTTTTCTTTCTGATCGTCCTGCCCGCCTTCATATTCCAGCTGGGTAATCTCATTCTTGAGCTGTGCTGTCTTCTTGCTGATCGATGCCAGACGCGTCTGTTCCTCATGCGCCTGTGTTTCCCGGAAGTCGAGGAAGGCCTGATTAAGTTCGGCTATTCGTTCAAGATGCTCATTTTTATCCTGTTCGTATTCTTCCAGTGATTTGGAGAACACCTTCACGTTTGTAAGATCCAGCTGAATACCGTAGAGCGTATCGAGGTTTTTCTTCAGCAGCTTTGGACTGAGTTCCTTACTAAAAAGAATGTCCTCATTCACTACTTTACCTATGGTACTATACCAATCGGGATAATGTTCCTGCAAATAGCCAAACAGCGCCTGCTGATGTACGGACAGCTTTGCTTCAATGGCTTTTACTTTTTCTTCAATAACCGTAAGCTCTTCCTTGTTCTTCGCTACGTATTGCTCTGAAGTGATCTTGTTCTTCTCACGCACGTGATCACCTTCCCTGCGCAGCGATTCAATCTGACCATTTTTTACACTATAACCCGAAGTACGTTCTGTTTTTCTTCTTCTGATGTCTTCGAGATGTTCCTTTAATAAGGAGATTTCCTTCTCAAAGTATTTCTTCCTGCGCAATTCCTTTTCCTGGAAAGCCGCATCTTTGTTCTCCAACTCGTACTGATTGAGTTGTATACGATGTTTCTCCGTCTCGCTGCGATTGCGGTCTTTTAATTCGGATTCTTCTTTGCGATAGCCCTCTCTCAGGTTATTTCTATCCTCCTGAAATTTAGTATCCAGCTGCAAGCCTTGCGACTTTAATACATTCTCAAACTCCCTGCGTTCATTCTCCAGCGCATCGAACAAGGTTTTAAACTGTTGCTCTACATCACTAAAGCCAGCCGTCAATGTGGCATACTCGGTTTCTCTTGCCTGAAGATTTAAAGTAAGCTTAGGTTTCTCCTCAGCTTTCTTCAGCAGATCGTCAATACCTTTCTCTTCGTATTCCTTTTGCTTCTTATCGGCTTCTTTGATCTTGAACTTTAATGCTCCGATCTCCTGGTTCGATTCCTTATTCTTTTCTTTCTGCGCTTCTTCCTGTTCGCGAAAAGCATTGGCAAGCACATCGATCTCCGCACGCTTCTCTCCCACCTGCTGACCCAGTGATTCTTTTTGTTCAGCTGCGTACTTCAACGCTCCGCCTAATTCTTCCGCCAGTGAACGCTGTTTTGTTTTCAGGTTACGAATCTGCGCAAAGTTATCTTTGATCAGGTCACCACGCTGTGCATTCTCTTTACGGAAGAATGTTTCAATATCCTGGTAGCGCTCGGTAAACTGACGAAGCTGCCGCTCAACGGTTTTTAACTCAATGTTGGTATGTTTGGTGCTGATGGAGTTGGCAATACATTCCTTCACAAACTCCGAACGGATCACCGACTCTGAGCTCAGGAAGATGGAGGTAATGGCCAGCGGAATGTTATGGTAATTGCTGTTACCTTTCATCAAGGCAAACTTCTTGTATTTCTTGTCCGGATCGGCCCCATAAATAATATTGCGGTAACGTTCAAAGGTTTCGACCTGGTCGCTGTAGTTGATGTGCTGCTCATTCAGTTTGGTAAGCACTGCTTTTGGTAGCATGGCCTGACTGTCTTCGATATACATCTCCTGCCCGAAGGCACACTCTACAAACCGATAGAAGATCTTGCTATTACGATATACCATCACATGAAATAGTCCATCTTCGGTAGCGATCTCATAAATGATATATGAGTTGGGATACTGAAAGTAATAATCTTCAAACGACTTCTGTGACGTAGAGATACCTAACCCGCGCGTGTTGGCGCTATAGAAGAAAAGGATAGCACGCTGCAGCGTAGTCTTTCCCATGTTGTTGGTACCGACAAAGCACGTGTTCCCTGCAATCTCTATGCTGGCGTAATCGGTATTGGCAATATTGATAAATATAATCCTATTGAGGATCCGTCTGTTCTCCATCATCTTCAATTGTTATTAACGAGATCACCTCTTCGAGGTAATGAATGGCATCCATTACCTTATACGTGTCTTCGTCTTCCTGTTCAAAAAATCCTCCTGTGGTGAGATCCCCGGCAATCTCCGACACCTTATCCACCATCTTCTCTTTCCGCGACAGCGCAAAGAGCTTTTGTTTTAACCGTTCATTGGAGAAGCATTCCTCCGCGATCTGCGTAACGCGATAACGTGTACCTACTACGGGCTTGGTATCCATGGAGGAAAAGAAGTCCATCACATCGATGTAATAGGCAAACTGTTCCAGTTTCTTTTCCATCAGCGTATTGGTTTCTTCCTGCTGGCTGAAGTAGTAATAGTTATGCCCCCGCTCCAGGTAATAGCCGGTATGACTGAAAAATTCCTTCAGTAATTCAAAATTATTCTCGTACGTAATCACATCGTACAGCTTTCCCTTGCTGCCATTGGAACTGATAAAGTTTCCTTTACTCAGTATATTGAAAATCTCGGGCGTTTGCTTCGGTACGTTCACGCTTATACTTTATTGGGTGATATTTTTCGCTTCTTCTTTGGTTCAATGTCAACGGTCGACAGATCACTAATGCTGCCCTCAGTTGGCAGTCCACGGTCGACAACGGTATGAGAGCCATGGTCAGTCGACTGTTGACCGTTGACTTTTACCGGATTTATAATGGCGTAGCCTACATATTGTTTTTGCTTCTTCTCATTTATAAAATTCATCTTTCCGAATTTACCGGAGATATGAAGTTTGTTATCATAATCAATGCAGATGCCTACGTAGAGTGATATGCGTTTTTCCAGGCTTAAATCTCCCACCTGCTCGGGAAATTTATACTTCAATACAAACTGAAACAGGTCACTGTTGGCCAGCATGAACTTATCCACGAGCCCTGCAATGTTGAGGCTGGATGATTCCTCACGATTGAGATCGCCAAAGCCCGATTCCATTTTGCCTGCAGGCTTGCGGAATGTATTGCGCAGCAACTGAAGCCGCTGTGCAACTTTCTGCGTCAGCATATAGCCATGATCGGAATGCAGGAAGTCGAGCGACAATCTGCCTTTCAATGCGCCACGCTGCTTGTTAAACATCAATGCACGGGTGCTGGCAACCACATCAACGAAATTGGTTTTATACTTCAGCTCTTCGTAGTCTTTCAACTCTTTCAGGCGCTGAATCTTTTTATAGATCTGCGACTGGTACTGAATCTTGTTGATGTAATCGA
>Ga0307515_10002329_pt1 | contig 41488 bp, 48 predicted proteins | sample 17_EM_MG_FD_194513 | JGI IMG/M metagenome (GOLD analysis project Ga0307515, IMG submission 194513) | Populus trichocarpa ectomycorrhiza microbial communities from riparian zone in the Pacific Northwest, United States - 17_EM | ecosystem: Host-associated > Plants > Roots > Unclassified | place... | reverse complement strand
CATTACTGTCCATTTGAGACCTAGGTTTTGTAGATAAGAGTGCTCCCCATAGATGCTAGGTCTTCCCGTTCCCGAAAGTTGAAGACTTGAGGTGGGGATACAAAAACAGGGCTTTATTGCGTCATCGGTCGAAAGTGAATGAGCGCAACCTTACGTTGTCATCCTGCGAGGAACCACACACCAAGGTGCAAGGTCAAACGATGCCAATTCAAACTCGTGCTAACCCGGACCCAAGTACACAAGCGACAAACAACGGAAAAAGGTTTGGCCCGATCGCACCACAATACCGGCCGGGCCGGAACTGGAAACCCCGTCGAAACATGCAAGACTTAGCTTGGACGCTTGGTAACACAATAAGTACAAACATATCCCTTCACCGCGGCGTACACCCAAACCTTACGTCTATTTAATAATGTTGGAACGACACAGAGGGCAACTCGGGGAGTGACTGCTCTTGAACCACTGGATGCGGGACGACTATCAGCTGACCGCCGATCGGGGAACATGGGGCGAACAGAAAGCACACGTACCTCGTACAGACATGAGGCATGGAAGCTGTTCTTACAGGTCTGACAAGGTTTATTCGGAAGGTTTCCGTCCGTGGCACTGATAAGCCTGTGGGTGCGCATTGTGAGCATCCATGACCTGGTAAAACAAAATCAACACTTACGAGTAGCAGATAGCACATTCGGTCTGGTTTTCGAAGTGGGCAGAGACGTTCTTCTTAAACAGTTCGAGCCCATCCACGACGTTGCCCTGCGGGGTGCGTGAGATATGGAGTCACCGAGTGCCTGCAACGGTGAGACCGACCTGGGTAAGCACGACCTGACGAACGCCGGATATCCAAGATTTCCATCTATCTTCCTTCACCCCGACCTTCTTTCCCCCACGTACCTCGATAACGTGGAGTGGCCAGTCCGGAGGGATCTTCAGGCTCATCTTTATCTCGTTTTCGTCGATCGTGTAAGTCGTATTAACTTCACGAAGGACTGGAATAACCTTCACGTTCATCTTCTCATCGCCCAAACGCTTTGTCGTCACACGATCCAACTCTGCGTCAATGAGCACGGACGAGAAGTACTTCGAAGTGAACGTTGTGACTGTAGCCGATAATTTCCGATCCTTGCATTCCAGAATCCACAAACGGACCAAAGTCGGCACGGTCTGAAGAGCCCGGTAGTACAGGTGTGCGCAGAGCAATACAACGCTCAGAGGATTCTGTTCCTCATAATCTACAATCTCATGAGCATTTTTAACACGAAAGGTCCTTCAGTACGCACATGGAACGTAGTACTCTTCGATTCCCCACACATCCAGTTTCGGAGCGTTGACGCTGCCTGAATACAGGTCGAACATACGGAACGCCGCGGGGAGGAAGTGAGAGGTGATCATCTCCAAGTCCCTCAGGTGGTTGATATACGCGATCTTCACTTTCAGGGACTGAACAATTAGACAAATGAGCTAGGCACCCAAAGCGTTGTATGTGTGTACTCACGGCATCCACAAACAAGTCAAACACAGACATCCAACCAAGTAGGTACCCAAAAGTCGGTGGTGCGTCGGGGTCCTCCTCGTCAATGCTTCGTTGCAAAAACGCGATAAGTTCGGGTGGAAGCTCGGGCTTGATCGAATCTGAATCAGGACCTGAGACGCCCGCTTCGATGACAATGTATTCCGTCCTTTTCTTGGCACTCCTGTGCAGGAGCTGGTACGCCATCTTCTGTACCTCAACAGACCTGTCGTTCAAGAGGTGGGTGGCCTGCAGCAAGGTCACCTTAGGTCCGCCCGAGAGGAAGCAGGCGCCTTACCTTTCCGAGGGTATCGATCCCAATCAGCGACGGGGGGAGATACTGGGCCACGGTCAGCAGCAGCTCGCGGCAAGTCGATAGTGGGCCTGATTGAACGCCTGGATCCAAATCACTTGAGTTCTATCATCTAGCAACCGAGTCGGGGACACTCACTTGATTCAGCCGTGGCGATATCCCTCACCAGGGTAAAGATTTTTCCCTGTCGTGTTTCCCAGTTCGCGCGGAGGCCGCGGTTTGTGGTCGTCAGGTCGATTATCTTCAGGATCGCCTGCAAGGTCCGGGCGAGAGTGACAATCGTGGAGGGTTCTTCCACAGTAAAGTTCTAACCACGGTCCACAAAACAACCGTGAGTTTTATCCCAGAAGAAGGGAGGATTCCGTACCTCTAGATTGTTCTCAACAACATCGAAAATAAAGTCCCAGTGAGATCCGGGTACGTGTTGGAGGATCGGGGCAAGATGGAAAAACAAAACAGTCATCTGGCATTCAACCTCTTCTTCGACATCCTCATCAGAGGTCACCCATTGTTGGCACGTCTTCATGAAATTCACAGCCCTGGTTTGCGGTGTGAAAACGACATCCGAATCGGGATCAGGGGCAGTCACGATGAGCCGTCGAAGAATCCATAGACCCTCGGTGTTGATCTTGGTAGGGTGCACACCCATCGCATTCGCTGCGAGCTCGTTGCGATAACGGTCCAATCGCATGGGTTCTGAGCCAGATCCAGCGACGGAGAGAGCCACAGCCATCGAGGCGAAGGGAGCTAACAAGCAACCATGAACGTTGCACGTTTAAGAGAAGGAAATATTGCTCACCCTTAGCCTCGATTTTCCGGCAGACCCCCATCCACAAGTCGCCTTCCCCTTTCGAGGTATGACTGAGGATGTGTTGGAGGATCGTGTGTAATATCCGCGCATCCCTCGGGTTGTCGTTCGATACAGCGGTCCGCAACAGGCTTGTCACAAAATTTTCGATTTCCCCAGTCCCATGTTGCGCTTTGGCATCCACGCATGCGGCAGTAACCTTCTGGTGCCAACTTTGGCCGTCCCCGACGTCCGATAGCACGTAGGTGGTTACTTGCCGTACTTTATGCGTCAACTGCTGGAGAGCGGACGACGATACAATCTTGGCGTCGAAGACTTCAGACGAGCTGTTCGGTAGATCGGAAACCTCTTCGGCGAAGATGGCCAGTGCAATGAAGTGACGGAGGGCCCACGGGTAAGCCTTTGCAACGATTCGATCCTCTAAGAATACATCCAGCAGGAGGGAGATGATCCTGGCATAGCTAGAGTAACCATCCAAGTCGTAATTCTCCTCTGCCGCCTGAGGTGGGTCCTCGAGGCCCGACAACGGTAGTAGCGGGGAACGCAATGACATTGAGGCATCCGCAGGTTTAGTGGGGAATGCGCTCAGCATGGAATCAAGTTTTTCCCTGGAAGGCACCAAGTCCATGATTCCCAGGTTCATGTTACCAGGTAGCTTGGAAGCGGCTTTGAAGACCGCTTTGGGGCTGTTGTTGGTTGAGAAGATGCAAAATCGATCGAAAATCAGGGCTCACCGTGACCACGAACCCACGCTATCCACGTGGAACTGCAGTCGCGCCTGCAAGTTTGGCTTCACCAACAAAGGGAGGCTTTCCGGACCCCGAGCGAGGAACTCCGACCAAATGTTCACGCATATCGACGAAACGCTTGGCGAATATTCATCACCCTCATTGGTCAACGACCCCAGGAGGAAGATTTCTGGCAACAGCGACTGATAGACGTCCCACAATGATTCGTCATCCAGGTAACGAAAGAGGGTCAACTCAAAGAAGATAAGGTGCCTTTCGATCTGAAGCCACGGCACAGAAGGGACACATAGGATTTCCTGAATGACAGGCACAAACGATTCAGAAAGAGAGCGGAAGAGGGATTGCAGGAAACGTTTGGTCACGAGTCGATCTAGGATTGCGAATCAGCCAGTGGCTGAGAGTAAACTTATGGGTACAAACCAGATCGTTCGAGCAGCGAGAGCGCCTGCTTCAAGTTACTAGTTCCATCCTGCAACACCGCAATGATTGTTTGTTTGACGAATTCTTCGAAATCTCGAGAAGGTTTAAGGTATCGTGGTGCATTCGTGCCGTTAAACTTTTCTAGCCAATCCAACGCTTCTCCGGTGGTGAAGGAAGTGATGACGCTGAGAATCTGGTGCCAGTAGATGTTTCCCGACTGTTCGGGAAGTAGTCCCAGGTATGTGGACACCAGAGGAGGTCCGCAATGCACAACCTGTGGCAACCTTTCTTCCATGAATGTGCGGAGAAGCTGGGCATGAATCTGTAAGAATGGCTGAATCTCGATGTGGATCGGAGGCGTACAGTGGAAGAATCAGGATCCTCCAGTCCGTCCTTACCCCAAACGTCCAGCAACACCTTGAGGGTAGACCCAGCCTTGACATAGTCGGTTCGGTCCTCTGGTGACGTTTCGAGCTCATCAGAAAGAGCGCTGATTACGATGTCGAACATTTGACGAATCAACGACTTTACAGAATCCCCAAATAATGCACCAGCCGCCGAGCTCTGGAGGTCCTTGAGGAAACTGAAGAGTCGGACGTCGACCGACTGGGGTGTAGCTCGTAACGATCGGAGATAGCTGTCCGAAACGCAGCCCCACGCAATTTTCGAAAGATCTGTCGGCGGTATGGATCAGGTAAAGCCCTAGAAAACTGCGGATTGAGTCATACCCTTGTCCACATCATCCAACTCGACAACAACCTCGCTCAATGGTTTGGTAGCGGCTGGGGGATCAAGTTGAAGGTGTCCCTGGAAGGTCTCCTCGGCAAGTCGAGTGGTCTGTTTGCGGATGAAGGCAGGGAGAACGGTGCCCGGCAAACTCTCGGAATCCATCCCATCTCCCTCGAAGTTTCCCCCCATCAGCGAGCGTACTACATTGTGAGCCGAGCTTTGCAGTCGTTTCGAAAACAGGAGGAGGCAGTCGACGAGAGCGTGTGCGAATGCCGAGAAAGTTTGTGCCTTGTCTGTCATCCCAAAGGCTCGAGAATCTACAGCGGACCAGAAGGAGGTGAACAGATCCTCCAGAGGGGACTCGGATGGGAGGCTGGTTATTATCTGTCTCTATATCAGACATAGGATAACCATGCTGTCGTGAGGGAAATCCTACGGAATGCGGGATGGTAGATAACACGATAACGAGTGCAGGGTAACTTTGCCTCGGAGACCCACGACAACCCAGTTCCAAAAAGCGGAGGAAGTCTTTGTAGGAAATCGAAGGAGGTAGACGAGAGTCCACCTCACTCTCAGATTCCGATCCATCCGCGTCTGGGCGAAAGCGTGCATCGAGCTCCCAGCAGTGCGGATACTCTAGAGAAACAATGAATGCGAGGCGAAAAACCGAGGGGGCTACGTACCCGTGACGAACTTGAGTAACGGCTGCCACATACTTGCGCGGACAGCTACATCCCATTCTACCCAGGCGGATCTTAAGACAGAAACGCTCAAGACTAGGAGGGACACGTCAAGTTCACCTACAGCACTCCGTCAGCGTGACCACAACGATAGTCCGACCACATTCTCACCCTTCCTTTCCTGTAAAACAGAGAGGAGTAGGCTCCACGCAGCTCGACGGACAATAGGCTGTTCGAACCCGAAACATTCTGAGTCACCGGAGGGTGGTTGCTCCCCACAGTAAAGAGATGTCCAGAATAGCGAACTAGACAAAATATCCTCGATGGCTTCCCGTGAAGATTCGCCCAGCTGGAGCAGATTTCTTGCAGCTCCACGCAGGTGAGATATTGACAGTGAGCGGAGAGAATTAACCGAACATACCCAAAACGTATTTCACGGAACCCAAACTTCCTGCCCTCACTCTCGCTTTTCGTTCCGCTTCCCGCTCTTCATCTGCGGAGGGAGTTTCGGGGGGTCCTTGAACTCGGAGCTGAGGTTTAGCCCCCTTTTTTACCGGCTTCGTGTCTATGGAGGGCTGGATTGGATTGACCACGAGGTAAGCGTCAAGAGGGTCGAAGATAGTTTGTCGGATGAACGAGATAAGTGCGTGTGCGGTTTCTCGGATCAGGAAAGCCCCTTCGGCGCCTGCCTCAACCCTGGGCCCGAAATTCTCTTCCCATGACGGTAATGCGGTCAAAGATACTTGATGGTCGATGTCGTGGGTAAGCAAACACCAACTGCCGATCACGGTTTCCTGACGTTCCTCTTCAAGATCGCGAATCAAGGCAAACAGCTGGGTCTTGATTCCTGGTAGAGCCAGGAGTAGTGCGTGAAGTCCGCCAGATAGAAGCCTAATTCTCCGGGAATGATGCAAGAACAAACCAGGGGTGTGATGGATCTATGATCTGATGAGTACTTAAGCGACGTACCCGGGGGTGGGAAGACGTACCCACACCGGCAAGACGGTGGCAATCTCTTCCAAAAGCTGCGGATCGTTCGTCTCCTTCACTTTGAGGATCCAGTCAGATTGCAATTCTTCTAGAGCGCGGATCTTGGTCACAACATCCTTCTTTCCCAGTTTCCGCAAGACCACAAGTAGCTCCGACGATATCGAGTACGCGATGCCCAACGTGTCCAGCGGATCTGGTTGGATAGCCCGGGGCTTTACGGGAGGGATGTAGACCTTCTTCTTAGGCTCAGCCTTCAACCTCGCCTTCTCTTTTCCCCTCGCCTTCTTCTGTTTTGGAACGGGTGGGTTTTCGACTACCTCTCCAGCAGCGACCACGGCCTTCTTTGCATGTTTCTTTCGAGTAGCGGAACTTGCTGACGACCTCTGGTTCTTCACCATAGCTGCGTTAGCGAGGGGAGGTTCCGGACGGTGTGGCGGGGGAGGGATGAAAGTTGGGTGATTTCAGATGACTGATGATCTCACCCCCGCTCCTGCCAAATCGGGCGGGTCATCGGCTCCGGTCCGCCAACGCGTTAGGCTTTCCGGGCGCTTGGCGGAGTTCTCAACGCGCCCCGCTTCACCGACTCCCCCGACTGGACTCGCCATGGCTCGACCAACCGTGAAGAGGTCCGCGCGAAAGTCCCAGCCTCGCAAGTTCGCGGCGATTGGGGAGAAACGACTACCCATCAGCGAGGTCATGGATACGCTCTGGTACTGGATGCGGGAGCGCCACTCCATTCATGAACGCCGTCTTGCCGGACAGACACCCTGGACGGAGGACACAATCCTCCAGGATTACAAGTTCACCAACTTGTTTCGCGTGTTCGACAGGAACACCCAATTCATTCTCAACGAGGTTATACCCGACGGCCCATCAGACCTTACGGAGACTTCATTTCGGATTATTCTCTTCCGCACATTCAATCGCATCGAGACCTGGAGGAGACTCCGGGATCACTTCGGGCAACTCAAGTGGGCAGCATTCGAGATCGACGAGTATTATTCCATGCTGGCCGCTGAGAGTCCCATTTATGGACCCGCCTATTTCATTCCCGCCCCCCACGTTCTCGGTGGTCACGATAATCCGGCCAAACACCTCCGGATGATATACCTGTTGATGATATCCAAGTTTCCCACCGAGCTGAAGAAACTCCACCACCTGAAAGACGCCCTGGGTTTTACTCAATTATATCCTGGTTTGGGTCAATTCACTGCGTTCCAGTACGTTCCCAACATTCAGCACTTTTGGACCGTGACTGACATTGATGCCGAAGGCTTCTCCTTGATCTTAACATGTGCGATCATTTCAACTTTTCGGAGGAAGAGTGGGCCGTCGCGGGCCCCGGCGCTAGCGACGGTCTCGTGAGGATATTTGGGAAAGAGGTCAGAGGGAGCGAATCCCTTGCGATCAATTGGCTTTGGGAGAATCAACACGAATATTGGAACCGACTATCGCTCGCTCCACCCCTTCGTCATTCCATAAACAAAGGTGTCAGCGCGGTAGATATCGAGCACGCTCTCTGCGAGTTTGATAAATACTGCAGGAAGAAATTCCCTGGCACTGTGACGCGAAGGACCACCATCAAGGCCCGTTTTGTGCCGAGTCGCGAGCCATACACTGGCGACCTCCCAAAGAAGTGGACTCGGTTGGCGGCAGTGAAGGCCATCATGCAGCCTCCGCCTGCAATCTGGAGGAACGGGGAGATCTACTATGAGGTGTCGCATGTCGTGATGACCTCTGGGAAATCCAGGTTCTTAGTTCGGTGGCTTGGTTATGAGCCAGATGAGGATACTTGGGAAGATGCGGGGAACCTCGGTGAAAGCGCGGGTCAGGTTCTCGTTAACTGGCACAGGAAGTGCCAGACAATTGAAGATGCGATTGTGATGATTGGGAATGGGAAGCTTCCCCCTAAAAAAGCCACTGGCTCAAAGTCTAGGTGTCCACAAACCTAACTTTCCGCTTAATCAGGTATGAGCGTCCGACCGTCTCCAGAAGCCGAAAGCTAAACCCCAACACAAGGACATCGTACCATACCCCTCACTTATTCCGTATATACTACTAGCACGTATACTCAGCTACCGGTACCGCCGATACCACAGTGCTTTACAATGTACCTAATTTCTTGCCTGGGATCTCTCCAGAGTATGTGCGATCGTTCAAATTTGGGTTATGGAATTCTATCCTACATCAACCTTCACACCCATTAAGTCTAGGTACTTGTAAAACAGAGAAGAGACAGAGTTGTGTGTACAAACGTAAGATTGGTTGTCAAATGTCGTATAAATCAAAAAAGGTATCGACCCCAGGGAAGGCACTAGTACGCGTGTGTCACAATAGTCTTGTCTTCCTTAGGTGTTCTCGAATGACAACGTCCCTCACTGTGAAATGGGATTCATTGGTGTGAGAGAAAGCACGAAGGGTATATCGGCGTACCGATCGCGAGAATTCCGGCCGTTGTGCCCGTGTCCTTTGTGAGACAAGTGGGTCATTACGAGTGTGAGAACTGCTGGGAAAACACCTACTATTACAGAAGTACAAAACCCGTAAAATTTACGAGGGGCAGGCGAATGCTCCCGTAGGATTGCACTGAATTTCCCACGGAAATCTATGTGGACCCCATCTCAGAGGCGGATCACGGGTGGTACCTGACTGTTCGGCACTTACATTTGGTAACCGTTTCCAAGTCGTTCGAGCGACCACCAAACGACCGAACATATTTGGACAGCCGGATGCCAGACTTCAACTTGGCATCCAACAAATCGCATTTGTTCAGGAACAATACAAGCTCGACGTTCGCCAGGAGCTTATTGCTGCATACAGATTTCCAGAGAAGAACACTGTCTTCCTGTCGCAAGAAGTGAACGACCATAAAGTCAGTCAATAGGGAGGCTCACCAATCGGTTGACGCTCCGATCCTAGGTGATTGTATCGATGAGTCGATGTTCTATGGGTATCGGAAGCGGAGACCTACCTCCACCAGAGTCTGATCGAAGCCGGTGATTGGAGCAAGGAACAATATCGCATTGACTTCAACATTTTCAGTCAGGTACCAATTCTCCGGGCCAGGCCGGTGTGTAAAACTCACCTGTGTCGAAAAACTGGGCCCAGGTTGCTACAAATGGACGTCAGCGGAGGAAAAATGGGTGCGCGGGTCAGAAACGCACGTCTCTGGCACAGAAGATCAGCCGTTTCAATGCGTGTTCAGGTACCAATAAAGCCGCACCTGTGATCGTGACCCACCAACATCAATAATTCGCCATTCGGTCCCACTTTCCGTGCCAGCAGTGGCCTCCAGATGAAATTTGTATTCACATACACCCACGGTCTTGAGACGGGCCTTGAGGACGTCGTCTACCGGATATGAAATGTTGTTGGTGAGAATTTTGTGAGAATCGAAAACCTCAACATCCGACTCACCATCAGTCGGAACATACTTCAGAGACGTTATACGTTCAAGGTCGTTTAGATAACTGAACAGGTATGAGCACGTGGTGGCGTAAAACAAGACAGGATCACGTACAACCCGGGTAACTCTTCTAAGCGAACTTTTCGACGCCGGAGGATCGCACGAACGGCGGGGTTTTGCCACAGAGCGATCACATCGGCACGACAAGAGTCCAGTACGCACTGGGTATCGTCAGGAGTTTCCAAACCAGTGCTGCCAGCAGACGAGGGACGAGAGGAACGAGCACCACGCAGCAGGGCTCCGTGCCATCCCCTACCGGGTCGAACAAATATCTCTTGGTCCTTACGATTTTGGGAGCTGCTGACAACGTCAGGCCGGTTTCCCAGATAGGTTGCTTCGGCTTCGTTGGGGGGCACGAGTTTGGCGACTAGTATACTTTCGATGTGCCTGAGAGGCTTCAAACGTTCCTTGATGGCGATAAGTTGATCAGAGAGTAGGAATTCTTCGTCCCCGTCGCTCTCCTCTTCGCTGAGGACCACGCTGCGGTGGACGTCCGATATGGTATCGATAATTATTCGGATAGAGTGAACAATATTGAATTGAATCACGGAACGCCATAAATGACGCTCTTCGCGGAAAGCCGTAGGAGTATAGAGTCGTTGAAATTCTGGAGGGGAGGACGTTGGCTCACCGACAGGCTAGTAGGGTGGTGGGGACCTACGTTTAAGGGTCGTAGATTTCCCTATCATCAGGCACATGAATTCGGTGGCTAAGAGTGAGGATAAGAAGCGTCGTACCAGATTCGCTCTGCCCTAGGAGTAGTAGGCGGACAACATCCTTCTTCTTGGCCGCCTGGCGTTCTTGCCGGATGGTCTCGTCGATAGCTTCGGAAACGCGCTTTGCCTGTTCCTCGGTCTGGAGACGGACGGACCTTTCTTCATCGGTCTCGTCTATAGGCGGTCGTAGAACATCGTCAAGAGGATCGCGGTCAGAGGTCCCTTTGGGCATTCGAATACGCGAGATATTTGGGGCACCAGATGGGAGTGCTGAGTGAAGTCTGTGGGAGAGTGGATACAAATGATCATGAGAAGGTTCCCGACCGAGTAGGAATGATCATCACCTGAGTTACGCTCGGAACGGACAATATAAAATGCCTGACGCCAGAACAAGCACGGGACAGATTAGTCTTCCCACAGCGTGGGCGCCTTCCGGAATAAAAATGAAGGTGGGAGAGTCAACAGGATGAACGGGTACGGGGGAGCTGTGCCTGATCTACAGTGGATGCATCCAGAATGTCGGGCAAGGCACAGGTGATCACAAGGGCTGGCGAGCACGGTGGGAACGTGCTGGGGAAGGTAGAAGGAGAGGGAGCGTAACCAGCGGGAAATGGTGTGGGACGTTTGATGTGCGATAACACTCGGTTGACACCAACCCGGCGCCGACGCCGGAAGAAAAATCCTGTACTGACACCGAGTTCCCCTCCGCGTTTCGCAGAAGTATTCAGGACAACGCGAGCCTACAGGGTTACGATGTCGTACCGCATCGTGACTCGTCCCCCAGGCACCCCTCTCTCTCAACGATGAACTCGGACTCTGATTCTCCTGACCCCCTCTCCAGCCCGGAATCCCCACCGCCCCGAACACCGCCGAATCTGCATCAGAACACGATAGACCCCGATGCACGCTGGCTCGTCCAAAAATTTGGCGGAACGAGCGTCGGCAAATTTGCAGTCAAGATAGCGTGCGATATCATCCCGTCAGTCTCCCAGTTTTCCCATCATGTCGCACCCCTGTACCGACCCTGCTGCTTGGTAGAAACTACATTGATAGCCATAAGGTTGCAGTCGTGTGTTCGGCCCGATCTGGCTCTACAAAAGCTTTGGGAACTACCAACCTCTTGCTCCAAGCGTCATCTGAGGCGCTTCAAAGACCTGCAGTGGGCACAGCGCAGGGTCCAGGATACAGCACCCCGGGGACGAGTGGGACGCCCCGTAACCAAGACTGGACTTCGCCGTTACATTCCCCAGATGAGAGTTCCAGGTCCCGTTCTCCGTTATGTTCGGCCCTACCGGACGGCGGGCTGTCCTCATCTCTGATGATGTCTTCAACTTTGAAAATGACCTCCATGCCTCCTCCAACCGAAAATCGCGAACCCCCCTTTTTCGCGACCGTAGATCTCATCCGTTCGGAACACATTACGGCTGCCCGCTCTTCAATTAACAGCCTCACAATCCTTAGAGAGCTAGAAGAAGAGATAGAGAAAGACTGCGACGCACTGCGGTCATTCTTGATGGCAATCCAGGTTGGTGTATAATATCACTCACGGAATCCCTCCGTTCACCCTTCGCCAAGGTCATCGACGAGATGTCTCCAAGATCAAAAGACACAGTGGTCGGGTTCGGTGAGAGAATGGCGTGCAAACTCGTGACGGCCGTACTACGTGACCGGGTCGGTCCTTCCATTGTGCTGTTGAAAACTCATCAATTTACTCCCAAATGATAGGGCGTGGATGCCGAGTATGTTTCACTCGATTCCGTAGTGCCTGACATGGAAGAAGAAATCAACACGCGTGGGCCGACGCTAGACCAGTGGTTCTATGACAAACTCGCTCTCGCGGTAGCGGAACGCGTACAACAATGCAGTTCCAGAGTACCTGTTGTTACAGGCAGGTTCGCCAGTCGCCAGGAATGCACATTCGTTCACATTCTTTCAAGGCTTCTTTGGTCCAGTACCTGGATCGCTACTCCGGCAAGTTGGGAGAGGTTATACCGACCTTTGTGCCGCGGTATTGGCAGCTGGTCTGGAAGCGTCCGAATTGCAAATATGGAAGGAGGTCGATGGCATCTTCACTGCCGATCCTCGCAAAGTGCTCACGGCGCGGGTGATACCTATCATCTCTCCCGAGGAGGCGGCGGAATTGACTTATTATGGGAGCGAGGTTGTCCATCCGTTCACAATGGAGCAGGTAACGTTGTGCTAGTAACCGGTGACCGCCAACGGAGGACCGATGGATTAACCTTACTCGCAGGTTATCCGCAAGAAGATCCCAATCAGGATCAAGAATGTGGAAAATCCGAGAGGCCTGGGAACCGTAATTCATCCGAACTCGGACCTGGACGCATCCGAGACGGGGGGAATACTCTTGCCCGAGCCGGCCTCAGTGGATCAACTTGACTACCTACAACTGGTCGACCAGGGTCACAAAAAGCTCCCCACGGCTGTTACGATCAAAGAGCGCATTATCGTCCTGAACGTAAATTCGAACAGGAAGAGCGTTTCCCATGGGTTCCTCGCTGGCATTTTCGGGACGCTTGACCGTTACGGCGTGGTCGTCGATTTAATTTCCACCAGCGAAGTTCATATCAGTATGGCCATTGAGGACACGCACGAGAAGAAAGTGATGAATAGATTCGTCCAGGACCTTGAAAAGTATGGTACCGTAAGTCCGAGGTCCCCTTTTCCGCACACCCTCCCCGTTGAAGGCAACGAGCGTCTGAAACAGTCTTGGGTTAGGTCACTTTACAGCGAGGGATGGCGATTCTGTCACTCGTGGGAAAACTGAAAAATATGGTGGGAATAGCTGGACGCATGTTCGCGTCACTTGCGCAAGGGAACGTCAATATCGAGATGATCAGTCAGGGTGCGAGTGAAGTGAACATCTCATGTGTGATACAGGGTCGGGATGCCGTCAAAGCCCTGAACCTGATCCACCAGAGCTGTTTGCAGATCAAGGTCGAGGAGAGGCGTGGCCGAGGTGAGCAAATCACCTATATCCGCGGTGATCGGTAACCGTGCTGATCGTCCCGCCAGTTGGACCGTGGCTGTTCTGAGTCTGAGTGCCGGGTCCGAGATTTGCTATTTTCTCCCCGATGGGATGGTTTCGAGACGGAGTATTACATCACCGGCATCACCTTGCTCCTGGAGCATCAAAACACCGAGTGGGGACCGGCAACAGATCGTTAGTTTACATACATGGGTGCAAGTTGATACAGTTGTGATGTGTGCGGTGTAAGTATTAGCAGGAAGATAAGATAATTACCAAACGTCCGAGAATGAAGTGTGCGAGTATAGGGTGTGGCAACATGGAAAAGGAGGAAGCTGAAGGGTGAACTCGTCAACGCATAGGGTACGAAAAGTGGGCGACTGGTGGGGCTGGGATGGGTAGAGTGCGGCTTGATCGGCGTGCACGAGATTGACGGATCGGTCGATGTCCCATCAGCTTGCTGAAGCGTTCCATGACGTCTTTGGAGAGGAACACAGTGTCATTTTCCTCGTCATATCTTGCCGAGTCGTCGTCAATTGTGTCGATAACGTGGATATCGGCTGGATGCACGACTGCGCGGTGTGAGAACCGGAAGATGTTTATGAACTCGTGAACAAATATGGTCGCTTCTACCGCCGACAACGCGGATGCTGCAGACCCCGGCGTGGATGATGGGACTACGTGAGTGGAATTCCCGTTAGTAAATGGCGGCTTCAGGGGTTGTGACACGCTGCTGCTCACTCTGAGCCAGACAAATGTTTCCGTTGATCTGTGCCAAGGCGAAGTGAGATTTTTGGGGCAGAGTCGCAGAGGAGAGGGTGGGTAAGATGGTGGCACACGACATGGCGAGGAGGGTCGTAGAAGGGCTTGAAGCGATGAGAGGGGTGTTTATATAACTTGCTTGGGCTCTCCGTCAGCTTCCAGAGGGGACATTTTGGGACGACCCCGTGCTCGTTACTACTTCCGTTCTGTCTGTTTGTCGAACAAGAGCTCGCGATAAGGCCGAGTAGGAGTCTGGAACCTTTCCCTTTGAACGCTCCAGGGATCAACTGATGTAGAACCCCTCGAAGCTTTGATCTCCCTCTAATCCGACCAGTCTTGTCTGTATTTCGCTTGTTCGCAGTTCTCTCCCATGTCTGAACGTGAGCTCGAACTCTCGACTTGGCTTCGTTATCTTGGACTCACCCGCGACGGTCTGCGATAGCACACTCTAACCAGAACCAGTATGCTGCCGCTGCGAATGTCCCCCTAATCAAGTCTCCAGCTCTGAGATTTCCCCGGCCCGTGCGTCTTCCATAAGATGATATTACGGGGGGAATCGTCTCTCACATCACATGGGATCCAGGTGGAACTGCCTCCGGATGTACACCCTTTGCCCGACAGCGTGTCAGCATACGTAGGTGGATTACAAAACGTCTTCGGCATTCATCGGCCACTGAATGTCATTCATCTGCTATTATTATCGCAGTTCGTCTATCCATTCTCGTTGGAGAGCCATGTCCTCACCCTTGAGTCGTCTCGGCGCAAGACCTTCGCTGCGCATGCAGCCCGTCGCGAGGCATATCTCAAGGCCAGGGTAGAGGAGAAAGAACGGCGGAAACGTGACGCTCTTCGGAGGATCGCCCCCGGATTTGAACCTCAAAGCACCCCTCTCGTGCCCACCCGCGTCGCTTCGACTGGATCCCCCGTAGACGGACCTATTCCGAGCCCACCGCCCATTGGAACGGCTTCCAACGTCCGAACAAAATCCGTGATGGAGGACCTGGTGGATCAGCTCGCAGCCCTGGATTCCACCAAACGCTGAGAATAGTAGCGATTTTACCATCCCTGCCATCTCGTACTCCCACTCTCTCGATGTTTTGTGTACTCCGTGTATTGTTTGCCCTCGAGTATATTCGTAATTTCAAGTATTTCCGTGTGTGATATACGCCAGGCTGGAAACCAGCCTCGGGAAACGCCGAGCAGGTCCAATCACAAGTTGTTCCATCTCGTCTTCATTCGATGGCGGACGGCTCCTTCAAGGACGTCCCTGAGTTCTTCGAAGTCCGCACCCTATCTCTCCATTCTCTTTCTCTCAGCACTCACAATCCCGCTACAGGTAGAACTAGGGGAGTCGATAGCCGCCAGGACTGAGAGTCTCTGTCAGTATCGGTGTCCCGCCCTCGCCAAGACTGCTGACGATTGTCGTTTCCTCCAGCGTCCTTTCGCGAACTCGGCCCTCCAGACCTGTGTCATGTTGTGAAGACGACAGGGCGCAGCGGTCAACGCGATGCAAGTCGATCCATCTTTCTACACCGGCGCAGCGTTTCAATAACGGGAAAACTTATTTGAGCAGACTGGATCCTACCATTACGTGTCTGGTGTAGACGCATCCTCGTCGGCCTCCCTTGCGGCTTATATCAACTCCTTGACCTACTCGTTCGAAGACATCTCGGCTTGGTTCTCCAAGGGGCCAGCATGGAAAGTTCGCAACGGATGTTACTGGTATGAACTCTCGAGCTCCACGTTTCTGCAGCCTTTGATACTGTCCCCCCCAGCTGTTTCAACGCCTTTTCTCGCCTAGATGTTCGTGTCGATGTCAAGATTCCTGGGGGGGTTCACGCCTACGTCATTGATCTCCGTGGTGAAAGGTGTGTTCTACCCCTGGGACGTGTGATTGAGTGCTAACAGGTCTATAGACACAATGCTACCCCAGAGATCTGGCAAGAAACCTACCTCTCCGCTATTCTTCGTGCCATCTTGTACTCAGATGATCCCACCTATTGGCTCGAATGCTACAGAAAGGTGGACCCCATTACGACCCCGGAGAGCGAGCTGAGGTTTTTAAAGGCCGCGGAAGAACTCTTCTCTCGAGGTACCCATGTTTATTAACATAAAAGTGCAAAACACCTCACCATCACCTTAGGTTGGCAGGTTGGGTCTGACCCAGAGGTCCAGGTCGCGACCGTGGTCTCAAACCATCTGACTTCCGCAATCATGAAGTATTTTAGCGATAGCGGCAGGTACCAACATGCGGCGAATCTATTCGAGAAACTCCTGCCCCGTGAACCCGAGGTGGCATCTTTGTTAGCAAAGAGTTATATTGGAATGTGTAAGTCTACCCCCCTGTTGTTTCAGATTGTTTCTTACTGGTGTCCCTTGAAGACGAGGAGGTGAAAGGGGTACAAGTCATGAATAACGCTATGAACGACTCTATTCAGTCGTATACTCTCCTCCACGTCCAATGCGAGTTCTTGCGGTCCAAGGGCAAGCACGAGTGGGCACTTAAGCTCGCACGCCAAGCCGTCAATTCTGCGCCGAGCGAATTCGTGACTTGGGAGATGCTCACACAGGTGTATATTGATTTGGGGGAATACGAAAACGTTGGTGATCTACTCCAATCTACGCGCATATCAGAAAAACTGAGATTTATTAGGCTCTGTTGACTTTAAACTCGTGTCCCATGTTCACGTACAATGGACGTGATGCTCACAGGCAATTGCAACCGGCGCGCGTTCATCTTCCACCAAAGGGTACGATCGTTGAGATCCTTCCCGAGAGGCAGAAAACGGAAGAGGATCAGGTATTTCTTCTGCATTTCCTTCTGATTTGAATTCACCTAAAACAAACTTTAGGCTGATCCTGCGTTGATGCGACTGCCTGCACCTGGGCTGAGAGGTACCTGGGCCAGGGCATATGCACTCCTTACCCGTCTCGTCTCGAAAATCGGCTGGGACGAACTTCTCAAGACCCGGAGTCTCGTTTTCGTGATGGAGGAAGAGTACCGCATGCAGAAAGCCCATAAAGAACCCCATCTCCACGGACGTCAAGATTCTACATCCTCCCAAAACGTCATCCACGAAGACGGTTCTGTGCTCCCCAGCAAACAGCAACCAACTTTATATTCCACCACTTTGGTTGCCGATGCCAACGGTGGTGCTGACGACGATGCATCTGTCCGTGCCGTTAAGGAATCACCGACTCATAAATCCAGACAGGCATCTCTGGCAGTTGCTGATATTCCGACAATCAGAATCTCGACCGAATCTGACGGCGTTCGCGAGCGCGAGGCGGCTGTGAGGGAAGCTGCGAAGGAACCAGAACAGCGAGAAGGTCAGGAGGGGGAAGAAGAGGAGGACAGTACAGAAGAGAGCGAGGGTGAAGACGTGACGAAAGTGAATGGAACGCCACCCGTTGTCCATGACACTCTCGAAAAGCCCATCCAGGCCGCTGCTGACAACTCCTCTGGGGCCGAGGATGCGTCAACCACACCCGTCGCAACCACCGATTCGTTCTCGTTCAGCAACAAGCGATTGTGCGAGAGATGGCTTGACAACCTTTTCATGGTTTTGTACGAGGTACGCTCGGTGTCATGTGGCTTTTGTCACAGCTAGCTGAACCGTCCCCCCAGGATCTGCGAGTCTGGACGATCTTCAGGGCAGAAGTCGCTCATTACAAGACCCAGCATATAGCCTACAAGAAGACTGGGATAGAGTGGGAGATCCTTGGAGACCTAGGGCTCAGGCTTACCCACAAGGAAGAAGCAAAGGAGGCATATCAGAGATGCCTCGATTCGATGAGGTTCTCCCATAAGCCGTGGCTCAAGCTTCTAGAAATGTATTCCGAGGAAGGTGATCTGCAAAGGTCGCTGCAGGCTGCCATCCGGGTAGCCGCGTACCAGTACGCCGATTATGGCGAAATGACGGTGGGTTTCTGGATGACTCCTGATTGTGGTGGGCATTTGACCTATTCCGAACCCTCCAGTACCCTACAACCATCGCCCGATGCTTCTTCAAATTAGGCCAAACCCACGGGCACGAAAAGATTTTGAACACACTCATCAGTATGGGCCTTCCTGACGACATCCGGAAAACCATGGAGAGCTACTTAAATTATGGGAAGGTCTTTAAAGTTGAGGGTCACGATTTCTGAAAAAACTAGAGCGCCAGTTTTTAGTAGTTTTACGTTGGTCGATTCGTTGGGTACACTACTGTACGCCCCTGTGGCTTTGTCCCCTCCCTCCCTCAATTAACAGGATTAATTATTTGCGAGCGGCACGGGAGTCAGTTGTGCGGATCAGTTTCCCGCAATTTGCAAACAACTTCTGCGGTTCCGGAAATGTACCTTGGTCTGAATCCCCTGCGTTCGTTCGACCCCTGTGATCCATGTCGCTCTCACCCCCCGTCTGGAGATATCCTCAGCCCAACACCTCGGCAAGCAAACGTGAGGAGGACCTCATCAACGCTTACGAGGCTGAGGAAGAGAAAATCATAAACGTTCTCTCGCGCAAGCTCGAAAAGGTATGAATCCCAGTGATCTTTACTACCAACTCCACCTCGCTCACATCGAACGGGAACTTCGTCTCCGTCTCGTATCAGCTTCGCGAAGAGAAGATTGAACTCGAGAATGTGCTCGAGGCCGAGTCTGAAGCCCAAGTCAACAGGTTGAACCGAGAGATCTCTGCTTTGAGACTGGCCGCCGCCCAAAACGGGACAAATGGGGCGAACGGCGCCCCTGGGATGGGGAATAACAGCGCTCCGACGCCAGCTTTGGTCGATGACTTGACAGAGTTTAGGACCCGGCGGAGGGCAAGCCTGGCTGGCCTAAGTTCCGGTCCAAGTACGGACGTCGTCCTTGAGGCGCTACGGCGGGAGAACGAGCAACTCAGGAGCAGAGTCGCTGATATGGAGCGGGACTATGTCAAGCTAATGAGGCTGAATGAGATCTACAGAGAGGAGTTGATTGACCACAGACGAAGGGTGCGTTCCAAGGTTTCCTCGTAACATGTTTCTCAAAGATTCTGGCCACAGATGGGGAGGTCGGTCGACAACTTGATTGGGATGTCGAATGTGGAACCTGTCTCTCATCCACGCCGCAGACGGTCAATCTCCAATGCCACGTCTATATCTCCCACTGTGGGGATCCTGCCTGGTCAGATACCGCGACCGATGTACAGCGTACCGATTCCACGACCTTCTTCGCAAATACATAGGTCGATGATGGACCAACTGTCGGAGGCGAGCACACCATTGTCACACTCCCCCGCGTCATTTCCGGAATCCCCGTTTCCCCTATCACCTATCCCGGCGAGCTTCGCGAGCGTCAATACACAAATGACCTCACCCCTCTCCTCATCGTTCAACTCTAACCCTCCGCTGGCCATCGGGACACCGCGGTCGTCGCTCACCTACCCCACCAATCCACCCCCATCCCTCTCGTCTTCTTTTGGATCACCATCAGCATATGCTTCCCCACGACGGGAGCATTCCTCCTCGCCGGTTCACTCATTCGGTCGGCCGGACGTCGTGAACCGTCGGCCAAGTTTTGATCGTCGCTTTGGTGACAGTAGTTCCACGTTGTCACGCGGACGGAGCGGAAGCAGGAAAGAAAGCGTGGAAAGGGGTGCCCGAGTTGCCGAGACAGGCTCTTTGATACGGAGCCGAGGCGGAAGTTTGTCCGGTCCTGAGCCCTCTATTCCCAAGCCGAATGAAATCCCTTCCACCGGCTAGCTTGTTACTTGACCACACCCGTTCTTGTCTTGCTTACATCTGTAACATTATTATACACATATCGGTCGAACAATGGGGTGATTGCGGGGAATTGTGCTATAGCCGCCCGTGGAGGCGGTGAACCACGTGGGAACCATCAAGCTTCCATCACCGACGCGGCGGGACAGTGTCCAAATCAGGACATGAATGCGAGTGAGTCATGCTGCGGTTTGGGTATAAAACGGGGAGGTGGCAAGGCATACCCCGCTCATCCTCAGTTTGTTTCGTGTCTAGTAAAATGTCATACGGTCACCCCTACCAGTACAACCCCGACCAGCCCTACGGGTCAACACCAACCACCCCTGCCAGCTTCGCCCCCTGGGATCTGCAAGAGCAAGACACGTCATTCCAGCCTCCGCCGCAGCAAGACGCGAATCCTCTTCAACAGCCTCAAACCCTCAACTCCGGTATTCCCATCGTTCCCGTCCCTCAACGCGTCTCAGCTTCAAGCCAAGGTCTTTTTCGGTTACGGGACTATGTTCACCAACCTTCTGTAGAGCCGTCCTCCATGGGTGAGGATAGCGTCGACAGGTTGCAAGGCGCGTCTGGGGTGTCGCCCTCGCTGCCTGGACCTCATAGGTCCGCACCTGTTCGAGAAACTCGTGCTGCACACCCCTACAGGAGATCCAGCGGGTCTGAGGGTGTTGCGCAGAGACTGAGGAGAGGCGTTCACGAGCCCTCCTCTTCGAGTTCCCACTTGCGAGTCTCTATTCCAGCTATCATAGGGCCAACTGCAATCACGTTGCCTTGCCCTGGGCAGCAACACACAGCAAGTGTAGGCGTACCGCCCGCCTCTGGGTCAAGGTACGCCCCACCTTTCCTACGTGATCTTTCCGTTGTGGGGACCGACCTGGCTCCGTTTTTCTCTTCCCTTCCCCTTTCCCTTGTTCTGTCCCTCAACAGCTCCATGGAATTGCCATCCGCCCCCCTGTCTTTGCAACCTGCCGTGGTTGAGCGCAATTATGCCATCCGGGCGGATGTCTTTTATGATAAAGATGCCAACCTCATGAAGGCGATGCTGGAGCTGCCGGGGTTGAAGAAGAGTGATTTGAGAATTACCTTGTCTAGATGCCCCTACACCTGTGTGAAACAGCTCACGGTTTCTGGCAAGTCAAAGCCCGTGTTCCCGGATGTCGGCCTCGCCGTCAAAGAACGGAGGTTTGGCAAGTTCTATCGAACCATGGCTGTTCCGAGTGATACTACAGTTCGCTTTCCCCGTCCCTCTGCTCCTTGTGCTATCTCTCTAACGGGGAGAATAGGTCGAGAAGGTCATCACGGATATGCAAGACGGTGTCCTCACCATTATCGTCCCCGGCCCATCGGTTCCCGATCCCGATCAAGAACCCCCCGCGCAAATTTCGATCCCGTGAAAATGTACATTTCAATTCCCTCTCGATTACGTTCTCTTGTTATCTCTCTCTCTCTCTCTCTCTTCATATGCGACTCCCACCTCTTCTCGGACTCATCATGTCCACGATATGACCCCAATTGAGAACCCCTGTTAATTTCTTGCACTCCCCGATAACTACGATACACGTGCCCCCAGCCTTTCTGTACCATACCCCACTCCGAATCCACTAATTGTCGTAGATTCGAACCCCCCGCATTACTTCCTGTAGAGTATATCATCGTCTCATGTTTTCTGTCGGAAATCTGATAATCACTGCTCATTCCTATGGTCTCTATTGGTCCTGATGACTACCTTTGACTCCATACTTGTCCCAATAATCTTTCATGGCTGCGAGATCTCCCGTCCTGCCTTGTCCTTCTAACCACGTCATGAGGTCTCGCATCCTGAGAATCGCCTTTACCCTGCCTGGTCCTCCCACGTATTTCTCCATCTCCTTAACTGTACTGCCCCCTTCCTTCCCAACTTCTTCGCGATCCAGGCAGAGCACGATTCCAACGACTTCTCCACCCCCACTCCTGATCATGTCTACCGCATTACGGGTAGCAGTACCCGCGGTCATGACATCGTCGAGAATGAGCACCTGCTTCCCGCTCACGGGTGCACCGACCATCATGCCTCCCTCGCCGTGATCTTTAGCCTCTTTGCGATCATATGCGAACCCGACATCGATGCCGTGGTCACGGTGTAGCACCATAGCTGTGCAAGCGGCAAGGGAGATCCCCTTGTATGCGGGACCAAATAAGACGTCAAATTTGGCATAGTCTGAAGACTCGAGGGCGGAATGGATGAGTGACGCGTATCCGGCCGATAGTGTCGCGAGCATCGAGCCTGAACTTATCAGGCCCGCATTGAAGAAGTACGGAGAGATCCTGGCAAAGAAAGGTTCCGTGAGATGAGGATTCGGTTCTAGATCGTAGCGAGCATCGGCACCGTCCGGATTTGAGGGTAAACGAGCCAAACTTGAGGGCACCGACTGCCATCGCATGCTCGATAAGTTCTGACTGGTGTTTTTCCAACATGACGACCAAGGGCGGTAGATAAGCTTGAACGAAGAGAACGATAAGATAAGAAAAGCCCGATCGGGGAATTGCCGAAGTGCCACAGGGGTCATGCAGCGCTTGTTGAACATATCCACCTTCATGACGATCCCCCACCAACATGAAGACCCGGCAGCAGCACTGACACCTTGAACTCCAACCCTCAACGCTAACATATCATGGGTTTATTCTCCATTGTTTTTGCCTCTTTGTTGATTCCCCGCCGTGCCGGCGAGCGCTTGGGCGACCCAGAGGACCCGGAAAAGGGCCGCCGAGAAGTGGGGATTGCAGAAGATAACGATGATAACGACGATGGGCAGCGACGTCGCGACCCTGGGTCAAACGGTGACCTTGAGGACGATAGCGTATCCATTCACGATCCGGACGTCAATGAGGACGAACCTGAGGAACCACCGCAGCCTGGGCGTCGAGTAACCTTCGGCAGTCCCTCGGGGGAATCCGGCCCACCATCCGAAAAGGGTGACACGAAACCAGGACTCTTTGCCAGGCTAAAGGCCGCCGTGTTCCCCTCGCATGATGAGGATAAACCTCTGTCCAACTATCGTATACTTCCAATCATCTCTGGAGTGGTTATCCCCTTCTCCATCCTACTTGAAATCCCTGGAATCACAGAAAGCTGGTACATCCGCACCGATGGTCACGTAACCGTACAAACAAAACCAAATACCACTCTCCTCGACGTCGGGCTCGCTGTCTCTATGTTTTACGCTGTTGTGGCCAACATCTCGTTGGTCTGTCGGTTCCTGGAGAAAGGGCCCGTCTTGGTCACGACAATGGTCACTATAGTCTCCCTAACTATACACGGTAATGTTTCCCTCCGAAATTTTACCGTTGACTGCGTCTTACGTCTCGAAGATTTGATCAACGTTACTGCCCTTGTCGTGTTTGGTGTCCTACACCGGTTCGACGACGGCTTCACATACGGCCAGGGATATTGGATGACTGGTATGTGTACCGCACCTGAGTTCTTCAGCATACTTATATACGGATTTAGTGTGTTCTACGATTGTGTCCACTGCCACCAACATCTGTCTGATATGGGATCTGCTATGGACGCGGAGTTTCAGACAAAGTGGTACGGGCACCTACTCCGATTCTGCCTCCCGGTATACTCTGACGTCTCGTGATAGGGAGCGGAGTGACTCGCAGACAGCGGTCGCTTTTGATCGTCGTGATATTTCTCTTGGTATACATCGCGTTCGGGGCACTGGTCAACTCGTTTTTGATCGATCTCGACTTCATCAACGGCCTGTACTTCACTGTCGTCTCGATCGAAACCGTCGGCTTTGGCGATATCGTTCCCGACAACACCGGCTCTCGTGTTTTTATGTGCTTCTACATCGTCTTCGGTATTCTCAACCTAGGTGTAGCCGTCGGCGTGGCGAGGGAAACAATCTTCGAACAGATGCAAGTCAGTTATCAGAAACGCCTGGCCAAGGTACGCCAAAAACATCAAAAACATCGCCGCTGGCGGGCCTGGGAACGGAAATGGAAAAGAGCCGTCGAGTGGAGGCTGAAGGAGATCCCTGCTGAGATATGGATACCCGACCTCGAGGAGGATTCAGATTCGATTGTGGGTCGCCCCGATGAGGAATCAAAGTGGGCACCAATCCCGTTTATCAACCGAGTTTTCCACATCAACTTCCGGAACCACGAACACCACAAACTCTTCCAAGAAAAGGGGGAGATCCGAGGCATAATTTTCGGACACCCTGGGACCCATCTCAACGTCGAAACCCTTTCGCGTGCACAGCTAGAAGCGGCCGCTGTCGAATCTGGAATCCCTCCCTGCGTCCTCCGCGCATTGCGAAGGCGTCGTGAACATTTTCCCAGAGTTCAATCAATCGGTTCTAGGTCTAGCGCATCGTCAAAGCAGCGTTGGAGACGGTGGTTATGGTCCGAGAGTGAGCCGCTTCCGACGGAACGTCCCGCGACACAGTTTATGAGGGGGTTGGAGGACATGAGTGGGTTGTTGACCAAGTTCGCTATCGCGACGACCGGGACTGGGATGAATCGGATGCCGATGTGGGCGAACACAGCCCCTCATCAACAACGTCGCACAACTTCCGACTCGTCGATTTCCGGGTCTACGACGTTCTCCGATGGACCTCGATTCGAATCCAACGACGACCTTCGGGGGGTCACGTCTCAGGAAGAGAGGAAAGCATTCTGGGCGAAGGTAAGCTCGGGAGGTCCACCTGGAAAAGAAAGCTGGTCGAACGTCGATATTAGTTGGTCGTTGCTTGGTCATTGTTCATGGTTTTCTGGTTTGTGAGTCTGGACGTCCTTGATGGCCGTGGCGCTCTACTCACGCCCAAACAGGTCGGTGCGGTCTTGTTCGTGGTCACCGAAAAGTGGACATTTGGGATAGCAGTCTACTTTTGTATGTTCCCGGCCCGCCTTTCCACCGAATCGAGTCGTTGACAGAGAAAAGGTTTTATAACGTTCACAACCACCGGGTACGGAGATTATTCGCCGAAGACGGCAGCCGGGAGATCGGTGTTCGTCTTCTGGGCGTTATTAGGACTCGCGACGATGACAATCCTGGTGTCAGGTATGCAAGATACCCTCCGGAGCAACGTTTTCCGTTTGGTGGTAACTCGGGTGTAGTCTTACAGGATGCCTTCTCGTCCAAGTATAAGAGCGCCATGCACAGTGGGGTGTTTGAGACCGCTGTCAAGAAGTACCGGCAGAAGACGAAAACTCAGAACGAGAAGAAAGCGGGAGAGGGCGACGACGGAGGGTCAAACATTCCTGCCAAGGTCCGACCATCCGTTATCGAAAAATTGTCAGCTCAGGCACAACAAAGCTTGGAGAATCTCCCTGGGCAAGTGCTTGAGCAGACGAGAGTCTTCCATCGGCACATCCAGTACCTCGTTCAGGCCGAACCCGAGGGCACTGTGACTCCAGATCTGAAGCGTATGTTGGACGATATCAGTCGAGCTCAGAAGTTGGATGAGAGAATTAAAAACGAGATCTTGCAAGACGAAGATGCAAGAAATGTGAGCGGCGGTCTAAGCATCACCCTCCTTTAAATAACCAAATTTGTTTCTAGACGCTGTCTATGCTCAGTTTTGAGAGTAAGTCCTCCACTTTAGGGGTACATCTCGATCTGACCCGCCCCTAGGGGCCCTTCGAGAACTTGTCGATATCGCGGAAAGTACCATATCAGTGTTAACTGAAAGAGATTTACTGGCGGCACGATACAGGGAGCAGCCGCAGGTAAACGAGAGCAGGAATTCCGGGGGGCACGCCTCGGGGTCCGGTGCCTGTCATCACGAAATACCTCACGACTCGGACGCTTTGTAACGCACACGCATATTACTTTGTTTTCCATTTCCATTGTTGGGTGGAGGCGATATGCCTGCGTCTCCCTAACCCTCGTGCAACATGCCCTACAACATCATCAACCATTACCCAACCTGTGGCCCGACCCCCAGTTGTACCCGGTCGTTTGAGCCCCAGGTCTCCTTGGGCGTGAGGAGGCACCACCTGGAGCTGGGCCTGGCGGAGGCGGGGTTTCGATAATAGATCTCAGCCAACCAGGAGCTGCACCCAACTCTTGCAACGCTCTCGATTCCCATACACCCCACCACCAAAGATGACCAACAACGACCCCCGTAATCGCAGACAGAGCTGCTTGTTTCCCACCGATGACGAAGTCCATGGCGACGAGAACGTATGCGAGGTACCTCAAAGGGAAACTGAGCAATCCCCAGAGTGAGGTTTGAGTTCCAGGAGGTGAGAGTTGGCCGGAGACATATGTGATCGCGACCATGAGTGCTCTCGCGTGGACCGAGGTTGAGAGGGGAATGTTCAAGGCCTGGGAATGTGGAATTTTGTCAGATAGATTGAGGTTTAGTTGTCTGTGGTGCGTACAATGATGGAGGCTGAGGCGAAGAGGAGCTGCCATGCAAGATCAGCAGAACGACCGTCGTAGTTTGATTCCAAAGCAGAGGTATTTCGGCTTTAGTAAAAGGTGAGAGATTGTGGGCGAATAGAAGTGTGGTCCTCACTATTGCATCGCGAGGTCGAAGATGAAGTTAATTCCCGATTCTAGATAGTCACTTGAGTATGGATACCATTCAAAGGGTGCAGAAACGCACCTCCGAGGAAGAAAGAGGTATAGATTCTCCACAACTGCATGTGTGAGCGCAAATTAGCGGGAACAGTGCGTCGAGAGACGCACCTCCCCCCTCTTGGTCACCCACTCCTTGACGAATATCATCGTGTAAGGCGAAACCATCTTCGTCATTACCGGAAGGGTGACTGCGATAATGGACGCGCATACGAAGCGGGTCACTGGAGGAATTTTTCGGATTTCAGCTAGGAGTTCAGACATGGTGTCTGGGTGAGGGTGTATGATGATGACACGACTTGGGAGTTGGAAGTGACACGCATCTCGATCATTTCCTTTGATTGGCGGAAGAAACGCAAAAAATGTTCTCGAATTTTGTTACGAATCTGTGAACACGCTTGGCTCAAAGCAGCACAGCAGGATACCCTGGGCCTGTAAGTGATCTTCTAAGACCCTTCGTTGTAGTAGATTGATTTTGAATGTCGAAGGAGAAACCGAAGAGCCCGCTTGTCCGCTCTTGCTGAGCGTGGATTCCCGTCCCCGGACCACCCGATATACTACTACTGCTAGACTCGCGGTCGATGTGCCACTGCACTTTTCAGTTGATTTTGTGCATCTTACATATGAGTAACGTATCATTTATCACGTATATAATGACGAAACCATCAGTGTCAGTGGGAGGCGCTCTGCTGGCTGAGGAGAGGTGGATTGGTCGGGAAAAAAGATTTGCGCGAGGTCTTGTGAAGTTGCCCTTAGGCGTATGCCTTCTTGAATGCCTAGAGACTGGGCGATTTGGTTAGAGCGTTCGGGACCAGTCAGTGCCCAATTACTGTCGTAGACGAGCGTCGGTATCAGAGCCTATGAGGCGGCGTTCGCAGTAGTTGGACAGAGTTTTTCGGAAAGGGTCAGTTCTTTGATTGGAGGATATCCGTTTTGACTCTCGGGCGTTGTAGCGGTGTGTGGATTGATCAGATTCAGGCGGACTGAAAACAATTCACGGTTCATCTACAATGACTTCGGAAGCCCCAGACTTGGGATTGTCTGACCACGACCGTATGCCCTCCGACGACGAGCGAGACCTTCTCAAGACCCCTCCTGCTTCCACAAGCAACGGGCTGCCACCTTATTTTGACGCTGGTATCAACACCTCTGCAGCCTGGACGGAATCACGAGATAAAGGTCGCTCGCTCTCCGACGAAGAGACAGATCCAAATGACCCCGAGTTAGATTACCTCCAAGTCTCTGGCAGATCCGCCAGGGCCTTGTACCCTTTCGAGGGCAAACCGGAATTCAGGGAAGTCTGCGTCAGCGCCGGTGACAAGATTGAGGTCATCAGGGAGGAGGTCGGCGATGGCTGGAGTCTCGTCAAGCTCTTCGTCGAAGGAGGCATAGAGCTCGGTTTATTGCCCAGGTCATATTACACCGTAAGTCTCAATGCGCATCCAACCCTTCATACTGACGTGGGTCTAGTTCACTGCAGACTTTGCATCTTCCCCATCCCGTGGAAAAAGGGAGGCATCGAGCTCTTCCATCACACCGAGAGGATCTCCAAAGCTGGATCCCTACCCAATTATGCCCCAACACACGGGGGAATGGTTCCCAAGTTTCCGCAGAAACCTCATGGGCGGCAAGAGCTTGAACCGGTTTTCAAGTTTCGTCACGAGCGGAGCGGAGGAATGGGTTTTAAAAGGTGCACCAGAGGACAAGATCCCTCCCCCGGCCCACCACCGGTTGACTAGCGAACCGGATGAGGTGGTCGAAACGACCTTGTCCAGGTTCGGTGTCGCCGAAGAGGATATGCATTACGTGGATGAGGGGCCTTCTTGGAAGGTCAAGGTCCCGCATTTTCGCATCCTCGTTCACTCCCCGGCAAAACGGACTTCTCATCTCACCGGATCATACACCGTGTACAGCGTAACGTCGTTCTTCCGACCACCAGACTCCGAAGAGAACCCCGAGACCGAATCTCACCGCGTGACAGTACAACGTCGATTTTCTCATTTTGTTGCCCTCCACACTGCTCTCTCACGTCGCCTCCCTGGGATCTCCCTGCCGTCTCTCCCAGAGAAGCAGTATGCTGGGAGGTTCAGCGAAGCGTTTATCGAAGCGAGGAGAGGAGACCTGGAGAGATACATTGAAAGGGTCGTCAGGCATCCGGTGGCTCGGTACGCCGAAGTATTGACTTTCTTCCTCAGTTGCGAGGATGACATAGTAAGTCCACGGGTGTCTCCATTTCCCAGCTCTATCCTAACCTAGGTTCCTCAGGGATGGAAGCGAGAGATGCCTAAACATCTCAATATGCCGCCCGCCGGTCCTTCGTTCTATGCACACGTTTTCCACCCTGCCTACAATCTAGACACCGAGGAGCTGACAGAAACCGCAAACCGATTCGAAAATCACACCCGAGCGGTTGGAAAGGGTGTACAAGGTTTGAGAAACGTCTTTTCCCAAGTTCGCCAAGCAAGAGTCGGTGTGTGGCTTGCGCCTTTTATTCGATTCAACCCAGGAATGAGGGAGATACTGACCAATTTGACGATAGAGATGTCTAGGTCGGAGAGATTACTATCCTATTCACTTCTAGCGCTGATTACCTCGACACCTCTCGCGTCTGCATCAACAACGACCCCGGAGGAGGAGGAGGATGAGATCCCTCCCTTGATAGATAAAGGGAAGGGTCCAATGAATGCCGATGGCGCGTGGTGCTGGAGGGAGGGATGTACGGGTGAGTTTGAGAGATGGCACAACGACATGTTCCAGTCACTGACAAAAGTTGGCTCGTCAGATTGCCTCAAGTTGACGAAATCCATGCAGAAAGCGGCGGACACTCTTCAGAGCGTGGCGGACATGTACGACGACCACGCCAGAAGAACCCAACTCATAACGCACGAAGCTCTTAAAGGCGTCTCGCATCCATATACCACGTACGCAGTAAGTCGCCCCTGTCCCAACAAATAGCATCCGAATTGGGCGACTGAAGCGTTTTCCAAGCCTATCATTGATACTCACGTTTCCACCGTCACTCGGTATCACGAAGCCCTAGCTTCCACTTCTGAAGCACACGAGGAAATCAGCGCGCGATGCGAAACGGTGCTCAACACGACGATGGCAGAGATGGAGACGTATCACTCCCAGAAGATCGAGGATTTCGAGACCCTGACGAAAGAGCACCTCGATGGGGAGATAAAACTGTACGAGCAGGTGTGTTGTTTTGTTCATCATATCTCCGTTGACAGACTTTTTTCATCCTGTTGGTTGGTCTAGATACTGTCAAAGCTAAAAGCTACAAGAGAAAACTTTGACGAGCCTTTGTATGGGTCTCTTGCCCAAACACCTCGACAACCCTCAATCTTCGAGCGAGAGCTGGAAAATCCACGACTCACCAACCCACCGCTAACACAACCAACTCCACACGTCTTCGACTCTGCGCCTATGCGCCCAGTCAGCGTCGCAATCCAGGAAGGGGTTGGATTATTCCTCAACGCTCCTCGTTCCAGTGTGTTCGGCAAGTTCTGGTGACCCTCCTCTTATTGTAACCCATCTGCTTTCGTGTCGCGTAAATTATCTACATTCCGGACGTAACGCGAACACATCTTATCCGTGGACTAATTATCAACTGGTTGGTGCGACGAAACTACAGAGGTGGAAGAGTGGGGGAGGGGGGGCCACACAAGCTTAAGGTTATAAGCCTTGGTCTGGAAGCATACCTTGACCACCCTTGGCAGCGGTCGGGGTGAAGGTGTGCCAACGGTCGTTGAATCTGACATCTGTATACGCGCAAGTTAGCACTGGATAACTGGGATTATTGACAAAGAAGAGGCGTACCCAACGGCCTGCCACCGTACATATAATTTTGGAATTTGGCTGTGGGGGAGGGTGTGTTGAGAAAGGGGAGCGTGAAAGGCCGGGTGTGCTCACCGATCGCGGTTTCTGCCTCGGGGATGTTGGAAAATTGAACTACGCCCATCCCCTTGGAGCGAGTGCCCTCAAACAGAATCTCGGCGAGTTCGACTTGGCCGGTGGTCTCGAAGAGCTCAACAAGATCTTCGTTGGCGGTCGACCACGGCAACTGGAGTCACCGGTTAGTGGCTGCGAAAGAGTATCAGGGACAGGAAAACATACATTCCGAACCATTATTTGTTGGCTAGGCTCTGCATCGAAGCCACCGCTGAAACCACCACCGCCACCGAACTGTGCGGCGGGACCGGAGGGAGGGCCAGAATAACCATCCATTCGTAGCCCGCCGGCCTGCTGTTGGTCAGGGCCGGAGTAGTCTGCGTATAGGTCTTGAGGGAAATCACGACCAGCACCCTGGCCTTGGAATCCTCCGCGGAGACCGCCCCTGAACCCACCCCGCAACCCACCACCACGGAGCCCACGGAGTCCTCCACGGAGGCCACCTCTGAATGTTCCAGGACCACTGAGGCCGGCGTAGCGGTCCTGCTGACGAATGAGTGGGCATGAAAAAGTCGTACACCCGGCTTGAGCTCACCTCTCGCACTTCCAACGTACGCCCATACCAATCAAACCCATTGTACATGCTGATGGCTTGTTGAGCATCTTTAGCGGTCTCGAAGATCACGGTTCCAGATCCCTTTGGCCTTCCATCCGCGCCGATGTTTATGTCAGCGCGGATGATGTTACCAGCGGATCGGAAGAGGTCCTTCAAATCCTGCCAACCTGCTTGGTATGGCAACTAGAAGCGGAGTCTGGTCAACCTTACAGTGCGGGAAAGCATTGCCCACGTACGTTGCCGACGTATAATTGGTTACCAGGGTTGCTACCGGGTTGGCCAAAGTGGTCGTGATGAGGAGGTCGAGGGGGAGGTGCAGCATGCAGCCCGCGGCCGGCCATGGCCATACCGATCTTTCCGGGTACAGGAGTGGCGCCGAAACGTGACTCGTTCTCTCGGTCCTGAAGTAGTGGTTAGCGAATTGTAATTGCCCGGAGTGCATGAAAGGTGAACCTACCTCACGAATGAAGACGGGACGGCTAAGCAAAATCTGTTCCGATAACTCGCGCACAGAGCGTTGGGCGTCTTCCTGAGAAGCGAACTCGACAATACTGTGGGACGATTGAGAAGTGGATCACGGACGTAAGATGGATCGTACTCACCCACACCCCTTCGAAACACCAGTAGGAGTGACAAGAACTTCGGCGAATAACACCTCACCAGCTAACAAAACCTCCATCAATCAGCCAACAATCCTCACAACTTTCCAAGACTCCGTCGAGAAAACCAGAAAACAATGTGAAACAAGGCCCTCCCCTTCTCCGAGCTCCGCCCATCTCCAAGTCATAGACCTGCTGGCAGCCGCCCTTCGGTCGATAAACTCGTGCTGAGCCTCGCTTCTCGATGCAACATACACCTACGCGATACTGCATCTCGCCCCAACCTCTTTCGAAAAGAACCGAGACAGAAAAAGAACAACTGATTCCACCAAACCCACCTCCCCTCATGAATTCGATCAAATCGCGGTACTTGACGTCGTAGCTCAAGTTGCCAACGTAGACACGATTTTCTCGCTTGCTCTGTTTGGCGAACTCGACGGCTTCCTCGTGTGGGGCGTTCATGGGGCCTCCAAGGGATCGGGAAAACGCATCAGTCTTCCTGTCCCGGCTGCGTGAGCGAGACCGAGAACGAGTGCGTGAGCGGGTGCGGGACCTAGACCGGCGGGATCTGCGGCGAGGAGAGTTCGAACGCTTCCTTGAACGCGAAGGACTGCGACTACGCCTGCGACGCTGTGACGATAGACTCATTAGCCACCAAAAAGTCAAAACCAAGGAACGAGACGATACACACATCACGGTCACTACCGTTTCGTCTGTCCGGTTCCCAGTGGTCATCTCTACCACCACGACGACTGCTTCGCCTGTCGCGGTCCCTGTCGCGATCCCGGTCACTATCCCTGTCCCTTCTTTCGCGGTCGTAGTCTCTATCCCTATCGCGTTCCCTGTCGCGCTTTTCGTCCATGTCGTCTTTGTTCTTCATGTCGACATCCATTTTTTGGTTCTTCTGTCAGCACGCGACGACCAGCAAAGAAAGGCAGAGGAAGTGGGCTGACTGGGTGGGACCAGGAAAAACACCTCTAACGGGTCACGAAACACCAGTGTGACGGAGGGGTCGGAGTTTCAAATCGTCAGCGTGATCTGAGTTTGAAAACTACGGGAGAGCACTCCTGGGAGGCATCCTTTACAAAAATCACAGAAATAATCTAAAATCTACAACACACGCGCCAGGGTCATGAAACAATAGAGATTTCTCGGAGTATAACAAGGGGGACCTCGAAAACTACTACGCTGGTCGCAGGTTGTCTGGGTCAGGTGTCTCAGATGCCTTTCGAACGATCACAAGTCCGGTCATAATAGCAGAGAATCCGAGAATACCAGAGCAGGCAGACAGCACGAGACTCCTCGCGCTGCCCACACCGGTGAGCAACGAGGCGACTACGAACACATTGAGAGGCACACGGAAAAGTGCGGACAACTAAGAACAATGCCAGTCAGCAGGTGAAATCCCACCCAAAACAAAACTACTTTACCGTAGCGCGATGTCCATCGGAGATCAGGGTTCCCCTAAGCATGCCTTGTACCGGGTAGTACATTCCCACACATGCCTCGAACACACAAAACGCTCCAAACCTTATGTACTCGCTACGCGAGCTCACACTTACGGCGAGGGCAAGCGAGCTGATAGCGCATACTAAGGAACTGAGCTTGGCATGCACGGTTAGAGATGAATCTCCTTGTTGCCCAGATCGCGCTGGCGGAGAATTGGAGACAATGGCGGTGTATAAGAGGGAGCCGATCATCATGGAAAGCATGAAGGCCGAGAATATAATTCCCAAAGGGAGGGTAGCCTTACGCGTAGCCTCTTGTAGCGTGGGAACCCAAACAAAGACGAAGAGATACATAGATCCCTCGAAGCACGTTTGGGTGAGTCCCAAAACGAGCAAGAGAGGATCTACTAATAGTTAGGGGCTGTTGGGCATATCCCAATAAACTTGGCTCACCAGTTTTGACGATATGCCAGGCTTGACCCAACCTTCGCAACTGGAAGATCCCACCGTCATCGCTGCTGGGAGTGCCACCCCGATTCTCATGCCATGTGCGATTGATCACAACCCATGCGATCACGAGCAAAAGACCACTGGCGACAAATGGTGACTTGAAAGTAGAAGTGGTGGACACCAACTTGTTGCTGGCGACGCCTGCGATAGCGGCTACGATGCCGTTGATGAGGGTCGCTCGTCCGAGGATGTTGGAAAGAGCCGATTGGGGAAGAGCAAGGTGGTTGGACGAAGAAACCAGCCAGGATTCGAACGCGGAGTAGAGAATTGACGTGGATACACCACCCAGAACACGACCAAAGAACAGGACGGGTAGGTAGGGAACGGTGATGCACATGCATGTGATCGTGTACGTGACACAGAATGCCATGCAGAGGCGCCTGCGTCCACTGCACAAGCAGAAATCGGTCAGGTACGGGGATGAGTGGGCAATGGATAGTGCTCGCACTGTTGATCAGCCCAAGCTCCAACCAACGGGGCTGTGATGGCAGCAGACATGAAGCCGGTCACAAAAAGCAAGGCAACCATTCGTTCTGGAAATGCATATTCTTCGTGGTACAAGGAGTACACGTACGGTCCCTGGAGCCAGTCCGCGCCTGGGGACGGGAATCAGATAAGCTGGGACCATTAACGAGGTTAATCTCACCCATTACGACGGCATACGCGGTGAGGTATTTTCGTGCCAGAGTTGACACGCTGTCCGCGTGTCCGACATGAGCATTACCGAGGTTGTCAGATCGCTCTTTTGGATTAGATTTCCGTGAAAACTTCTTGTCTAGTCCGTAGAAGAAGATAGAGAAGAAGACGAGGACGGCAAGTTGGGACTCATAGAAGTCCCGCATGGCGGGAACTAAGTCGAGCAAAAGTGCGGGGTTTGGCAGGAAGGACAGATACCACGTGATCCGCGCGCTACTGTCACTCTGCTCAATCTGAACATCTGTCATTCCAGATTCCGCGTCCGAGGATGTCCTCTCCTCGAAGACCAAACCGAAGTCGTGGTGTTTGGGAAGAGAAAGGAAACAACGTAGTTAGATCGTCCCTCGTCCCGCTGATGTCGGTCACCTACCCTCGTGACGCTAAATGAATGCGCGGCGTTCCGCAAACCAGGGCTACACCGACTCCCCCTCTTCCTCTCCGCCGTGGCCCATTGACCTACACTTCGTTGGACGAGGTCAGCCAGGTCAGTACCCCTCTTCACTCCGCCCAACAGAATTGGACCCACGGTAATCGACGGACTCAGTACGAGTCTGGGAAAGTGATGTCAATCAACTAACACAAGCACCAGCTATCTCTTTGACCAACCTAAAGATACACAGGGAGGCGAAGGGTGTTATCCTCATCTTTTTGCCCTATAACTACCTGATCTTCTTTGATGAACCTCATCGTGAGTGTAATGAATCACGCGCGATGCACACCAACCCTTACGTGGTCCCGAGCTGGCGCTATCACAACTGGAAACACCGTTTGCGTCAAGATTTCAGAGTTTCTCCCTGCTACGAGCTCTCTTCTAGACGAACTTTTCCCCCAGCACCTAGACTGGGACCAGTATCGAGTGGTGGCCTGTGACATTCCTGTCGGCAAGGTCGTTGGAGCTGCAACAGGACCACAGTCACTCGCCGCTATCACAGCGTTACGGAGGCTGCTTTGAAGTTCTGTACGCAGGATCCGGGCGGGTTGGGGAATTTGTTGCCGCTGTCGCTAAGCACTTGACCCCAGGCCCTGGTGACTCTGGGGGTCAGGGACTTGTTCACCTTCGCACTCGATGGAAGTAACCCCACTATCATCGGCCAGTGGTTTGCCCTGAAGTTTGCCGCCAGATTTTGTGGGGCCGCTTTTCAACAGCCGGCCAGGTGGATGACCTCTTCGGCATTTCCCAAGCCGGGTACGATGACACTCTGGTAGACTTGCACCGCCCCGGAGTGCGCGAATGGGCACTCATTGCTGCGATGAAGGAGATGTGGGCCGGCTATCTGGTTTGTCGGCGTGACCTGGCCAGGACGGCCGACGGTGAATTTGGGTCCCGGAATTTTTCCTCGGTGGCCTTCGAAGGGGCTCTTTGCCCGAGCCCCCACTGATGCGTACTTTGCACGAGTCAATGGATTGTTGGACAACAACAACGGAACCATCGTTATTGGCGGGGAAACAGACCCGCCAACAAGGTACATTGCCCCGACGATCGTTTGCGGAGTTATGGCCGAGTGAACCGAGAGAGGACCCCGGCGAAGCCGGGGGGAAGTCCGATCCCTGCTGAACGAAAAATCGGCATAAACGATCCGCACATTCTTCCACGAGTCTGATCCGAAATTTGGCATGAGACCTAGAAAGTTCGCTCCAAATTGTCCGCACCGGTATCAAACCTCCGTGCATGGAGAGATTTGGTCAGGGTGGACACGGGATAAGCCATGGTGATGGCCCTCCAGCGACCGTGGGGTATCCGCAAAATGTAATACAAGCTCTGTCCACACGACCGTGTGATCCGGACTGGGGATCAGAGCTTCCAGGGCCACTGGCTCTAAATTATCCGAAAGGTATGTGGGATCAGGCCCAAACAATTCCCAAAAAGATCCGTTTTTGCATCGAACTTACCCCCGGCTTCGCCGGGGTCCTACCGAGAGACGTTGTAAGCGCGTGTTTGGCCATCCTAACATATGGTTGCAGGGAAATCTTCGGTCCCATCCCGCCGAGCATCGCAGTTGAGAGTTGTGATGATTATCAATGCTAGGTATGCTCTTCACACAAATTCACCCTCCGAATGTTGTGTTCAACGAGCAGCCTAGAGAACACCCACTCGTCCTCTATGTGTTCACGGGTGACGTCGAGCTTAAGGATAAAAGTGAGCCTCCAATTGATTGAATGATCACGGTGGCGTATTCTGACCAATTCCCACCAGTCCTCGACAACACCCACAGTGGCGCCCACCGTCCACAATGACGTAATCATGCACGTTCGAGTTGAGTGTCACCATATAGCTCCCTCCGAAGTACGTGCTACTGCCACCACGGTTCCTGGGTCGCCCTTGAGCGGTGTAGGCTCAAGCGGCTGAAGTCCTAATGCATATGTTCCCCATAAGTGACGTCTCAAGATCTCACCTACCGCACAGACGGAGGAGCTCACGCCGGAAAGTGCTCCTTCGACCTGTTCACTCACTCGCGAGTTACCGTGGGTGTGTTAAATTGGTACGGTTCAGTGGAACAATCGAGCTCACCCCTCGGTTTCAGGATGGAATTGGTGCTCAGTATCCACAGCGCGGGAGGTCAAGCAGTTGGAGCAAAGCACCATGCCCAGTTTCCTCCACGGGAAGATGTATACGCCAGGAGGCGACAGTCGCTCGAGTGGATGATCACTGCAGCCACTGTCGCTGTCTCTGCTTGGCTCAATCTTCGCTCGTTCGCTCAATTCTGAATTTCTGAATTTAGCCACTCCCCATGCCTTGCCGTTATTCTTTATTTTGTGACCCTCGACATTGGGTGACTATCCGTAACACCAGGTAGTATCACTTCCGTCGTAGAAGACTACCGTTAGCCGAGATTCGCGCTATCGACGACCCGATGGAGTGGCTGGGGTCTCCCTACCTTCCTTAAAATTCCTCAAATATCGATTTATACATGGATATAACCTCGCGGATAGTCACCCATTTGCATTCCTGTGTACTCGTCTCACTCACTTATCTATTGATCGGCGGATAGAAGGTCGAAGATCTCCCGTCTTTGAATTCGATTTCATCGTTCCATACCGAAGTCAGGTACCAGGTCGGGTATGGGGGGGTCTTATCTTATCATCCGCGGCTGTTTCTTGGACTGAAACTCGGCCCAAGCTCAGAGGGGACTCTGTTCCCGGGGACGGAAAGAGCCCGGTCGGTAGGTAGATAAGCACCTCTAGACCAGGGGCTCTCCGGTGTGATCGGTACCGATGATGCTCCCTGCCTACGATGGCATCCTGACCACCGTCGCGAGAGCAGAAACCCCACGTCGGGCGTCGGTGTTTCCAGTGCAGCGTACACCAGGCGGATTCGGGTTCAGAAACAAAGCGTCAGGTGACGGGCCAGGCCGAGGGTCGTCTGACCAGGTCGGTCACGAAAGGATAGGGAAATATAAATTTGCGGTCTCAATTGAAATTCACCTCATTGTCTCTTCATCTCCACCACCCACCTTCGCGAGTCGGGCCTCAGGGGCGATTTTATACCTGTTACCCCAGCACGATCCTCTTCGTATACAATATAACCATGTCCGCTGCCACCGTCGAAATCGCGGATGCTCTCTTCTGCCAGAACCATTTGAAGGAAGTCGTGCGTGGTTATCTCTCAGTTCCCACACACCCACCCCTCCGTCCCGGAAACTGATAACGGATTATCGCCTGTGAATCTAGTGCGAAGATTGCAGCTACGATGGAAGGGAGGACAACGACGCTTTCTATGGGGTGAGTTTTCAAAACGGCCTCAATCCCCTATCGGCCCGCATCCTCGCGATCAGCCGCCATCAGAACCGCTCACTGATCGTCCCGTATCCGCCGATTATCTAGTTCGACCCCATAGATAGAGACGGACTAGAATCCCCTCCTGCCAACAAGAACAAGGATGGTGAATTCTCATGCAAGAAGCATGGATCCCCTAGTGCGTATCTGTCCCCTCCCAAACGTGTAATCGGTATCGATCAAACACCACCCCGTATCTGCATAGCCTGTAACCAATGTTTCGGTTGGAAGAAACAGATCAACAGAGCCCGCACTGCAGCAAAGAAGGCCGGTCGGAAGTAGTGATGATGTATCACAGTCCAATTGTACAATGAAACGAATGTCGATATGCGTTTATCAACAAACACCAACGACTGGGTGACAGTCTGTGGGGTTAGAAGCATGCAGATACGCACATCGACAGCTATACGAGGGCTTTTAGGGAAGGTGCAGAGACCCCAACCGCTAGGTCGGGTCACAGGCAACATGAAACTCGGAAACTGGCACCCTCCTACGATGTTTGTCGTCTTATGAACAGCTGCGCACCGTAAAGCCGTTTGTCGGGAATCAAGGAAAAATCCTCGAGCGCAGGGTTGACCAATTGCGGGAAAGTCAGGTGGGTAAGGAGGGCGAGGAGGGACGTAACTATTATATTGCCCTAAAGACGGTGTACAGGTACAATTCATTCTTACAAGAATCAAGATAGTTTGTGTTAGAGAAGCCAAGAAATTGCCAAGCCCAAGCATGTACGAGAATGGCGTGCTCCTGAGGAGTGAACCTACAATCGTGATGACGAGAACCGCAGATAAAGATAGTGGACGTGATTACATTTCTCCACGGCGTGGTGGCCGTTTAAGAGTGGGGATGGATGACCTTGTGCAGGATGTTCTCAACGACAGGCTTGTGGTCATGGGTCTGGGACTGAAAGGCGTCAATCGAGGGATCATCGAGGATGGAAACATTTATGATTGAAAGGGAGGGGGGGATAATAAAAGCGGGGATCCAAATCAAGGATTGTGAAGCAATGGGAACCCGAGTAACGTGGGAACGGGAAGGGCGAATGTGTGGCATCGGCAAGAAAAAAAAGTCATGGAAACTCAAACGGTACCTTTTCTTCCTTCGGGGCTTTGGACTGAGACCTGGATCGGATATTGCCCGCACCTCCCCTTCCAGAGGAGAAAAGTTCTCCCTCTGGGTGGGGACGTCGGAGATGAGGCTCGGGTTGGTCCCTCACTTTGCTCAGGGACCTATCGCGGATGTTTCCAACCCCACCACGTCCGGTGGAGACTCTCTCATTATCAGGATGAACGACATGGACGGGTGGTTCGATATCAGGGGATTTGAGATCCGTAATGTTGGCGTAACCGCCCCTTCCTGTCGAATGCCTGGCAGTGCAACAGTAACGGCACGCACAGCCAAGAGAGATCAAACGGTTAGCAACCCCATGGGAAAATGCCTGGGAATGGGAAGGGTTCACTCACGGTTCAGGGTCTTCCAGAACGGCATCGATGCCATCATTGGACAGGACACGGTTAGCACCCCGTCCACGTTCCTGGCTGATCTGGCGGTCTGCCGGCTCACGGGAGGACGGGCGCATGTTGCCGAACCCACCCCGACCGAACTGTAAGGGGAAGAACAATGCAGGGAAAAGAAGCGATCAGTTGGGATCCCCGTACACGATGCACCCATCGACATCATAGCCATCACCCACACCCGCAGCGTGGGTCGTATAGCGTAGCGTCTGTGGGTGCGATGCGAAGAACTCACCGACTCGCGACCACGTGAGAGGGAGCGATCGACCGACTTGTTATCTTCTGCAGACATGGAGTGTTATCAAGACGAGTGTTTGAGAGGTGTGAGAGGGGAAAAAGCGAAAGGCGAATGGGAGGGTGTCTTGGAGTCGGAACTGGTCGGTTATATACCGTCGAATCGTCGAAAATTCTCACACCGGACCTTTCCCCGTCGATGGGGCTAAGGGTTGCGGGTTTTCCTCCAAGGCACCCTTGCTGACAGAAGTCCTCCGACATCCGATAACCCTCGCGTACGTATGGCCTCACCAAAAAAGAGGCTCACCACCAAACTTACTGTATTGCCCGCTGCCGTCATGGTTCGGACTTTGTCGTTCCGAGCTAAGAGCTCGGACCAGCTTCGTTTTCATGTCCGTGATCTGTTCCGAGAAGGATTGTCGAAGTCGCCTCGAGGGTGAGCGGGATTGATTTGAGGCTTCAACGGACATGTCTGGGGAGGGTGTTGAAGAGGGGGTAAAAAAGAGAAAAGCTCTTTTCCCTCAACCTTGCTAAGCGACGGTTATTTTATATGCCAGCCATCCGTATCAAATGACCAAGTTCCTCCAAGTTCCGGCCTTGCTCATCGGTTCTTGCTCGCACGTTTGACGGATCCAAGTGCATGCTCGTGACTTGTCATTAGTTTAAATATCCTAATACGTAGTCGAAACGCGAAATGAAGGTCATATGAACGATAAAAGGGGGACAGCGAGGAACAAAAGAATGTCGGTGGAAACTAGGATGGGGAATATACCATATGCGAGGACAAATGTGCGGACGAGGGGACCAACGTTCATTCTGGTTTCACTCGCCATATGACTGCCGCCGCTGCGACGCTCAGTAAAACTACCCCCAAAGCGGTTGAATACCGTGCTACATACTATAAACCAATATTAGTACCCAAGCGTGAACGTATGGCAACGTTCGACTTACAATGTCTTTAGGAAGCCCGTCGAAGCCGGCCATGCTCGGATCCAGGTGTGGCGGTTCCTCCTTGGCGCAAACTAGTGAGGACTCTGGGGTGATGGGATATTGGATTACCGCCTTCTCCTTGATCGATGCCGGCCGCGATGATTCTGTGTTCTCCGCGTGAGCCTCCGAGTCGCTCGACTCGTCCGTTGTCCAAGGGGAGCGCGGTCGTGACCTCGGAGAAGTGGCAGAACCATTGTTCGAAATGGAGACGGGTTCTTCGTCCTCGTCAGAGTCGGTATTAGCTGGAGGTGTGGCAATCTGACCGGGAGACTTGGTCCTTCCACGCGAAGATCCGTTGCGCTTCTTCCTCGATCTTGGTCGCATCGAGTCGGAGGATAGGCTGCGGGGACTAGGCGGGGTAACTAATCCCTGTCCGTTCGGTTTGGCAGACCCGTTCATGAACGGGTGGCCGTCCCGTTGTTGGATGACGGAGAGGCGGGATTCGATGCGGGCGAGGATGCCGTCCTCGATCGTTTTCGCCTTCGACTCCCACTCATCTCTAGCACGACGCAGGCGATCCTTCTCCACACTCCACTCCTCTTGAACAGACGTCCACTTCCCCTCGACTCCCTTCTTCCAATCATTGATAATCTCTGTGAGAGACTCCCTCTCCTTCTCTCGCTCTTGCTCGGGGACGCGCACTGATTCGATCGCCTCATTAATGGCGAGGCGATGAGCTTCGTGTTGATCATCAACCTTCGTCTGTGTCGCCTGGACCAGTTGTTGAAGTTCGGTGACCTTGAGTTCGAGAAGTTGGAGTGTGTTCTGAGCGGAG